>Ga0207675_100000036_pt1 | contig 94905 bp, 79 predicted proteins | sample KBSSwiS42_FD_184305 | JGI IMG/M metagenome (GOLD analysis project Ga0207675, IMG submission 184305) | Switchgrass rhizosphere microbial communities from Kellogg Biological Station, Michigan, USA - KBS Switchgrass S4-2 (SPAdes) (version 2) | ecosystem: Host-associated > Plants > Roots >...
GCAGAGTCGAACTTTCCACAAAGGGGAGACCACCATGACGGCATCGATCGACGAAGCGAAATTCCACGCTTTCATAGGCAAGATGCTCGGCGACCTCGGGGGTGCGATGAGCGTGCCGACGGTGCGCCTGGGCCTTCGTCTCGGGCTGTTCGATGCGCTTGCCGAAGCGCCTGCCGCCGCCGACGAACTCGCGCGTCGCGCCGGCGGACTGCACCCGCGCTATGTCCGCGAATGGGCACTGGCGCAGGCGGCGAACGGCTATATCGATTACGATCCTGCGGCGGACGCATTCAGTCTCTCGCCCGAGGCGGCGATGGTGTTCGTCAACCGCGACAGCCCGGTCTATCTGGCCGGTGCGTTCGATCTCGTCGCGGCGATGATCGAAGCCGAGCCCAAGGTCGAGAATTGCTTCCGCACCGGTGCCGGCGTGCGCTGGGGCGATCATGCCGGCTGCCTGTTCTGCGCGACCGGTGCCTTCTTCCGCCCCGGTTACGTCAACAACATCGTCCAGGCGTGGATACCGGCGTTGAACGGCGTCGAGGCGCGGTTGCGCCAGGGTGCCGAAGTCGCCGACGTCGGCTGCGGCGTCGGCTTCTCGACGCTGTTGATGGCCGAGGCCTACCCCGAGAGCCGCTTCACTGGCTATGATTTCCACGCACCATCGATCGACGAAGCACGCCGCCACGCCGACGCGCATGGCCTGGGGGATCGCGTGCGCTTCGAGGTTTCGACGGCCAAGGAGATTCCCGGCCGCGGCTTTGACCTCGTCACCATGTACGATTGCCTGCACGACATGGGCGATCCGCGCGGCTGCGCGGCGCACATGCGCAGCATCCTCGCGGCCGGCGGCAGCTGGATGATCGTCGAGCCGATCGCGGGCGATCGGCCCGAGCAGAATTTCAATCCGGTCGGCCGTCTTTATTACAATGCCTCGACGATGATCTGCGTCCCCACTTCGCTCGACCAGGAAGTCGGCGAGGGGCTGGGCGCACAGGCCGGCGAGGCAAAGCTCTCGGCGATCATTCGCGAAGCCGGCTTCGCGAGCGTGCGCCGTGCCACCGAAGGCCCGTTCAACATGGTGCTCGAAGCGGCCTGAGGCGTGCCATCGAGCGCGAACGTGTGAAGCGGGGCGCGCGCGACGGGTAGCCGCGGCGATCGGTTGAGCCTGGCTGTTGCCTGGTGCGGCCTCTGATCTAACCGTGCCGTGACGTTCTCGACGATGCACGTGACACGTGAATCCCCTCTTTGCGAAGCTCCTGGTTCGGTATTCGGCGCCGGGCTTCGGCCGCTCCGCAGATTTTGACGGGCTGGTCCCGACGCTTGGACGTGATATGTCGGACTTCGTTAGGGCTCGAACGATAGCGAGCGGAGAGGGAATGCGCGGATGATTCGATGCAGCGCCCGGTGCGCGGGCCAATCGAAGCCATGATGGCGGCGACGCGACATCCCTGGCGCACGATCGCGGCGTGCAACATCGGCGTGTGCCTCGAAGGCTTCGACTTCATTGCGTACAGCGCCTTCTCGGTCATTTTATCGCGCCTCTTTTTCCCGTCGCAAAGCGCGCTTGCCTCGACGCTGCTCACCTTCGGCGGCTTCGCCACAGCCTATCTCGTGCGTCCTCTCGGGGGGCTGTTCTGGGGCGTGTTCGCCGATCGCCGCGGCCGCCGCGCCGGGCTCGCCTGGACCGCGCTGTTGATGGCGGCAGGCACTGCGCTAATCGCGCTCGCGCCACCCTATGCCGCGATCGGCGTGGCCGCGCCGCTGCTGATCCTGATCGCGCGCGCGATCCAGGGCTTCGCGGTCAGCGGCGAGTTTGCCAGCGCTACCGCACTGCTCGTCGAAATCGCGCCTCCGGGCCGCCGCGCGCTCTACGCGAGCACGCAGATGGCGAGCCAGGTGGTCACCGCCGGGCTCGCCGCCGCAGTGGTGCTCGCGCTGTTTGCGTTCTTGCCGGCGGCGGCGGTCGAAAACTGGGGCTGGCGGCTGGTGTTCGGGTTCGGCACGCTGATCGGCCCGGTCGGGCTGTGGATGCGTGCACGCATGGCCGAGTCGCCTGAATTCACGGCGCTTGCCGCGCACCGTCGTACTGTTCGGGCACCCCTGGGCCAACTCCTTGCGGGCTATCCGCGCGAGCTGCTGGGCATGGCCGGACTGATCGTGATCAGCTCAGCGGCGCTCTATCTCATCCTCATTTTCCTGCCATTGTTCGTCGTGCGCGAGCTCGGGCTCAGCCAGACCCAGGCGCAGCTCTCGACGATCGTGGCGGTTTCGGCGGAGGCGGGTGTGATCCTCGCCGCAGGCTGGCTCGCCGATCGCGTCGGCAGCCTCGCGGTGCTCGCGTGCGCGAGCCTTGCCTATACCGCGGCCGCCTGGCCATTGTTCGCCTGGCTCGTCGCGGCGCCGGGGTTCGGCCGACTGCTGCTCGTGCAGATCGTCGCCGCGATATTGCTCGGCGCGATCTCGGGTCCGCTGCCGCTGGCGATGTCGACGCTGCTGCCGCCGCAGCTGCGCACGACCGGCGTCGGGCTGGTCTATAATCTCGTCGGCGCAGTGTTCGGCGGCCTCGGTCCGATGATCGTCAGCGCTGCGATTGCGGTGACCGGCGACCGCACCGCACCGGCATGGTGGGCGGCAGGCACCGGGCTGGTTGGCGCGCTCGCCGCAGCCTCACTGTGGCGCGGCCGAACCGCGCGCGACCATGTTTTGACTTGAGGGAATGGGGATGGGCAAACCGAAGGTCGCGCTCGAGGATCGGGTCGAAATCGAAGAGCTGATGGCACGTTATGCCTGGGCGCTCGATACCGGGGACTTTGAAGGCTATGCAAATACGTTCCACCCCGACGGCTGGCTCGAACATTGGCCGCAGGGCAAATGCAACGGGGTCGAAGGTCTCAAGCGCGCGACCGATTCGCTCTGGTACGACGCACCCGATCATTATCTCGGCCGCCAGCATCGCATGAGCCAGGTGCTGATGACGCCCGAGGGCGAGAACCTCGTCCGCATCAAATGCTTCTGGTCGATTCTCCAGCACGATGTCCGCAGCTTCGAGAACCGCGTGTTCGGCCTGGGTACCTGGGATACGCTTGCCGAGAAGCGCGACGGCGAGTGGCGGTTCGCGAGCGTCTACGTCGATCTGTGGATCAATGGCCATGTGCCGTGGCACGGCGAGCGCCGGGCGTGGAGCGTGGCTCCTGCCGACGAGCAGGCGACCGAATAGGGGATAGCTTCGCCGCGGACGCCGCGTCGGCCGCGCGACATTGCGAAGCTCTGATCCGCTGCCTTGGCTCAATGCCCAGCCAGACAGCCCAGTCCTGACAGCGGCCTGGCCGGCGTCGATTCCCGCTGCCGCCCGCCGCCTCAGGTGTCAGTGGTGACGTCGTCCCATGCCGCGCCGTCATATCCGATGAGCCAGTTGATCGCATGGCGGCGCTCCTGGATCACTTCGATGTCGACGGCCGGATCTGTCGAACGACCGGTGATCTTGGCATCGCGCGCCTCCCTGTGCAGCGCGAGCATCTCGTCGGCCATCGCGGTCAGCTCCGCGTCCGGGCGAAGGCGCGCGGACGTAATGAAGTCTGCGACGCTCGCCTCCGTGAACGGCGGCAGGACCTCTTGAAACAGCGAGGTGTCGCATTGCTCCTCTGGCGACGGCAGCGCGTCGACTGCCTCGAGCGCCCAGAGCAACACGATCAGCCGCTCGGACAGCCAGCCGGCGTTGACCAGCTGTTTTCGGGTCGGGACCGGTGTGTCGAGGAAGCCGGCTTCCGACGGTGCCAGTTCGCGCCACAGGTCATGCTCGCTCAGCCAGCCGGTGACCTCCGACCGCTCCGCCCCGAACGCGAGCCGAACCACCGCGAACAGCGCGAGCGCACGGGTCGCGACTTCGTCGGGCGAACGGATTTCGCCGGCTATGAGCTCTTCGTCCACGGCTCCAGCATAGCCTCGTATGGGGCTGACGAAAATCTGGGAACCACCTCAATGCCTTTTTGACTTTCTCAACAACGGCGGGCACCATTCCTTCGCACGGCAACGGTCGGCGAGTCTTGGAGGGGATTCCTATGCCCTATCGCACGCATCTCGGAGCGCTCGATTCCTACGAGAAGGGATTGATCGAGCTCGACGACGACCTGCGCAAATATGCGTTTTCGAACATCTTCGAAGTCGCCAGCGCGGCCGCGCCGTTCGAGCGCGTCGCCGTGGTCCAGAACCTCGAATATGTCGCCGAAGTGATGCGGGTCGAAGGGGACTCGCCGTGGTTCGCGGCCCCGCACGACGAATTCGCGCTGGTGATGGACGGTGAAGTCCGGTTCAACTTCGTCAAGCTCGCCGAAGGCCAGGTGCCGAGTCATCCGGGCGGCGCAGTGCAGCTCGGCGCCCAGCCCAACGGCCCAGTGATGGGCCAGGTGACGGCGCGGCGCGGCCACCAGGTGCTGCTGCCCGAGGGGGCGGCCTATCAGCTCGTCTCGACCAAGCCGGCCGTCGCAGTCATCCAGACGGTCGATGGCCCGGCGACGGTCAAGCGCTGGTCCGAAATCTGCACGGTGGCATAAGGAAAAGCATCGATGGATGTGATGGACGCGCGTGTCGCAAAGCTCGGCACCGATCCCGACACCGGCTATTCGAGCTTCCGGCTCGGCAGCTTCACTTTCCGCCGCGACGAATATTTCGCGCATATCGGCTGGCCCAAGGGCAGCCACATCATCGAGATCGATCGCTTCCTGCGCGCGATGGTGCGCGATATCGGCTGGGGTTTCTTCTACGGCTGGATCTTCTTCGACGACATCTTTGGAACCACCAATCACTATGGCACGGTCGACATCTTCGCCGGCTCCTATGACCGCGGCTGCAAGGAAGCCGGGATCGACCTGCTCGAAACCTTTCCCGCCGCGACGGTAGCGCAGGCGTTCGAGACGATTTCGCGGGACTGGATCAGCGAAGGCTATGATCCGCTCAACGCCCCGCTGGAGACCGGATCGCCGATGGGGCCCAAGGGCAAGGAACGTACCGACCCGCTGGTGCGCAGCTTTATCGCGGCCGATCGTATGCTCGGCCTCGAAGGCGACAAGCAAGTGCGCTCGGACGAGACCGGCCATCCGATCAACCGCGCGTTCGCGGATCTCGATTTCGACAAGCCCGAGATCGCTTGCGAGCCCGGGTTCGAAGGCCAGCTCCACGCGATCAACCTGTTCGAGCATATCGCGCGCTCCGACGTCACCTGGAACCCGTCGATCAGCGCGATCACCCGCGCGAACATCTGCTGCGTGACCTCCGAGGAGCATATGCTCCCGGTGATCCACGGCAACGATCGCAACGAGTGGTTCATCCAGCTGAGCGACGAGATTCACTGGAACATCGCCGACAAGAACAGCGGCGCGCCGCGCGGCCGCGTGGTGATGAAGGCCGGCGACGTCTGCGCAATGCCCGCCGACATCCGCCACCAGGGCTTTTCGCCCAAGCGCTCGATGCTGATGGTGATGGAAAACGGCACCCCCGGGCTCGAGACACGCTATGCCTCGGGCGAGCTCAAGCCCTATCCGGTCGATTTCGATTGAGCGGACGCGTCGCGCGGTTCGCTGCAGCCGTCGTCGCGGCAGGCGCCGCACTCGCCTTCGCGCCGCGTGCGTCGGCCGAAAACGCCGACTATTATCGTGGCGGCTGGAAGACCGAGGGCAAGGACCGACAAGTCTATGAATTCGTGATCCGCGGCGCCCAGGTCTCGGGCGTGCATTGCACGGGCTGTTCGGACGGGACCACGCTCTCACGGATCGAGGGGAGCTTCGACGAGACCAAAGGAATCAACTTCACCGTTCGCCACTTGAAGCCCGACGGCACGCTTGGCCGAGTCGACCGCCTCGGGGCAAAGCTCGCCGGCGCCAGGCTCGTGATCACTGGCAAGCGCGTCCGACAAGTTGCGATCCGGGATCCGCGCGGTCCGGCGCCCGGCGGGGTTCCGCAAATCATGCTCCCGCCGGGCTCGCCCAAGGTCGCGGCCGTCGCACGCACCGGCGGCGCCAGCGGCCCGTCGCCGGCCTATGTCCAGCCGGCGCCGTGGCGGCAACTAGGCGTACGCGATGTGATTGGGGTCTGGATGGGCTTTGGCTTCGGCAGGGACAAGCAATATTTCCTGATCCGCAGCGACGGCGGCAAGCTGTTCGGCCTCGCCTGTGGGCCGTGCGACAATCCCTATACGATGGGCGCGCTCGACAATTTCGCGATCCACGGCGACCTGCTCGAGTTCGACATCGAGCATCAGGACTGGGGCGAGGGCGAGCGTCTACCGTTCGCGCGCCACGTCGCCGCGCATATTGCGCTCAACGAGCTGCGGATGGACGCGCGCCGCGACGACGCGCCCGACCGTCCGGGCATCATCGCCTCGCTGGTCGGCCCGATCGCGCTGGCGGCGACCGCGGGAAATGTTATCGGCGAGGAGGAGCGACGAGATAGAGGACCAAAGGGACCAGAGTGAAGGTTTGATCATGCCCATGACTGACGACACCCGTTTCTACATCGACGGCGCGTGGGTGAACCGCCCCGACGCGCGACGCATCGCCGTGATCAATCCCGCGTCCGAGGAGGCCATCGGCCATGTCGCGGCCGGAACTCCCGAAGACGTCGATCTGGCCGTCGCCGCAGCGCGTCGCGCCTTCGCCAGCTTCTCCGCCACGCCCGTCGCCGAGCGCCTCGCGCTGCTCACTCGCATCCGCGACTTGCTCGAAGCGCGCGCTGAGCAATTCGCCCAGGCGATCGCCGCCGAAATGGGCGCGGCGATCAGCTTCGCGCGCGCCGGCCAGGTCTTCTTCGGGATCGAGCATGTGCGTGCGCAGATCGAAGTGCTGGAGGATTTCCAGTTCGAGAGCCGCATCCGTGACGTCACGGTCCGCAAGGAGGCGATCGGCGTCTGCGGCCTGATCACGCCGTGGAACTGGCCGCTGTACCAGATCACTGCCAAGGCCGCGCCTGCGATCGCCGCCGGCTGCACCATGGTGCTCAAGCCCAGCGAACTTTCGCCCTTGAGCGCACTGTTGTTCGCGCAGGTGGTGCACGACGCCGGCGCGCCGGCGGGCGTGTTCAACCTCGTCCAGGGCAGCGGCGAAACCGTCGGCGCCGCAATCTCTTCGCATCCAGACGTCGACATGGTCTCGTTCACCGGTTCGACGCGCGCCGGCATATTGGTGGCGCAGGCGGCCGCGCCGACGATCAAGCGCGTCGTGCAGGAACTCGGCGGCAAGTCTCCCAATGTGTTTCTCGACGATGCCGATTTCGCGGCCGCGGTCCCCAGGGGCGTGCTCGGTGCGATGCGCAACGTCGGCCAGTCCTGCGCCGCGCCGACACGGATGGTGGTGCCCGCGTCGCGCCTCGCCGAAGTCGAAGCCTTTGCCGCCGATGCCGCCAACGCGATCCAGGTCGGCGATCCGCTCGATGAAGCCAGCGTGATCGGTCCGCTCGCCAACGCCCCGCAGTTCGCCAAGGTGCAGGATCTCATCCAGTCGGGCATCGATCAGGGTGCCAAGCTGATCTGCGGCGGCCTCGGCCGGCCGCACGGATTGAACCATGGCTATTATGCCCGGCCGACCATTTTCTCCGAAGTGACGCCCGAAATGCGCATCGCACAGGAGGAAATCTTCGGGCCGGTGGTCGTGATCATGCCCTATCGCGACGAGGCGGACGCTGTGCGCATCGCCAATGCCACGCTCTATGGCCTTAGCTCGCACGTCCAGTCCGCCAGCCAGGAGAGCGCCCGCCGCGTCGCCCGCCAGATCCGCGCCGGCCAGGTCCATATCAACTACCCCGCCTGGTCGCGCCACGCGCCGTTCGGCGGGTATCGCCAGTCGGGCAACGGCCGCGAATATGGCGTATTCGGTCTGGAGGAGTATCTCGAAGTGAAGGCGATGCTGGGGTATTGATGTCGGCGGATGCAGGGTAATCTACCGTGCAGATCCTGAAGCGACGCAAGCCCGGCAAGACTGGATAGCGCTCAATTAGCGATTCTTTGTTCTGGAATCCCGGCGCACATCCGCTCGCGAAGCGTTAGACTTCCGCCATGACCACCGAACCCGCCTCCGATGCCACCCGCAATAGCCGGATCGCGCGCGCGATCCTGATCGCCGTGCTGGCGCTGCTTGGCCTGTGGATCGTGCATTCCTTCTTGCCCGCGCTGGTCTGGGCCGCGATCATCGCAGTCGCGGCGGATCCACTGGTGCGGCGGCTCGAGGCACGCTCGGCGCGGCCGCGCCCAGCGTTGATCGCGCTCGGCCTGACGCTCGCGTTCGCGCTGTTGTTGTTGGTCCCGCTCGCGTTCGGCATCACCCAGGCCGCGCGCGAAGCGCACGACCTCGCCGCCTGGATCGCCGCCGCGCGCGAGCACGGCCTGCCGCCGCCGCCTTGGCTCGCGACGCTGCCGATCGGCAGCGCGCAGGCGACGAGTTGGTGGCAGGCGAACCTTGCCACCCCCGCAACTGCCAGCGAGCAGTTTCACGCGCTGAGTGCCACCTGGCTGCACCGTTCGCGCGCCATCGGCGCCGGGCTGGCGCACCGGCTCGTGATCTTCGGTTTCACTTTGCTCGCGTTGTTTTTCCTGCTGCGCGATCGCGACGCGCTGGTCTCGCAGTGCCGGACCGTCAGCGATCGCCTGCTCGGTCCGACCGGCGAGCGCATCGCAAACCAGGCGGTGCTTTCGATCCGCGGCACGATTGACGGCCTCGTGCTCGTCGGCCTCGGCGAAGGCGCCGTGATGGCGGTGGCCTATGTCGCCTTCGGCGTCCCCCATCCGCTGCTGCTTGGGTTGCTGACCGGCGTCGCCGCGATGATCCCGTTCGGCGTCGCAGTGATGTTCGCCCTCGTTGCGCTGCTGCTCCTGGGCCAGGGCGCGGTTGCCGGTGCAATCGCGGTGGTCGTGATCGGCCTGATCGTCGTGGGTATCGCCGACCATTTCATTCGTCCCGTGCTGATCGGCAGCGCGACGCGCTTGCCGTTCCTATGGGTCCTGATCGGCATCCTCGGCGGCGTCGAATCGCTCGGTCTGCTCGGGCTGTTCGTCGGCCCGGCGACGATGGCGGTGCTGGTGATGCTGTGGCGCGAGTTCGTCAGCGGAGATTTGCCCAGGCCGGTAGCTTGAGTCGCGACGTCGCCAACCCAGCGGATTCATTGCCGAAGCCGGGACGCTCCGCGCCCGGTTTACAAAGGCTGACCCAGCATCGCCTCGACGTCGGCGCGATAGTTTCGGCTGAGCATCAAACGCGTCCCGTCTTTCAAGACGATCTCGAATTCGCCGTGCGAACGCCGTTCGAGCAGATCGATGGACCTCAGGTTCACGAGCGTAGACCGGTGGACGCGGACGAACTGGAAGGGGTCCAGCCGGCTCGCCACCGCACCTAGGCTGGCCCGATAGAGGAACTCTTCTCCTCCCGCGTGGAGCGTCACATAGACGCCCGCGGCTTCGATCCAGTTGATATCCTGGGTCATCAGCAACCGGGTTACGGTTCGGGTCTTGACCACCACCCAGTCCCAGATTTCACCGGGCTGGGCGCGTTTGGCCACCAGCTTGAGCAACTCGGGGCCGACCGCGCCCGCGTCGTCCGAGCTGCCCGAGCGGATCTCGTCCAGCCGCTTCTTGGCGCGCTGCATCGTCTTTTCGTAACGCGCATCGCCGAAGGGTTTGAGCAGATAGTCGACCGCGTCGGCTTCGAATGCCTGAACCGCAAACTGGTCATAAGCCGTGACGAAGACGGTAAGCGGCATGTTCTCCGCACCCAGAGTGTCGATGACGCCGAAGCCGTTCAGGCCCGGCATCTGCACATCGAGCAGTACGATATCCGGTCGCTCCTCCTGGATCAGCGTGACTGCAGCGAAACCGTTTTTCGCCTCGAGCACGCGCCCGACGTCACGATCCTTGGCGAGCAGCTCCATCAGCCGCTTGCGCGCGGGCGCCTCGTCGTCGACCACCAGCACGCAGATCGATTCAGGCTGCTTCATGGCTTCCGACCTCGGTCCTCTGCAGCGGAATGCATATCGCGACTTCGGTGCCTCCGCTCTCGCGGCGCCGGATCGAGAAAACATCGTCCCCGATTTCGGGATAGAGCGCTTCGAGCCGTTCGCGCGTCACGCGCAGGCCGATCCCGGCGGGACCATCCGACCGCCAGTTGCGCGGCAGGCCCACTCCATCGTCGAGGACACGAATGTGCAGGAGATCCTGAGTTCGGTGCGCCGCAACGATGATCGTTCCGCCCGTCATGCGGCCTTCTATACCATGTCGGATCGCATTTTCGACGAGCGGTTGCAGCAGCAGCGAAGGCACCTTCACATTCAGAACCGCGGGGTCGACGTCGATCTCGATCGCCAGCCTATCTCCGAAGCGGACGGTTTGGATCGAGAGATAATGCTCGAGCAGCACGAGTTCCTGCGCCAGATTGATTTGGCTGCTCTCCTTGCAGTCGAGCGAACTCCGCAACAGCACGCTGAGATCTTCGATCATGTCGCGAGCCAGCGTCTGATTGCTGGAGATTTCCGACGAAATGGCATTGAGTGCGTTGAACAGGAAATGCGGCTCCAGCTGGAGCCGCAGCGCATCGAGCCGTGCCTCGATCAGCGTTTTCTGCACGCGCTCGAGTTGAAGGCGGCTGTTCAGCAAGCGCCCGTGATATTTGAACGTTTGCAGAATTCCCGCGACCGCGGAGAAGGTCTGCCAGCTCCCTCCCAGGAAGTAGATGGCATATTCGGGGCGGCGAAACGGGTCCCACCAGATCTGCACGATCGGATAATCGATTACGGCGGTGAGATAAGTGTGGACGATGCTGAAGGGAACGCTGAGCAGCAGGTATCGAAGCGCCACATGTGCGATGCTCTGGTCCGCACCAGCCCATTTGCGGTCGATCAGCAGGATCGCGGGAGTCAACAGCGCCCAGCACCATGCATCGGTCAGCTTGCCGACTAGAACCGGCCAATCGAAGCCGTTGAGCGTCTCGGGCACGAAATTGAAAATGCCGATTACGGTCCAGCCCAGGAAGACCAGGGCCGTCAGTTGAATCCGGCCGGACCAGGGTCCGTTCCAAGAGGGAAGCGGGTGCACTGGACGCGAGTGTAGCGCTCGCGCGTCTCTGCTGAAAGCCGCACGATCGTATCGGTCGTGGTTCATGGCAGATGCCGCCAATATTCCCGATTCGGCGGAAACGGCGCATCGCTTCGTATGGTCGGGCAAATAATGTGCCGGATGACCGGATCGGGTCGGCGAAGGACGTTCGGCGCGCCCCCAGATCTCTCCCCTAGCATCCTTCTCCCCATTCGTCCGGGATCGCGCGGCCCACGGTTTTCCGGGATTCGCGCAAGCGAACCCTTCGGTGCGGGTCGCTCGCCAATGTGATCGATTGGTTCGACAAACCAAACCCATTCGCTGCGACCGATGGTCGATTTTGTTCCAAGACGGCCCCAGCGTTTTGCATGGCGGTCTCATATCATGTGAACTGACCCCAGGACGGCCCCAGAGTCTTGCGGGGCGGTTCTATGTGATGTGAACTGGACACACGGATGACGGGCCGCAAACCCGCCTAGGTAAAAATACTATGCGTATGTGAAAATATCGAATATGTGCCAAACAGGCACACCTAAAAAGCCGTCGGGGAGAAGTGATGGCTGATTTGGGCGGCGCGCGCCGCATGTTGGACGAGGGCATATCGAGCACGCCGGTCCACGTCGTGTCGGTGCATTCCGTCGTACAACCAAAGGGCTTCATTGCTGACAGCGCGAGGCTGTCCGTCGCAAAAACAACCGTCTATCCCGCCACCCTCGCATTCGTGGAACAGACGGGCGGTCGAATGCCGCGGGCGGCTCGAAAGCCATGGTGGAGGCGAACGAATTTCGCCGTCGCCGCAATGGAGCCGCCGCGTCCGGCGTTTGCCCTCGGTCGGCCAGTCAACATCTGTCGGACACGCCAGGAGAGGCGGAGCGGTCTTGCCTTCGTGTGACAATCAACCGTGGAAAGCCCCGAAGCGCTTTTTGGGAGGGTGAGATCGCGGGCGCAACCGTCGGCCGCTAATCGCTACGAGAGTAACTGTGAGCGAAAAAAGGGAGGTATGATGAACGCCAAAGGCAACAGCAAATGCAAATGGGGTCTCACCCAGAACCACTGGCTCGGCGCCTCGACAGCGGCCATTGCAATGACGCTGGCCGCGCCGGCATGGGCGCAGTCGAACAACACCGCGGCCTCCGGCGCGAGCCCCTCGGCGTCCGGCCAGAGCCAGTCGGGCTCCACCGACCAGAGCGCGCCCAGCGATACTCCTAACGCCGAAATCGTAGTGACGGGAATTCGCCAATCGGTCCAGAGCGCCGTCGCAACCAAGCGCAACGCGGATCAGATCGTGGATTCGATTTCCGCTCAGGATATCGGCGCGCTTCCGGATCGTTCGGTCGCCGAGACGCTGCAGCGCATTCCCGGCGTCGCGCTCACGCGCACCCAGTCCGAATTCACCACGGGTCGCCCCACCGACCCGGGTCGCCTCGCGCCGGAAGGCGGCGGCGTGACGATTCGCGGCCTTACCAACGGCTTGAGCCAATCCAACGGTCGCGACATCTTTTCCGCGGGCAACGGCCGCACCCTGGATTGGTCGGACATCTCCTCCGATTTGATCGCCGGCATCGACGTCTACAAGAATCCTTCGGCGCAAATGACCGAAGGTGCGATCGCGGGCATTATCAATCTGCGCGGACGCAAGCCTTTCGACCAATCGGGGCAGCTCATCTCGATGAGCAACGATGTCAGCTACGGCGACTTGCAGAAGAAGGCCCATTGGTCCGGCAACGCGCTCTACAGCAACCGCTGGGACGCGGGAGCGATGGGTGAAATAGGCGTTCTGCTGGCGGGTAGCATCAACAATAAGGGCACCCGCACGGATTCGGTTCAGGCGGCCACCTACGGCCCGCAGACTCTCTCTACTGCTCTTGGCGGGCTGGCCTCCGGCAGCACGGTGTATGTTCCGAGCTCGATAGGGTTCCGGACGATCGACTGGTTCCAGCGTCGTATCATGCTCGATGGCGTGGTGCAGATTTCGCCGACGCCGGGAATGATTTTCACTTTCGAGGGCAGCTACTCCAAGGCGACGCCGCACGAAATCGAAAATGCTTCGCTTGATTATAGTGCGCCCACGCTCAACAGTACCTCCATATTCGGATCGCACCATGAACTGATTTCGGGCTCGACGCCGCAGGCGAACATCGATTTCGACACGCGCATCGGAAGATACAATATTCAGGCACGCGATTTTTCGATCAACTGGAAATACGCTCCGCTCGATAGCCATTGGACGTTCGGCGCCGATGTCCAGCGTCTGTCATCGAGCTCCGATGTTTATTCGATGACGGGGTTTACCGAATTCGGCCTCCAGCAAGCCGATCGCCCAACGTTCAGCTTCAACTACGGCGACGACCCCTATGCTTATTTGACCCCGGTTTCCGGCCATCCGCTCGATCAGCAGTCCGCCTATTGGTGGGCGGCCGCCATGGATCATATCGAACATAATGTCGCCGGCGAATGGGCCTATCGTGCGGACGTCGAATATAAATTCGACGACAGCTTCATCAAGTCCATCGCCGTCGGGGCGAGAGTTACCGACCGCGACTATGTCACTAAGCAATCCACCTACAACTGGTCCCTGCTGAGCGCGGAATATTGGGGCGGAGGATCGCCGGTATATCTCAACCAGGATGCGTCTCCAGGTCTTTCGAAGCAGTCCACCCTGTTCCCCTACAACAACTTCTTTCACGGTGCCGTGCCCGCGCCCGGCCCCGGCTGGTTTCCGAGCGCTGCGCTGCTCGACACGAGCGCCAATGCCTATAAATATCTGCAGGCGACGGAAACCGCCGGTTGGGGTTGGGCGCCGCTCACGGAGGCCAGCTATGCAACCACGTCGCCCGGATCGGGCGGCATCGCCGATCAGCGGGAAAAAACCAAGGCCGCCTATGCATTGTTGCGCTTCGGCGCCAACGACGGGCCGCTAGGCCGGTTCGAGGGCAACATCGGCGTCCGTGTGGTCCGGACGCAATATGACACGTCCGGGACTTTCACCATCAGCGGCGTCAACGCGACCGTGAACGGCTGCCTGGCCGCCAACGCCGCCAATCCTTCACTGTGCGATGCGATCAAAAACATCGTCGCCTTCGCGGGCGGGAACAATTCGACTCAATTGACTGCTGTTTCTATTCCGGGGATTCCGTACAGCAACCGCTATACCGACGTCTTGCCGACACTTAATCTCAACTTCCACGTTACGGATAAGCTTCAATGGCGCTTTGCGGCGGGCAAAGCGATGGTCCGCCCGGACTTCCACCAGACCGCCCCATTCTTCAGCTTCTCGTGGAATCTCGACAACACCGGCGCGTCGAAGACCAGCGTTTCCCCTTACGGCGGCGTCGTTGCCAACCCATTGCTCAAGCCGATGACGTCCTGGCAGGGCGATACCAGTCTTGAATATTATTGGGGCAAGAGCAATGCCCTGACGCTGGCATTGTTCTACAAGGACATTGCCAACCAAATTGCTACAGTTGGATACACACAGAATTTCACCAATAATGGTGTAACGCTGCCCTTTGTTGTCACCCAAAACATCAACACAACCAAGCACGCTACCATCAAAGGATTCGAAGTCGGATACACCCAGTTCTTTGATTTTATAAATGGGGCATTGGGAGGATTGGGAATACAGGCGAACTATACATTCGTAGACGCCAAGGGCGCTGTAAACAGCGCATATAGCTCCTTCCTGGGTTCCGCAGTCGCTGTGAGCAGCAGTACCTTGCCGTACGAACAGCTTTCCAAACATCAATTCAATGTGGCTGCGCTATATTCGAAATACGGCCTGGATGCCCGGGTTGCCTATAACTGGCGGTCCAGATACCTGCTGACGACGATCTCTGCGGGAAATTTCGCGCCCACCTTCATGGAAGACTATGGGCAGATGGATGGCTCTTTATTTTATAGTGTTACGAAGAACATCAAAGTCGGAATCCAAGTTTCTAATATCCTTGGCACCAGAACCAATCTGGACACTTCGGCTTTGAATAACGGCGCAATTCTTCCGTTCGAGCCCAGGACGCAGATCACTGACAAGGATCGTGTGTTCGACATCGGATTGCGGGCCAAATTCTAGTTTTTCGTGCCCCGGATGGCCAACCCATCCGGGGCGCATTATGAAGTTCTGCGATGAGTGAAAGCATCCGATCCATCACCGTCGTCGGCGGCGGCACGGCGGGTTGGATGTCCGCATCCCTGCTCGCGGACACCCTGTCGCCACATTGCGCCGTGACCCTGGTCGAGTCCGAGGAAATCGGCATCATTGGCGTCGGGGAAGCAAGCGTCCCGATCCTGAAGCTGTTCAACGACTTGCTCGGAATCGACGAAAAGGATTTCATCGCCGCCACCCAGGGCTCGTTCAAGCTGGGGATCGAGTTTTGCGATTGGGGCGTGCCCGGCAATGTGCATTTTCACGGCTTTGGCGGCTATGGCGACGCCATAAGAGGGGTTTCGCCGCATCATTATTGGTGGCGGCTGCGCGCATCCGGCGACCGCACGCCGATCGACGAATATTCCTTTCCCTACGCATTGGCTCGGCGGGGGAAATTTGCTCCCGCGGATCCCGCCGGCGCGCAGTATTTGTACGCCTTTCATTTCGATGCCGTGCTCTACGCCCGCTTCTTGCGGGAATTCGCGCTGGGAAAGGGCGTGACTCGGATCGAAGGCAAGGTCGTCGACGTTGTCCTCGACGGCGAGACCGGGTTCATCGATTCTCTGCAACTGGCTGACGGCCGCTCGGTCGGCGGCGATCTTTTCATCGATTGCACCGGCTTTGCATCGCTCCTGGTCGGGGGAGCGCTCAAGACGCCGTTCGTCGATTGGTCGCACTGGCTGCTGGCGGACAGTGCCATGGCGGTGCCGTCTGCCAGCGACGAAATGCCCATGCCCTTCACTCGCTCGACGGCGCGAGAAGCCGGCTGGCAATGGCGCATCCCGCTGCAAAACCGCCATGGCAATGGCCTTGTCTATTCGAGCCGGTTCCTCTCGGACGACGCCGCACGCGATGTGTTGCTGAGCAACTTGCCAGGCGCGCCCTTGGGGGAGCCGCGCATGTTCCGCTTCGTGTCGGGCCATCGTAAGCAATTCTGGAATCGCAATTGCGTCGCGATCGGTTTCGCAGGCAGCTTTCTGGAACCGCTGGAGTCGACCGGTATCCAGCTCATCCAGACCGGCATTGCGCGCCTGCTGGAATATCTTCCCGACCAGAGTTTCGATCCTCGGATCCGGGACGAGTATAACCGGATCACCACCGGCGAGCTGAAACGCATCCGCGACTTCATCATCGCGCATTATCATCTGACTGGCCGAGACGAGCCGTTCTGGGCCGCGTGCCGGTCAATGGACGTTCCCGACAGCCTCAAGCACAAGCTGGAGGTCTGGCGGGCGTGCGCATATGTCGCGCTTTCGGGGGAAGAATCCTATCAGGAGCCAAGCTGGGCCGCGATCCTGCTGGGCAACGGATTTGTTCCCGAACGATGCAGTCCGCTCGCCAACCATATGCCGCTGGAGGCCGTCCGATCCGGCATGGCCGCGCGTCGTGCGGAACTGGCGCGCGCCGCGGCGGCGATGCCGTCACATGCCGCCTATCTCGAGAAGCACTGCAAAGGGATGAAGGCTTGAACGGAAATATCCGCTCGATCGTCATCGCGGGCGGCGGAACGGCGGGCTGGATGACCGCGGCTGCTCTCTCCGCCGTCTTGCCGCCGCGTCTTTGCTCGATAACCCTGGTCGAATCCGACGAGATCGGCGCGATCGGTGTTGGCGAGGCGACGATCCCACCGATCCAGCTGTTCAACCGTCTCGCGCATGTCGATGACGCCGCGTTTGTCCGCGCCACGGGGGCGACCTTCAAGCTCGGCATCGAATTCGCCAACTGGGGCACTGGCAACGACCGCTATTTCCATCCGTTCGGGCGTTTTGGCGACGACTTCGGCGCGGCGCCTTTTCACCAGCATTGGCTGCGCGCGCAATCGCTAGGCGATCCGGTTCCCATCTCTGAATATTCGCTGACGACAAAGGCGGCCTATGCCGGCAAGTTCCGGTTTCCGGACAGCGCCGCGAACTCGGTCCATTCGACGCTGGCGTTTGCCTATCATTTCGATGCGCTACGCTACGGGCAATATCTCCGTACGCTGGCCGAAGCCCGCGGTGTCGTGCGGCGCGAAGGCAAGATCGTCGACGTCGTGCTCGATGTCGAGACGGGCTACGTCGAAGCGCTCCGGCTCGAGGACGGAGGGGAACTGCTCGGGGACCTGTTCATCGACTGTACCGGCCTGCGTGCGCTGGTGATCGGCGCGGCGCTGGGCGTCGGTTATCAGGATTGGTCACGTTATTTGCCGTGCAATCGCGCGCTCGCCGTACCCACCGACCTGGTCGATCTCGCCACGCCTTACACGCGCGCGACGGCGCATGCGGCGGGTTGGCAATGGCGCATTCCGCTGCAGCACAGGCTGGGCAATGGCATGGTCTATTGCGACGGCTTCTGGAGCGAAGACGATGCCGCGCGCGCGCTGCTGGGCAATCTCGAAGGGACGATGCAGGCCGATCCCCGCCCGATCCGCTTTCTGACCGGCCGCCGTGATCGCTTCTGGGAGAAGAACTGCATCGCGATCGGCTTGTCCGCCGGATTCCTCGAGCCGTTGGAATCGACCAGCATCCACCTGATCCAGACGAGCATCACACGGCTGCTCGGCTTCTTCCCAACACGGTCGTTCGATCCACTCGTGATCGCGGAGTATAATCGCCACACCACCAACGAATATGATCGCACGCGCGATTTCCTCGTGCTGCACTATCACGCGACGGAGCGTTCGGATTCCGAATTCTGGAACCACTGCCGGACCATGCCCATTCCGGAAAGCCTCGCCGAAAAGCTCGACATGTTCAGGGGCAGCGGACGGCTGTTGAAGCGCGACTATGACCTGTTCCAGGACGCGAGCTGGCTGGCGGTGATGCTCGGGCAGGGCATTAGGCCGACGAGCCATGACCCGCTCGCCGATACGATCGGTCCGCTCGATCTCGACCGGATATTGCGCGGCATGCGCGCGACCATCGCCAAGGCGGCCGCCGACATGCCGTCGCATGCCCAATTCCTCTCGCAGATTCGCAACGCCGCGCCCGGCCAGGCGAATACGACGGCCGGGCCGATGACGGAGTGAACCCAGCCGATTCCGGATCGGCACTTCCGAGCCTAATCGAGCCGCACATTCCCGTCTTCACCTGGCGGCCGCATTCCTCGCCTCTCTTTACCTTGTGCGTCTTCCTTGGCGTTCGTATGCCGTGGTGGTGAGCTCGGCGAGCCGTTCGCGCATCGATCCGGTTTGCTTCGCGTCATGCGCCGGTGCCGATCAGGCCGGCATCGGCACATCGAGCAGTATGATGCCCGGCCGCTTTTTCTGGACGTGCGGGACGCCTGCTTCTTTCCGATTCGACGCGTACAGCGAATCGCGCCCAATTGTCGGACAAATAAAGGCTGCATAACCGATCCAGTGCGCGAAGGGCGATCGACCCGCTGTCGCATCTCTATCCCTCCTGCGGTTCCTCCGGGATCGCGTGATCCGCAGTTTTCGGCCGATTTCGGGGCAGCGAGGTCGGTCGAGCGGATCGCCGCCACCAATGTGGGCAATTGCTCCGACAAACCAAACCCGTCCTCATCCGGCTGCGGGGGCGATTTTGTTCCAAGCCGGACCCCGCGTTTTGCGTGACGGTCCTATAATATGTGAACGGGACTCACCGGCCGCGATCCGGTATTTTCGCCTATATAAAAACACTATGCGCATGTGAAAATGCAGCATATGGGGAATCTCGGGCATGTTTAGAAGCCGTAGGGGAGCAGGGATGGCTGATTCAATTCGTTTGCGTCGCGTACTGAAGGGGGGGGTGTCGATCACGGCACTCTGCATCATCGCGGCGCCCGCCATGGCACAGACGGCCGCCACGCCGTCCTCGGGCAGTGCCAGCCAGGATGCGCAAGCTTCTGCGGGGACGACGGAGGCCAAGGCTAAAGACGAGATCATCGTCACCGGTATCCGCGGCGCGTTGCAGTCGGCGCGGGGCCGCAAGAAGAATGCCGATACGGTGATCGATTCGATCAGCGCGACCGACATCGGCGCATTCCCCGACAAGTCCGTCGCCGAGGCGCTGCAGCGCGTTCCGGGCATCACTGTCAGCCGGTTCGCCATCAACACCGATACGGCGCATTTTACGACCGAGCCTTCGGGTGTCCTGGTTCGTGGTCTTCCGCAGGTGCGTAGCGAGTTCAACGGTCGCGACAGCTTTTCTGCGAGCGGCGGCCGGGCCCTTTCCTGGGGTGACGTTCCGGTCGAGCTGCTGGGCGGCGTTGACATCTATAAGAACCAGACGGCCGACCTGATCGAGGGCGGAATCGCGGGCTCAGTCAACCTCCGCACGCGTCTTCCGTTCGACTCGAACAAGCAGTTGCTCCTGATTGGGGTCAAGGGCAATTACGGCGACATTGGCAAGAAGATAACCCCCGACGCCAACATCTTCTACAGCAACCGCTGGCAGACGGGCATCGGTGAGGTCGGACTCATGGGCGACGTCGCCTATTCGCGAGTCATGACCGGATCGCAGGGACTGCAGTCCTATCGGGCGGGCATCTTTACCGCCGGGATGATCCCGGGCAGCGCCAATGCCGAGAGCGTGTTCGGAAAGGGAAGTGTGGTCATCCCGAGTAGCCTCGCCTATCTGGACGATCGCTTCGACCGCAAGCGGACTGGTATCACCGCCGCCGCGCAGTGGCGGAGCAACGACCACAAGTGGCTGGCGACCGGGCAATATATCCGCTCGGTTTACAAGAATTCAATGAACGAGCACGGCATCGGAGTTGGGTTGTTTTCATTTCCGAACAATCCCGCCGCGACGTTCCGATTCAAGCCGACCGATGACAACGCCTATCCGGCGCCGGCCCCGGGCACGCCCGCTTTCACCTTCGACGAAAACGGGTTCATGGACCACGGGACGTTCAACACGGTGAACCAGATCTGGTGGGGCGGCGACGCCGGTGCGGCGCTGAATTCCCAAGGCCAGCCGATGCTTCACAGCTGCAACAGCCATCAGTTTTCGTGGGGGACTTATAACAGCGGCCCATCGCAAGGACCGGCCTATTGCCCAGCCGGTACAAACCATAACGCCGCCAGTTTCAACACCAACAGCCGAATTCAGCAAAGCCGCAGCATGACGCAGGACATGTCGCTGAATATCAAGTGGGACCCGTCGAATGTCCTGCATTTCAATCTCGACGGACAATATATCGGTTCGAACGCCGAGTACTACGACGCTGGTGTCAGCTTCGCTTCCTATACCAATCCTGAGCTAAGCGGGCTCGGCACAAAACCGCGAATTGTCGCCCTTAACCCGGGAAGCAACGTTTTCCTGTCGCCGGGCGGTCTCGCCAATCCCAACAATTATACGATCGGCAGCCTCGCCGACCAGAATCAGGACAACAAGGGGCACGAGTGGGCATTCCGTGGCGATGGCCAATGGGATGTGCCGGGCGGCGGCTGGATCGACACGCTCAAGTTTGGCGCGCGCTACTCCGACCGCGAGCAGCTGGTCCGAAGCAGTGCGTACAACTGGAACAATATCGGCAACAACTGGAGCGGCGGCTGTCAATATATTTACTACAATTTAGATAGTAAGCCGGGCACATGCACGAATGGCGGGCAAACCACCACCTTCAAAGGTTACCCTGCCGGCTTCTATGACGTCGAGCATTTCGGCGCGCCGTTTTTCGGAGGATCGGTTGGCGACTTCCCATTCATGCCGTTCGACTTCCTGAATGGGCACGGCCTCGACCAATTCGCCCAGGAAAAACTCGGTTCGGTGAAAGACGCATCGGGGAATGTGGTTGGCCACATCGGCACGGGTTTCGAACCCATCTGCCAACGCCTCGGTCAGCCAGGGATGAACTCGGGCTCGCATGTCGTTGTTCCGGGTAGCTGCTTCGCTCCCGACGAGATCGCGAACATCTCCGAGACGACCAAGGCCGCCTATCTGATGGCGAAGTTCGGGGGTAACGACAATATCCACATCGGTGGCGTCAAGGTCAGCGGGAACATCGGCCTGCGCTTTGTGGAGACAACCGACAAGAGCACGGGCTTCCTCGTCTTTCCGTCGATTTTCTCCTCGAAGGATCCGAAGACGATCTGCCCGCCGACCCCGCTTGTGCCCGGTGGCCTTACCGGTACCGGCACAGGAAGCACACAAAACGGTCAAGTGGCGTTCGACGCAATCTGCTTCCTCGCTCCCGACGATCAGAAATTCGCCGCCGGCGCAGGCACGGCCGTCCCCCAGTCGGCCAGCACGACGCATCGCAATTGGTTGCCAAGCTTCAATCTGCGCTTCGACTTTTCGCCGAGCTGGTTGCTTCGTGTCGCGGCCTCCCAGGCGATGTCGAGGCCGGATATCGGACTTCTGAAGAATTATGTGAAGATCGACCAGACTCTGCCCAGCAACAATCCGACTGATGCTGCATGGCTAAAGGACGCACAAGGCAACATTATCGGAGTGAAGCCGAAATATTTTGCGACCGCGACGAACCCGTACTTGAAGTCTGCGACTGCATGGCAGTTTGATGTGTCGCTCGAGCATTATTTCGGTAATTCCGGCATGTTCAGTGTCGATGTGTTCTACAAAACGTTCCAGAATTATATTCAGTCCGGCCTGTTTGCCGCTGACTTCGTCAACAACGGCGTGACGAGAACGGTCCAAGTGAGCGGCCCGGCGAACGGCGCGGGGGCGAAGATCTACGGCGCCGAAGTCGCGTACAATCGCTCCCTCGATTTCCTTCCGAAGCCCTTCGATGGCTTAGGCATGCAGACGAACTTCACCTATCTGGTGAACAAGGGTGTGCCAAACTCGAATCTCACTACCTTCTTCCCGGTTGCCGGAGGCGTGAGCGTTCCTGCCCTCAATCCGGGATCGCTCGAGGGCCTGTCCAAATATTCGTTCAACGTGGTCGTTTATTATGAGAAGGCGAACGTCCCCGTCTCGGCCAGGCTCGCCTATAACTGGCGGGACAAATATCTGGTCACGGCCTCGGACTGCTGCGTCGGGCTTCCCGTTTGGCAAGCCCCGACCGGCTATCTCGACGGGTCGATCAGGTACAAAATCAACGAGCAGTTCGAGTTGAGCCTGGAGGGTAGTAACCTGCTCAATACGCAGACCAAGACCCTGCAGCAGATGACGGATGAGACCAGCCCAGAGGGCAGGGCAATCCTGATGCACAACTCCTGGTTCCGGCAGGACCGCCGGTTCACGCTTGGTGTTCGCTGGAAGATGTGAGCTTGAACAGGACGCTGTGAAGAAGAAGGGGCGTCGCCGTTGCCCGGCGGCGCCCCTTCCTTGTAAGCGTGGGCCTACCCCCAAGCGTATCGGCCGGGCCGGCCGTGTAGACGGAGCTTGAAGCGTGAGCGAACCGCTCGACATCGTGATCCTCGGCGGCGGCACTGCCGGATGGATGGCGGCAACCGCGCTCGTCTCGCTCATCCCGCCGACCCGCTGCCGTGTGCGGCTCGTGGAATCGGAGGAGATTGGCATCGTCGGCGTCGGCGAGGCGACGTTTCCCGAAATCAAGAACTTCAACGACGCGATCGGCGTCGGCGAGGCTGAAATGATGCGGGCCACTAACGCCGCATTCAAGCTCGGTATCGAATTCGTCGACTGGGGCTCCAAGGGTTCCCGCTACATCCACCCCTTCGGGGTTCATGGCCCGGTCAACATGGGCCATATCTTCCACCACCAATGGCTGCGTGCCCGTCGCCTGGGGGAAAAATCGGACATCGACGAATATTCGTTCGCCGCGCAAGCGGCGCGGCATTGCCGCTTCGACCTTCCGGACACGCACCGGCCGACGATCGATTCAGCCTATACCTACGCCTACCATTTCGATGCCTTTCTCTATTCCCTCCATATGCGGCGCCTTGCCGAGCAGCGCGGCGTCGTTCGGACGGAAGGCAAGGTGCAGGATGTCGCCCAAAATCCGGAAACAGGCGACATCCAGTCGCTCGTGCTTGAATCCGGAGAGACTATCTCCGGGGACCTGTTCATCGATTGCTCGGGCTTCCGTTCGCTCCTGCTCGGCAAGACGCTCGGAGTCGGTTGGGAGGATTGGTCGAAGTGGCTCCCCTGCGACCGAGCCTTCGCCGTGCCGAGCGAGCGCGACGAGCTTTCGCCCTACACGCGGTCGACGGCGATGGAGGCGGGCTGGCGCTGGCGCATCCCGCTTCAGCACCGCACTGGAAACGGCTATGTCTTTTCGACCAGCTTCATCGACGAGGACGAGGCGGCTGCTTCGCTGATGCGCAGCGTGGACACGAAGGCGCTGGCCGAACCGCGCATGCTCAAGTTCCAGGCGGGGCGGCGTGTCGTCAACTGGGCGAAGAACGTCGTCGCAGTCGGTCTCGCGGGCGGATTTCTGGAGCCGCTCGAATCCACGAGCATCTACCTGATCCAGGTTGCCATCATGCAGCTGGTGCCATTGCTGCCCGGCAAGCGCGTCGATCCGCGGCTGCGCGACGAGTTCAACCGGCTGATCGACGTGCAATATGAGCGGATCCGGGATTTCCTGATCCTGCATTACCATCTCAACACCCGCCAGGACGCCGAGATCTGGCGCTATTGCGCCGCGATGGAGGTACCCGAGAGCCTTACGCGGAAGATCGAATTGTTCCGCCATTCCGCCATCATCGAGCGGTACCGGGACGGGCTTTTCCCCCCGACCAGCTGGCTCAGCGTGTTCATTGGGCAGGGATTGATTCCGGAAAGCTACAGCCCCCTCGCCGATCCGATACCCGACGAGAAGCTGATCGCGCATCTCGACGCGTTCCGCAGCGATATCCAGGATCGTGTCGATGAGATGCGGCGCCACGATCGGTTCATCGAGCGCTATTGCGAAGCGGAACCGCCGGTCGGGCTGGTTGCCGCGGAAGCGCGGCTGTGAGCCGTCGTATCGAACAGGTCGTGGTTGTCGGTGCCGACGCGCCGGCCTGGATGGCCGCCGCCGCGCTCCAATGCTCAGTCAGCGCCGCGGGAATCCGGGTCCGGGTGATCGAACTTCCGACATCGCTTCAGCCGGCCGACGCCTATTCGGCCCTGCCGGAATTGGCCGGGTTTCATCATCGGATCGGCCTCGACGAAAGTCTGCTTTTCAACTTGTGCAAGGCCGTGCCGATGGCGGGCCAGCGCTTTTCCAACTGGTCGGGCGCGGCGCCACCTTTCATCCAGGGATATGATCGGGCGCCGCCGGTGGCAGCAGGACTGGGCTTCACCCAATTGTGGATCAAGGGTCGGCAAAGGGGTCTGCGGACCGATTTCGAGAATTTCTCGCTCGCCGCGATGGCGGCCAAGATGGGCCGCGTTCCTGTGCCGCCGCAGGACGTGGAGCTGCGTTCCACCTTCGGCTACAACATCGACGCATCCGCCTATTCGGCGCTGCTCCGGCATTTTGTGACGCGCGGCGGCGTCGAGGCGAAGATGGCCGGGATCGCCCAAGTCGAGATGGACGGCGACCGGATCGCAGCGATTTTTCTAGGCGACGGAGAGCGGGTCGAGGCCGACTTGTTTATTGACGCGTCGGGACCGCAGGCTGCTCTGATCAGCCGGATGCCCGGTACGGAAGTTGAATCCTGGCGCGAATGGCTGCCGTGCGACCGCATGCTGGTTGCTTCCGCCAAAGCGCTCAAGCCGTTGCCGGCATTCAGCCAGGTCTCGGCGTTTCGACAGGGCTGGGTCGGGCTCTTCCCGCTTCAGGACAGAACGGCGGTTATCGCCGCCTATGACAGCCGCCAGATATCCGACCGAGGCGTGCTGGACAGCCTGCCTGCGCTTGCCAATTTGCCGATCAGCGGCGATGCGGTCGTATCCAGTCTCACGCAAGGCACTCGCAAGCGCAGCTGGGTCGGCAATTGCGTCGCGGTCGGCGAATCCGCTTTTTCGCTGGAACCGCTCGACGCGGTGCAACTGCACATTGCGCACTATTGTATTTCACAGCTCATGACGCTCTTTCCGGTTGAAGCCGAAGCCTTCCCTGAGGCCGAGCTGTATGATCGGATCATCGGGAGAGCCGCGATCAATCTTCGTGATTACCAAGCCGCGCATTACAAGCTGAACCGCCGTTTCGACATGCCGCTGTGGGATGGGTGCCGTGACGCCGCGCCGCCCGAAACCCTCCAGCGCAAGCTCGATGTCTTTGCCGCGCGAGGCCGCGTTCCGCTTTACGACGACGAGACATTCCAGGAACAAGGTTGGGAAAGCCTTTTCCTTGGTCACGGGGTCATGCCGCAGAGCTATGATCCGCGGGTCGACGGTATACCGGAGCAGGAGCATATTGCTCAGATACAAGCGCGAATGAACGACATTGTCGGCCTGGTCGAAGCCATGTTGCCGGTCGACGATTTCATCGCCGGTGCCGATCAACAGAGACAAACAGAGGCGACGGCGCTTGGCTGAGAACCTCCGCCTGATCCGAACCATTACCGAATGCGTGGGTGCAAACTGATGCAGCAAGTCAAAGATGTTGTGATCGTCGGCGGCGGCACCGCCGGATGGATGGCCGCGGCCGCCCTGGCAAAGGTGATCGGCACCCAGGCCCATTCGATCACGCTCGTCGAGTCGGACGAAATCGGCACGGTCGGGGTGGGGGAAGCGACGATCCCGCCGATCATGCAGTTTAACGCGATTCTGGGGATCGATGAGGACGAATTCGTCCGGGAAACGAACGCGACCTTCAAGCTTGGCATCGAATTCATCGACTGGCGGAAGCCCGGCAGCTGCTACTTTCACCCATTCGGTACATTCGGGGCCAGCATCGCGGGCGGTGTCGGCTTCATGAATTATTGGCTGCGATGGGTGCAGTCGGGTGGCGATCCGGATTTCACGCGCTTCATCGCGGAGGGCGAGGCCGCCCGGGCGGGCCGGTTCGCGCGCGTTTCAGCTTCGCAAGATGGGCAGCTGCCGCGGCTCAATTATGCGTATCAATTCGACGCTGCTACCTACGCAGCCTATCTGCGCCGGTTCGCCGAGCGCCGCGGCGCCACGCGCCGCGAGGGGCGTGTCGTCGATGTCGAGCAGAATCATGAAACCGGCTATATCGAAGCCGTCAAGCTGGCCGACGGCACGCGGCTTGCCGGCGACTTCTTCATCGACTGTTCGGGCTTTCGCGGATTGCTGATCGAAGGCGTGTTCAAGGCCGGGTTCGACGACTGGAGCCACTGGCTGCCGAACAACCGCGCCGCGGCGGTTCCGTGCGAGCGTGTCGAGGATCCGACCCCTTTCACGCGCTCGACCGCGCGCGAGTCCGGCTGGCAGTGGCGCATTCCGCTGCAGCACCGGACCGGCAACGGTTATGTCTTCTGCGATTCCTATATCTCGGAAGACGAGGCGTCGCGCTTGCTGCTCGACCGGCTCGACGGCCGGCCCTTGGCCGACCCGAAGATTCTTCGCTTCACCGCCGGCAAGCGCCGGCGCGGCTGGGTCAAGAATTGCCTCGCTGTCGGCCTTTCGTCAGGCTTTCTCGAGCCGCTCGAGTCGACCAGCATCCACCTGATCCAGGTGGCGATCATGAAATTATTCGAGTTGTTCCCGTTTCGGGAAATTAACCCGGTCCTGATCGATCAATATAATCGTGAAATGGATCAGCTCTACGATCATGTCCGCGACTTCATCATCGCCCATTACAAGGTTACTGATCGCGACGACACACCTTATTGGCAATATTGCCGGAACATGACCATTCCGGATACGTTGGAAACAAAGCTCGAATTGTTTCGGGAGCGCGGCGAGCCGCGCATGTCGCCAAGCGAGCTGTTCAGGGAAGCCAGTTGGTTCGCGGTTCTCTATGGCCAAGGGCTCATACCGCGATCCTACCATCCGGTCGCCAACGCGCTGCCCGAAGACGAACTGCAACTGCTACTGGCGAGAATCAGGACCGCGATCCGGCATCGCGTCGATTCGCTTCCGTCGCATGCTGCCTTCATCGAGAGTTGCTGCTCGGCCCGTCCGACGGCAACAGCCGCATGAGCGATCTGATCCGTGCCGGCGGGGGGCGGCGCGGGCTTGCCATCGGTCGCATCCATCGCCATCGGGTTTAGGACGTGCCGCACCAGATTCACCGTGCTGGAATCGAAAAGACACCGATCCTGGTGATCGACGACATCGTCGACAATCCCGACGTGCTAGTCGAATATGCTGCCTCGCTGGCCCCATTTCCGCCGGAGGCCGGCAATTATTATCCGGGCCTGCGCTTGCAAATGCCACGCGATCCGATCGTGGTCGATTATGTGAACGCTGTTTGCCGGGCGCTCGCCAACCTCATGGCAAGTGCATATGGCCTCCGCAAAATCACGGTGCAAAGCGTGGCCTTTTCGATCGTCACCAAAGACCCGTCCGAACTGCATCCGTTGCAGACCATCCCCCATTTCGATTCTGCCGATCCCCTGTATTTCGCGGCGCTGCATTATCTTTCGCATCACGAAAACAGCGCGACTGCCTTCTTCCGCCATGTGCGGACGGGTTTCGAAACCATGACGCCGCAACGCGCCGGCCCTTTCGGCAAGGCCCGCGACAAGGACAAGGAGGTTTACGGCCCCGCGACAGGATATGTTCGTGGTTCGACGAACGGCTTCGACGAGATTGGCCGTGTCGAAGCGCGCTATAATCGCCTCGCTGTCTATCCCGGCAACCTGTTCCATTCGGGCATCTTGCCCGACGATTATGATTTCAACCCCGATCCTCGCCGCGGCCGGCTCACTGCCAACATCTTCCTGAACGGCGAGAGGTGATCGTCCCAGGTGCTGCCAACGTGAGTGACTTGGGTCCCTCCTCCTTCGAGGCAGCCGATGAGGATCAGGCTTTGGCGGCGATCATTCGCTCGATATAGTCGCTCGCCAGCGGAAGCTTGAGCGCGGTCTTCTCGTAGCCGCTGCGCTGTTCGGCGATTGCCCGCAAGACCTCGGCCTCGGGCAGCGCATCCGCGAGCGGATCGATGGTTGCCGGGAAGACATCCTGCCCGAGCATCACCGCTACCCAGCTCGGCACGTCAAACAGCTCATTATTGTAGCGGAACACGCGGCCATGTTCGCGGAAAAGCTCGAACTTGTGCTGAAGCGTGTCGGGTAGGTCCATCATGCGGACATGATTCCAGAAGGCGTCGTTCCGCCGCGTGGCGTGATAGTGCAGGATGATGAAGTCGCGCACCGGCTCGTAACCGTTGACCATCGCGCGGTTGAACTCATCGCGTTCGACCGGACTGATTCCGTGCCCCGGAAACAAGCCTAGCAGCTTCTGCACGGCATGCTGGATCAGATGGATGCTCGTCGATTCGAGCGGCTCGAGGAAGCCAGCAGAGAGACCGATCGCGACGACATTCTTTTCCCAGGCCTTGGAACGTCGCCCGGCCTTGAACTTGAGCAGCCGCGGCTCTGCGATCGGCTTTGAATCCAGCGTCTCGAGCAGGAGGCGTCCCGCCTCGTCATCCGACATATGGGCGCTGGAATAGACGTGACCATTGCCGGTCCGGTGCTGGAGCGGGATGCGCCATTGCCAGCCAGCCGGATGCGCGGTCGAGCGCGTGAAGGGGAGGAGGGGATCATTGCGCTCGGAGGGAACTGCGAGCGCGCGATCGCACGGAAGCCAGTGGCTCCAGTCCTCGAACTTCACACCGAGCTTGTCGCCGAGCAAGAGGCTGCGGAAGCCCGAGCAGTCGATGAACAGATCGCCGCGGATCCGGCGGTCGTCGTCGAGCTTGAGCGCCGTGACATAGCCCGTTTCGCCATCCTGTTCGACTTCGACGATGCGGCCTTCGATCCGTTCCGCGCCGCGCTTTTCGGCATGACTGCGCAGGAACTGCCCATAGGCCGCGGCGTCGAAATGAAAGGCATAGGCCAGTTGCGAAAGCGGATTCTCCGGATCCTTGGCCGAATGCGCGAAACGATGCTTCGCGGCAGCGACCGCCGACATCGAATAAGCCGAGAGCGGCCCGACCGACGGGCGATCGCGATACTTCAGCCAAAGCTGGTGAAAGGAAAGGCCATTTAACGGCCGACCGATCTCGCCGAATTGATGGAAGTAGCGCTGCCCCTGCTCGGTCCAGCCGACGAACTCGATGCCGAGCTTGTAGGTCGCATGGGTGGCGCGGAGATAGTCGGCCTCGTCGATCCCGAGCTGATGGTTGAACTCGAGGATCGGCGGGATCGTCCCTTCGCCGACACCCACGGTGGCGATCGCTTCGGATTCCACCAGCACGATACGTCGGCCTTTGCCGCCGACAAAACGCGATAGCGCCGCCGCGACCATCCAGCCCGCCGTCCCACCGCCGACGATGACAATGCGCCGGATCGGCGCGCCCTCGGTCATGCGCTCGACCCTGAGTGGGTTCGTCTGCCTCGTCCGGCGCGCGCCCTGGCAATCACGTCCTCAGGCTTCAAAACACGCCCCCCGCCCAACATCCGCTAGTCCCGACTCGTCGAACCGCCCGGACCCGGCCGCCCGAGGTTCGAGCGATCCACATCCGTAGCTTATCGCGCCGCGCCGAACGACGCATCGAATCCAAAGCCAACTGCCAATAGATCGTCTTGGATTGGCTTGCATCCCCTAGGGATGCGATGCCCGGAGCCCGCGAAGCCTAGTTTGCCTGCGGCTCCGCCTTCGGCGCCTTGGCCGTCACCTGCGCCAGCAGCTCATTGAATTTCTCTGCGGTGATGCTCAGCAACAGGCCTTTGTCGTCCTTGCCGAAAGCGCTCAGCGGCACCCCGATCTTCGCGTGGCCAGTGTCGATCACGGTTTGACTGGGATCGGCGACCACCTCGTTCGCAGCGAGAGTCGCGATCGTTCCCACCGGAACTCCCTTGACGTCGCGGACCTGCGCGCCGGCTGTGATGTCCGCCGCCGTGGCGGGAACGGCCGACAGGTGTTTCGCCTTGCCATGCTCCCGATCCTTGTCGGTGACCTTCACGCCGTTGCCGGCGATCCGATTATACGCAGCGTCAGTTTCTCGATTGCCAGCCATCACTTCTCGGGAATCGACAGATCCTGCCGGCGGCGCGGGCGGCGCGCCGCCGGCCTGTGCCAATGCCGCGCCTGACGGCACGAGCGCCGCTCCCCCGGCAATCCAGAACAAAAGAGCTTTGCGCATAATTCAGACCTCCATTCGATAGCATTATCGCGTCTTTGCCTTTGCGGCGACTCATATGCCGGCGACCGGACCCGGTTGAAGCCGGCTTTTGCGAGGTTGTTCCGAAGCGGACTGTGGCTTTGCAAAGCGGCTCGCAATTTGGGAATAAGAAGAGGATTCGTCTCGACCGTTCAGTCGTGAATTCAAGCTGGCGGCACTTGCGCGGATGGTGTGGGCGAGAATGTGAGCGCCATGGCGCGTGAGTTAAGTGTGCGCCGCAAGTGTTTGTACCAGTAGCGAGAGCGATTTCGGATGGGGTGGACCGAGAGCATTGCGCGGCCGCGGCCGGATGACGGCGGAAGAGCGGGCGGCGCCGGGCAAGGCGCCGCCGCTGCAGCCGCGGAGCGGACCGATGCCACCGACCCGAACTGCCGGTCGAGCTGAACGTATTTTCTGTACCGACGCGGACGCTTTCAACTGACACGTGATGTTCCCGTTCAAAGGGCGCGAAGGACAGCAGCCGCCGACATACGGCGCACTAGCATTGCGAGGATGACGCGCGAAGAGACGACAACCTTCCAGCCGGAAACCCAACCCAGCAGCGCATCTTGGACGATGGCGAGCGCAGAATAACGCGGTTTCCGCGACCAAGCGCAGCATCTGTTCAATAAGGTCTACGCACTGTTCGGCTGCTATTAACTTGGCGCTCCGTGTCGCGAAAATACGCGAGCAGTAGGCGGGCCGAGCGGCCAAGAGCAGACAATTCATACAGGATATATTGGCTTTCGCCGATGAGCCGAATTTGTTATCGTTACCGTAATCCTGGAGGTCAGATCATGCAGCGGATGATTTTGGTTTCGATCGCGGCGGTAGCGGCTTGCGCGGGCGCGGATGCGGCAAATGCACAGAATGCGCCGGCGCCGACACTGCCACCAGGGGCCGGAGGCGGGCCGCGGGTCGAGGACGTTGCGGCCAGCCATCGCCAATTTGACAATGATTACAACCTCATTGCTAGCCGGGGCGTCGAGGTAAACAACATGGACCGGGTGGACGCGAAGCGCGCCGCGGCGAAGCGTCATTCCGCTGTTCCGGCGACTGCATCCGACATCCTGGCCGGTGCACCAATCCGCGACGTCAAAGGCGTATCGGTCGGCATGGTTGCGACACTTGCCGCTAACGAGGTCGCCGATCCAGACTCGGTCGTGGTCGACACCGGCCAGACCAAGATCGGCGTGCCGCTGAGCGCGTTCGGCAAGGATGACAAAGGCCTTTTGCTGAGCATCAGCGCTGACAATTTCAAGCAGCTGGTGGCGCAGGCCAGTGCCCAGACGTCGGGTGCGCAGTCGAAGCCAAACTAGCCGCCGGGCGCCCTCAAATACGCCGGCGCCTCGCCGGCTGCGCCGCGCTCGGTAAAGCCAGTGCGGGTGGGCGAATGACCAACGGCGCGCAATCCCGTCCATTTCACTAAACACTCTAGATACGCGCGGCTCGTCCACGACGACGGTGCCGAACCGCCCCTGTCGAGATCGTTGGGGAGCCACTCGCGAGTGCTGATTGGATCCATCGCTCGAGGCGACGACGGGGCGAACCCTGGCGCCGCAAAAGCGCGGCCCAGAGTCGAAGACAATGGTGTTCAGTAAACCGGTCAGGGAATTCCAGTCAGGAAGATGTTGGCGGTGAGCCTCCCGCGGCGAGGGTCGGGATCGAAATCATAATCGGCGGGCAGAATGCCCGAATGGAAAAGATTGCTGGGATAGACGACGAGGCGATTGAAACGCGATTCAACGCGGCCAATCTCTTCGAAGCCGTGCGTCGACCCACGAATATAACCGCGTGGTTCGCCGTACATCGCCTTGTCCTGCTCGCGTGCGGACGCGAACGCATCGACCCGGGCAGGAGTTATGGTTTCGAAGCCGGTTCGCGCATGGCGGAAGAAGGCGGTGGCGCTGCTTTCGTGATTCGAAAGATAATGCAGCACTGCGAACGACATCGGATCGGCCCCATCGATATGGGGGAGGGACTGTACCGGCCGCAGATCGGAAGGCGGCGTGGTGACGATCGAAAAGGCCACGCTGTGCAGCGCGAAATTTCGGATGCCGTAGACGCTTCCCATCACGTTGGAGAGGGTTCGGCAGAAGCACGCCACATAGGAGGTCATAACGGCACTGGCCTCGTTCGGCGCCACCATCCGTCGCAAGCCAGGATAGAAATTGCCTGCGGGGGCGGGATAGGGCGCGAGTGAGGCCGCATAATCGACCAGGCTGGCTGGATCGTCGAAAATGTCGTCGATCACGATGATGGGCGTATTCTCTATACCGACGCGGACGCTTTCCACTGACACGTGACGTTCCCGTTCGAAAGGGCGCGAAGAAGAGCAGCCGCCGACATACGGCGCACTAGCATCGCGAGGATGATGCGCGAAGAGACAACGATCATCCGGTCGAAGACCCAAAGCAACTGCCCGTGTGTGCCCGAGTCGCGCGTCCGTCCTGGCACGGCAACTCGCGCCAGCGCCATTTTGGCGCCCATCGGACCGATTGCTCGGCAACCAGGCGATCCGCGCCCGAGATCGCCAAAGATGTTCCAAGGCGGTTTCCGGATTTGCATGCCGGTTCACCGGTTCGTGAGACGGACTGATGTCCCGAATCGCAGATCAATGCTGATATGAAAACGTTTTGCGCATGTAAAAACATAGCGTATGCGAAAATCGAGGCTGATTTACAAGCCGAAATGGGGAGCGAAGTGCCTGATTCTAGTCGTCTGCAACGCGTCGTCCACGCCGTTCGGAAGACGCTCCCGGGAAGCGGCCATCCCGGGATGACGCCGCGAATACGCGCGTCGGCGATGGCTGCGGCCGTAGCCCTTGCTGCGCTTGGCGGAACAGCCTCGGCCGCTCCCACGGGCTATGTCTGGCACACCGTTCCTTGGGGCGGCGGAGGCTATGTCGATGGCATCGTCTATCACCCGAAGGTCAAGGACCTGCTCTATGCCCGCACCGACGTCGGCGGCGTCTATCGCTACGACTTCGCGGCGCGGCGCTGGATACCGCTGCTCGATTCGCTCTCCCACGCCGACGGCGACTTGAACGGAATCCTGAGCGTCGCGCTCGATCCCAATGATGCCGCCAAGATCTACCTCGCCTGTGGTCTCTATCTTGGCGAGTGGGCGCACAATGCGGCCGTGCTGCGATCCGACGATCGCGGCGTCACCTGGACGAAGACCGACCTGCCCTTCAAGCTCGGCGGCAACGCCGACGGGCGCGGCACGGGCGAGCGGCTCCAGGTCGATCCGAACAGCGGCAACATCCTCTTCCTCGGATCCAACCAGAACGGCCTGTGGAAGAGCAGCGACGGCGCGCGCACCTTCGCCAAGGTCGCCGGCTTTCCGCGTTCCGGCGTGACCTTGGTGCTGTTCGACGCGAGTTCGGGCGGCAACGGAGCGCCCAGCCAGACCCTCTATGTCGGCTCCGACGAGGCCGGCGGCGGACTCTACGTTAGCCGCGACGGCGGTGCGACCTTCGCCCCCGTCGCTGGTGCACCATTGCAGACTCCGCAGCACGCCGTGATCGCCCCCGACGGTTATCTCTACGTCGCCTTCGCCGACGGCGACGGCAAGAACAAGACCGCGCTCAACCCCAGTAACGTCGCCAAGGGCAGCGTATGGAAAATGGAGCTCAAGACCGGCAAGTGGCAAGAGATCACGCCGATCCGCCCGGCGCCGGGCGGCGGGACTTTCGGCTATTCGGGCATCGACGTCGATCCGGCGCACCCGGGGACGATCGTGACGTCCACGATCGACCGCTGGTGGCCGGAGCGCGATGACATTTTCCTCTCGCGCGACGGCGGCATCCACTGGCTGGCGTTGACCAGCGTGTCGCAGCACGACTTGTCGCGCTTGGCCTGGATTCGGCGCGAGGATTCCGGCTTCGGAGAGCCGGGCAAGGACCGGATGGGCAGCTGGACTTCCGACGTCAAAATCAACCCGTTCAACCCGGACGAGATGATCTACGGCACTGGCGGCGGCGTGTGGATGACGCGCAACCTCTCCGTGGCGGGCTCGGGATCGCGCGTCACATTCGACTTTGCCGACGACGATCTCGAAGAGACGGCGATCACCAGTCTGGTCTCGCCGCCGGATGGGGCGACGCTGCTTGCGGCGATGGGCGACGTCGGCGGGGGCAGTTGGGACGACCTGACCAAACCGCCATCCCCGCTGGATTTGTTCTCGCCCAACGCGTCGCATCGATCGGTCGATGTCGCCTGGCTCAATCCCGCCTTCCTCGCGCGATCCACCGACGCCAAACCCTATGGCTATTATTCCGAAGATGGCGGGGTGCACTGGACGGCCTTTCCGTCCGCGCCGCCCTATGCGCCGCAGGATGCCAAGGGGAATTGGCATTCGATCGGGCCGCTCGCCGTGTCCGCGAGCGGAACGTCGATCGTGTGGAGTGTCCCGCACGAGAAAGCCTATGTCTCGTTCGACAAGGGCAAAAGCTGGACGGCATCGGCAGGATGGCCGGCGGAATCGGACGCTACGCTGGTTCCGGTTGCCGACCGGGCCGTCAACGGCGTCTTCTATGTCCTTGATCGAACGGGTGGACAGATCCTGATCAGCGTCGACGCCGGCAAGAGTTTCGCTCCGGTCATCAAGGGCATCCCAGCGGTTCCCAGCTGGCAGGGTGCACAGCTCGCGGCCGTGCCCGGTCGCATGCGCGATCTGTGGCTGGCCGGCGCGTTCGGCTTGCTCCATTCCGCAGACGCGTCGAAACCCATGACCTATGTCAAGGCAGTCGAAGAAGCCTGGTTCGTTGGCTTCGGCAAGGCCGCGCCCGGCAAGACCTATCCCGCGGTCTTCCTGTCGGGGAAGATCAAGGGGCAGACGGGCATCTGGCGCTCGGATGACGAGGGGCAGAACTGGATCCGGATCAACGACGACGTCCATCGGTTCGGCGACGGCGGCGCCCTGACCGGCGATCCGACCGAATTCGGCACCGTGTACCTCGCCCGGGCAGCGGGCGGGATCGTCGTCGGCAGGCCGGCGCAGTGAGCGGCAGGCCTTCATTGCGCGGCGAAGCGAGGCAGGCGCGCCGGCCGACGATCGTGCGCGCGGCAACCATCATGCTCGCGGCCGCGAGCCGCGTTTCTGTCAATTCCGCCGCCGGGGGTCGTCGATGAGCCCTGCGCGGTTTCTTTTGTGGCAATCAAGGCCGTGGTTCCGGCCCCTCCGGATCCCACGCACCGACACGGCCTGATTGCCCCCTGTGCGGTGGCGCTTCTACAGAGACGCCACCGCACCCTTGTCTTCCCCCTATCTCGCGACTCGTGAGGAGACATAACCAAGTGACCCTGACCAAGATGATCCGCGCACTCGGTATGACGACAGCGGCGCTGCTCGCCATCGCGCCCGGGGTATCGGCCGCGGCAGTGCCCGGGCGCACCGTCCAGGTCGATCTGCACCGCACGAGCGGACCGGTCGATCGCTTCTTCGATCTCTCGGTCGGATCGGACTATCCCGGAACGCTGATCCGCGATGACAGCCAGGCGCAGCTCCAGATCGCGACGCGTGAGCTGGGCTTCCGCTACATTCGCTTCCACGCGATCTTCCACGACGTGCTCAAGACCGTGCGGATGGTGGACGGCAACCCAGTGTACGACTGGACCAACATCGACCGGCTCTACGACAAGCTGCTCGCGCGGAAGATCAAACCCTTCGTCGAGCTCGGCTTTACGCCGGAGGCGCTCAAGACCTCGGACAACAGCATCTTCTATTGGAAGGGGAACACGTCGCACCCCGAGTTCGGCAAATGGAAGTCGCTGATCGATGCCTTCGCCCGCCATCTCGAAGCACGCTACGGCGCCGAACAGGTGCGCAGCTGGTATTTCGAGGTGTGGAACGAGCCCAATTTGAGCGGCTTTTGGGAAAATGCCGATCAAAAAGCCTATTTCGAACTCTATGACGTGACCGCGCGCGCGCTCAAGGCGGTCGATCCCGCGCTCCGCGTCGGCGGGCCTTCCACGGCAGGCGCTGCCTGGGTGCCCGAGTTCCTCGATCATGCGGCGGCGAACGGTGTGCCCGTCGATTTCGTGACCACGCACACCTATGGCGTCGATGGCGGCTTTCTCGACGAGCAGGGCAAGGGCGATACCAAATTGTCCCCCTCGCCGGATGCGATCGTGGGCGACGTGCGCCGCGTGCGCGCGCAGATCTCGGCATCCAAATTCCCGAACCTTCCGCTCTATTTCACCGAATGGAGCACCAGCTACACGCCGCGCGATGCGGTGCACGACAGCTATATCAGCGCCGCCTATATCCTGACCAAGCTCAAGGCGGTGCAGGGCATCGTTCAGGGAATGAGCTACTGGACCTATACCGATCTGTTCGAGGAGCCCGGTCCGCCGACCGCGCCCTTCGAGGGCGGGTTTGGGTTGATGAACCCCCAGGGCATCCGCAAGCCGGCGTGGTTCGCGTACAAATATCTCCACGCGCTCCAGGGCGCGGCAATCCCGACCGCGGACGCGTACAGCTTTGCCGCGACCGGTGCCGGCAAGACCGCAGTGCTGCTGTGGGATTGGCACCAACCCGAGCAGGCGCTGAGCAACCGCCCATTCTACACGCGGCTGCAACCGTCCGCCCCCCAGGCGCCGGCCGGCGTGCGCTTCGCCGGGCTCAAGCCGGGCCGCTATCGTCTGCGAACCTACCGCACTGGCTATCGCCACAACGACGCCTATTCGGCCTATATCGACATGAAGCTGCCGAAAACGCTGACGCCGGCGCAAGTCGCCGAGCTCGGCGGCCTCACACAGGACAAGCCCGAGCGTGATGCCGTGGTCAGAGTCGATGCCAAGGGCCGGCTTTCGTTCGATATCCCCTTGCAGACCAACGATCTCGTGCTGGTGACGCTGGAGCCGGTCGCCGCTCGCTGAGCGCGCGCGCGGGAACGTCGATCGCGAGCCTCGCCGCCGGCGGCGGCGAGGGGCCCTCGCCTCAGCCCAGCCGGACGGTCAGCTCGACTTCGTGGGTGAACGCCATGCTCAGATACCCATTCGCGGGCTCGGCCACATATTCCAGATATTCAGGACAATGATCGGCATTGTCGGCGATGATCACTGCGCCGGTCCGAAGCCGGCTTTCGACGCGCCCGAGCACATCCAGATACAGCGATTTCGCGCCGTCGAGCAGCACCAGGTCGATCGTGTGGGGCAGATCGGACGCCAGCGTCTCCAGTGCATCGCCCTCGCGGATTTCGACCAGATCGCCTAGTCCGCCGGCCGCGAGATTGTCACGCGCGCGCGCGATCTTCGACGGCTCGAATTCGCTGGTGATCAGCCGGCCGCCACCATTGTCGCGCAGCGCCGCAGCGAGATGCAGCGTCGAAAGGCCGAACGACATGCCGAACTCGACGATCGCGCGGGCGCCGGTCGCGCGCGCCAGCAGGTAGAGCAGCTTTCCCGTGTCGCGCGAAACCGGCAGCGCATAGTCCTTCAACTGCGCATAGAAATCGCGATAATCGGCCTTGCTGCGCATCAGCCGCAGCCGCTCCTCGCCGGAGACCGACGCGAACGTCGGATCGGTCATCGGATGGGTCGCCTCCGCTTCGTTGAACAGGCGGTCGAGCAACGGTGCGACCGGGGCGTTGGTAAGCGTCGTCATGGGGTTTCTCCTCGGTATTTGCCTGACCGAGTAAATACGACTATTTCGTCGCATTCTCCTATTCGCATTGGCGGGAGCGGGTTCGAACATGCCGCGAAACACCGGCGTTTCCTCACGCAAGACGCCGCGGCAGGCGCGTTCGAACGAGCTTGTCGCGGCAGTGCTCGATGCTGCTATTCAGGTTTTGCAGTCGGAGGGCGCGCAGCGATTCACCACCGCTCGCGTTGCCGAGCGCGCGGGTGTCAGCGTCGGCTCGCTCTATCAATATTTTCCGAACAAGGCGGCGATCCTGTTCCGGCTGCAAAGCGACGAGTGGCGCCAAACCTCGGCGATGCTGCGCGACATCCTCGAGGACGGGGTACGCCCGCCGGGCGTGCGGCTGCGCGCGCTGGTGCACGCCTTCATCCGCTCGGAGTGCGAGGAAGCCGCGGTCCGGCTTGCTCTGAACGATGCCGCGCCCTTCTACCGCGAGGCGCCAGAAGCGGCGGAGGCACGCGCCGCTAGCGCGCAGATCGTGCAGAACTTCCTGCGCGAGAGCGCACCGCACCGCGCGGAGGCGCAGCGACGGCTAGCGGGCGAAGTCATGAAGACGACGCTGAGCGCGGCCGGCAGCTGCTTTTCCGCGGTCTCGCGTAGCGCTGACGAAATCCACGCGTACGCCGAGGCAGTGGCGGACATGCTGTGCGCTTATCTTGCGCTGCTGCAAGGCACTGACTGAGCGGTGGCTCGGCCGCTTGCTGAATTTTGCTTCCGCCGACTTGCCGAACTACGGGGCCACCAATTGCGGCGCATTGGCCGCCCAGGCTTTGGTGGCTTGGCAGCTTTCCATAGCTCGGGCGTAGGCGGGGCGCGCCGTCGTGCGGCCGAGATAGGCACGTTCGACTGCTCCGGGCGTATAGTTGCCGGTCCGCAGACCGAGCAGGAGCGCATAGCTTACCGAGATATCGGCGGCAGTGAAGCGGTCACCGGCGAGATATGGGCTATCCGCGAGGCGCCGGATTATCAATCCCAGCCGGCTCTCGAAAGTATCGAGGGCCCAGCGTGTGACTCGCGCATTTCGCTCGGCTTCGGGAGCGAGCGCGCGACCGACGAAAACCGCGTTCATCGGCCCGGCGAGCCCGGCCTCTCCTAAATGAAGGAATTGCAGGTAGGAGGCGAAGGCGGGATCATCCGCAGCGACCGCGAGCGGGCTCGCGCCGTGGCGGGCGAGCAGATATTCGAGGATCGCGATCGATTCGACCATGACCGTCTCACCGTCCTGCAGCGCAGGGATGAAGCCGCCGGGATTGATCGCCAGGAAGTCGGGATCCTTCTCGACGCCGGCGAGCAGATCAACTGGGCGCAGCCGATAGGCCATTCCCAGTTCCTCGAGCAGCCAAACAACGCGGAACCCGCGGCCTTCGCCATAAACGGTGAGCATCGTCGACCTTCCTTCCGTTGGTTTAGAAGTAGCGATCGTGTCGGGTGCGCGTGATTCTGATCGTTGCCGCGACGCTCTGCGGCGTCCTTCTCTATAACCTCGATCGCCAGGAGTCCGGCACCTTTACAACGGCCAGGGACGGAGCGCCAAGGCTCGTCTCGACTTGGTTCTTGCCGTAGCTCGGCTGGCGAAAATGCTGCAAATCTGCTGTGACTTCAGTATCGTGCGATCGGAGGGGAGCGGCCATGAGGATATCCCGGCGAGCCATTCTGCAAGTCGCGGCGGCCTCGACGATGCTTTCGCGTGCGCGTGCGGCCGACCTGGCGCCCACCGCTTCGCGGGTCTATCCCGGCACCGACGGGAAGCTCGTCTATGTCCCCGACGAGCAGGGCAACATCATCCACGATGCCTCGCACGCCGGCTATGGCGGGGGAGGCATCGCGATCCCGACGGTCGCGGTGAAAGAGACGATCTGGCCGGTTCCCGGCGACAATAGTGCGCACGTCCAGGCGGCGATCGACCGGGTATCGGCGCTCCCGCTCGATGGCAACGGCTTCCGCGGCGCGCTGTTGCTCAAGGCGGGTTATTACCGGATGGCGGTGCCGATCAGCATCAAGGCGAGCGGCGTCGTTCTTCGCGGCGAGGGCATGGAAGACACCGGCACCGTGCTGATCGGCACGGGCACCGGGCGCCCTGCCGCCGCAGCGCCCACCGGCACCCCTGGACCCGCTGGTCCGCGTGGCCGCGGCGGTCCTCCGCCGCGGCCGACGCTCGTGCAGATCGCGGGAGCATCAGGACCGGTGTTGAACGAAGCGTCCAAACGCGCCGTGCTCGACGACCGGGTTCCGGTCGGCGCGCGCCGGTTCCGCGTCGCCGCGGCAAAGACGTTCAAGCGCGGCGACACGGTGGTGGTGCGGCGGCTCGGCAACCAGGCGTGGATCGACGCAGTGGGGATGAACAGCGACGCTCCCGGCGGACGCTGGCAGCCGTTCAACATCGAATGGGACCGCGTTATCGTCGACGTGCAAGGCGACAGCATTACGATCGACGCGCCGATCACCTGTGCGATCGAGAGCCAATGGGGCGGCGGCGAAGTACTGCAGTACGACGACGCCGGGCGTATCGCCAATGTCGGCGTCGAAAACCTGCGCGGCGTGTCGGAGTTCGATCCTTCGGTCCGCACCCGCAACTACGGCAACATGGACCGCGATAACTACGCCGCGGAGGAATATTACTCGGACGAAAACCACTACAGCAATTTCATCATTCTCGATAACATCCGGAACGCCTGGGTGCGCAACTGCACTGCGCTGCACTTCGTCTACAGCATGGTGGGCACATCACGCTGGTCGAAGTGGATCACCGTCCAGGATTGCGTTTCGCGCGAGCCGATTTCGCAACGCGCCGGCGCGCGGCGCTTCGTGTTCGCGCTGCGCGGACAGCTCGCGCTCGTCCGGCGCTGCCAGTCCGACAAAGGCCGGCATTCGTTCATGACCGGGCAGCCGACCTCGAGCGGCAACGTGTTTCTCGATTGCAAGGCGACCACCGCCTTTTCGTCGAGCGAGCCGCACGAACAATGGGCGAGCGGCAATCTGTATGACAACGTCAAGGCGCCGCTGACGGCGCGTTTCTGGAAGAACATCAACATCGGCTGGGCCGGTGCGAACACGGTGTTCTGGAACTGCGAAGGCGATTTCCTCGTCCAGAAACCGCCTACCGCGCAGAACTACAGCTTCGGGCACCTCGGTCTGAATGGCGTCATATTCAACATCCCGCTCCAGGACCCGACCAAGGCGAACGGCCACATCGAATCCCTCGACCGGCATGTCACGCCCAGAAGCCTGTATCTTGCGCAACTTCGCGAACGGCTCGGAGAAGCTGCGGTGCGCAACGTCGCGACGCCGGAGCAATGGGTCTGAAACCAGAGTGCGATGCGTCTGCGTCTCAGCGCAGGGGCGATAGACGCCAGATGCGATCATCGTCGATGCGATCGCCGAGCTGGAAGGTGCAGCGCCCGACCTCGGCGAAGCCGTAGCGCGCGTAAAATCGCTTGGCCCGCGCATTATGATCGAACACCGTCAGGTAGATCTCGGGAACGCCTTCGGCGCGCGCCGTTGCGAGCACCCACTCCATCAGCCGGTCCGCGACGCCGGTGCCATGCCACGCATGTGCGACATATAGTTGCTGCATTTCCAATGCCCCGAGGGCGGGGCTCGGCGCGGGTGTTCGAAGCGGCGTGAGCTTGGCGTAGCCGATGGGGTCACGATCGACGGCAGCCACGCGCCAACGGACTTCGGGATTGGCAAAATCGGCGCTCATCGATCCGCCCGGTCGATAGACGTCGTCGCAAAACGTCTCGAAGGCGCGCTCGTCATAACGGGGCGCAAAAGTGTCGCTGAAGATGCGCCGTGCGACTGGCAACAGGCGCTCGAGCAGCGCAGCGTCCGGATCGAGGAACACCACGTCGTCGGCCTTGCGCGTTGCAGGATGCTCGTCGCTTGCGGCGTAGACATGTGCCTTGCGGCCCGATGCCAGGACCACCGGGATCCGCGTATAGTCCTTGACCTCATAGCGGTCGGCAGCCGCCAACTCCGCTTCGCTGACCAGGATCGCAGCTCCCGGGACACTATCCGACGGGCTGCCGCGCCGCAGAATCGGATGTCGGTCCTTGCCGCTGGCCGCGACCACCGCCGGGTCGGTTATGACCACGCTGTCGAGCGCGAAGCCCGGAAGCGCATCGTCGATCGTCTCCATTTCCCTCCCGAACACCGCGCGTTGCACCGAAGGGTCACGCAGCGTTCCATAGGAAAACAGCCATTGAGCGTCAGCCACAGACGAAACTCCCTGTGTCGCGCGCATCATATAAAGGATTCTTTATATGTCGAGTCTGGCTTTGCTGCGCACCGCGATGGCGCGGCAGTCACGGCATCGCTCCCCTCGACGCCCGCGGGCCCAAACTGCGGAGTGACTCCGAAATCGGCGCCCTTTCGAACGCACGAACTTATTGGATCGCACCGCCGGCGTGCTTGGCCTTAGTGCGAGGGCTTGGTCTGCGGCGGTGTCGCTGGTGCGGTCGGTTGCGCCGCCCCTCCGGAAGGTGCGGCCGTCACACCGAAATTCGTCCCCAGATAGGCAACCACCGCCTTCTGCTCGTCGGCGTTGAGGTCGGCGCCGCGATCGATCATCGCTTGCACCGTGCTGGCCCAATCGTCCGGCGCCTTGCGCACACCGAACACTTGCTCCGTGGCGTGACAGGCGCTGCAGCGTTCGTTGATCAGCGTCAGCCCGGGGCCGGCCGGCGGCGCGTGCGGCGCGCCGCCGCTCTGATCCTGCGCGACTGCACCCGCACCCATGCTTGCCGCGATCACCAGCGCGGTCAGAACCAGACTTGCCTTACGCAACATCCAACACCTCATCCAACTGCCTGCCGACTTTCGCCCGATAGCGAGGCGCAGTCCCATCGTCGCGCGCCGGCAACCTGGCTTGTGCGGTAAATCACCTGTCCTGCTGCTGAACGCCGACGGGCAGCTGATTAGACGACAATCTTAGGGAAGCGGACTTGACCGATCGCTTGGCAAATCGGCCTTTCCGTAGCAAACTCACGATCAAACAAAGAAATGGGGCGCCGAGTCCCGACGGAGGGGATCCTATGCGCATGCGATTTCGCCTGCTGCTTCTCGCTGTGCTCGCTCCTGCCAGCGCCCTGCTCGACATAGCGACCGAAGCCAGCGCGCAGGAAGCGCACGCTGATCACGCCCAGATGGACATGCCCGTCCAGCCAGCGCCATCGGCGGCGCATCGGTCGCGCTGGTCCGATCCCGCCTCCTGGCCCGACGGAAAAGTGCCTCGCGCCGGCGACGCCGTGACGATCGGCCGCGACCAGGACACCCTTCTCGACGTCAACCCGCCGGCGCTGCGCAGTCTCACGATCAACGGCAGGCTCAGCTTTTCGGACGATCGCGATCTCGAGCTCAAGAGCGAGTGGATTTACCTCGCGGGCGGCGAGCTCGACATCGGCAGCGAGGCCAGGCCGCATAGGCGCCAGGCCGTCATCACCCTCACCGACAACATCCCCGATGAGAATATCGCGACGATGGGCGATCGCGGCATCCTGATGCTGCGCGGCACTTTGAGTCTCCACGGCGACCGCACGAACGCATGGACCAAGCTCGCGAGTACGGCCCGGGCCGGCAGCGCCCAGATCCAGGTCCTCGACGCTCGCGGCTGGCGCAAGGGCGACCAGATCGTCCTCGCCTCGACCGATTTCGATCCCGCCCAGGCGGAGACGCGGACCATCGCCACGATGAGCGGAAATACGCTGACTCTCGACAAGCCCTTGCAATACATGCACTTCGGCCAGATTACCTTCGGAGTCGACGAACGCGGCGAAGTCGGCCTGCTCACGCGCAACATCCGGATCCAGGCGTCGGAAGACGCCCAGCGCTCCTATCTCGGCGGGCATATCATGGCGATGCCCGGCTCGAAGCTCTATGTCTCGGGCGTCGAGCTGTCGCGCATGGGGCAGAATATGCACTTGGCGCGCTATCCGATCCACTGGCACATCGTCGGCGACGGACAGGGGCAATATCTCCAGAACTCGTCGATCCACGACACCTACAGCCGCTGCGTGACCGTCCACGGCACCAACAATGTCCGTGTCCAAAACAACGTGACTTTCAACACGGTCGGCCATTGTTTCTTCCTGGAAGACGCGGTCGAGACCGGCAACCAGTTCGTCCACAACCTTGGCATTCTCACCAAATGCCATCCCGACGGCAAACCCTGTGTGCCGACCAACCTCGGCCCGTTCAAAGTGGCGGGCGGCAAGAACTTCGACACGGCCGGCCAGAATGCTAAGGATATTTTGATCCCGTCCGACAACACCGCGTCGACCTTCTGGATCACCAATCCGGACAATATCTACCGCGACAATGTCGCCGCAGGGTCCGAGGCCACGGGCTTCTGGTTCGCTTTGCCCGAGCATCCGACCGGCGCCTTCCTGGGCAAGGAGGGCAGCGACAAGATCTGGCCCCGCCGAACCGCATTGCGCGAGTTCAAGGGCAACACCGCCCATTCGAACTTCGACGGCTTCATGGCCGATCGCGGCCCCCGGGCCGATGGCCATTTCGCCACTGGCGGGCATATCGCGCTGGCCAATCCGACCGACGCGAACAGCCCCCAGGTCGAGACGGTGATCGCGGATTTCACAAGCTACAAGAACCGCAACAGCGGCATGTGGACTCGCGGCGAGATGGACGTTTTCAGGAACGTGAAGCTGGCCGACAACGCCATCGGCTATACCCATGCGTCGGGCAACTTCGGCCGTTCCGCCTTTACTTCACGCATGATCGACTCGCTGTTCGTGGGCGAAAGCGCCAATAAGGGCACTCCTGGCACGCCGGTGGAAAGGGCGTACGGCCGCAGCTTGCCGGAGCCCGAACTCCCGGATTTCCCGATCCGCGGCTACGAATTCTACGACTACCGGCATGAACTCGACAATGTCAGGTTCGTGAATTTCCAGGACAATGCGACGCGCAAGACGGGCGCGATCTCGTACCTCCTGTTTACCAGCTTCGGAATGAGCACGAACAACACCATCCAGCACGCGAAATTCATCAACGCCAAGCCGGTCTATTTCCCGCCGATGGAGCATAAGTGGAGCAACGACGATTATGGCAATGGGACCTACAGGACAGCAGTGTTCCACGATCTCGACGGTTCGGTCGGCGGCGTCCCCGACTCCTACATCCTCATCAATGACGAAAACGACGGACTGGCGATCGACCAGGGCTGTGCGATCAAGCCGAGCTGGAATGCCGCGGTGTGCAAGGGCGATGTCGGACGATTCGCGGTTACTGCCCCCGGCCCCGTCGCTGCGCCCAACCTTGGCAACTTGCGCGGCCGTCCCGCCGGACCGCCCCCGCCGCCGGTGGTCGTGAGCCGCGATGGCAAGATCTTCACCCTAGCCGGCGAAACCAACATCCGCGCCGGCACGAAGGTCAAGGTGACCACCCAACGGCAGTCGCTCGCCCTGCGCCTCAGCGAACTGGACAGCGGCTCGTCGGTGATCTTCGAGCTGCCGGGCTTCGCCACTGCCGCCTCCGGCACGCCGCGGGGCAGCCTCGATGCGCTACGCAAGGCCGGCACGACTTCCTACTACAAGGCCCAGGACGCACTTTGGGTGAAGATCGTCTCCACTGGCGAAGGCGCTCGCCTCGCCGGTCCCGGTGCCGGCGCCACCAGCGTAGAGGTCAGCCGGTAACCGGATCCTCTCGTATGCGTAGGAGCCCTCGGGCACAGGCCGGACCATTGCATAGGAAAGCCGGTCAACCCGGCTATTGAACGGAGGCCATTAGTTCTGGAAGTTCGAGCGCATGCACGATCGGCGCGCAAGGATGCCCGACCTCGCCTGACTGCGATCGCGTATCCCGCTCAGCATCGGGATCCTTATTGCGATCGACGAAGAGCGACGCGATAGCCGAGCGCCCGATTCCATCGGCCGCCTGCCGCACGGAAATTCTTCGCCCATCAGCAAAAGATCGGCATTTCGTCAGGTCCGCGTCCTGTCGCGCCACTCGCTTCAAAGTCAGTCTGGGTGGCGGGCCAATCGTCGATTCGGCCGGGCTCGAGCACAGGGACTAATAATCATGAGAAGTTCTAACGCATCGATTTCCGCCGGCTTTTTGGCGGGAGCGAGGACTCATTGGAATAGACGCGAAGCCGCAGCCAGCGCGGCGGTTGCCGGAACCAGCGATCGCGGGATGAAATCGCTATACATGGCATTCGGCATTCTTGCACTCGCCGCGACGTCAGCCAAGGCTACGGTGACGACGGTGACCGTTTCAGGCAACATCAAGGATGGCATGGTCTGCAGGGCCTGGAACGTCTCGCAGCCGGCAGGTTGCACTGATCTTGCCGGCCAAGCCTATTCGATGATTTACACAGTCGATGACAGTCTCGGCACGCGCATTTCTGACGCCCATGCCGACTATTTATTCGGCGGCACAAGTCACTCGTTGAATCCGCCGACGCCGGTAACGGCGCAGGCCTATATCGCTGGAGAGATCTTCACCTCGCCCGGCACTTATAACGGCTATGCGGCCACAATCTCCCCTCTTTACAACGGAACTACCAGCGACCTACAGCTCTATCAAACTAGAGACCAAGATATGGTTGTAGCACCCGGAGGACAGGTCACGCATCTTTATCAGACTGAATTCACGAGCGAGATATACTACACAGCCTCTCCCGCTAGCCCAAGACTCTTTGATCCTATTTCGGGACTGTCGTCACTGTCTTTCGGACAGATCTTCTACCGCAACCATGATATTTCCGGAGGCGTGACGACCAACTATCTGTATCTATTGGCACATACGGACATCCAAAATGTCGTCTTCAACGCCGGCAGCGGTCCGGGCACGGGCGCGCTGCCCGAACCCGCCAGTTGGACCTTGATGATCGCGGGCATAGGGCTGGTGGGCGCCGCATTGCGACGGCGGCGCGCCAGCACGGTTTCGCCAGCGACGGTCTGACCGCGACGGCGCCATTCGCCTGCCCCTCTTTCCAGCGTACAGCGAAATCGGCGTCGGTGTCGCGTAGAAATAGGCCGTAGACCGCGGAACGTCGGCGGCCCAGTACGCGCGCTTGAGGCAGCTGGTTTCGGCGAAGGCTTCGAGCGGCATGCTCTCACTGCCACTGTCGTCCCGACATCACGGCTCAGTCGATTCGAACTCCTGTCGATAATCGGGTGTTATCCGGTTTCGGCGCCAAAATCCGTCAAGCCCGAGTCGCGCCATGACGGATTCGAAACGCGCATTGGCACGCAGGAGTTTGAGACCGGGCTCAAACAGCACCCGGGTATCGCGTTGCTCCGGTGTGAAAGCCGCGCTGTACCGGTCCGCGACGACATAATGCTCGCCAAAATACAACGCTTCAACAACGGTAAGAGCTTGATCGACGCGCCCGATGGCAGCGAGCACGCGGACCGCGTCGGTCGCAGCCCCGACCTCCCGCTCGTGGGCGATGTGTTGGGCCGCGACCTGTTCGGCAAGCGCGCCATGCGGCTCGCGGATCGCACTGGCAATCTTGTCGATCGCGGCAAGCAGTGGAGGGTCGACACTTCTAGGGCGGCCGTCCGGTGTATGAAGCATCTCCAGCGCGCGATCGACGCGATTGCCGAAGAGAAGGATATTCATCCGGTCAAACCATACCCGGTGCTGCGTAGGATAGAGCGACGCGGCCTCATCGAGCGCCTGATCGAGCTCCTCTAGCCGCCCGGTGCGCCACAAGGCCTGACAATAATTTGCGAAAGTCTGGGGTTGAAAGGGGCGTGGCATGCGATTGTAAAGTGGGAGCGCGGCATTCGCTCGGCCCGAGAAGATGTTGCAGACCGCAACATATTCCAGCACTTCCACTGTCTTCGGAGCTGCAGCGAGCGCGCGCTCGAGGTGTCGTTCACGCGCTTCCCAGGCGCCCACGAGCGGAAGCGCCACACCGAGAGCCAGTTCGGCGATCCCATTGCCCGGCTCGATGTCCAACGCGCGCTGCGCCGCGGCTTCAGCGTGTGCGCGCAGACTGAGCCCGAGCGAGCGTTCGCGAAAATGCGACGAGACGGCGTTGGCATGCGCGAGCAGCGCCCAACCGTCAGCATAGCGTGGTGCGATGGCGACGACGCGGCGCAGCAACGCGATCGCCTGGTCCTGGTCGTCCGCTCCGCTGCGTTCGAGCGCGTCGCGCGCCCGCGTAACCAACGCGTCGACCTCCGGCGACTGCGCATGCCCGCTATTCCCGCCCCGCAGAAGCGCATAACTTCCGATCGCGCCGAGCGAACCCAGCAGCCCCGCGCCAAGCACGATTCTTCTCGTGCGCGAGAGAACCGCCGCACTCGGTTTCGAGTCACCGGGGGCCGTCTGGGATTGGTCCGCGACAGCCGAGCCATCTGCGGCCAAACGATACCCGACTTTGGTGATCGTCTCGACGCGGAACTGGCGGCCCGCTTCGTTTTCCGCGACGGTGCGCAATCGGGAAACGACGCGATTGATCGCATCCTCGCTGACGATTCGCCGGTCCCAACAGCAATGAACCAGGTCGTCCCTGCTGACCACCGCGCCGCTCGCTCGGTGCAGTGCGACCAGGAACTGCATGACTCGCGGCTCGATGATCGACGTCCGGCCCGCGAAAATGACTTCGCGCGTCGCCGGACGAAACTCCGCATCCCCGATCCGGAAGGACGGCTCATGCGCAAGAACGATCGGCGCGGGAAGAAGCCGGATCTCGCCTGGCTGCGATCGCGTATCCCCGCTAGGCATCGTGCCCCTTATAGCGATTAGCGAAGACTGAAGCGATAGCGTTGCGTCCGATTTCATCGGTCACCTGCCGCGCAGAAATTCTTCCCCCATCAGCAAGAAATCAGCATTTCGTCAGGTCCGCGTCCTGTCGCGCAATCTCGCTTTCGAGGTAGTTAATTGCACCGACTTGCCGGCCAAGCCTAGTCGACACGATCGCCGATAACCGCGGCAGGCTCGGCACTTCGGCCGGACAGTGCGGCCTGCTGGCAGGCGTATCCATTGCCTGCGGCGGATGGCCTTAAAATCGGAAAATGTCGACTTCTAAATCGTGTCTTTTTGCAGGCTAAACCGGGAGTTACGGTGATGGACCTTGTCAAGCTTCCTGATGTGATTTCGGATCGCGAATTCAACTGGTCGGAAGAGGCGCAGGGCTTTGCCTCCGGCGGAGGCTATTGGTTTGTGACACAAAAGCCTTGCCTGAGAAGACTGCCCAACACCAAGCCGCTTGCCAGTGATTTCGGCGATCGGCTTGATATTCCCGGCTTTCTTCAGAATGAGCACTATGATCATTTCGGAGATCCGGACTTTTCCGGCGGACGGATATTCGTCCCACTTGAGGGTAAGGTCATATTTCAGCAATTCCAATATCATCTTCGGCCGCGTCTTTGCGCATTTGATGTGGAGACCTGGAAATTTCTGGGATGGGCTAGTTTTCCGGACCAGGCAACGAACGCGCCCTGGGTAGCGGTCCACCCCGTTTCCGGCTTGGTGTACAGCTCGCACGACCATCCCGACATCATCTTCGGTCACCACGTCGAAATCGATCAATACGGCCTGACGATGAAAACCGTTTCGCGAACGCCGCTGCTCGACGAAAGTGGCGCCCGGATGTCGCCGGGACAAGTGCAGGGTGGCGCGTTCACACCAGACGGCAAATTTCTGTTTCTCTCCGTCAAAGCCGATAATCTCGAAATTCAATGTTATGAAATGCCCACGGGCCGGCGCGTGAAGCGCAAATTCCTGTCGACCGATGGCATTTTGAACGACCTGGAGAATGAAGGCATCATGATCGTAGACCAATCCGTATCGCCGGTACATCCGCGTTGGACACTATTTGTCATCATTCTCAACAACGACCACTTTGAATCCGACAATGTCAGCGTGCAGTGCTTCCAAATTCGAACGGGAACTACGCCTCCGACCCACGTTCCGACGTGATGATAATCGCGGTCTGCTCGACGAGGCAGTGCCGAACGATGGCTGGCTTCATCCAGATGGCACGGAGGTCGCGTCGTTGGCGGTGAGGGAGAAGGAGAGTGAAGAATGCGGATACGGGGATTATCGGCGATGATCGCGGCGCCATCGCTGCTGTTGGCGCAGCCGCTCTCGGCGCGCACGATCTTCCCGCCAGTGGGCTTGCCCGGCGGCTCGGCTTGGGACGATCACTGCCCGCAGGACAAATTCCTGGTGGGCTTCAGAGGTAGGTATACACGCGGGTCTTCAGATTTCCCGGTTGAGGCCCCGGGCACGATCAATTCGATCCGGATCATTTGTGCGTCGTTGAGCGCTGCCGGCAAGCGCGGCGTGCTGTGGTACGGGCCGGAGCGCGGCGGGCCCGGCGGGGATTACCAGGAAATGTCATGCCCCAGAGACGCCGTGATATTGGCATATAGCCCGAAGAGGGAAAACACTGGCAGAGGGGTCGGTATCGACGCCGTCGGTGCGTATTGCGTATTGCGTATCGCGGATCAGCGGCGCGAGAACCTGGATCAACTTCGGCCGAGGGGCCTCTCCCGGGCAGACGGCAGATCCTAAACACAAGGGCGAACAGAACTGTCCCGCCGGCGAGTCCGGATCAGGCATCAACGGACGATCGGATCATTCCGGCGTGCTTGCGATCGGGCTCGACTGTGCGACGCGGCGGTCGAGCTGAAGGCCGAATCGCGGGATCGAGCCCGTCACCTACAGCCGCGCTCCGCACAGGCCGCCCGTGATCAGGCGCGACACGGCGCCCCCACACGCCAGGCCCATCCAAGCGACGCGCCGCGTGGTCGATCGCTGCCACCGATGTGCCGCAGGACGCTGCTCAGACCGCAGAACAGAAGCACGATGACGAAGAATATGCCCAGCGCATAATGCGGCACCAGCCGGATGTTCCAGGCATCCGGCAACAGGCCGGCGGGCGCGCCGGTCGCCCATGCCCAATTCGTCGCCGTCCCATGGACCCAGCGCGGACACCAATGCGGAATTGAGGTGCGTGATGATGAAAGCCGCGAGATAGGCGCCGGATCCCACCTGGACGAGCTTCACAGCATCGAGCGGTGCTGCGGCGTACCGCCACGCAAGCCTGACGCTGCTGGCGACTTAGAAGAGAAGCAGCGCCACGAGCACGGGCTCCGCCACCTGCGAGCGATAGACGCTGCGGCCGCCCCGAAGGCATGTCGGCGGGCAGCTCACCCGAACCGACGGAACTTATACGCTGGAAACTCGATCGCATTCGTCAGGCCGGCACCCACATCATGGGCCGCGTCAGTTACGAGGAAATGGGGCCATTATGGCAACGGTCCGGCGATGCTTACGCCGCGCCGATGAACGACATTCCCAAAGTCGTATTTTCGAAAACGCTGAAAGAGGCAAGCTGGCCCGAGTCTTCGATCGCGAGCGGCGATCTGCACGACGAAGTCCTCAAGTTAAAATCGCAGCCTGGTGGCGAAATCATTGCCTGGGGCGGCGCGGGATTCGCGCAGTCGCTGTCGAAGGTGGGCCTGATCGACGAGTACGTCATCCTCACGCGGCCAATCCCTTACGGCGGAGGCAAGCCATTGTTCAAAGACTTGACGGACGCGATAAATATGAACGTCCTGACAACCAACATTACGACAGCGGTACAATGCTCCGTATCTATACTCCACGCTGAGATATCCACGCCGCAGCCGCTGGCCATCTTCGAGAAGCGGACCCGGCTGACTGGCGCTGATCGACGCCGCCTGAAAGCGAGTATCGGCATCGACAGCCGTGCCGCTGGCCGCGTCGGCAACGCCATAGCCTTTGAACCAGTCGATCTTGAAGTCGCGGATGACAGCGATGCTCATCCCGGGCACGTGCAGCCGCTGCATCGTCTGTAGCAGTGTCTCGGGCTGCCCGCTCTTGGCATTGCCCGTCAGCGGCACACGCGCGCTTTCCACTGCATCGATGCGCGCGGCGACGCCATCCTGGGCGGCGGCCGGTGCCGCCAGCTACGCAAGCGCGATCAACAAGCTCTCAGGCCGGAAGCGGCGGGTTTTCATTCGCGATGAACGAATATTGGTCGCGCCCCGTGATCGCGCGCACCATCCGCTGATAGACGCCGAAGCCGGCGCCGTCGTTGGTCATGATCGCCAGCGCGTCGCCGGTCGCCGGCTCGGTCGCGCAATAGGTGGCGCAGCGTCCGTCGTTATTGCCTTCATGGCCCACTCGCAGGCCGTTGGTTCCCTGCTCGACTTCGAGTCCCAGGCCCCACCAATGCGGGACGCCCGGGCGCACCGCGAACGCGGGCTTGGTCATTGCCGCACGCGTGGCTTCGCTGATTTCCCATTGCGCGCGGTCGGGACGCGGCGACAGCAGCATCAGGAAGCGCGCCAGCTCCGGCGCGGTGGTCAAGAGACTGGCCGCCGCATTGGCGAAAGACACTCGCTTCGGCGGTGGAGACTTCGGATCGAAGGCTGCTCCGGCGCGTACCCAATCGGCCTGGTTCCAGCTGTGCACGGGCTTCCCCCATTGTTGCGCCGTCGAACGCACAAAGCCGGACAGGTCGCGCCAGCCCTGGCGCTTGGCCACTCTCCCGCCGGTATGGCCCCAGGCGACGTTCGTGTCCTCGGTATAGGCCGCAAAGGTGCTGCGTTTCATGCCCGCCGGATCGAACAGCAGCCGACGAGCGAAGGCATCCAGACCCTCCCCCGTGATATGCTCCGCTACGAGTTGCAGCCAGAAAATGCCTTCGCCGGAATAGCTGAAATGCGTGCCCGGCTGAAACTGCGGCAGGAAGGACTCGGGTTTGTTGTCTTCACCCCAATTGGGCAGTCCCGACGTGTGCGTCAGCACGTGGCGCGCCGTGATCGTCGCCAGCGCAGGCGAATCCGGCAGATAGGCCGGACGCAAATAGGCGGCGAGCGGTCGATCGAGATCGATCAGCCCGCCGTCCACGAGTTGCAAGGCAATATAGGCGAACACCGCTTTGCTGATGGACGCCGCTTCGAACAGCGTATCCGCATCGACCATCTGCCCCGTGCCGGCCTTGGCGACGCCGGTCGCAAGCGTCCACGCAATCTTCCCTCGGCGCACCAGAACCGCGCACAGCCCCGGCACGCAGGCCGCCTCCTTCAGCAAGGCGAGATCGGCTTCCAGCCCCGGCGGGATCGCCCAGCGCTGACCGGGCAGACGCGCGCTCGCATTCTGGACGAACAGAATTCCTGGCGCACCGGCCGCTGTGCCAAGAAATGTCCGCCGCGTGGAACCAAAGGCTGCCGCCATCGCATCCTCTCTGAACATTTGGGTCGATGTGCCCGATTGTCTTCTTGCCTACTATCCGAGCGACGGGAAGGTGAATGCCGAAAATGCGACGACTAGGATTTTTTCTCGGCAGCCGCACAAACCGTCCGATATCTTGGGAACATCGCCATCGCGAAATGCCCTTACAATCCGACGCGCGCTGTTCTATATGGAAAGGGCTGACGTCGCATGCGACGGATATCTGGGCCGCGTTCGCGCGCCCCTTGTCCCTTTCTAGCCTCACCGAAGCCGGGATGCGCCGCTGTTGGCGTATGCCCGTCATACATGGGACAAGGATACCCATATGATCACCGGAACTGTAAAATTCTTCAATGTCGATAAGGGCTATGGCTTCATCGCGCCGGAAACCGGCGGCGGCGATGCCTTCGTTCACATTTCGGCAGTCGAGCGCGCCGGCATGCGCACGCTCGATAAGGACCAGCGCGTCTCTTACGAGCTCGAGACGGACAACCGCGGCAAGACCTCGGCGGTCAACCTCCAGGCGGCCTGAGCTTCGACGGTCATGGGAAACGGGCGCCCACGCGGGTGCCCGTCTTCCCGTCGGCGCACCATTGCGAACGATCGCGGGCATGGCTCGCATGAACGGAGACACCGATGTCGAGAGCGATAAATCTCAACGCGACGCAGGAACACGTCATCGCCGCCTGCCAAAAGCGCAAACTGCCAATCAGCGCGATCGAGGCGCTACCCTCCGGTGGCACTCGCGTCGTCATGAACAGTGGGACTGACACCGCGATCCTCGCCAAATTGTACGGCAAGAAGGTCCTCGCCGGCGAAGTCAGGCGCACGCCAACCCGGCTCGCCCGTTCCTGGCGCTGACCGCGGTCCGTCGGCCCAAAAACTGGAACGCCGAGCGGGAAACGAGACCGTCACCCCGGCCCTGGGCCGGGGTCCACTCTGCGGCCGAGTAAAGGTTTGCCGGTTCGAGCCAGAACGGGGAAGCCTGACCACTTCGATGAATGCCGTCTTGCGCAACGGGCGGCGCGGAAATAATGGCAGACGCGACCTGGGTAATTCCGGGCGGCGCAGCTTCCTCGCACCGACGAGGCCGCGCGCGACGCGAGCCGCGAAACTTAGCAAATATCTTCAAGGATAATCAGTGCCAGCTTTCAAACAGCCCTCCTTTCAGGACCGCGTAGCCGCGGCGCAGAGCGCCAGGAAGAAGGCGCTGGACCAGCTACGCGCCAAGCCTCCCGTCGACGAGGCGGTCATGGCGGAGCGGCGCCAGGCATATGCAGCGCGTCAGCAGGCGCTTGCTGCCGAACGTGCGGCAAAGGCAGAGGCCAATGCCCTTGCGAAAGCCGAAAAGGCCGCAGCCAAGGCAGCGCAGCTCGCCGAGCAGGCGGAGAAGCGCGCCGAAGCGGAGGCCGCAGCCGAGCTAAAGGCCGCACGCCTGAAACCCGCCAGCGCCGCCGAGATGAAGGCCGCGCGCGACGCGCGCTACGCCGCCCGCAAGGCGCGCAAGAACTGAACCATTCCCTGGCGATAGCCAGGGCGCTCGTTCATTTTGTGCGCGGCCTCGGCAACAAAGCCCTCAGCCCGACCGGCCAGAGCGATCGTCTATCCGGCCGATCTCCAGAAGTCGGTTGCACCTTCGGGCATCTGCGCGAGAGCGGCTTTGACTCGCTGCCGGTCGACGTGTTTCCACAATGTCTCGGCGGTAGCGGCGATACAGCCAGGTTCAGCGAACTGATGGTCACGATGATAGGCCATTACTTCGCGGTCCAAACTTTCTCTGCACTCGAACGGCAGTGACCGGTCCGATAGGTGCCAGTCTTGCACGAACGCCGATCGCAGGAGAGGGGGCAGGGCTCTGGCGAAGGCGAGCGCTTGTTCGGCGTTCAATCGGCGCTGGAACGTGTCGAAAACGCCAGCAGGACTCCCCATGCCTGATGGGTGGTCTGGAGGCCCAACGCGTCCCGCAGGTCGAGCATGAACCGGTCAAAATCGACGCTCGCCTGCTTGTAGTCGATCGGCACCGTCATGCGCGGGCAAATGGCGTGCGCCGGCGGCCCGTGCGAGCCGGCAGCGGTGGAGCGGGCGCAAGAAGGTGTCGCTGCGCCACTCTGGAAATGGCAGCCAAGCCAGTTCTTCGAATCATGGTTTTGGCGCGGCTTTGGTGATCTGCGTCGCGATCGAAACCCAGCGGCCGCCGCGTTTCGTCCAGACGTCCAGCCAATTGTACGTGCCGCTATTGTTTGAGCCCGCGTAGCTGCTTTCCTCATCGTCGGCGCCCATCAAATAGGCGACGTTGCCGACCACTTTGACATGGATGTCGTGCAACACGAACCGGGTCACGATCAGCCGCCCGGCCGCAACATCGCCGATGAAGCCTCTCTTGTCCGAAATGCCGGTGGCACTTTGGCAAATCCAATCGTCGCCGACGATTCGTTCCAGCGCCGCTACGTCGCGGTGAATCATGGCGCGTCCCAGCTCAGCCTCCAGCGCAACGATTTCGTTCTGAGCTTGCGCCTCCTGCGCGGCAGTTGGCGTCGTAGCGGCAAGCAGGCCGGCCGAGGCGATAAGGAGCACAGGCAAAGGCATGATGGTAGCTTTCGCTGACAAGCCCTAGGTGCACATGCGCACCCTTGCACAAGTAACCATCAAAGAGCATTTAGACGGTTATGCCATCCTCACTCAGAGATCAAGCTCCAATTCACCGCGTCGGGGGGCACATGGCGCTCGATTTCGTGAATACGATCAGCTGGCGCGGTACGCCGCGGGAGACGGATCACATCGCGAGCACTCCCGAACTGCTTGCATGGGCGGCCGAAGCCGGACTGATCGGCGATGCTGCGCCGCTTTCTGCCGATCCCGGCGCATTGATCGCCCGAGCACATCTCCTCCGACGGGCGCTGCGCGGCGTCTTCGAAGCCGCCGTTGCCGGCAGCTCCGGACCCGACGAGCGTGCGATCTTGCTCCGCATAGCGACCGATTGCCTGGCATCGGCCGAATTGACCGGCATCCCCGCGCGACTGCGCTACAAGACTGGTGAGGACGCGATCTTGGGCGGCCTCGCATGGGCCGCGATCGAGCTGGTCGGCAGCGACCGGATCCACCGCGTCAAAATCTGTCAGCCGGAGGACTGCCGGTGGATTTTCCTGGATACCAGCAAGAATGGTTCGCGTCGGTGGTGCGATATGGCAGCGTGCGGCACGCGCGCAAAGGTTGCCCAACACCGGGTCCGGCAAAGAATGGTAGGTACGGCCGGCTCGCCGACGCGCGGATAGCGCTCAGCGACAGCACGAGTCCTGGGACTTGATCGGCTAGGCCCAGTTCCAGCGCGAACTTCCGATCCGCCTCTGGGGCAACCCTTTTGCCTGCTTTTGTCGTCGGCGATTGCGCGTGAAGCTATGGTTCCGATCGGACACGAACATCCGGTGAGTGAGGAAACCGGCCGAACGCGGCACATCGGATCTCGTCTTGGCCGCGAAACCGGGAAGACGGCATTTCGCTGATTTTGGTCGGTCCGACCTTGCCGATCGCACATGGCGCCGAGAAATGGTACACGTTCCGCAAGGGAATCGCTGAGATGTCCGACTTTCGAACCGAGGCGTTGCGGCTTGTTGAAGCGCACGGGAGCCGCGCGGTTCAGATCGCGGTAAACCAGATCGTCGAGGCCGTTCGCGCGGGTGATGATGATCGCGCGCTCGACTGCGACGGCATTTTGCGAGAGGTCGAACGGATTCAACAGCGGGCGAAACTTATCCCGCCCGGCACGGAACCCGTGGTCTGCGTTCCATTTACGTTTCTCGACCTGGCGCCGAACAAGCCCAAGACGTCCGAGGGCGAGCAGTAATGTAGCGAGGCACACGGCGGCAAATGGGGATCGGGCCTGTTGTGAACGTCCGCGCGCCTCTAAGGGCATCTAGGTACGGAATGTCGCGGTGTCGTTTCAAACGCGACGAGGAAGCGACCGATCCGCGGCCTTGCCAATACCGCCTTTCATGGGAGCGCTGCGCGCTCGACCAGCATTGGCCCGGCTCGCTTCGCGGGGCTGCGACCACATTTCGGTGCCCAAATACAAAAGCTGATGAGTTTGCCACATCGCGACTTCGTTCAGCTCGTGCGGTGCATGAGCAAATCCAAGTCATGATGCGTCGGCCTCTCAGTACCCTGGTACAGCCGCATTGGTACAAACGCGGCCGGAGCTGTGGTGTGCGCAATGCCATTCACTTCGGAAACATGAGCGGCAGTGCCGCGTCTGACGTGAATATGCAGCGCTGGCTGTGACTGCAGAACGGCACAACGATCGCGTCGTGATGGGCGTGCAGAGCCTCAGTGACATATCTATGGAATGCCAGACCGCGCGTCAGGCGGTTTTCACCTTGCGCCATCGCAGCGCAGGAGGTGTCAAACACGCCGAGGGGCAGAACATCTGCTTCCCCGAGCAGATAGGTGACGCGTCGGGTGGCCAGATTTCTTACGATCTGCGTATCGGGCAATGCGGACGAATAGCCTGGGCGGGACTTCAGCCCATAGGGCCAGACATTGTAACCAGCGCATGTCTTGCTGTCGAACGGGGCGAAGGCTGGCGCGAAATTCGAAGGCGTCGTGGGTTCTTGCTGTTTGCCGACAGTGATTTTGGCCGGAACGGCGCTCGGACCAGGCCTCAGGCTATCGACATAGGCATAGGACGAAGGATTGGCAATCAAATAGGACACATCTGTATCGATCTTGTCCTGTATCTGGTTCAACATTGCGTAGCGTATTACGAATTGTCCGCCGGCAGAATGTCCTGCGATTACTATCGTCCTCAGGTTTGGAAAGAACTGCTTGTTTGCCAGATGGCGAACGATCTCATCCATGACGTCGAAGGAAGAGAGCTTCGCGTCGTCGATCGAGGTACCCCCCGAACGCCAGGTGTCGGACCGTTGGGAATCGCAGATCCAGTTTGCTTCGCCGGGCGCGAGCGCATCACGGCAATCCCCGGACTCATTGCCGGGCGCGTTGCTGTTCGACGCGAAACGAGGCACGATGATGATGCTATCCTCCAGCGCGTCGGACAGGAACGCCCCCGCGAGCGCAGTCCGGAAATGATTATCCGCGTCGCGCAGAATGCCATGCACGAACACAAAGGCGCGCACGATTTTTTCGTTTCTGGTCCGCAATGAATAGGTCCGATAGACCTGAATCTGGGACGCCCGGCCCTCGGGACGTAACCATTCGAAGCATTTTGTGGAGGTGCAGGGGGCAAGCGCTACGCTTGCGGTTGCGAACAACATGCCGAAGAACATGATTGGCGCGGCTCCTCTGAATGTTCCAGATGGAGTATTAGGGCCCTCTAGAGATTGTTCCGCTTGCATGCAAGCGCTCCTATTAGAGCACTTCGTACAGCGACACTGTCGTTCACAGGCTAATCCCGCATTGCGACACGGCCTCAACCACGGCTCCGTCGATATATTCTAAAGCTTGCAAAAAACTGGCCGCCGCCCGCCGGCGAAACAGCTTCGAGCCGTCGCGCGGTCAGAACCGCTGACCAGACCACCAGTGCGCTCTTCTGGGATGGCGACCCCGAACGGCCCTTTCTGTCCGCTGCGATCGGCCAGTCGCTCGCGAGCGGCAAGTCGCCGATCGAAAAACGCGCGCATCTTTGCAACGCTGGCAACCGCGATCGCCGACGCGCCGCTCGTCGCGTTCGACAGCAAGTTCGCGTACAATTTCTGGCGGCCGGTGACTGCGATCCAGCAGGCGGACATTGACGGTAACCCCATCACCACTGCCGATCCGACTTGGCAGTCATTGTTGGTCGCACCCATTTCCCGGCTATTTCTCGGCGCACTCGATCGTCGCGGGAACCGCCGCGAGCGTTCTCGATTTCGCCTATGGCGCCACCATCGGCTTCTGCGACACCGATGCCGTGACCACGCGGTGCTGGGACAGCTTTGATTCCGCAGCGCTCGACGATTCCAAGAGCCGCGAATATGGCGGCATCCACTTCAGCTTCGACGATCAGATCGGCCTGGAGACCGGCTATCAACTCGGTGCCTATGTGTTCGACAAGAAATTGTTCGGGGCGGTGCCGGAGCCGGAGACCTGGGCGATGATGCTCGTCGGGTTTGGCGTGATGGGAGCTGCGGTGCGGCGGCGCCAGCCAGCGCCTAGCCTTGCCTGAGGGGTCGTGACCTCATCAGCTTGGATTTCCGGCTGAAATTTGGGGCAGTGCATGAATTGGCCGCGTGGGCTAGGTCGCCGATCGTCCCAACCGCGATAGAGTGCACTGTCACCCTTGTCCCATTGTGCCGCGCCTCGGCATCGCCATCCAATAATCGCTGGGCTTTCTACGAAAAAGACGTTGCCACCGCGAAGCGCACGCTCAGCCGCGCCGGCGCCGGAACACCCTCGTCTGACATTCCTAACCGGGAAGCCCGCGCAAATAGAGCCTTTCAGGCGGCCATCGACGGTTGCGGACCAAGGGTGAACCGGTCGACGATCGCGTCCAGCTCAGCCGCGCGCGCCTTGGCCAATGAGGAGGAGTTGCGGAACTCCTGGGCCAATTGGGAACTTTCGGCGGACACCGCATCCATCTGCCGGACCGCGTCATTGATCGTCTCGAGCGACACGGCCTGACGGCGGCTCGCACCGGCAATTTCCTCGAGCACTTCGCTGTTATTGCCGATCGCCTCCATCATGGCGGCGAGCGCACGTGCCGCCTCGGACAAGCGCACCGAACTCCCTTCGACTTCGGCCACGGATCGGCCGACCAGTTGCTTCACTTCGGTCGAGGCCTGGGCCGCATCGTCCGCGAGCCGCTTCACTTCCGTAGCGACGACGGAAAAGCCGCGGCCGACTTCCCCGGCGCGGGCGGCTTCGATCGCGGCATTCAGCGCGACCAGCGATGTCTGTCCTGCAATATCGTCGATCACGCTGACGATCGTCAGCACGCGCTCGGAGGCTTCGTTCGTGCGTACCATTGCCGCGGTCGCCGCATCCATCACCTCGCCACCGTTCTTGGCCAACTGGCTCGCCGTCAATGCCTGGCGGCGCGCCGTCTCCGCGCAATCGGCATTGTCCTTCACCGTGGAGGTCAGTGCGTTCACTTCACCGGCGGTGCCCTGCACGGCAGCCGACTGGTCCGCCGCTTGTTGCGCCAGCACATCCGCGCTCGCCAACAGCGTGGCAGTGACTTGTTTCAGCTGCCCCGATGTATCGCGCAGCTGCTGCACGACACTGCCGAACCGGTCGGCAACGGCGTTGGTGTCGTCCTTCAGCTTGGCGAAGGCGCCGCGATACTCGCCCTTGATCCGCCGCGTCAGATCGGAATTGGCAAGCGCCGACAGCACGTCGCCGGTTTCGGCAAGGCCGCGGTCGATGGTGGCGACAAGACCGTTCACCGACGCGGCCAGGTGGTTGAGTTCCACGTCCTCGAAATCGGAACGCACGCGCTTGTCGAATTCGCCGTGCATGGCCGCCTCGACCACCAACCCGAACGCCTCGGCCAATTCGTGCATCATCGCCGCACGAGCTCGCGCAGCGGCGGCGCTTCGCCGTTCCTCGGCCAACGCGAGTTCGGCGACCTGCCGGCTGTTTTCCCGAAATACTTCCACGGCCGACGCCATGGCCCCGATCTCGTCCGGCCTGGCCGAGAGCCGGACCGACGCATCGAAGCGCCCATAGGCAATTTCACGCATTCCGGCGGTGATCTGCCCGAGCGGCGCAAGCACGAGTCGCGACAGCCCCAGCCACAGCGCCAGCAGGATGAACAGGCAGCAGAGCGTCGCCGCCAACGCGTAGCTGGTACGCGATTCCCGCAACCCACGATAAATGGCATCATTGTCGGACACGACGACGACATACCATTGCACGCCCGGCAAACCGGCGATCGGCGTGAAGCTCGCCAGCTGTCCCTTGCCTCCGGTCGTCAAGGCCCGGGCCCCCGGATGCACCGGCGCGGTCCGTCCAAGCAGTCGCGAGACGTTCTGGCCGAGGAGCGTCGCGTCCGAATGCACCAATATGGTGCCGTGCGCATCGACCAGGAAGGCAGAGGTGATGCGCCCGCCGCGCGCGCCGGCCAGCAGGTCCGCGATGGTATCGATCTTGAAGTCGGTCCCGGTCACTCCCAGCAGCGCGTCGTGGCGATAGACGGGCATGGCCAGCGTGACGACCAGCCCTTGCGTCCCCGCGCTTGCATAGGGTGCGGTGAGGATGGGAGCGTGGTTTCGGGCAGCGGCGATGTACCAGGGCCGCCGGCGCGGATCGTAATCGGCGGGCAGATGATTGTCCGTGCTGGAGGCAGTGAACGCGCCGTTGCTCTGGGCGCCGAAATAGGCCTCCTCGAAGCTGTCCGTGATCGTCTTTTCGCGCAGCGGCGCCGCGCGCGCCTGATCGCTTTGCGTCTGCACGATGAGTTCGCTCATCAGCCGCACCAACAGCTCGCGCCCATGCACCCAGACCTGGATCTCGTGCGCCATGTTCACGCCGCTCGCCTGGAGTTCCTGCTCAGCGGCCTGACGCGCGGAACGCGCGGCCATCTCGTATGTGACATAGGCGGACAGGCCGATCAGGGTGATCCCCACTGCCACCAGTGCGAGCAGGACCTTGGCGGCCACTTTGCTCCGCACGTACGCAATAGATGACCAAATCATCCCCATGAGACATCGCCCTCTCGGGGGTACGGCGTAATGGCGAATGGTTAACCGATCCTGATGGCGGTGCTCCGCAGCCGCCCATCGGAGACCTGCAACATTGGGGCATATCGCGATGGGCCGCAGGGGCCATTCATCTCTGCGAATAGGGGCGGGGAGGCGATTGCCGCAACCTGGCCCTGAAGCCTGCCATTGCGCTACCGGCTCACGGGCCGGTCGGACGCCTTCGCAACTTTCCGGTCGGGAAAGCGCCCAGTTTCGGGGGTCTTGCTTCCTTCCCGAGCTTGTCTCGGGGAGGGGGACCGCCGGCCGAAGGCCGGCGGTGGAGGGGCGCCGCGCCGAGGCGCGGCGGGTTCCGTCGTCACAACATTCCGCTAAGCGCAGCCCTTCAGGACCGTGTTACACGCGTTATTTACTCAGCTGCCCGCGGATCGCACCCCTGGGGAACGCCGCGTTGTGGACGTTGACATAATAATCGCCCGGGCTCGCGGCGATCGCTGCGGCGACCTCGGCCGTCACCGGCTTGCAGCCCTCGGAGCTGCCGCTGGACGGGGCATCGAACGGCACGACCGGCGGGCCGGAGGCGCCCGCCGCACCCTTGTGGATATGCGCCATCGTCGCCGTGTCGATGCCGGATACGGTGAGCTTGTAGCAGACCTGGTTCTTCGCCGTATCGACCGTCACGGTCGCGGCGCCGGTTCCATCGGCATCGGTATCGGCACTGCCGGCCAGCGTCGCCTTGAGCGAGACGGGGTCGGCGGCGAGCGCTGGTGTCGCCGCCATAGCCGCTGCGAGAGAGAGCAGGATCATGCGCATCGCGTTCCTCCTGGGCGTGCGGGGAAACCGAGAGGGTCCCCCTCATTGCAGCTCTTTGTGCCCTTGGCCCAAAGGCCGGTCAATGCCGGAAGGCGCGTGCCGGCATCGTCCCATCTCATCCCGCGCCCCTCGCGAATCCCGAAGCCCGGGCAAGCCCGCTCAACGCTTCGGCGCGGCCGCCAGCGAGCGCGCGATCGCGCTGTACAGCGGCTTCGGCTGGAATGCCGCGTCATAGGCGCACCCGCGCTTGATCGACTTGTCCGGCCGCGGATCGAAGCCGGTCAGCCAGCTGTATTTGTCGACCATCCCCCACGCCAGCACGTCCTTGAGCTGCCGATAGGACAGCATGATGTCGAGATAGGCCGCGGCATAATCCGCCACCATGCGATCGCGAATGGCGATGCCGTCGGGCGCCTTCCGGTCGTTGACGTCGAACTCGGTGATGACGAGCTTGTAGCCCATCGCAGTGACGGCATCGAGGAAACTGCGCCACGGCCCCTGCGCTTCGTTCACGATCGCCGCGACCGGCGCGTCCTTCAGCAGGCGGATGTGCGACTGGACGCCCAGTGCGTCGACCGGCGTGCCGCGCTTGCGGAAGCCATCGAGCAGCTTCAGCACGCCCTGGATGTGCGTCTCATCCTCGGTCCCGCGCTCCCAGCTCATATAGTCGTTGTAGACGAGCTGCGCGTGCGGTGCTTCCGCCCTGGCGGTGTGGAACATTATGTCGAGCAGCGCCTCGCCGCTGCCCAGCGCGCGCGTGACGACGGTGTCGCGGATCTTGCCCGTCGCCGGCTCCACGGCCTCGTTGACGACGTCATAGGCGCTGATCCGCGTACCATAGCGGCGGCAGACGGTCTGGACGTGCTCGACCAGCATCGCCTCGGCGCGCTGCGCTGGCTGCGGCCCGAAGTCATAACCGGCAAGCCAACGCGGATACCATTTCTCGGGCGTCCAGAACAACGTGTGCCCGCGCAGCGCGAAGCCCTTGCTGGTCGCATAGTCGACGATCGCGTCGAACCGCGTGAAGTCGAAGCCGGTCGCCGACGGGCGAGTCGCCTGCCACTTCATCTCGTTCTCGGGCACGAGCAGGCTGCAATCCTTCTCGAGCAGCGCGGCATAGGCGGGGTTGGCGAAGCTGCCGCGGTCGGCGCCCGGTCGCGCCCAGGCGACTGCGGAGCCGAAGCGCAACCCGCGCCGCGCCGCAATGTCCTTGAGGCCCTGGGGCTCGGCCGCGTGCGCGCCGCCGGCGATTCCCACAGCTGCGACCGAACACGCCGCGCTCGCCAGTACCGCTCTCCGCGAAATTGCCGTCACGCCACTCTCCTGCATCGTCGCGTTCGAGCGCATCGCGCTCCCGCCGTCGGTCCGTTGTTAGCGCAAACAATGCCTGACTCCACCGCTCCATTTGCGGCTGCGCGCCGAATGCGGGTCCCTGCCGACCGATGGCGCCGCAAAACCATTGGGGTACCAACCGCATTCTCTTGGACACAACCGTGCGTGCCGCTAGCCTGTGGCCCTGGAGTGCGAGTGAGGCCCTTGATCATCGACGATCGTACGCGGGACGCGCTTGCCCGATTGACCGAAAACGAAAAGCAATGCCTGCGCCGTCGTCTGCAGCATCTGACGGCCAAGGAGATGGCGATCGAACTCGGCATCTCGCCGCATGCCGTCGAGAAGCGGCTGAAGATGGCGCGGACCAAGACTGGCCTGAGCTCTTCGCTCGAAGCGGCGCGGCTGCTCGAGGCGCTGGAAAAAGGGTATGGTCGAACGATACCCCATGCATCGGCACTGGAAATCGGACCGGCAGAGACGGAACGAGGGGAGGGCGCCGACCCGCCCCTTGAGACCGGGCGGGTGCCTCGGCGCTATGCGCTGCTGGTCTCCGGAGCCTTTCTCATGATCCTTTTCGCGACTGCCCTCGCCATTGCGCTGCAATCGTCCGCACCCTCGGGCGCGAGCCCTACCGGCGAACGCGCGGCGCCCGTCGCCCACAGCGTACGACCGGTGATCATGGAGCATTTCGAGCCGAGCGAGATGGTCAAGGTCACTCCGACCGAGATCGCCCTGATGATTGAGAGCACCTTCCCGGTGATCGACAAGAACGGCGACGGCTATATCGAAGCCGACGAAGCGCTGGTCGAGGCGCCGGTTCCTGGCACCGACGAGATCGAGCAGCCCATATTCGTCAAGGACAAGCGGGGCAACGTCGAAACCTCAGGGACGCGCCGAATCAGCGTCGAACAGGCGCGTGCGGAATATATCGCGACGGCGGACACCAACCGCGACGGAAGACTGGATTACGCGGAATTCCGCACCTGGATGACTCCCATTATTGCCAAGAAGGGCATTCCGGCGAAGTGGCGCGCCGACATTGAGCGCGGCTACGGTCACTAGAGCATTTTCTAGTCAGGCGGCATCGCCTGACGACTCGGAAAATGCGGAAAACAAAGGAAAACTAGAGCACTCTCCGATTCAATCTAATCGGAGAGTGCTCTAGCGCGACGAACTCGCAGATTTGCGGACCGCACCCGGCCTCGATACGAAACACGGGCATCTTTAGCGAAGGGCATGACGAATCGTGTTACTTGCGGCGCTCCTTGTGACGGCAATCGCATCGCCACCCGCTGATGAACGGCGGTGTGGCGATGAAGCGCAGATTCTGAACCAGGATGTCACGACATTTGATCAGGACCCGCAAAAGGGGTGGCGTTCGCTGGCCAACCGTCCTGGGTGTCGCGCGCAAGCGGCGGACTTGCTGCGCGCGTTTCGCGAGATGTTGCAGATGCGTCTCGACGGCCTCGTATGGCACGAGGGCCAGCTGCGCGCGGAGCTTGGACAGACCGCCGAAGCCATCCGTCTGTTTCAGCGCGCCAGACGTCCGGATGTTCTATTGGGCCAGTCGCAAGAGAACTGGAACGCCTATGTCGACGCCACGGTGGCGTTTCTCAAAGGCGATCGCGCAGCGTTGTTGAGCGCGCGCGCCCGATTGGCGGCCTCGCCGATACCGACGATCACGGAGCGGCAATCCGACGGAAGTCTTCGCGCTTCCAAGCCGGACAGGCAACCAAATCTCGACGTCGTCGATGGCCTCATCGCCTGCTTCGGTCGACCTTATGCGGAAGCCTATGGTTCGCGCAATTGTCGGCCCGGGACGCCCTAGACCTGGCCTGATCCTCACGGTACCCGCGCGCCGGCGTCGATCCACGTGCGCAGAATGTCGCGCTCCTCGTCCGACATATGCGTGGCATTGTCCGGCGGCATACGCTTCAGTCTGACCGCCTGTTCCAGGATTAGCGGCGCCCATTTCTGGATGTCGCCATTCGTATCGAACTTGATGCCCTTGGGCGGCTGCGACGCGGCGTTGAGTCCATCCTCCTGAGGGATGGCCGTATGGCAGATCGCGCAGCGTGTACGGACGATGTGGCGCGCGGTTTCGAACGGCACGCTTTCAGCCTGCGAAAAGGCTGGGCTCGCAAACAGCATCGAAACCAGCAGCAAGGCGCGACTCACGGCTCTCATTCGAACGATTGCCTCCGGGCAGGGGGTCTATCGCCCGGGCGATGCATCGGAATACGCAGTTTGGCCTACAGCTGGCGGCATGGGCGGGTGGTAGCAAAGGGCCCCGAAAAAGGTCGCGCAGCATCCGCAGAGCCATGTTCGGAGAAGCGCCAGCGAACGGGGGCAGATCATGAAAACGCGCCGGGACTTCATCCACGCCATGGGCCGCGTCGGGGGTTATAGCGCGGCCTATCTGGCGATGCAGGGCATGGGTCTTCTGCCCGATTTCGCCAACGCCGCTCCGCTCAAGCTCGAACCGGGATCGGGCAAGGGCGTGAAGATCGTCATTCTCGGTGCCGGCATGGCGGGACTCGCTTCGGCGGACGAGCTGCTCAAGGCCGGGTACGACGTGACCATCCTCGAAGCCCGCGACCGCGTCGGCGGGCATAACTGGACCGTTCGCAACGGCGACAAGATCGAATCGACCGACGGCTCGGTCCAGCACTGCACCTATGACGAGGGCCAATATTTCAATACCGGCCCGGCGCGCCTGCCGACCCATCACCAGGCGGTGCTCGGCTATTGCAAGGAACTGGGGATCGAGCTCGAAGTCGAAGTGAATTCCAGCCGTTCGGCCTATTTGCGCAACGCCAACGCCAATGGCGGCAAGCCGATCGAATATCGTCGTGCCATCAACGACACGCGCGGCCATGTTTCGGAACTGCTCGCCAAGGCGATCAAGCAAGGCGCGCTCGACCAGGAACTGACGCCCGCGGACAAGGAACGGATGGTCGCCTTCCTGCGCCAATATGGCGATCTCTCGCCTGACCTGTTCTACAAGGGGTCGAAGCGCTCGGGCTGGAAGACCCTCCCCGGGGCAGCCGAGCAAACGGGGGTCCTCAACGATCCAATCGGCATGGGCACGCTGCTGGATCTCGATATGTGGAACGACGTCGTGTTCGAGGATTCGATCGACGATCAGGCGACGATGCTGCAGCCGGTGGGCGGGATGGATCGCATACCCAAGGCGCTCGCGAAGAAGATCGGCCCGGCGGCCTTCAAGCTGATGAGCGAAGTGAAAGAGATCAGGCGAACCGCCACCGGCGCACGCATCGTCTATCTCGATCGCAAGAGCGGCAAGACGCAGGAGATCCTTGCCGATTACGTGATCTGCACCATCCCGCTGCCGGTACTCGCCAAGATCCCGGCCGATTTCGCCGATCCGATCAGGAAGGCGATTGGCGACGTCTATTATGGCAATGCAGTCAAGATCGGCTTCGAATCCCGGCGTTTCTGGGAACAGGATTACCGGATTTACGGCGGGCTGTCCTTCACCAAGGATCCCGGCGCCACGATCTGGCACCCCAGCGGCGGTTTCCACAAGGAGAAGGGGATCACCGTCTATTACATCTATATGGGCGGCGAGGCGGTTACCTCACGGCCCTTCGCGGAACAGCATCGCTACGCGCAAAGCGAAATCGACGCGATTTTCCCCGGATGCGGCAAGGAACTCGGCAAGCCGGTGGTCATCAACTGGGGCAAGATTCCGTACAATCTCGGCAACAAGGCCTATCTGACGGACGATGCGCTCTACACCATCATGAACAAGGCCGACGGGCCCTTCTATTTCGCCAATGACTGGCTCACCCACTCCGGCTGGCAGGAAGGCGCAATCCTGTCCGCCCGCCACACAGTGGCCGCGATCGACAAGCGACGACGCGAAGCCAGGCTCGGCGCGTGATCGGCGCGGGGTAATGTACCCTGGCTTCGATTTCGGGTTTATCGAAGCGGAGCATAAATAACGGGGAGACTAACCCCAATTCGTGCCCTGGGCTTTGGCCCCGGCTTCGGACGTTTCAGCATCCTGCCTGAGGCCGTCTCGTTTCTCGACAAACGCCTCCGCCACCAATCCCGCCGCCACGGCATTGCGCTCGACGTAACGGACGCGCGGATCCAGGCCGCCGCGGCGGCGTTTGCCACGCGCGTGTCACGCGATCCGCTATCGAGAATGGCACCGCATCGACGAGGTCGGGCATGAAATATCTTCTAGCGATTGCGCCCTTGGTCCTGGTTACCTCCACAGCTTCGCTCGCCCAGCCTGCCCTTGCCGGTCAGCAAACCCCTGCCGACGCGCGACAGGCCGGCCGGCAGGAGCCCCGGTCCTCGCGCGCCTGCTCGATGGAATCGGTTTCAGACGCGGAAAAACGCCAGCTGCTCGACGGCTATGTGCAGCGGCTCCGTACGGAGGGCAGAGCTCGCGCGGACGCCTGGGGCAAGGAACAGGGAAATATCCTTCGCCGGAAGCTCGTGGCCGAGGGCGTATGCTCGCCGCTGCCCGGCGACAGCCAGACGGCAGCAGCGCCGCCCAGTCCCGCAAGCAAGCCGCTGCTCAACAAGCAAGGCAAAGCTTGCAAGACGATGGAGATGGAGACCCAGGTCTTCCCCGGTTTCGGCGGCGAGCCGATGACGACCAGTCTCGTCCCGGTCTGCAAGGATTGATCGCAGCTGCCTATCACGTTCGGCGCGTTGGCGCGGGCCGAAGCGATCACGTCAAGGCAACAGGACCGGTTTGAGGACATGGCCGCGCTTGACGTCCTCCACCGCGCGGTTGATCTCGCCCAGCGGGTAGAAGCGGATCAGGCGATCGAAGGGAAAGCGCCCTTCGCGCCACAGTTCGACAAGCTTCGGGATGAACACGTCCGGCAGGCTGTCCCCCTCGACGATTCCGCGGATCGTCCGGCCGAGGACCAGGCTGTTGATGTCGAGCGCGGTTTCGGCACCCAACGGCGCGGTTCCCACCAGGCCGCAGGTGCCGGTTACCCTGATGCCGTCGACCGCCTGGCGAACGACCGAGGGGACACCGGTACATTCGATCGAAAACGCTGCGCCCTGGCCGCCGGTCAGCGCCCTGATCGCCGCGACCGGATCGGAGGTCGCGGCGTTGACGACATCGGTCGCGCCCAGTTCGCGCGCGAGATCGAGCCGGGACTGCTTCAGGTCGACGACGATGATCGGCGAACATTGCGCGACGCGCGCGGCGAGGACGGCGGCCATGCCGACCGGTCCGGCACCGAAAATCGCAATGCTGCTGCCCGGCGCCGGGCGCAGCGCGTTGAGCACTGCGCCCGCGCCGGTCTGGATCCCGCATCCCAGCGGCCCCATGATGTCGAGCGGAACGTCGGACGGGATCTTCACCACATTGCCCTGGCTGGCCATGGCGTAGCTGGCGAAGGATGATTGACCGAAGAAGCCGCCGCACAGCGCGCTCCCGTCATGGCTGCACAGTGCCGATCCGCCGGCGGCGCGCAGGCCGGCGAAGTTGCGCATCGCAAAGTCGTTGCAATAGGCCGGCCGATCGTCGTGGCAGGTGGGGCACTGGCCGCAGGAAGCAAAGGTCAGCACGACATGGTCGCCCGGCGCCACCTTGCCGACGCGCGGCCCGACGCGTTCGACGATGCCCGATCCCTCATGCCCGAGCACGGCAGGCAGGGGATAGGGTAAGGTCTGGTCGCGCGCGATCAGGTCGGTATGGCACAGGCCCACGCCGACGATGCGGACCAGCACCTCATCGCCCAGGGGTTCGACGATCCGGGCTTTCTCGATCGAGAAGGGCTGCCCGGCTTCGCGGACGACGGCAGCGGTAATTTCCATACGTTTCTTCCTGACGGTCCGGAGCAGCCGGGGCAGGACGCGAACTGGCGTCCTCCCCCGGCCGAGGTTCAGAACCGGACGGTGAGCTGCGCCTGGACCGTGCGCGGCAGCGCGGCGAAGCCCAGCGCGTCGGCGTGAATGCCGTTAGCGGTCCCGGTACCCGAGCCGGTCGATGGGCCGTCGGCCACGCCCGAAACATAGAACCGGTTCGTCAGGTTCTTGCCGATCACCGCGACCTCCCAATGCCTGTCCTTGCTGCCCAGGCGGATCCCCGCATCGAGCTGCACATAATGGCTGATGCGCGAATAGGGGTTGCCGAAGCCGGACACGATATAGCTGTCGCTATAGCGCGCATCGCCGGACAGGCCGAGCCGGAGGCCCGAACCGACCGCCGCCTCATAGCGGATGCCCAGCGAGCCGGTCCATTCGGGGGCGTTCGCGGTCGGCTTCCCGCTCAGGTCCTGGAACGGCGCGTGCGACGGGCCGGCAAGCGTGCAGCCCTGCGCGATGGTCTGGCCCGAGAAGCACGGCGCCAGGAAGTCCTTGTAGCGCGCCTTGTTGTAATTGATCGAGCCCTGGACCGTGAAGCCATCCAACGCACGCGGGGCGAGCTCGAATTCGACTTCGACACCCTTGGTCGTCGCGGCGCCGGCGTTGTAAGTCTGGAACGCAAAGATCTGCGAGTTGAAGAAGTCGACCTGAAGGTCGGTGTATTTGTAGCTGTAGAGACCGACATTGAACCGCAACTGGTTGTCGAGCAGCGTCGTCTTCACGCCGCCCTCGAAGCCGCGCGCGGTTTCCGGGGAAAAGGTGAAATCGTCCACCGGATTGGCCGACAGGCCGCTATAGATGCCGCTGTTGGAAAAGCCGCCCGACTTATAGGCCGTCTTATAGGCCGCGTAGAACATCACCCCGGTTCGGGGCTTCCAGGTCAGCGTGGCTTCCGGCGACCAATTGTCGAAGACCTGGTTGGCGCGCGCAAAGGCGTTTGGAACGAACACCCCGGCATAGGCCGCGTTGACATAGGGCTGAACGAAATAGCTGTCCTTGGTCTCGTGCGTGTAGCGCACGCCGCCGGCCGCTTCGAGCTGACTGGTGATCTTCCACGTGACCTGTCCGAAACCGGCCAGCGTTTCGCCGCTGGTCTGGCTGTCCTTCGCGAAGGTGACATAGCGGTTTTCCGGTGCCGCCGCCGAATTCTCGACGGCAAAGCCGGTTGCGCCGGCAGTGAGCACCCATTGGTCGAAGAAGCGCTTGGTCTTCTGGTACAGTCCGCCGACCATCACGTTGACCGGGCTGTCAAAATGCGTCAGCGCCCGGAATTCCGACGAAAAGGCGTGCCACTTGGAATTCTCGGTCGCCCAGGTCCCGCGATTGCTCGACTGGAAGTCGCAGGCGCAGGCCCAGCTATTCCGGTTTTCCTGGTAATTGTTGACCGACGTGAGCGTGATATTGCCCAGCTCATAGTTGACCGTGCCATTCACCGCGAACGAACGGTAGCGGTTGTACAGGGCGCCATTGTCCCTGGCGTACGGCAGATTCGCGGCAACATCGGCCGGGATATTGTTCTGGTGCGTGACGAAGTTCGGCCCGCAGGCGATCGCGGGATTGAGCGAACTGAATCCGGTGGCGCAATTATAGGCGACATAGTTCCAGGACGAGTTGTTCGTCTTGCTGGCGGTGCCCGAAGCCTTGAGCGTCACGGTCAGCTTTTCGTCGGGGATCCACTTGAGCGTGACTCGTCCGAGCAGTTCGTCTTCACCCGGTTCGTCCGTGGGCGCGGGGTTCGCGGTGTGCGGCGTGAGCCCGCCCTTTGCGATATCGAACGTGTTGAGCGTCACCGGGCTGGCGATATTCTTGAAATAGCCGCCCCACATTTTGGAGCCGCGGACCGCGATCCGCAGCCGCAGCGTATCGGACAACGGCCCCGATGCGATTGCTTCGGCCTGGATCTGTCGCGACTGGAATTCGTACGAGACGCGGCCCATGAATTGGGGCGTCTTGGTCGGATCCGCCGTGGTGATCGAGACCACGCCGGCAGTCGCATTCTTGCCGAAGAACAGGGCCTGCGGTCCCTTCAGAATCTCCAGCCCGCCAAGATCGAAGAACCCTTCGTTGATGATGCGCCCCTGCCCGTAATAGGCCCCGTCGACGACGACCGCGACCGATTGCTCGATGCCGATCGAGGTCGCAGAGGAGCCGATGCCGCGCAGCGTCAGCGTCGCGCCGGAACCGTTGGAAGCGCGCCCGACCGAAAAATTCGGTGTCGACGACGCGAGCTTTTCCAGGCTGGTCAAATCCTTCCTGGCGATCTGCTCGGCAGAGAAGGCCGTGACCGCAACCGGCACATCCTGCGCTCTTTCGACGCGCTTGCGCGCGGTCACGACGATCTCCTCGAGCCCGCGTTGCGAGATTTCCTGGGGCGCGGCGGCCGCGGGGGCTTGCGCAGCCGCGGGGGCTTGGGCGGCCGCGGGTTCGGCAGGCGGCGGCGGACCGGTCTCATCGGCCCAGGCCGGAGTGGCTAGCGCAAAGGCGAGCGTCGACACGCTGGCCCCCAGTGCAAGATGCTGAAACATGCCTTTCATCGCCTTTCCCTTCGACTTTCTCATTGTCTTGCGGCGCGGCAAATCTCCGTGCCGGTTGTCAGGTGTCACTCCAGACCGCCAGCGCATCGAGCGCTTCGACGGCATCGCCCCGCACCTGCAGCGGGTTGATCTCCAACGAAACCAGGTCCGGGCCGAGCGCCAGGGCGGCGTCGCCGATCTTGCTGATCGCATCGGCCACGCGATCGAGATCGGCCGCCGGGGCGCCGCGATACCCGTCGAGAATGCGCCGGGCGCGCAATTCATCGAGCATCGCACGCGCCTCGGCCGCATCGACCGGCAGCAGGCGCAGGCTGGTATCGGCCAGCAGTTCGATCCACACGCCGCCGAGACCCGCGGCAATCACCGGCCCCCATGCGGATTGCGCGGTTCCCACGAACAATTCGATGCCGCCCGCGCGCATCGGCGCCACCAGGCATCCGTCGAGCGCGGCGTCCGGATAGGCCGCCGCGGCGCTCGACAGGATCGCCGCGAAAGCGTCGCGGACGGCGGCTTCGCTATCGAGGTCCAGCCGGACGCCGCCGATGTCGCTCTTGTGCTGAATGGCGGGCGAAGAGATTTTGAGCACGACCGGGCCACCCACTGCCCGCCATGCCGCAACCGCCGCGTCGGCGGTGGCGGCGCAGGTAACGGCAATGGCCGGCACGCCCCTCTCGCGAAGGCAGGCAAGCGTTTCGTGTTCGGACTCGGGTCGGACCGCGATGCGGCTCATGCCGGTCGGCGACACCGTACTGCCACGACGCGCGTTCGCGCGGCGGCGCGACCATGATTGTGCCGCAGCCAGCGCCTTGACGACGAGGTCGAGCCCCCCGGCGACCGCCGGAATTCCCATGTCGCGCATCAACGCGCGCGAATAGTCGTTCACCGGCCGAAGGGCCTGGTTGATCAGAATGCCGGGCGTTCGCGATGCTGCCAGCCCGGCGCCGATGCAGCGCAATGTCGCCCGGTCGACGAAGTCGTCACTGCTGCGCGGAAGGTCATAGACGCATGCCGTCAGGCCGATCGCCGGGTCGGCGCCCAGGATCTTGAGGATCCGCTCGAACATCCCCGGATCGCGCACCGCCGCGCCCGTCACGTCGAGCGGATTGAAGATCGAGCCATAGTCGGCAATCACGTCGCGCAGCGCCGCGGAAGTCTGCGGCGAGAACGGCGGCAGATCGAGGCCGGCCTCCTCCGCGCCGTCGGCGATCAGTTCGCAGGCGCCGCCGGAAATCGAAACGATCGCCACGCCGCCGGCAAGCGGGCCGGTGTGGACCAGCACCCCGGCGGTCGTCACCATTTCCTCGATCGAGCCAACCCGGATGATATTGTCCTGCGCGCAGACCGCATCGAAGATGCGGTCGTCGCCGGTGACCGACCCGGTGTGCGCCTGCGCCAGCTGGCTGGCCAGCTCGGTGCGTCCGACCTTGAGCACGATCAGCGGCTTGCCGGCGTCTGCTGCCTTTTGGGCAGCGGCGCGAAAGGCGGCCGGTCGCTTGATCGTTTCGGCGAACACGGAAATCACGCGCGTAGCGTCGTCGTCGACAAGATAGTCGATAACGCTGGCGGTATCCAGGTCCGCTTCGTTTCCGGTGGCGATCGTAAAGCTGAGGCCGATGCCCTGCTGCTGCGCGAATTGGGCAATGACGTTGCTGGTCGCGCCGCTCTGCGAAACGATTGCCAGATTGCCGGCCAGCATGGCCTTTCCCACCGGGAAGGGCGAAACCGGTATGCGATGTCCGTAATTGATGAAGCCAAGGCTGTTGGGGCCCAGCAGCTTTACCCCGCGCGCACGGGCATAGTCGATCAGTGCTTCCTGCTTGAGCGTTCCGCCCAGACCGGTCTCGGCATAGCCCGAGGACAGCAGCAGTGCGTTGCGGATGCCTGCCTCGGCGACGTCTTCCAGCGCATCGTCGACCGCGTCGGTGGGAACGAAGATATAGGCGATGTCGGGTATCGCCGGCAGGTCGCGGCAGGACGTGACGGCCGGTTGCCCATGCGCCGGCGTGCCGCGCTTGTTCACCAGCCAGACGTCGCCCGTATAGCCCATCGCTCCGAAATTGGCATGGATGAGCTGCGACCAGGCGGACTTGTCGGTCGCACCGACCAGTGCCACCGAGCGTGGCCGGAAGAAGCTTTCGAGCGCGGCGCTCACTGCCCGTTCCAGCGCGGTGCGCGCTTTTCGACGAACGCCCGCGGCCCTTCCTGAAAATCCTCCGAGCGCACCAGCCGTTCGAGCGCTGCGTGCGTCGCACCGATCGAGCCGGATTCGGGCGTCTCCTGCGCCGCGCGCGCGATCGCCAGGCTCTCGCGCACCGACAGTGGTGCGTTCGCCGCGATCTTGCGGGCATAGTCGAGCGCGGTCTTCAGTACTTCGCCGTCCGGCGCAACTGCGTTGACGAGACCCAGCGCATAGGCCCGTGCCGCGTCGATCGGCTCGCCCACCGCGATCATCTCCAACGCGATTGCGCGGGAGATCTGGCGGGGCAGGCGATAGATCCCGCCGGCCGCCGCGATCAATCCGCGCTTCACTTCGGGCAGGCCCATCACGCTATTCTCGCCCACGACGCGCAGATCGCAGGCCAGTGAAAATTCGAGCCCCCCGCCCAGTGCACTGCCATGCACCGCCGCGATCCAGGGCTTGACGCGCTTCGATTCGACGAACCCGCCAAAGCCGCCATCGGGAGTGCTGAGGTCCGCCGCGCGTCCCGCCGAGACTTCCGCCAGATCGGCGCCGGCGCAGAAAGTGGGGCCGCCGCTCGACGTCAGCACCACCACCCAGATCGACGGGTCCGCCTCGGTCTGCTTGACGATCGCGTCCAGGCGCCGGGCCACGTCCCCGTTGACCGCATGCCGCTTTTCGGGACGGTTCAGCGTCACGACCGCAATATGTTCGTCGATGCGTTCTAGAAGGACGACATCGGCTGGGTCTGACATACGGGTCTCCGGGCGCTCTACAGGATGCGCGCGTCGATACCGGACCCGTTCGCCGGCAATGCGAACGGGACGGGACCAGCGATGCGCGCCGGTGCAAATGGGAATGCGCAATCAGATCGGGCCGCAGCCCGGCACGGATCAGTGCGAAAAGCTCTTCATGGTCTCTCCCCTCCTCATTCGGCGCGCCCTTGTGTCTGGCTGCATCCGCTGTTCTTGTTCCGCCATGCTAGGGCAGGGGGCTGCGCAGTGTCTAATACGGTTGCAGCCGTTCTTGATACGAGATCGCTATCAAGCCGCGATCGCCAGCGCGCGGCTCGCAAAGGCCCACATCGCCGCCACCGCCGGCCGATGGTCGCCGGTGCGCCGGACAAGGTTCAAGTTGAACGAAAGCGAGGGCTCGTCGAGCTCGAGCACCGAGAAATTGTCCGGCATGTGCGGAACGTTTTTCTGCCATTCGCCGATCAGAACCGGCGTGCCGGTGCGCTGCGCATATTGCAGCATCGCCGCAAGGCTCGATTCCGGCAGATAGGTCAGCGTTATGCCTGCCGCCTCCAGGATCGGGGCGACGGAATCGTGAAAGGCCGGATTGACGTTGCGCCGGAACAGCGCGACTTCCTCCCCGGCGAAGCTGGACAGCGGCTGCCGCCCCGGGCGGGCACGCGCCGACGGGACGAGCAATGCCAGGCGGTAGCGCGCGAGCACTTGCGCTTCGCTATGCGGGTCCACATGCGGCCCGCAGGTGAAGGCCATGTCGATCTCGCCCTCGCCCAGCCGGCGCAGCAATTCCACGGTCCAGGCATTGTGTATCTCGATTTCGTAGCGCGGATGACGCGCCAGAAAGCCTTCGATGATCGAGGTCCGGGTCGGCATGTCCGCGGAAAAGTCGGGCGCACCGAGGTTGAGATAGACCGAGGACTGGTCGCGGACGCGCTGGGCCCCGCAGGCGGCGCGTTCGGCCGCAACCAGATAGTCCTGCGCGAGCGGTAGGAAGAGTTCGGCTTCCGCCGACATGACGACCGCGCGATTACGGTTGCGGTCGAACAGCTGGAAGCCGAGCTGTTCCTCGAGCCTGCGGACCTGGACCGAAAGCCAGGGTTGCGCGATGCGCAACTTTTCCGCCGCACGCGTGAACGAATGCTCGTTCGCAACGGTTACGAAGCACCGCACCAACCGGATATCGAGATCGCGCATCTTCCCTCTCCCGGCGGTACGAACCGTGCGCACCGCCCATTCCGGTCCAGGGCGCGTTTTACCGCTGCCAGACCGTCCTATCCCCGACTTTGATCCCTCGGCCTGGCGAACCGACCGGCTGCCCTTCCTCCGCCATCAGAAACTCGAGCGTTTCGCTGTCCTCACGCGGGACGTGCGCCAGGAACCTGGCCCCGCCGGGCGCGCGCGCGATCACAGTGCCGTGGCTCGGTTCGCCCTTCCGATCGAAAGGCACGGTGAACGTCTCGATGACACCTTCACCCTCATATTCGTCCAGCAGTTCCGGCGCTGCGCCGCGCCGCCGGTCCGCTTCCGCCTGGACATCATACTCCTGCGGAAAGGTTCCCGCCAGCACCGGATTTCGCGTGAATATCAGCGAATGGCTGTGCGTCGCATAACCGCCGTTGGCGACGATCAGTCCGTTCGTCCCGTCCTGCCGCAGCTTGCGGACCATTTGCGCCGCGGCATGCATCATGCAGTTGCCGATCGGACCGCCGCCGAACGTCAGGCCGCCATAGACCGAAGCCGGCCGATCGAGCGGCCAGTCGAGCGCACGGCGCGCCATCTTCGGGACGCAGGGAAAGCAGGAATAGAGCTCGACGTGATCCAGCTCGGCCGCCGTCAGCCGATTGCGCTCGAGCGCTGCCTGAACCGTCGCTTCGAGACTCGCCGAATGGGCATAGCTGTCGCGTTTGAGGAAATCCTCGTGCTCATGCGCGGCGGCGCCGGCGCCGATATAGACGATCCGGTCCTCCGCCACGCCCAATTCCCGGGCACATGCCAGGCTCGCGACGATCACCGCGGCGCCCATGTTCACCGAAGCGTTCGCCACCATCAGCTTCGTGTAGGGAAAGCTCACCATGCGATTGTCGGCCGTAACGGAAGCAATCTCGTCGGGCGTCACCGGGCGGCGCATCCAGGCATGGGGGTTGGCCGCGGCTACCTGCGAAAATCCCGACCAGATCCGCGCGGATTCGCGCTGCCCCTCGGCAAGGCTCTGCCCCCAGGCTGCCCGCGTCGCATTCTCATAGAGCGGATAGACGTCGATCGGCGTCAGCAGTCCATATTTGCGGGCGAGCGGCCCCGCGCGTTCGGCCGCGACGTCGGCGACCGAGCTTTTCGGCGGCGTCCGCCCGGCGGCAAGGTCGGCTTGCGCGCGCTTTGCGGCAGTCCGCAACGCTTCGGCGCCGGTTACCGCCGCCAGCCGGATCTCGCCCCGGCCGATCAGGTTGGCGGCGTCGTTGATCAGCTGAAGCGGACCGTCCCCGCTCGCTTCGAACGTCTTCACCACGCGAGGCGGCTTGCTCGGCAGGCGGGCGGCCAAGTCTTCATGCGGCGCCGGACAGGGAAAGGAAATCTGATCCTCGACGCCGAGCCAGTCCAGTCGATCGAGGACCGGCGCGCCCAGTTCCGCTTCGGCTTCGCGCAGCGCCGCCAGCATCAGCTCGATCGAGTCGCGGCCTTCGGCTTCGACTTCGGGCCGGTCGCAAATCTCTCCGACGGCGATGATGACGGGTATCCGGTCTGCCGCGTCCCGCTCCAACTTTGCTCTCCTCCATCGGGGCAGGTCCGCCGCGTTCCGATCGGTAATGGTTTAGGCGACATTACGGGGCGGCGTAACCGCAGGCTCCTAGCGTTTTCGGGAGGCTCGCCCGCGCCCGAGCGCGGCAGTTGCAATCGCCGCGCGATCGCGATAACACTGAACCATATGGTTCAGTTAGTAATGCCCTCGCTCGATCTTTCGTTCGCCGCCCTGTCGGACAAGACGCGGCGCGGCGTGCTCGAGCAGCTCGGCCGGGCGGACGCGTCGATCACCAGCCTGGCCGACAGGTTTCACATGACCCTGACCGGCATGAAGAAGCACATTGCCGTGCTGGAACGGGCGGGCCTCGTCGTGACGGAAAAGGTCGGACGGGTGCGGACGTGCCGGCTCGGGCAGCGCGGGCTCGAGGCAGAGGCCGAATGGATCGCAGCGCATCGCAAGCTGTTCGAGTCGCGGTTCGACGCCCTCGACCGGATTATTCTCGAGATGAAAGAGGAGGAAGACGATGGACCAGCCAGTGCATGATCACCCGGTTGCGCAGAACCCCACGGAGGTCGAGCGCAAGTCCGACCGCGAGCTGGTCGTCACACGCCTGTTCGATGCCCCGCCGCGGCTGGTGTTCAGGGCCTGGGCCGAACCCGAGCTGTTCCGCCGCTGGTGGGTGCCGAAGGGCATCGGCATGACGCTCGTGTCGTGCGAGATGGACGTCCGCACCGGCGGCACCTACCGGCTGGAGTTCGGCGCCGGCGGAAGCGACACCATGGTATTCTACGGCAAATATCTCGACGTGGTGCCCGGTGAGCGCATCGTCTGGACCAACGAAGAAGAGGCGGACGGCGCCGTCACCACGGTCACCTTCGAGGAGCAGGACGGGAAGACTCTGCTGACGTTCCACGAGCTCTATCCTTCGAAGGAAGCGCTCGACGAAGCGATGACCGGGTCGGCGGCCGGACTGCCCACGCAGCTGGATCAACTGGACGAACTGCTTCCGACGATCGGCGCCTAGTCGCGGCGGCCTGCGCGGGGGATCCCATCGGTCCTGCCGCGCGCAAAGCCGGCGGGCGCCGCCTTGCGCGGCGCCCGCCGCTGCGCTGTAATGCTGCGGCTGCGTTCGGGATACGCGGACGGAAATCGACGGCATGGCCAACAGGATTCTCGGCACCATCGGCGCAGCGCTGCTGATGTTCGGCGGCGCTCGCGCGGCCCGCGCGCAGCAATGCCCGCATGACGCCCCGGCCGGCACGACCACCGCCTCGCGCGCGGTGTCGTTACAGGGCCGGCTGATCCATCACGACGGAATCCGGAGTTGGTTCGAGCTCCGGCTCGATCGCCCCGTATGCGGTCGGAAATCGATCGAAATGACAATGTTGACAGAAGATTGGAAACCCCTGCAGCGACTGCGCGGCTGCCGCACGCGCTCGCTCGGGACGCTCGATTTCTCGCCGACGGGCTATTATACGCTCGATGTCTTTCAGGAGGTGTCGCGTGTGCGGCCGATCGGCGCCTGTGTACCACGGCCGCCGTTCCCGGACTGGGCGAAGGCGCGCCCGGACCGGCACGTGCGCCGCTACCGCGTCGACATGCACCTCGATTACCGGCCCGGCGACCATCCGATCCGCTTCGACATCCGCAGCGGGAGCACTCGGCTGCAACCCTGGCAAGCCTATGCTCGCTATGAGGTCACCGGCAGCTATGTCCTCTATGGAGAGTGCGCCGAGGGTTTTGTGCTCGACCGGCTGTGGGGCCCGCCCGCAGCGCAGCCGCGGCATTTTACCGAGGCTGGCGATCCGAGCGACATGGCGGCGTTCGATCCCGAAAGCGCCGCGGCGAAGGGACAGACCGATCTCCGCCTGGGCTATAGCTGCGTGCGCGCACGCTGAATCGGTCGTCCGGAACTACCGGATTTAGCTTCCGGCCTCCTCCAGATTGGCAGTGCCTGGCGCACCGCGCGGGTGTAAAAGGGGCGACGCGCCTCGGAGGACAGGACGCAGCATGTTCGTTCCTCGTTACGGCCTGATCCTGGTGCTCGCTCTGTGCGCCGCGAGCCGCGCGGACACGGCCGCGCAAGTGCCGCGCATCAGCAAGCCGAGGCCCGCACCTCCGGCGGTGTCGATCATGCCCCCGCTTCCTCCGGCAGTCATCGACGACACGCTTGCGATCGGTGGGCAGGACGTGAAGGCGCGGCGGACGGAAACGCGCCTCACCGTCGAAGTATATATCAATGGTCACGGTCCCTATCAGTTTGTCGTCGACAGCGGCGCTGACAGCTCGGTCGTCGGGCTGCGCATCGCGCATGACCTTCAACTGCCGCTCGGCACGCCCGTCGTTCTGAACGGCATGACCGAGCGCAGCATTGTCGATCGTGTAGAGGTCGACAGTCTGAACCTTGGTCCTACGACCATCCAATATCTGCAGCTGCCGGCGCTGCGGGAAGCCGATGTCGGCGGCCAGGGCATGATCGGCATCGATGCGCTGGTCCGGCAGCGCATCATGATGGATTTCGAAAAGCGGCTGATCAAGGTCGAGGACGCGACCAAGCCGCCGAAAGCAATGCCCGACGAGATCGTGGTCGTCGCGCGCCGGAGCCGGGGCCAGCTCATCCTGACGCACATCATGGCAGGCAGGTTATCGCTCGACGCGGTCATCGATACCGGCGCGGAAATGACGATCGGCAATCCGATCCTCCGCGAAAGGCTCGTGCGCCGTCACCAGAAGATCGACACGGTCAAGGCGATCGGCGTGACGGGCAAGGAGATCGATCTGGACGTGGCGGTGATACCGGAGCTTCGCATCGGCGGGATTCTGATCCGTAACCTCCCCGTCGCCTTTGCCGATCTGCCACCGTTCCACGTGTTCGGCATCGCCGACGAGCCGGCGCTGTTCCTGGGAACCGACGTGCTGAACGCGTTTCGCAAAGTTTCTCTCGATTTCCGGGCGCGCAAAGTCCGCTTCCAGCTGAAGCGCTGCTCGACCATGGGCATATTGGTCCAGACGGCGCCCAGCTATGGCGACACCCAATTGTCGTCACTGGGGCCGGAAGGCTGTGCGCCGTGATGGACATTGCTCCTTCCGGAGTCTGGCCGGAAGTCGCCATTTGCTAGGGAATCGCGGTGCCGGTCGCGGCAGCTTCGAGCAGCGTTTCCCAACCCCACAATACGTAAAATGGTCCATTGCGGCGCGCAGTCGAGCAGGCCAGCGTGCGCACAGCCCCAGAAAATCCCTTCCGCCGACAAGGACGACTCCGTTGACCTTATCCGACGAAGCCCTGTTTTCCCGTCGCGCCTGGATGCGCGGCGCCGTCGGCGGTGCCGCGCTGCTGCCGACGCTGTCCCATGTCGCGCCAGCACTCGCGCAACGCGGAGGGGGCAAGATCCTGCCGGATGATCCGGCGGGTATGGTCGCCTCGCTGACCGACGGCGTCTATATCAATTCCAACGAGAGCCCGCTGGGTCCGGGAGCGGCGGCGCTGTCGGCGCTCGCGGGGCTGGGCAGCTTGTCGGGCCGCTATGGCATGGCCTTCGCCCCCAATCTCGAAAAGCTCTTTGCGAAGCAGAACGGGCTAAAGCCCGAAAATGTGACGGTGCATCCGGGCTCCTATGTGCCGCTACGATCGGTCGCGCTGGCCTTCTCCAGCAAGGAGCGGCCGATCGCCTATGCCGAGCCGACCTTCGACAGCGGCTTCATGGGCAACGGCAATGAATGCATCACGCGCGCGGTCACGATCGCGTTGCAAGGCGACTATACGCTCGACGTGCGCAAGCTCCTCGCCGCGGCGCCGGATGCCGGCGTCTATTATCTCTGCAACCCGAACAACCCGACCGGCCTCGTCACTTCCCGCGCCGACATCGAATGGCTCCTCGCCAACAAGCCCAAGGGATCGGTGCTGCTGGTGGACGAGGCCTATATCCATTTCAGCGAGGCACAGTCTTGCCTCGATCTGGTTGCACGCGGCGCGGACCTGTTCGTGCTGCGCACCTTCTCCAAAATCTATGGCCTGGCCGGCCTGCGCTGCGGGCTCGTGGCCGCGCGCAAGGACCTGCTCGACGCACTGCTGCGCTATGGCGTCAACATCACGCCCATGCCGGCGGTGGTCGCGGCCGAAGCGAGCCTGCTCGACTCCGCCCTGGTGCCCGCGCGCAAGGCATATGTGAAGGCCGTGCGCGACGATCTTTTCGCCTGGCTCGACGCGCGCGGCGTGCGCTACCTGCCGTCGCAGGGCTGCTATGCGATGATCGAAGTCGGGCGTCCCGGCGCCGAGGTCCAGGCGGCGCTTGCCCGAGAGCGCGTCTTCATCTCCGGCGCGCGCAAGAATATGGCCAATTGGGTCCGCGTTTCCTTCGGGACGCCCGCCGAAATGGCGGCCTTCAAGGCCGCTTTCGCCAAGGTCGTGTGATCGGCCTCGGGGCAGATTCCGCCATCGCGAAATTCCGGGCGCACAATATCCGATTCGCAAATCCGATACACCAATCTGCCCCGACGCATGTCGTGGTCCGTGCTCGTCGAATTCGAACATTCGGCCGAGGCTGAACGGCATCTTTAGAACGCGCCTCGCGTTAGACAGACAGCACCGGCCGGCGCCAAGTAGCCCACGGCTGAGCCGTCCACGCACAATAGCTGACTGGAAGGGAAGAGAGACCGCGCATGCCGGCACTACTTATCTCCGACGTCACGATCCGCGACCATGCGGCGTTCCAACAATATCGCGAACTGGCCGCCGCTTCGATCGAAGCCTTCGGTGGGCGGTACCTCGTGCGTGGTGGCGAGATCGAGGTGTTGGAAGGGGAGCGCCATCCATCGAACCTGGTTGTGGTCGAGTTCGAAAGCACCGAAGTCGCGCGGCGATGGTACGCGTCAGCCGAATACGCCAAGGCGCTGGAATTCCGCGATCGGGCTCTCTCGCGTAGCTTGATCCTGGTCGATGGCTTGAACGGCCAGGTTGGGACGCCTGCCACCGACGCTTGAAGCGCCTCGACTTTCGAACAGTTTCGGTGCCACTAAATCCGACACTGCCTACCGCAAAATTCTCCAATAGCGACGAGGCTATCGCCTCATCTCGCCGGAAGGCGGCGGCAACGACGGCCGCTCCCGACGTCAAGGCTTTGCCGTGTGCGTCAGGAAGAAGCGCAGCATCGCGCGCGAAGCATCCGGTCCCGCCGCATCGGCATAGGAACCGCTGGGGTCTCCGCCCGACCAGGCGTGACCGGCGCCGGCGATCGTCCATTGCTCGATCAGCACTTGTCCGCTGCGATCCCGGCTCAGCGCGCGCGTGTAGCTTCGGCCGCCGGCCTTGCCCTTTTCGACGGCCGTCGAGATATCGCCGCCCGCTGCCGCCATCGCCGCTTCGACGATGCTATGCGCATTCCCCTTGTCGACCGTGGCATCGCGATCGCCGTGGAAGGTGATCACGGGTACGAACGCTGCATTGGCCGCGCGCGGGCTCCGCGGGCGCGCGCCGCCGCGCATCGCCGCCAGCGCGCTCGGCAGGTCCCGCGCGGCGCCGCACGCAAGGCCCGAGTGGATGCCGACTGCCGCGAACACATCGGGATAGGCGTCGGCCAGGATCGCCGCGGCCGCACCGCCCGCCGAGAGACCTGCGACATAGACGCGCGCCGCGTCCGCTCGCTCCGCCACCACGATGTCGCGGGTCAGTCCGGCGATCAGCGCCGGCTCGCCGCGGCCGCGCACCTGGTGGCCGGGCTCGAACCAGTTCCAGCATTTCTGCAGGTTCGCACGCTGGGTCTGCCTCGGATACGCCACCAGGAAGCCGAGTTCCTCGGCCAGCCGGTTCATGGCCGTGCCGCGCGCGAAATCCTCGGGCGATTGCGTGCAGCCGTGCAGCATGACCATCAGCGGCATGCCGCGCGCTGCCGAAGCCGGGCGGTAGAGCATATAATCGATCGCGCCGCTCGGCCCGCTATGGCGCCGCGCTTCGAAACTGCCCGAAGTCGCGGCCGGGAGTGGCTCCGCAGCCTGGGCCTTGCCGGTGACCGTCACGCGCTCGGCGACGATATCGACCACTCCGGCCGCCGGTCCCTTGGCCGGCGCCGGCGCACCGCCGGACAGCGCGGCCTGCAGTCGCGCCGTGGCTTCGGCGAGTTTTCCGGCGCGAGTCAGCTGCAACGCTTCGGCCATCGAATACAGGGCCATGGTGGTTCTCCGGGAAAGAGTGATTCAAACGATGCGGTCGGCCAGCGCGGACTTGACCTCTGCGCTGGCATGGAGCGCGCCCAGCACGGTCAGCGATGCGATCGTCGCGCGGGCGAGCTCGGGAGTAACGTCGGGCGCGATAGTGGCGAGGCCGAGCACGCGAATGTCCAGCATCTCGCCCGCCGCGCGTACTCGTTCGAGGTCACGCGCGGCATAGTGGCACAGCCCAAGCTGAAGTTCGCGACGCGCCGCCGACTGGCGCGCCGCTTCGCCATGCCGCTCGAGCTGGTTGCGGATGGCGGTACGGATGAAATCCGTTCGGTTCGTATAGAACCCCTCGCGAACCAGAAGATCGACGTGCCCGAGGTCGACGAAGCCGAGATTGATCGTGATCTTCTCGCTGTCCACCGGCTGGGACAGCTGTACCCGTCGCGCCATTCCACCATCCCAGAACCATCTATCTGGATGGTATAGGGATGGTCATCGGCGAGTGCAAGGCCGCGGGCGAGCATGCGAAGGGCAGGTTAGGGCGGCGCTGCACTAAAGCGGGATGAGATTCGATCGAATCCAACCCGTCATCCCCGGAAAGCGGGGACCCAGGGTTGCAGAGGACGTCGCATTTGGCCCTAGGTTGCCGCTTTCGCGGGAACGACGGGTTAGTTTGGTCTCATCGTGCTCTAAATCCACGCCGCCCGCCGATACGATCCGGATGGTCGTCCGCGCGGCCGAATCGGCCGACAGTAGACAAATCCCGATGTTTCGCGCCTATCCCGCGGCCATCGCCACGACAGAGCCCATCACCGGACATGCCAAGCAAGGCCGAACAGGCAGCCCTCAACCTCGAAGAGGCGCGCGCGCTGCGCGACGCCGGTCATAGCTATCGCGACATCCGTCGCCGGCTCGGGCTCAGCCCAGGCCAGCTCGGCCATGTTCGCCGGGCGCTCAAACGCGAGAAGGCAGCCCGCACGCGGCTGAAAAAGGCCGGGTCTGCGAACTATCGCGACTTGCCGGTCAGCCAGTCGATCCTTCCCAAGGGATTGCGGCGCATCCTCACTCGGTCGGGCTTCGCGACGCTCGGGGACCTCGCGGACAGGGTCGCCGATCCGGACCTGAGCGGCCTCGAGACGCTGCCCGGAATCGGACCCCATCGCGCGCGGCTGGTGAAAACCGTTCTGGATCATTTCGGCTTGTGGCCGGGACCAAGCGATCTCCAGGCGCGGATCGAGCAGCTCTTTCCCGAGTTTCGCGATTAGATGGGAGGGGCGCGCAAATTTGGATGACCGTTCCACTTGAGCTGCTTTTGGAACGATCGAGACGCGGGCAGAAGCGATCTCATCATCTCGGGTACACGCAGATTTTGGTACGCGCATTTGAGTAGCAATTGCCATGGGGCACGACCGTGCCGAGCAATGTCTCCGCATGGTTTGCAGCCTTGGTTTCATTCCAGTGCGCCTGCCAGCCCGGCCCGGGTGCACCGTCGTCCAGCACTTTCTCGGTACCCCGACTGACGTCGACGAAGTAATCCGTGCTGAAGGTCGCCGCCCCCACGAAGCACTGTGGATAGTCTATCCCGCTGTAGATTTGCAAAACGAGGACACTAACCAGAATTCGCACGCTTGGGCTTGGCCCATGGCTTCCTGCGTTTGAGCGTCCTGCCTGAAGCCGCCTCGAGCGGCTCCACAACCCCCTCCATTACCAGCCAGTCGCTTCCTCGCGGAATGTACAGACGTGGCCGGCGACCTCGACGTCGCAGCAAATCAGGTCGGTCGTAATTTCATCCCGTTTGCAGAAGATCACGCCCGGATGCTCGGAGTCGTGGACTGACAGCCGTGCTTCGCGTTGCCGTCCCCGCTCTTCCGCATGGCATGAAATGATGTCCGCGCATGATGCCTCGACCTTGGCGTGGAATTGCACTGTCGCATCTATCGATCCAACCAACCGATGTTTAGCATCGGCGTCGCGTCCGCCTATCGCGCCACCGTCTTAGAGGTCGTGGACGGGGTCATGATGGTTCTGGAAACTGGTCGCTCGCGCGCGTTGAGTCTGGCGCTGGCCTTGTTGGCGGGGGCGCCGGTTCCTGCCCTGGCGCAAGTCGCAGCGGCGCCTGCGGCTGAGGCACCGAAGATCCCTGTGCTGACTCGCGCGCAGATCGACGCCGCGCTGGCCCAGCCCGAAAAGCTTCTGTTCATCGATGTGCGCCGCCCCGATGAAGTGAGCGAGATCGGTGGCTTCCCTGCCTATCTCTCGATCCAGCTGTCGGAACTCGATCGCCTCTCGCCGATCATCCCAAAGGATCGTGATCTGGTGGTGGTGTCGAACCACGCGGCGCGCGGCGCCAAGGGGGCCGAGCTGCTTGCCGCCAAGGGCTTCCACGTGATCGGTGCGGTGGGCGCGGAGACCTATGAGAAGGACGGCGGCACCCTCTCCAACAAGAAGGTGGTAACGCCGGAGATCCCCGGCGTGGTCAAGGCGGGCACGCTGGTGGCGCTGGTGCATGAAGGCTTTGCCGGCACCGAGGGGCCAGCGGTACTGAAGGACGGCTCGATCCTGTTTGCCGAACAGGCCACCAACAAGGTCATCAGACTAGCCAACGACGGCACCGTCTCGACCTTTGTCGAGAATGACGGCGGCACGCACCGTCTGGCGCTGACTCCCACCGGCGAGATCTGGGCCGCCAACACGGGTCAGGGTAGCGTGGGTATCGCAGTGCTGTCTCCCGTCCGCCGGGTGGTGGCCAGCGGCTTGGCCAAGGACAAGCCGTTCATCCACCCGAATGATCTGGCGATTGCGTCGAATGGCAATGTCTATGTCACCGACCCCGGCCCCTATCAGCGCGCGGTGCGCCGCCCCAACCCGGCGGGCCCCGCGGAACTCGCCACGGTGAAGAGCGGAGTCTATCGCATCGATCCCAAGGGCAAGGTCAGCCTTGTGACCGACAGCATCGCCTGGCCCAATGGCATCGTGCTCAGCCCGGATGAAAAGACCGCTTTCATCGCCAACACCGTCAGCGACACGCTGATCGCCTATGACGTCACGCCGGATGGCAGCCTGGCCAACCGTCGCGATTTCGGCAAACTGGTGGGCTACACCCCATCGCCCACCGGCGGGCGCGGCGCCGATGGCATCGCGATCGACCGCGAGGGCCGCGTCTATGCCACCACTAGCGCGGGTGTCGAGGTGTTCGACCCCAGCGGCAAGGCGCTGGGCGTCATTGCGCTGCCGCGCGCGCCCCAGGCGCTGGTGTTCGGTGGCCCGGACCGTTCGCGCCTGTATGTGACGGCGCGCGGCGCGGTCTATCGAATCGCAACCCTTACCAAGGGTCCGGATCGGCCGGGCAAGTAGGTCTTAACGAGCAAGGTCCGCTTCGGCTTTGCAATCACCGGAAACTGACCGTCGCCTAATCACGATCCGCGACGCTTGGCCATCCTCGCATCACAAGCCGCAGCCTGGGAAAGCTGCCGGTCGGGTTTTGAGCTGATCCTATCCGGCGAAGACACTGGAACGGCGAGGAGTGGGTGGTTAGCTGCCGTCCTTCGCTGACATATCCCAAGCGATCTCGTTCGGAAGCCATCGCCGGTTCTCGTCGGTCACGAATTTTTCAAGCTGGTCAAGGTCAACGCCGTAGCGGCGGCAAAAGCCGATGATCTCCCACAGGTCGTTGTAGGTAGGCGTACGGCTCAAGTCGATGAACAAGTCGCTGACAACGCCGCGATACTCGCGGACGAATGGCATTCTATCGAGCCACTCGAAGAAGGCGCGCTCGTCCGACGGGTGCCAGTAGCGCACATTGGATGCAACGATCTGAAGGCTGGGGTCGGACATGCCTCTGCATGGCAGCGCATCGCTTTACCGGCAATGTCCCGAGATTGGGGCCCTTGCCGTCAGGCTGCTTCATGTTCCGAAACCAACCGTTCGGCTTTTGACCTGATCCCATCCGACAATGACACCGGAACGGCGAGCAGTGGGTGGTTTCGCGACGGTCCGCTTCGGTTTCATCGCGTAGTAAAGCTGACGCTTCAATCTTCCTCTTCGACCCAAAAGATGAAGGCATGCTCATCGTCAAAGCCGATAACGCCACAATCGAACGTGGCGGGGGTGAGTGGATTCCAGCTTCGCGAGACGCCTTCCTCCCAATGCCCGTTGCTAAAGAAGGAAGCGCCATCAGCTAGATCAGCCAGCGCACTTTTCGCTTCGATAAGTGCTCCGCTTCGCGGTGAGGGCTTGTCATAAGCTAGGCTCGTCGTGCCGGCTGTGGCAAGTACGCGAGCCGCGTCCGCCCTATTCAAACGAGTCATGCCGTCTTGAGCAAATGGATCATCTTTCGATGTCGGTAGACCGACCTGTTTGGCGATGGCCTTCGGAAGCTGACCCTCCCGAGCATCCGGCCTCTTCCCGATTTACCAACGGGCGTCTGTTGCCTTGGCGTATCCCCTCAAGAGACTCTCTAGCGTCTGCATTCAGCGATCAGAGCAAATGACAAGTACGTCCGCAACTGGGGCGGTTGCCGCCAGGCTGCTTTCCGCTTCGAAACCAGCCGGTCGGCTTTTGAGACGATCCTATCCGTCGATGATACGGGAACGGCAAGGAGTGGGTGGAAGACGCACGTTGATAGCTTCCAATGTCCTGACCAGCGGCCCGGGAAAGAGCGAGGAGGCCCGAAGATAGACACGAGGGATCCGAGCTTCGGCATAGCTCTACGAGCAATCTGCGCTGCGTCGCTTCCGATTCCAGCACCATTGCCCAAATCTCAAGGAGGATCTATTCGCAAGCTTTGGCACCTCTCAGAACACTGGACTGACGCTAATGGCCCCGAGATCGGTGCTCTCGTTTACTATAGCAGCACTAATGGTCGGCTTTCCGAGTTGTGCGCGGGCGGCGGCTAGAGACACAATCGCAGGTCTTGCAGGTGCCTATCAGGAGCGAGGCGCCTGGGTGCAGATCACACGCGTGGATGCCCGCCATGCATATGTGCACATATGGTTTCTTGGGGGCATCCAAGGCGATCTTATAAGTGAGCTTGAGCAAGTAATGACCGTCCGCGGAGGTGCGTTAGTGTACAGCGATGGACAAAGTAGCGAAGACCTGGCCTGCTCATTCAAAGTGCGGCGGGTGGGGAACAGGATCAAATGGTCTGCCCCGCAGGACGCTCCTTGCTCAAGCGGAGCCAATTCTCACTCTCCCGATATTTTTATGGATGGTTCAATTGCGCTGTCGAGCAAGCGGCGCAGCGGCCGAACCAGCGGATACTCTGGCGAGGGAGCAGGCTATGCCGCAACGGTTGCGGCATGGCGAGGCGCGGGGCGGCAGTAGCTGACTCTAAACTCTGGAGGTTTCGCCTAACGGGCTATCTGATAACGTTCACAAGTGAGCCGCCTGCCGACCGTCCCCATTACGGGCCAGCCTGGTCGCTAATCGACTGCTCGCGCCTGTGGCGCGCCTGCGCCTCGCGCCACATCTCCCAGCCGGGCGCCTCCGGCCGCTCGACGCCGAGTTGCCGATAGATCTCGTTCAACGCGCGATCCGCGTTGCCGAACCGATGCAGATCATTGTCGCCCACAAGCGCGATCCAGAAATTGCCGTAACACCCGCGATCGCCACGCTTCAGGCTCCACAGATACGCGAGCGCGAAGCGGAGCGCATAGGTCTGGCGAACGCGCCCGAAGCGGCACTCCTGCGCCGCCTCCTCGAGAGCGAGAAACGCCTTTTCCCGCAGGTCGACACCGAATCGCATGTTTGGAACATTACGGGAACATGCGGCAGAGTCGAGTGCGAGTTGGGCCCGGGATCGGTCTCGTTCAACGCACCTGGGGCAGCCGAGCGTGGAAGCGGCAAAGGTCCATCGCCATAGCCGCCGAACGATCGCGCAATTGGCGCGTCATTTTGCGTTCGGCGAGATTACCTCCAGCGACCCCGGCTCCGCGATATTCACGCCCCCGAAGACGAGCGCGCCCGTGCCGAAATCGACCAGCGCATAGTCGTTATAGCGGCCCAGGTCATACCCCTTCATCTTGAACGGCTTGCCCACAAAGGGGAAATTGCCTTTGACGGTGATCCTCTGCTGCTGTCGCGGGAATAGGGCTGGGTGCGACCGCAAACGCGTGGCCCAAGGTCTCAGGTTAAGGTTGCGTAAACTGGTTCGTAATCCCACACCGGACTCGGGAGGGCGCGCATGAGCGGCTGGTGGTGCAGGATGGCTCTTACCGTGCTGGCCGGGCTCTGCGGCTGGTGGTCCGTGGCGGCGCACGCGCAAGCGGACGATCGCTGCGTGGAAGTGCATTTCGCGCGCGGCAGTTCCTCGGCCGCGATCCGCGGCAATTCTTCCCCCGAGACCGCCGATTGCTATACCTTTCGCGCCGCAGAGGGACAGACGGCGCATCTCCACGTGACCGGCCGGAACATGATCGTCTCGGTGATCGGCGTGGGCGATGCGCGGGTTGGATGGACCTTCACCACGCACGCGCAAGACTACCGGTTCCTGGTGAGTCAGCTGTTTCGTTCGGTCACTGCAGAGCCGTATGAAATTTTACTGCGGATCGACCCTGCCGCCCGTTGCGGTCTCAATCATTTGGCGCTTTGCCGGAATACGAACCAGCTGGTCAGCGAAAAGCGCTTCGTGCAGGCGGTCGCGACGTTCGTCGGCAATCGCCGCGCTGCCTATCTCTATGAGACGAGCGTGGCGGATCAGCTGCTCGAGGTTCTGCACGGGCCGCCGGACGATGTGCAGCGGATCGGCGCTCTCTATCGGTTCACGGCGTGCCGGGCGCATTCGTGCGAGGAGAAGGGCGCAGCGGTGCTCGCGCCCGATGGTCGGGTGGTTGCGCTCGGCATCCTCCACAGCAATTGCGGGGCGCCGCGTCCATCGTCGGACTGCTCCAGGCACGAGACACTCACGCTGTTCGTGCGCGATCCCGCGCGCCGGCGGGGCGTGATCGCCGATCTGTCGGACTGGGCGCAGTCGGAAGTCGGGGATAGCTATGTTTTTCCTGGGATGAAATCGGCGCGGCTGGATGGGGTGAGGGTCGTGACGGTGCAGTAGTTCGCATGGGGTGGAGCGGGAGATCGTTCATGAAGGGCCCGAAGGCGGGAATTGCAGGGACACGATATTTAATTCGCGATCCGATCTCGCGCGTTCCAACGAACATCTGCTTCGGCGCGACGCGAACAGAGCAACGCGCCTTGGCCTCGTCGCGACCGGCGCGATCGGCACGACTTGCGGTGTACCCCTCAGCGCTGTAATAGCGCGGGCGGCGGGACGTATCGATGTGCTTCCTTCTTCATCCAGGCTTAGCTGTCGGATTAGTCCCGCCGTTCACCTTCCCCTTAAACCCTGGCAAGCGGTGCTTGACGTGCCGCGCCGTTGCTTCTTGATGGTCTCCAGCGAATTGGGGGTAGGGGATGATCGAGGCGATCCGCGTTTTGTCGGCGGTACCGTTCGAGCGCGGGCACGGCGGGGAACTCACTGCCCAGGTTCGCCGCGGATTGAACATCGATCTGGCGGCGCTCGGCTATGTCGCCGATGCGACATTGCTGTCGGCGCTCGGCAGCTTGCCGCCCGAGCGTTTCGCCCAGGTCCGTCACGAGCTGATCGAAGCGCTGTGCACCATCATCGGTGCGGACGCGCCGGCGACCCCGTTGTTCGCCGGCTTCCCCTATAGCCTGCCCGACGATCTCGAGCGCATGCGCCTGTGGCTGCGCGGCCGGCTGCACACCATGTTCGGGATCCGCGCCGAAGGGGCCGAGCTTCTGCCATGCGGTCACGTTGCGGTTCCGGCCGATCTGGTTGCGGCAGGCATTCAGGGCTGCCCGGTGTGCGGGACGCTCCATTCCGGCTTGGTGCGGGACCGCGCCCGGCCCGCGCCGCTCGACAAGGTCCTTCCGCTGGCGTCGCTTGGCTATCTCGGCGCGGAGGAACTGGCCGCCCAAGCGAGCGATATGCTGGTGCGTCCATCGTCCCTGTCGCTCGACGAACGCGCATTGGTCCGTACTGCCGATCGCGCGCTGCTGCGCATGCCCGCGGCGCCGTTCCGCGAAACCGTCCCCTTGCTCGTCGAGCTCTTCCCGGCGGAGCAGGCACTGCCGCATGTCCGCACCGCGACCGACGTGTTGCGGCTCGCAGCGGGGCTTTCGGCACCCGATGCGGACCTGTCACTGGCGTCGCCGCCACGTTTTCACCTGACGACGGGCCAGCGCCGGATGCTGTTGCGGCTGCTCGACCGCATTCCGTCGCCCATCGAGGACATGCTGCGCCACCGCGAGATGTGGCTGCGGCTCGGCGAACAATTGCGTCCATTCCATCCGCGCAACCGGCGCGCGGCGCCGCGCGCCGCCGAAGCATTCGAACTGTTGCGCAATGCGCCGAACGTACCGACCTTCCATCGCGCCGTCGAGGAAGCGATGCGAGCGCGGCGTATCGACAGTGCCACCATCCGCCTGCTGGCAACGCGGCCTGGCGAATTCCTGCGACGCCTGGATCATATGCTTCGCGTCGCGAACGACCGCGAACCTGTCCTCGAAGCGCTGCCGGGGATGCTCGCCTCGGCCACCACCAAATTGCTGTTCGAAATCGACGCGCATCTGCGCTCGCGCGATCGCGTGAGCCATCGCCTGTTCCGGCCCAAGGGCGCAACCAACAAACTCTATTTCATCGCGAACCGCCGCGAGCCGATCCACGCAGAAGATCTGGTCCGGGTGCGCGCGATGATTGCGGCGGAGATCGATCGACGTCTGCGGCGCCTGCCGCCGATCGGCCGGGTCTGCCTCCTGCCCGAACTCGCCAAGGTGCCCGCTCCCTATAATCGTCGCGGCGATTCGGCGACCTCGTCGAGCTTGCCGAAGGGCGGCCGCGTGCCGTTCACGGGGGACGTCATTCGGTTGTTCGTCCATTGGACCGGCCTGATCGACGTCGACCTGTCGATAACCCTGTGGGACGAGGACCTCGGTTCCCGCGGTCACGTCGCTTTCACCAATCTCGCGCACTTCGGCTGCCTGCATTCGGGCGACGTGCAATCGGCTCCGGACGGCGCTTCCGAATATATCGATTTCAAGGTCCCGCTGCTCCGGACCTATGGCGTCCGCTATGTCGCGGCATCCATGATTTCCTTCACGTCGCAACCGTTCAGCGCCTTCCCGTGCTTCGCGGGCTTCATGGAACGCTCGGATGTCGGGTCCGGCGAACTCTACGAGCCTGCCGCCGTCCGGCATCGCTTCGAGCTCGATCAGCCCGGGCGTTCGGCCGTCCCGCTGATCTTCGATCTCAAGACGCGCGAAGTAATCTTTGCCGATCTCGCGACAAGCGGCGGCGGGCAACAGGCCGTCCTTGGCCAGGTCACCAAGCAACAGGTGATCCTGCAGTCGGTGCTGAGCATGACGGATCGCCTGCCGACACTGATGGATCTGGCGGCCGCGCATGTCGCGGCGCGGGGCACGATGGCGAGCAGGGAGGAGGCGGACCTCGTGCTCGGGTTGGCGGATATGGAGCGGATTCTCCGGGAGTTCGGCTATGAGTGAAAGAATGAAGTCGATCGGCCTGGCATTCATCTTCCTGATTGCGAACGCAGCCTCCGCTGTCGCGCAGGATGCAGGAATACCAATGCCATCGGCACCACGCGTGCCGCAACCGGGCGAGTTCAGGCGCGGCGAACTTTCGGGGCGTTGCTACCGAGGCAACAATTTGGAAGGCTTCAAACGAGAGACATGCCGCTTGCTGATAATCAATCACGTTTGGCTAGGCTTGGAACGCACCTCGTCCGGCATCGCGATTAATGTCACCAACGGTCCTTGTGGCGAGCCTCGGAGGGCGGCGACAACGATACCCGCCGCGGCCCTGAATCTCCCGGATCGCGATAAGCACGTAGCAGATGCCATGCGCGCGACCGTCGCGCGGGTGATGGCCGGCTGTGTCAACGCCCGCCCTTACGAAATCGACGAAGCTGATCTGGCGGCCGTCCTCAAGGACATGGACGGTCTAAAAGACGCGCCTCCCGAGTAAGCTGGTTCTGGATTGCGACGCGTGCCCGTTTTGTGAGGTGGCACCGAATCCTGTCCGAATCCCTCGGATGATCTCGCGCGGCACCGGGATGAGATTTCCCGCTTTGCCGAAACGGTCACCGACAACGAAGTGGCATTTCATTGGGCAAGCTACGGGGAGTGGCCGGGTACTTGGCGCGGGCTCGACAGGAATTACGGGGACACTAACCCGAATTCGCGCGCCGAGGCTAAGGCCCGGGCTTCCTGTGTTTGAGCAACCTGCCTGAAACCGCCTCGAGCGTCTCGACGAACCCGTCGTCGCCAAGCGGTCGGCCGGTACGCATCGCCGCTTCGATCGCCGCCTCCGCAGCGGCGTCGGCATCGCCCGCCTCGGCGCCATGCCGCCGCAAGACTGGCACCAATCGGCTAGAGCGGGGCGCTGCTCCTCATCGATCGGTTATTTCGCGCTGCCGCGTTCAAACACCGTGAAATCCGGCATCCGCCCGTACATTTGCGCGTCGCCCCCGACCGCAATGAGGCGTACTGTCGTCGGTGAACCGTTGAAAGCCGGCCAGACCGGCAATCCCGGCTTGTTTGGACTCCCGGAGCGGGCGAACGCCACCCAGGTTTTCGCTAGCTGCGTGGCGAGATCCCGATCCGCGACGGCCCAGTGACGTGGATCGAGATGGAGATTGTCGAAAACATATTGAATCTCGACACCGTGGCCAACCCCACACGCGTAGCCGCACGGCGTGAGCGGCGGCGCCGGCGGGTGCGCGAAAAAATAGACATAAGCGGGGGCCCTGCCGTATTTTCTTTGAAGCGCGGCCCAATACCACATTCGCCAGCCCCACCAATCGTTGGTGAGCTGATCGATC
>Ga0207675_100000038_pt1 | contig 93037 bp, 98 predicted proteins | sample KBSSwiS42_FD_184305 | JGI IMG/M metagenome (GOLD analysis project Ga0207675, IMG submission 184305) | Switchgrass rhizosphere microbial communities from Kellogg Biological Station, Michigan, USA - KBS Switchgrass S4-2 (SPAdes) (version 2) | ecosystem: Host-associated > Plants > Roots >...
CGGCGGGTATGCCATTTCGCTGGCTCCCGGAGATCGCGCGCTCGTGCTTCCCCAGGGACAGGCGCCGCAAGCGACCCGGCTGGTCATCGGCGGCCGGGAAGTGAACATCCGCACCGGGGCCCGGCCCGAGCCCGGCACCGTCGTCAAGCAATATGGCGAGACCGCTCTGACCCAGACGGGAGACGGAGCGGGCATCGCCTATGTCGTGTCCGACCAGACGGCGTTCGCGCTTCGCCTGACCAGCGACTCTTTCCACGGGTTCAAGGGCGATCGCTGGTTCTTCAGCCACGCGGATTTCACCGATCACGCGGACGAAGGCGTCGATTGCCTCGCCGCGATCAGCAACTAGCGCGGAAACAACTTTGCGGCGCGGAGTGTTGAGGCTGCATGTTTCGCGTCGCCGGTCCGATTCTCGCTTGTGTCCTGATGGCCGGAATCGTCGGCTGTAGCGGTCGCGACCCGGTCGCGGACGATGCCAACGACACCGCCGGGCTTCCCGCGGGGATGACGGTCATGCCGTTGACGGTGACGGCCTCGAGCACTTCGAGATGCGCGAGATAGCCGGTGCTGAGCCGGTTATCCTTGGTGGTCACGGTTTCCGCCATTTTGAGCGAAATCGGCGTGCCCGAGCGCAGCATATTGGGGTTTCCGGCCGGCGCCAGACCGACGACCATCGGAGCGGGGGCGATTTGCGCGGTTTGCGCGACTGCCGGCAAGGCTCCGCCGGCCAGCGCACTCGCGAGTGCGCAGCAACGAATGACGTTCATATGGTGCATCCCTTTGGTAGACCGACTCCCGTGAGCCGTTGTCCGCATCAAGCGCGCCGCGCGGCGCACGTCAAAGGGGTGGACGTCGAGTTTGTCGCATCCTTAGCGCAACTTAGTCGTAGCGTCGCCGAACGGGCGCTTCGGCGATGCGGAGAGGCCAGGCGCATTGCGTCGGTCGCGCCTGGCCCCCTCACGCTCGCAGGTTTCAAGCTGCGCTCGACACCCAATTGCCGTGGAATCCCGGCGGTACGAGGTGCGGGATGCGGATGCTCGCTTGCGGCGCGCCTGCGAAGTTGCGCGCATCGAGGATGACGAGTTCCGACGTCGCCGCTTCCGCGTCGATCACCAACCCGATCAGCCAGCCTTCGTCCTCGTCCGCTTCGGCATGCGCCGGCACGAACACGAACTCGCCCGGGTGGCGGTGGGCGCCGAACTCATAGACCTGGCGCGCGCCGGTCTTGAGGTCGTGCTTGAGCAGCGCCGAACCCAGGAACCCGCCGGTCAGCGCCATGGTGTAGGCGTAGCGATAGGGCAGGCTGGTGCGCCGCTCGTCGGGCCGCGGGAATTCCTGCGGCGTCGCGTCGATCACTTGCCGCGCGACGCTGCGCGTTACCGGATCGACGATCCAGCGCTCAAAGCCGCTGCGCTTCGAATCCGGCCCCAATTTGCTCGCCGCGAACATCGTGTCGTGCACGATTACGTCGAGCACGACGCTGCCGTCGGGCGCGTCATAGGCATTGACGGTGTGGAAGACGTAGCAAGGGTCAGTTTCGCACCAGACCACGTCCGCCGCATCCCCGCCGCGCGGCAGCAGGCCGATGCGCGCCACATGGGCCGGGTTCCAGCGATAGGGGAAGCTTTCGCCGCGCATCGCCGCCTCGAGCGATAAGGTCACCGGCAAGTCGAGAAGGATCGCGAAGCGCTGCGTGATCGCGCAATCGTGAATCATCGGGCCGTGTTCGACGGGTATCGTGACTTCGCGCCGCACCATGGCGTCCGGCCCCAACACGACATAGCGGATCGCTGCGGGATTCATGGCGTCATAGCAGACCGCATGCATCTCGCCGGTCAGCGGATCGACATGTGGATGCGCCGAGAAGCTGCCGTGCAACGTGCCGTCGAAGTCGGTGTATCGAGTCGTTTCGAGCGTCTCGCCGATTTCCACCGGCGTACTGCCTGCCTCGACCAGCGCGTAGGTGCTTCCGCCGAAGCCCAGGACATTGGTGTTCACCGTGTCGAAGATGTGGCGCGGCCCCGGCGTGCGGGGCTCGCCAAGCGCGCTGGTCACGGCTGCGGAGCGCACCCAGCGATTGCGATACCAATGCGCACGGCCGCCCGCGATCCTGAGGCCGTGGATCATGCCGTCTCCCGTGAACCAGTGATAATTGGCCGGATCGGCCGCGATCGGATTCGGCCCGATCCGCAGATAGCGCCCATCGAGCGCCGCCGGAATGGTTCCGGTCACCGCCAGTTCTTCGATCGTCCGTTCGTCGCGCATCGGCGCGTGCACGCCGGTGAGGAATGGATTGGCCGCAACGGCTTCTGCTTTGGGTTCGGCGTCGATGAGGGTTGCCATGTCGCTATCCTTCAGTAGATGTTGACAACGTTCACATACGACGTGATGGTAACAGTGTCAACATGGCTGAGGCAGGCAAGCAGAACTATCACCACGGAGACCTGCGCGCCGCGCTGGTGCAGGCTGGGCTGAAGCTGCTCGAAGAGCGGCACGGCGACGATATCGGGCTGCGCGAAGTGGCGCGCGCGGTGGGCGTCAGCGCGACTGCGGTGTATCGCCACTTCCCGGACAAGGCGGCGTTGCTGCGCGCGCTCGCGGCGGAGGGCCTCGCTCGGCTCGCCGCGGCACAACGCGCGGCCTCCGATGCGGCGGGCGGCGGCATCGCGGGCTTCACCGCCACGGGACGCGCCTATGTGCGCTTCGCGCTCGCCAATCCGGCGCTGTTCCGCCTCGTCTTCTCGCACCCGCCCGATCAGGACCCAATGACTGCGGCGCGGGACCAGCTTTCCGAAGCCTTCCTTATGCTGCTCGCGAACGCCGAGCTCGTGGTCCGGCCAGGCGCAAGCGCCGAAGCCGTGAAGCTCGCCGCGCTCGACGCCTGGTCGCGGGTGCACGGTCTGGCGATGCTGATGCTCGATGGGCAGATCCCAAAGGACGATTGCCTGATCGACAGGTTGATCGGACCGCCCGAAGCGGAATGTTCGTGACGCGCAACGCGAGCGCCGATGAAGGGTTCGGCGACCGCTTTGCCGTTCGCGCTTCGCCACGGAGCAGTCCTCCTGCCGATCCCGGCCCGCGAGCGCGAACCGCCCTGACACTGTCCTCCCGCGGCAGGACAGACAGCCGCCGCCGCATCCGCCACAAGCGGGAGCGAAAAAGGGAGTGCAGCACGATGCTCGCCAACGACAAGGTCATCATCACGGTCGCAATCAACGGCGGGATGCAGCAGGATCGCGGCGGCGCAGTCGTCCCCAAACAGCCGGCCGAGATTGGCGCGGCGGCGGCGCGCTGCCACGCCGCGGGGGCATCGGTGGTGCATGTCCATGCCCGCGCACCCGATGGCAGCAACAGTGGCGACCCGGCGATCTATGCCGAAATCATTCGCGAAATCCGTGCGCGATCGCCGATCCTGATCCAGACCACAAACGGCATCGGCGTGCGCCGCGACGCGGCGACGGGCGCGCTGCATTGGCCGACGGACAGCGAGCGGCTCGGGCTGTTATCGATCGAGCCGGCGCAGGACCTGTTCGGCATCGCCGGTGGATCGGCCGACTTCTACAATCCCGAGGGCGGCTATCCCGACGAAACGCCGTTCGTGAACTCGCCCGAACTGCTCAAGAGCACGATCCGCGCGGTCTATGCCAAAGGCTCGGCAGTCGAATTCGAAGTGGTCGAAGCGAGTGCGTTGCACCGGCTGGCGCGCTATGCCGACGAGGGCGTGTTCGATCGCGACCGCGACAATGTCTGGTTGCTGCACGGTGGCGGGTTCGGCGCGACTCCGCCATTCGCGCGCAACATCATTTTCTCGATCGACGAAGGGCTCCGCCTGTTCCCCAAGGCGATCCGGGGCGTGACGGCGACCGGACACGACATGTTCCGCATCGTCACTCTGGGGCTGGCGATGCAATGCGACCTCGTGCGCGTGGGCTTCGAGGACGGGCTGTACCTGCCCGACGGCAGCATCGCGCGCGACAACAGCGAAATGGTCGACGCTGCGGTTGCGATCGCCGCGATCTACGGCGCACGCCCGGCGACCGTCGACGAGGCGCGCGCACGCTTCGGGCTTGCCGCCTGAGCTTGCGCCGACGCAGCGCCCATGCTCCCATCGCAACGCACGTACTGGGAGAGGCGAGTGGAAATCCGGAAGATCGAGGACTGGCACGCGCCGGCATCGATCGGCGCGGCCTATGCGCGGCTGCTGCACGCCGCCGGCGGCAAGGGACTGGGGCCCGCGCTCCACGATGCGCTGACTGCCGCGATCGCTGGCGTACGCCGCATTTATCTATTCGAAACCACCGAACACCAGGCGAGCACGCTGGTCTATTTCCGCTGCGAGCCCGAACTCATCCCGCTGCTTCCGCTCTACACCGGCGCGTATCGCAGCGTGGATCCACTGTGCCAGGCCTATGCGGCGGCGCCGCGTCCGGACGATCGCGCGTTGCAAAGGATCCGCCCGGACGACATCCCTTCCGCCGGCTTCCGCCGACTGTTCTTCGACGATCGCGGAATCGTCGAGCGCGTTTCAGTGATCCAACGCGTCGCCGGCGGCTGGCGGGGCGTGAATCTTGCGCGCCACTGCACCGACGGGGCCTTGGGCGCGGGCGAAATCGACGCGTTCGTCGCGCTGGCCTGGCTCGCGCTGCCGATGCTGGCGCTCGGGGAGGTACGACAGGCGCCCGCGCCGGACATTTTCGAGCTGGAGCAGCGGTATGCCCGCCTTTGCCCGAGCCTGAGCCCGCGCGAGCGACAGATCTGCGCACGCGCGGCAATCGGCATGAGTGTCGAAGCCGCCGCGATCGACCTGGGCGTGGCGCAGACCAGTGTGCGAACCTACCGCAAGCGCGCGTTTGCGCGCCTGGGCGTCACCAGCGCGCTCGAGCTGCTTGCGCTCGTCGCGCGCTAACGCGTTCCTCTGTTCAGCGCAGCCTGCGGGGTCTATTCCAGGGCTAACAGGATCGCGATGACTGCCGCGAGTTCGGAAGGAACGCATGCGCCGTTTCGTGCTCGAACAGAATATCCTTCGGTTCCGCGCGCGGCTGCACGGAACCCTTTCGCCACGCGAACGCGCCATGATCGCAGAGATGTTGCAAGCGGCCGAGCGCGACCTGGCGCTGCTCCAGGCCGAGGCGATGGGCACGCAGCGCTACCGGGGCGAATTTCAGGGCATCCACGCGCGCGCGCGACCGGCCCCGCAGCTGGCGAGCCTGATCCAGAAGCATCTCGAAGCGGTCGAAGTCCCTTCCTTGCTGTTGGACCCCGGTCCCGGTCTGCACATCCTCGACATCAATGCTCATTATGCGCAAGCGACCATGACCGAGGCGACGCGGATCGGAGGCAGCCCGGTGTTCGACGTGTTTCCGGACAATCCCGAGCAAGGGCAGGTCGATGGTGTGAGCAATGTGTTCGCGTCGCTGCAGCGCGCGGCGCAAACCGGCGAGCGGCACGCGATGGCAATCCAGCGATACGATATCAGGGACAGCGCCGGGCGATTCGTCGAGCGCCATTGGCAGCCCGTGAACACGCCGCTGCTCGATGAGAGTGGCCGACTGTTGTATCTGCTCCACCAGGTCCATGACGTGACCGGCGAAGTGCTCGCCAGGCGCGCTCGATCCGATCGCAAGTCGGCGTTTGATCATCGCGCGTCGGAGTAGCGCGACGCGCCTTGCCCGCACTCGCAAGGTCTATGTTGACCAGATGCGCGTCGTCGTGGCACTGGGCGAGCGCATCGCGGCAAACCAGATTGCAGAGCAATCCGGCGGCAACGCGGGAAACTGACGGTACATCAGTCTCTTGCGGGTATAGCACAATGGTAGTGCAGCAGCCTTCCAAGCTGAATACACGGGTTCGATTCCCGTTACCCGCTCCACCCTCTCCTCGCGAACGACACCGGATGGACGCGCCGGAAAAACGATCGGGCGCCGACCGTGGCTTGGTCGACGCCCGATGAAAAATGAGAGGGAACGCAATCAGATCAGGCGGCGTAGCCGACCTTCACGTCCGACTTGCGCGAACGCAGCATCGTGCCGGCGAGACCGAAGCCGCCGAGCATGAGTGCCCAGGTCGCCGGCTCGGGAACCGCGGTCGCGGTCGTCGAGACCGTCGACTGCGCGCTGCTGATCGGGCTGCCGGTCGTCGGCGCGACGATGTGATACTGGTGCGTGATAGAATAGGGACCCGCGAGCGTCAGGTTGTTCGTCGCCGAGTCGAACGTCTGCGTGGTCGCCGACGGCCCAGCAAAAGATTGCGACGCCATCAGCGTGCCGCCGAACAGCGCGTTGGCGGCGCTGTAGAAGACGCTCTCCGTGATGTTCCAACCGCCGACCAGCTGATTCTCGGTGAGGCCGTTATCGAAAAAGCCCTGCATGCCGGTAAGGCCGTCGACCGTCATGAAAATGTCGAGGTTGGACGGATGCGAGCCACCGAGATATTTCACGACCGCGGTGCTGTCGAGCACGCTCGGATAGCCGGCGGTGGAACCCAGCGCGGTACCAACCTTCAAATTCGGAGCAACATTGCCCGCCCAGGTCGCGTCGGTCGGATCGGTGGCCACCACCGTCAGAGGACCAGCGCCGTACTTATAGGCAATGTAGACAGTTGCATTGGCCGAGCTGGCCGCAACCATCGCTACAGCAGCACAGGCCATCAACTTCATCATGGAACGCTTCATAATAACCCCGCTCGTTAAGCCAGCGACACGACGCGACACACCGGAACTGAATCTCGCCTCGAGGTTCAAATAGCTTTGTTGGAGGTTAATACAATCGTCAGTTTTGGCGCGACCGTTCACTTTTGAGACGCCGCGATATCAGGCCCAGGCTGTTGATTTTTTCTGTGCCTATACCGATCTATATTAACCATACCGCGTTAACCAAGTCCGAGGAACTGGGTCGCATCGACCGATATAAAGCGTTTCACACATCACGAGCGTGGAACCAACCCCAAGCAGCCGAACGACGCGGACCACCGGCGCCAGGCCCTCATTCGAAACTCGCGTCCAGGCCCCCCTTTGGGGAGATTTGAGTCGCATGCATGCTTTGGATGGGTCCGCTGCCTGGGCGGTGGTGGACAGGGCTAGATTCGAACTAGCGTAGGGCGAAGCCCGGCAGATTTACAGTCTGCTGCCTTTAACCACTCGGCCACCTGTCCATTGGGCCGCCGGAGCGAGGGCGTGCCTTTGCCGATGGCCGGCGAGGCTGTCAACGGCTTGCGTGCGGGCGAGCGCGGCCATAGCGTCCCGCCCATGTCCAGATCACCGAAATATTCCATGCGCCCTACCATCGCTCATTTCGCGCCGCGCGGCGCGATCATCGACGGTGCGACGTCTCGGCGCCGTCCGGCCGCGCGTCACGCCGATTCGAGCGGCGGCTGATGTCGCGCCGCGGGCATCGCCCGAGCCAGGCGCCTGCGAGTCGCCCGCGTTTCTGGGGCCGCCACGCCGTGCTCGCCGCGCTCGCCAACCCCGAACGCACGGTCCGCAAACTCTGGGGCACGCGCGAGGCGCTGTCGCAACTCGATCTGCCGCCGGTCCTTCCGATCACCTTCGCCGAAGCGAGCGATCTCGCGCGGCTGGTGCCCGCCGACGCGCCGCACCAGGGGCTGGTCGCCGAAGTCGAACCGCTCGAGGAGATCTGGCTCGGCGAACTGCTCGACCAGGCCGAAGGCAATCGCCGGCCGTTGCTGGTGCTCGACCAAGTCACCGATCCGCACAACGTCGGTGCGGTGCTGCGCTCGGCGGCGGCATTCGATGCGCTCGGAATCGTCACCCAGGACCGGCACGCGCCACCCGAATCGGGCGCGCTCGCGCGCGCCGCGTCGGGCGCACTCGAAATCGTTCCCTGGGCGCGCGTGGTCAATCTCGCCCGCGCGCTGGATGAGATCGGCGAAGCCGGTTTCTGGCGAATCGGGCTCACCGGCCACGCCAAAGCGACGCTTGGCGAGGTGATGAGCGAAGGTCGTGTTGCGATCGTGCTCGGCGCCGAAGGCGAAGGCATGCGGCAAAACACCGAGGCGCATTGCGACGAACTCGCCAAGCTGCCGATCAGCCACCGTGTCGAGAGCCTCAATGTCTCGAACGCAGCGGCGATCGCGCTCTACGCCGTCGCGACGCGCGTTTGAGGCCTGTTTTGGAAATGCGCGGAAGAGCGCATTTCCAAAAAACTTCTTAGAAGTCCTCGGCGGCGATCTTCACGCGTAGGCCGTCGAGCGCGTCGGTGAACGGGATCTGGCACGACAGCCGCGAATCGGGGCCGCGATCGGACGAGCTGTCGAGCAAGTCATCCTCGTCGCGGCTCATCTTGGGGAGTTTGGCAGCAAAATCCGGATCGACATGTACGTGGCAAGTGGCGCAGCTGCAGCAGCCGCCGCACAGCGCGAGCAACTCGTCGATGCCCGCCTCGCGGATCACTTCCATTACCGATAGGCCCGCCTCGCCCGTGACCTCGCGTTCTTCCCCATCCCGAGTGATCACGATAAGCTTCGGCATTGCATTCTCCTCCATCGCTGCGCCCGCCCATGCCGGGCCTCGCGGCGCATTTCAAGGACGCGACACTTGGGCCTGACCGCCGAGCAGCTCCGCACTTCGCTCGATGCGCTCGCCGAACGCGATCCGGTGATCGCCGCGGCGCTCGCGCGCGTCGGCTATCCCGAGCCGCGACTGCGCGGGCGGGGCTATTCGACGCTGCTTCGCACCATCGTCGGACAGCAAGTGAGCGTCGCCGCGGCGGCGTCGATCTGGAATAAGCTGGCAGCTGCGGTCGGTGACATCGAAAGCCCCACCGCGCTCGCCGCGACCAGCGACGAGGCCTTGCGCGCCGCCGGCCTTTCCCGCCAGAAAATAGGCTATGCGCGCAGCCTGGCCGACGAAGTGCTGAGCGGCCGGCTCGACTTCGATCATCTCCCCGCGGACGACGAGGAGGCAATCGCAGCGCTGGTGCGCGTCAAAGGCATCGGCCGCTGGTCGGCGGAAATCTATCTGCTGTTCGCCGAAGGACGGCCCGACATCTGGCCGGCGGGCGACCTGGCGGTGCAAGCCGAAGTCGGGCGCCTGTTCGGGCAGGCCGAGCGGCCGAGCGAGAAGCAGACGCGCGAACTGGCCGAAAACTGGCGGCCGCATCGTGGCGCCGCCGCGATCTTCGCCTGGCATCATTATAAGAGCGACATGGACGTGATTTGACGCGGCCTCTCGGCGCATGGCGGCACCGGTCGTGTTCAGCCCGACCGGAGATGGCGCGCCCGAGCGAAGGCGCGGCGAAACCCGCGTTCGGTCTGCGCGCCTTCGACCAGCAGATTCCCGATCAGATAGCCGGGTGTTCCCGCGAGCCCAAGTCCAAGCGCATCGCGTGCGTTGTCGGCGAGTGTGCGGTCGATTGCAGCGCGGTTCGCACCGAGATGGTGCGCGAGCGTGAACCAGGCGCCCCCCGCTCGTTCGACGGCCTCGCGCAGTACGGCTTCGCCAAGGTTTCCTGGCGCTTCCATCAACAGGCGGCGCAGCTGCGGATAAATGCCTTGCGCGGCCGCGGCGAGCGCGACGCGCGCGGCATTCTCCGAGACCGGCCCAAACACGGGCCACTCGCGATAGTCGAGCCGTACCTTACCGTCGGAGCCGACGGCGGCGGCGAGTTCGGTCTCGCTCGCGCGGCAGATCGGGCATTGGTAATCGGTGAAGACCAGCATCGTCAGATCGGCGCCAGGCGGCGCGGCGACCGGTACGCCTCCGGTCGCGAGCGCGTCGCGCGCGACCGGATTGGCGGAAACGTCGCGGCCGACGGACACCGTCTCGCGCAGCACGACGCTTGCGCCCCAACCGGCGACCACCGCCCCGCCAAGCAGCAGCCATTCGCGCCGACCGACGCGGCGAGTCATTCGTGCGGACGCTCACCGAGCGCATCCAGCCCGACCGCGATCGCCCCGAGCGGGCCCGCCATTGCGCCGAGTCCGGGCGGTCCCAAACGGGTGTCGAGCTCGTCGGCATAGCGCGCGAACGAGCCATAGCCGCCGAGGCTCGCCGCCAGCCGACCGCGCAGCGCCCCGAACAACACAGGCCGCTCGCCGATCACGCCGCCGCCGACGGAAATGCGTTCGGGCGCGAGCGTGACGACCAGATTGTGCAGCATTCCGGCGAGATCGTGCACGAACAACGCCCATTCCGGCGCGTCATCGGCAAGCTGCTCTGCCGGGCGACCGAAGCGCTCGGCGAGCGCGGGACCCGCGATCAGGCCTTCGACGCAGTCGCCGTGAAACCGGCACCAGCCGCCATAGCTGTCGCCCGGAGCACGCGCGATGCGCATGTGCCCGGCCTCGCCATGCGCATAGCCCTGCACCGGCCGCCCGCCGACGACCGCGCCGACCCCGACGCCGGTTCCGACAGTGATGTAGCAATGCGCCGCCATAGCCCGCGCCGCACCCCACCGACCCTCGGCGAGCGCCGCGCCATTGACGTCGGTCTGGATCGCAAGCGGCCTGGCATAGCGCGCGCGCAGGCGTCGGACGAGGTCGGTGCCCGTCCAACCGGGCTTGGTCGTCGCCGTGATGGACCCATAGGTCGAGCTGGCGGGATCGAGATCGAGCGGACCGAAGCTCGCCACGCCGATCGCGTCGAAGTCCCATGCATCGAGCGCAGCTTCGACCGCGGCGAGCGTAGTATCGGGATCGTCGGTCGGAATGCGCGTCTGCGCGACGACTTCGCCCGGCCCGCGCGCGAGGAGCGCGACGCACTTGGTGCCGCCCAGTTCGAGTCCCGCGATCTGCGGCTTGTTCGCCATGCGACTCCGCTAGACCAGCCGCCACGAATAGAAAAGGCGCCGCGACGTTCTTTGGAAATGCGCCCTCCGGGCGCATGCGGTGCCGGCCCGCTCCCCCTCCCGACCACCCATAGCATATCCTGACTGGGTGGTCGGGAGGGGGAGCGGGCCGGCACCGCCTCGAAATGCGCTCTTCCGCGCATTTCCAAACAACGGCGCCGCGCCTCACCTCCGGGTGGTAGCCCACCCCCAGAGGAGCCTTTCAATCCGCCTGGGGATCGCGATCGGTGATGCTGACGAACGCCAGCACGGCCATGAAGCCAATCATCCCGCTGAGCGCGAGGATCAGAAACCAGTTGTCACTCACTGTCTCGAGCATCTCACTCTCCTAGGTTCGAAGCTCGAATCTAGAGGCGGCGAACGCGTCGGCTTTGATGCGAATCAAAGTCTCGTGCGCGGCTGCCGCGCACATCGGCGCGATGCACCGATTTCTTCCCCAGCTCGCGGAACGGCAGGTCCCACGCTATACCAGCTACCCGACGGCTGCCGAATTCCACGACGGGATCGGGCCCGCCCAGCAGGCCGCCGCGCTCGAATCGGTGGCGGCGGACCGCCCGGTCTCGCTCTATCTCCACATTCCCTATTGCCACGCGATCTGCTGGTATTGCGGGTGCAATACCGGCGCGATCGGCAAGCCCGAACGCCTGACGCAGTATCGCGATGCGCTGCTCGCCGAGATCGCGCTGGTCGCGCCGCGCATGCGCGGCCGCGTGGTGTCGGTCCATTTCGGCGGCGGCAGCCCCAATGCCCTGCCGCCCGACGACCTGGTGCAAGTCGCGCGCGCGATCCGCCAAGGCTTCCGAGTGGATCGGGATGCCCAATGGGCCGCCGAGCTCGATCCGCGCACGATCGACGCGCGCTATGCCGCGGCGCTGGCCGCGGCGGGCATCGGGCGCGCGAGCCTCGGCGCGCAGACCTTCGCCCCGGCGATCCAGGCACGGATCAACCGCATCCAGCCGTTCCGCCAAGTCGGCGAGGCAGTGTCCGACCTGCGGCGCGCCGGAATCGCGCACATCAATCTCGACCTGATGTATGGCCTGCCCGGCCAGCAGCTCGACGATATTGCAGCGACGATCGCTGCCGCGCTGACGCTGTCACCCGACCGCATCGCGACGTTCGGCTATGCCCATTTGCCGAAGCTGCTGCCCCGCCAGCGGATGATCGCCGACGCCGCGCTGCCTGGCGCGCCGGAGCGTTTCTGGCAGAGCGCGCTCGCACATAGCCTGCTGGTCGAGGCGGGCTATCAGGCGGTCGGCTTCGATCATTTCGCGCGGCCCGAGGACAGCCTCGCGGTCGCCGCGCGCGATGGACGGCTGAGGCGCAATTTTCAGGGTTTCACCGACGATCCGGCCACGGTGCTGGTCGGACTTGGCACTTCGGCAATCAGCCAGTTCGACGGGCTGATGGTGCAGAACGAGAAACATGTCGGACGGTATCGACTGCGAATGCGCAACGGCCGGTTGGCCGGCACGCGCGGCGTGGCGCGGGACGCCGACGACCGGTTCCGCGCGGCTGTGATCGAGCGAATGCTGTGCGATGGCGAAATCGATGTCGCAGCCGTTGCCGCCGCGCACGGCCGGTCGGTGCAGCGGTTCGCGGCTGCGCTGCCCCGGCTCCATGCGCTCGCCGAGCAGGGCGTCGTGCGGTGCAACGGCTGGCGCATCGAGATTACGCCGCTGGGGCGCCCCTATGCCCGGCTCGCCGCGGCGGCGTTCGATGCCTATCGCACGCCATTAGTCCAAGGGTTCAGCAAGGCGGTCTGAGTAGCTGATGCTAGGTAGCGTTGCGTATTTTGCATGCCTCCGCGGCGTCGCTAGGCTGTGACGCGGAGAGAAGCACGGAGCCGCAATGAAGAACATTCTTCTGCTGGTCCACGACGATGCCGGCCAGGAAGCGCGCTTCCAGGCGGCGCTCGACCTTGCCCGTGCGCTCGACGGCCATGTCAGCTGCCTCGACGTCGCGATCGTCCCGACGATGGTCGACGATTATGTGCCCGCGGGCGGCGCGTCGCTGCTGCTCGCCGACGAGCAGGAGCGCGAGCGCAGCAACCGCGCACGGCTCGACGTTCGGCTGCAGGCGGAAGATGTGCGTTACGACTGGAGCACGGCCTGCGGCGATCTGCTCGGCTGTCTGCGCGAGGCCGCGGGGCTCGCCGACCTCATCATCCTCAATCGCCAGCTCGATGCACTGCCCTATCCCGACATGCGCAGCGTCGCCGCGGGGCTGTTGCGCACTGCGCAGAAGCCGTTGCTCGCGGTGCCTGAACAAGCGCGCGGTTTCGACGTCACCAGCCACGCGATCGTCGCCTGGGACGGCTCGGCGCCGTCGATGCGCGCGCTCCAGGCGGCGGTGCCGCTGCTGCGGCACGCAAGCGAAATCACGATCGTCGAGATCGACAACGGCACGCTCAAGGCTCGCGCAACCGAGGCAGCGGAATATCTGTCGCGCCACGGCCTCAAGCCGGTGGTGCGCCGTCTGGCGGATAGCGGCACGCCGATCGCCAAGGTGCTGATCGAGGAGATCCGCATTCTCCGCGCCGGCACGGTCGTGATGGGCGGCTATGGACATAGCCCGCTGCGCGAGGCGGTATTCGGCGGCGTTACGCGACGGATGCTCACCGAAAGTCCGGTGCCGTTGTTCCTGGCGCATTGAGCGCATATCGTGACCACCCGTTCCAACCAGCCGGCGCAGCATCTGGTGGTGCTGGGGCATCCGTCGCAGGCCAGCCTCAACCGCGCGATCGCCGAAACCTATTGCGCTGCCGTCCGCGAGTGCGGGCAGGTCGCGTTCCTGCGCGACCTTTATGCGGAGGGTTTCGATCCAGTGCTGCGCGACGCCGAGCGCCCCGGGCAACCCGGCTATGCGCAGGCGCCCGAAGTGGCGCGCGAACTCAAGCTGCTCGCGCGCAGCGATGCGCTGGTGCTGGTCTATCCGCTCTGGTTCGGCGGTCCGCCGGCGATCGTGAAGGGCTATATCGATCGCGTCCTCGGCGCGGGGTTCGGTGCCGACGCGGTGCGCCAAGGCCGCAGCCACCCGCTGCTCGCCGGCAAGAAGCTCGTGTCGCTGTCGACGTCGGCGACGACGCGGCCCTGGCTCGAGGAACGTGGCCAATGGGAAGGGCTGCGCCAGAGTTTCGAGCGCTATCTCGCCACGGTGTTCGGCATGCGCGAGCCGGAGCGTGTGCACTTCGAGGCAGTGGTAGAGCCGATGGTGCCGGCCGTCGCGCTCGAGCATCTCGAAGACGTGCGCCAGACGGCGCGGACCGTCGCGGCCGAACTCGCCGCAGGCCGTCATCGCGACGCGGCGCAGGCAGCAATTGCGCGCTGGTCGACGGCGCTCGGACCTGAATCGGCCAAGCCACCCAAATCTTCTTGAGAAGTTCCTGCGGTACTGGCTTTTGGTGACGTTCGCGCGCATGACGGCGGCCGTCAAACAGTGCAATGAGCCGATGTACGAAAAGTATCAGGACGACGATACACTTGCGCTGTTCGTCGAGAGCGCGACCGATCGCGCAATGTTCCTGCTCGATCCGGACGGGATCATCATGTCCTGGAACCGCGGCGCCGAATTGCTGACCGGTTGGAAGAATCGGGAAATCATCGGCCGGCCACGTGCGTTGCTCTATCCCGAGGCCGAGCGCGCCGCCGGGCGCCCCGAGCGCGACCTTGCCGGCGTCGCCAAAGGCGAGAAGCTCCGCGGCGAAACCTGGCGCGTGCGCAAGGACGGTTCGGAATTTCTCGCGCATACGAGCGTCATTCCGCTACTCGACAGGGCGCAGGCACTGCGCGGCTTCGGTGAAGTGATCTATGACATCACCGATCAGAAGGCGACCGAGACCTCGCTCGAGCGCAGCGCACTACACCTGCGCTCGATCCTCGCCACCGTGCCGGACGCGATGGTGGTGATCGACGAGCATGGCCGCATCGTCTCGTTCAGCGCCGCGGCCGAGCGCCTGTTCGGCTATTCCGAGCCGGAAGTCACTGGACGCAACGTCGCCATGCTGATGCCGTCGCCCGACCGCGAGCGGCACGACGCCTATCTCCAGCGCTATGCCGAGACTGGCGAACGGCGCATCATCGGTATCGGACGGATCGTCGTCGGATTGCGGCGCGACGGCACCGAATTCCCGATGGAACTCGCTGTGGGCGAAGCCAACGCCGACGGGCATCGCATCTTCACCGGCTTCGTCCGCGACCTGAGCGAGCAGCAGCGCAACGAGTTGCGGCTCAAGGAACTGCAATCCGAGCTGATCCATGTTTCGCGCCTCTCGGCAATGGGCACCATGGCTTCGACGCTCGCGCACGAGCTCAACCAGCCGCTCACTGCGATCGCCAATTATCTCGAGGCCGGACGCGAGCTGCTCGGTCGAGACGATGCCGAATCGCGCGAGCTGGTGACCGAGGCGATGGAGGAGGCCGCCAAAGAGGCGTTGCGCGCGGGCGGCATCGTCCGCCGGCTGCGCGATTTCGTGTCGACCGGGGACGTCGACAAGCGGATCGAGGAACTGCCGCGGCTGATCGAGGAAGCGAGCCATCTCGCGCTGGTTGGCGCGAAGGAGCGCGGCGTGCGCGCATTCTTCGAGATCGATCCGGCGGCTACGCTGGTGCTGGTCGACCCGGTGCAGATTCAACAAGTTTTGGTAAATCTTATCCGGAATGCAGTGGAAGCCTTGGCGGACAGCCAGGTTCGCGACATTATCGTTGCAGCCGCGCCTGATGCGAGAGGCATGGTCCGCGTCTCGGTGGCGGACACCGGGCCGGGACTCGATCCCAAGGTAAGGGCGCAGCTGTTCCAGGCGTTCACCTCGACCAAGGAGCGCGGCATGGGCTTGGGTCTGTCGATTTGCAGGACCATCGTCGAATCGCACGGCGGACGAATTTGGACGGAGTCGCGGCCAGGCGGCGGCACCATCTTCCACTTCACGCTGATCGGAGCAGGGACGGAGGAAAAATGAGCGAAAAGCATGTCATTCACCTCGTCGACGACGAAGATGCGGTCCGCCGTTCGGCTGGCTTCATGCTGCGCACTTCGGGCTACGAAGTGCGCGCCTATGCCTCGGGCATCGAATTCCTCAAGGAAGTGCGCAACGCCGACCCAGGGTGCATCCTGCTCGACGTGCGAATGCCCGACATGGACGGACTGGAAGTCCAGGCCGAACTCAACAGTCGCGGCGTGACCATGCCCGTGATCGTGCTCACCGGGCATGGCGACATCAACACGGCCGTCGCGGCGATGAAGGGCGGCGCGGTCGATTTCATCGAAAAGCCGTTCGAAAAGGCGGTGCTGCTCGAAGCCATCGAATCGGCTTTCCGACGCGTCGATAGCGGCACCGAAGCACGTTCGAGCGAGCACGACGCCAAGGTGCGCATCGCCGTCCTGACGCCGCGCGAGCAGGATGTGCTGCGCGGCCTGGTGCGCGGCCATCCGAACAAGACCATTGCCTATGATCTCGGGATCAGCCCGCGCACGGTCGAGGTCCATCGCGCCAATGTGATGAGCAAATTGCACGTGCGCAGCCTGTCCGAAGCGCTGCGCATCGCCTTCGCTGCCGGACTGGACGGCGAAATGGCATAAAGCTTGGCTTTGCCCGGCGTTCTTTCGGAATCGCAACGATAGGTTCGTAAGCGCACGCGGCCGGCCTTCGGACGAATACGTAACGACGTATCGCGCGGCGAATGCCATGCAGCGCCCGAAGAGAGCGAGATCGGATGCGGGGCCAGGACTCACCTCAGGAATTGCGCGAGCGCGTGTTGCTGCTCGAAGACGATGCCGGCGTGCGCCGCTCGATGCACCTGATGCTGCATGGCGCCGGTTATGACGTGCGTTCCTATTCGGCCGCGGCGGCGCTGCTCGCCGATCCGGGCGTTGGCGACGCCGGTGTGTTGATCGCCGATTACCGACTCTCCGACGGCGACGGCGTCGACGTGTTGCGGACGCTGCGCGAGCAATCATGGAACGGCCGCGCAGTTCTGATCACGGCTTTTCCATCGCCGGCGCTGCGCGCCACCGCGAAGGAAGCCGGTTACGACCTGGTCCTCGACAAACCGGTGCTGCAGCACAATCTGCTCAGCGCGCTGCGCGAAAGGAACAGCAATGTATCTTGAGTCGGCGATCGGCGGTTCCGCCATCAAACGCGTCGGCGATTGCGCCAGCTGCCCGACACGCGAACAGGCGATCTGCTCGGCGCTGTCACAGGACGTGCTGGCCGAATTTTTCCAGCTTGGCCGCACCTACCAGCTCAAGCGCGGTGAGACGCTGATGTGGCAGAGCGACGAATCGGTCGTCGTCGGCAATTTGCGCGAGGGGCTGCTCAAGCTCACGGCGTCGCTCGATGACGGCCGCGAGCAGATCCTCGGCCTCGCGTTTCCGGGCGATTTCGTCGGACGTCCGTTCGGCGCGACTGCCGGGCATTGCGTGACGGCACTCACCGACGCGCGGCTGTGCGTGTTTCGCCGTTCGGCGTTCGACCAGTTCGCCAGCTGTCATCCCGAACTCGAGCACGCGCTGCTGCTGCGCGCGCTCGATGAGCTCGAGCGCGCACGACACTGGATGCTGCTGCTCGGCCGCAAATCTGCCGGCGAGCGCGTCGCGACATTGCTGCTCGAGTTCGCCGATCGCCAGCGCGCGCGCGAAGGCCAGCGCGTCTCGCTGCCGCTCAGCCGCCAGCAAATGGCCGACTTGCTCGGCCTCACCATCGAGACCGTCAGCCGCAAGCTCAGCTTGTTCAAGGGGCACGCGATTCGCCTGCCCGACCTTCACGGCTTCGTGGTCGTCGATCGCGCGGAGCTCCGAGCGCTTTCGGGCAGTTGAACCAGGGCGAGCCGGCGGCCGCTCGCGGCACATCGCGCATGGGTTTCCGCACAGGCCTGCTTTTTGCCATCGGCGGCTTGCATCCGCAGCGCCGCACCACATGTGAGGCCCGGACCTTCGACGGAGCCTCCCCACATGCGCTACAACAGTCTCGGCCGCAGCGGCCTGATCGTTTCCGAACTTTGCCTGGGCACGATGACGTTCGGCGGCGGCTCGGGCATGTGGCAGGCGATCGGCCAGCTGCAGCAGGGCGAGACCGACACGATCGTCAAGGCGGCGATCGATGGCGGAATCAACTTCATCGACACCGCCAACGTCTATTCCGAGGGCCAGAGCGAGGCGATGCTCGGCCAGTCGCTCAAGAAGCTGGGCGTGGCGCGTCATGAGCTGGTGATCGCGACGAAAGTGGTCGGGCGGATGCATCCCGGCCCGAACGGCGCCGGTGCGTCGCGCGGGCACATCCTGACCCAGGTGCAGGAGAGCCTGAAGCGGCTCCAGACCGACTATATCGACCTCTATCAGCTTCATGGCTGGGACGCCGCGACGCCCATCGACGAGCAGCTCGGTGCCCTGGACGCCGTCGTACGCTCGGGCGCAGTGCGCTATATCGGACTGTCGAACTGGGCGGCGTGGCAAGTCGCCAAGGCGCAGGGCATTGCCCAGCACAGGAACCTCGCTCCGATCACGTCGCTGCAAAGCTATTACACCGTCGCCGGCCGCGATCTCGAACGCGAAGTGATTCCGATGCTCGCGTCGGAAGGCGTGGGGCTGATGGTGTGGAGTCCGCTTGCCGGCGGTTTCCTGTCGGGCAAGTTCACCCGTGACGGCGAAGGCGAGGGCCGCCGCGTCAATTTCGACTTCCCGCCGATCCGCAAGTCGCGCGCATTCGATGTGCTCGACGTGCTGCGGCCCATGGCCGAAGCGAAGGGCGCGAGCGTCGCGCAGCTGGCACTCGCCTGGCTGCTTCACCAGCCAGTGGTTTCGAGCGTGATCATCGGCGCCAAGCGTATCGAGCAGCTGACGGACAATCTCGGTGCCGTCGATGTGCGCTTTACCGCAGAGGAACTGGCAGCGATCGACGCGGTTTCGAAGCTGCCGCCCGAATATCCCGGTTGGATGCTCGAACGCCAAAGCGGCTATCGCGGCGCGCCGAGCCCACGACGCACGGTTTGAGGTGGTTTTTCGGGAATGCGCCCTCCAGGCGCATTGCGGTGACGGCCCGCTCCCGTAGTAGCGCGTAGGGCAATTGGGCAGTAGCGCTTACGCTTGCTTCACTGCTTTCTCCTAAGAACGCGGGTATGGACTTGGGCGTACTATTGTTTGCGGCGATCGTCGTTGTCGCCTGTGCCGGGACGACGGCATTTTGGCTGCGTCGACGTGGCCGATCGGTTGTCCCCGCGCCGAGCGAAGAAATCCGACGCGTGCGCCGAGTCGAGCTGACCGCGTGGAAGCAAGGAGCGCGCGACGACGGCGACGGCGCTGCCGAACCGGCCGCGCTCGCCGGGATCACGGAGCAGCAATTGTCCGATTCGAAAACCGGCGCACCAGCCACGCGGGAGATGTTCCAAGCATTGCGGGGCGATGACAGCGATCCTGCCGGCAACACGTTCGTCGCCGTCGTCGAAATCGACCGATTCGCGTCGCTTCGCCAAAGCATCGGCTATCGGCTCTCGAACTTGCTGATGGGCAAGCTCGCCGAGCGCATCACCACTGCGATCGCGGGGGTCGAGATCGGCCGCATCGGCCGCACCACGATCGAATTCGCATTCGTCGCCACATCGGCGGGCGCCGCGCAGCTCAAGCTGATCGACGCGATCGGCGCGCTCGAGCAGCGCATGATCTTCGGCGAATATGCCTTCGACCTGTCGGTTGCGATCGGCTTCGCCGATGCCGGCTCGAGCTCGATTCGCGACGAGCTGGTCGATCAGGCGGCTGCGGCGCTCAGCGTGGCGCAAAAACAACGCGTCAAAGTCTGTTTCGCCGACCCCGAACTGCTGTCGCAGAACAGCACGGCCGATCTCGAACTGATGCGCGGACTGACCGACGCGCTCAAGTCGGGCGAAGTCGACCTCCACTACCAACCCAAGCTCGAATCGCGCACCAACCGCATTCGCGGCGCCGAGGCGCTGGTGCGCTGGACGCGTGACGGTCAGCTGGTGCCGACCGCGCGGTTCATTGCCGTCGCAGAAGAGACCGGGACGATTCGCGAGCTGACCGAATGGGTGATTGCACGCGCCGTGGCCGATCAGAAGCGGCTGGCCGACGCTGGCCATGATCTCGAAATCTCGGTCAACATCTCGGCGCATGTGCTGACCGACGGCGATTTCGCCGAAACCGCTATGAACATGGTCGAGCACGCGGCCGGTCAGATCTGCTTCGAGATCACCGAAACGGCCGTGATCGACGATCCCGAGACCGCGCTGGCCAATCTTCGCGCCTTCCGCACTGCGGGTATCCGCATCGCGATCGACGACTATGGCTCCGGCCTGTCGTCGCTCGCCTATCTGAAGCAGCTCCCCGCGCACGAGCTCAAGATCGACCGCATGTTCATCAGCGGCCTGACCGACAGCCACCGCGATCCGCTGCTGGTGCGGTCCTCGATCGACCTCGCGCATGCGCTCGAAATGGAAGTCACGGCCGAAGGCGTCGACGATCCAATGGCGTTGCAGCTGCTGCGCGTGATGGGCTGCGACCTGCTCCAGGGTTTCTACATCTCGGTGCCGCTCGCGTACGACAAGCTGCTAATCTTCCTCGCCGATGAATCGCACATCCGCCGCCTGGCCGAAGCGGCGCCGGAAGCCCGGCTGTGGGAACGTTTCGCAAAGCGCTGAGCCGCGCCGACGCTTCCGGCCCGTCCTGGCTCGAGCGAGAATTCGTACCTAACGCTGATTTTACGATATCGTTTACGGAGTCGCTGACTCCCGGCGCTGTATCCCTTGCATCGTGAACAAGAGCGGACCCGGTAGGAGTATCGCTCGAACAAGGGTCTGACGATGTCTCGTCGAGTGAAGCGTACCATCCAGCTGCTGGCGACCGCGATGGCAGCACCGGCAGCGCTCATCGCGAGCGGCGCCGCTTTCGCCCAATCGAGCAACGCCCCGGTACCACCCCCCACCGCTCCCGCCGGCGCCCCACCTGCCCTGACGCTCGGCCTCGGTCTCGACCGGAGCAAGGGGGAGCGCGTCCAGGCCTTCACCGATACGCTGTCGCCCTATTACGGCAATATCCGGACCTTCTGGGGCAATATCCGCACCTTCTGGGGCGATGCGACGCCCTATTGGGGCAATATCCGCACTTTCTGGGGCGATGTGAGCCCGTATGACGGCGACCTCAGCGCGTTCTGGGGAAACATCCGCACGTTCAACGACACGACCAACGACACTGCGTTGCTGCCCGCTTGGGGCAATATCCGCACCTTCGCGGGTGATCTCGGCGCCGAATGGGGCAATATTCGTACCTTCTGGGGCAACATCCGCACCTTCGACCAGGCGCCGGCCGATTATGGCCAGCTCGCGGATCTGCTGAACCAGATGGTCGCGACCAGCGAGGCGACGTTCGGCACCGCAGTGCAGGGCCAGACCGGCCAGAGCTTCATGGACGGCTTCGCCAATCCGCTCCTCGCGCGCTATGGCATCGACTTGAACGATCCCGGCACGCTCGCGCATCTCGACGCCAACGCGCGCGAACATTTCATCATGGACTGGTGGGACGGGCTGATGAACTTCAGCGGCGCCGACCATGTCGATCACTGGATGAAGGAGGTCAACTGGACGCCGGCGCTGACTCAGACGCTCGGTGCGGGGAAGCGGACCACGATCGGCCTGCTCGACTTCACCATCGGCGGTGCCGCGGCCGGCAATGTGATCAAATATGGCGGCGTGTCGAGCATCACGAGCCCGCACGGCACTGCCGTCGCCAGCCTGATGGTCGATCCAATCGACGGCAAGGGCGTGATGGGCATCGCGCCCAAGGCTTCGGTTATCGAATATAATCCGTTCGACGCAACCATGACCGCCGGCTGGGCCGACATCAAAGAGGGAGTCAAGATGCTCGCCTCGAACGGTGCGAGCGTCGTGAACATGTCGCTCGGCGTGCCGGGCTGGACGTTGCATACCGGCTGGAACGACGTGTTCAGCGACAAGGCCATCCAGAAGATCGCCGATAATACCATGTTCGTGATTGCCGCCGGCAACGACGGCATCGCGCAGGCGCAGGACGTGCCCTGGGACAATCACAACCCCGCCATCATCCTGGTCGGCTCGGTCGATCCGCTATCGCGCATCTCCGCCTTCTCCAACCGGCCGGGCACCGCCTGCCTGCTCGAAAGCAACGGCAAGTGCCAGGGCGACTATCTGATGAACCATTTCGTCGTGGCGCCGGGCGAGCTGATGCTCGTGTCGGACGGCCAGGGCGGAGTGACGAGGATGTCGGGCACCTCGTTCGCGGCGCCGCTGGTCTCGGGCACGATCGCGCTGATCCATGACCGCTGGCCATGGCTGCAGAAACAGCCGAATGACACGGCGAACATCATTTTCAAATCGGCGCGCGATCTGGGCGCACCCGGCGTGGACGCGGTCTATGGCTGGGGCGAGCTCGACGTGCAGGCGGCGCTGTCGCCGCTCGACTGGAACAAGCTGGTTTTCTTCGAGACCACCAACGGCTTCACCACCGGCAGGTCGGCGCAGCAGCTGCGCGCGACCAGCGCCGCGACGCGCGCCACCTGGGAAGCGAAGAACGTCTATTTCACGCTCTACGAAAATACCGGCCACGCGTTCCGCGACTTCGAGATTCCGATGTCGACCAAGCTCGCGAACAAGACCGTCTCGGTCTGGGGTGAGCAGGAACAGTTCATGAGCTACCTGCAGAGCCGCTTCACCAGCTGGCTCGGGGCCCCGACCAGGTTCACGAACGCCCTGGCGGCCGGTCCGCAATTCACCGATCTCGCCGGCGCGACGCAGCAACTCGCCGCGGGCAACGCCGTCGCTTCGCTGACGGTCAAGCCGCGGACCACCCAATTGGGGTTCCGCGCGAGCCAGGTGCCGCTCGAGTCGACGATGCGCATCGCTTCGGACGACGGCCGCTTCGCGCTCGCGTTCGGCAATGGCGGCAGCGCGGGCGTGATCGGCGGCCAGAGTGGGTTCGCGATGGCGTCGGACTATGATGTCGAGAACGGCGGTGCCAATCCGTTCCTTGGTTTCGCCTCGGGCGGTAGCTTCGCCAATGTCGCGCTGCGGATCGCACCGGGATGGGTCGCCTCATCGGGCTTTACGCAGCGCACCTTGCGCGTCGACCTCGCCAACATGCCTGCGACGATGCGCGGCGTGTTCGACGCGAGCCGTCCCTATGGCGCGGTCGCGGGCAATATGACTCTGACCTATGACGGCGCGGCCCGTTTCAACGCGTCGCTCGGCTATACGCTGTTGCACGAGGATAGCGCCGTGCTCGGTATGGCCTCGGCGGATGCCGGTGACCTGCCGCACGGATCGAGCACCGACGCAGCAACGCTCGGCGCAGACTATCGTGTGGCGGGCTTCCGCCTCGCCGCTTCGGCGACTCTGGGCCGGACGCGCGCGGGCGACGCCGCGGTCAACCGCCTCGCGGTCGGGCGTAGCGGGCTGCTCAGCACTGCGTTCCAGATCGCGGCGAGCAAGAACCGGTTGTTCGATGCGCACGACCGTCTCCGCGTGACGCTTGCGCAGCCGATGCACATCGAGCGCGGCTCGCTCGACATTGCCATGATCAAGGTGGTCGATCGCACCGCGGGCACCCTCGGCGAAGTTACCGAGCACGCGCCGGTGATCGGCGCGCCGCGGCGGCTGGTCGGCGAGATCATGTACGGCAGGACGTTGCCGGGCGGCGCCGGCGAACTCAGCCTGTTCGGACGCGCGCAACTCATGGGCAACCGCGACGGGCAATGGCCAAGCGCGATGGGAGGTGTCGCGTTCAGGCTCGGCTTTTGAGCATTTTGCATAGATTGCGGTGCGGCCTTGCGCTCCGGCCGGCACTGCGGGGAAGCGCGCGCGGCGCGCGCGCTTCCTTTCCCTGAACAGGGGGGCGCGAAGGTGCGCTGGCCGTTCGCAGCGGACGGCGCACCTTCGCCAAGCCTTAAGCAATTTGCGCTAGGTTCCTGGTCTGTATCCCGGGGACCCACGTGACTCGCTTCCTCCAGCTGCTGCTGATCGTGCTGTTGCTCGCGGCGGCGCCCCACGCGCGCGCCGCCGATGCCTTCGCCGGGTTCGACCAGGCGATCGCCGACACCAAGGCAGCGATGATGGGCGATCCCCAGCAAGCGCTCGCCAAGGCCGATAGCGCGCTTGGCCGCGCACACGCACTTCCCAAAGGCCCGCGCGCGGAAATCGCACTCGCCACTGCCGAATGGCTCAAGGGTGAGGCGCTGATCTTCCTCAACCGCCCGCAGGAGGCCGCACCGATTATCGATTCGGCGCTCATCCGCGTAATGCGCCATGCGCCGCGCTCAAAGCTCCACGGCGACTTGCTGCGCTCGCGCGGCGCGATTGCCGCCACGGCGGGCCGCGCGCAGGACGCACTCCGCGATTTCCAGCGCGCCTTTCAACAATTCGTCGCGGCCGGCGAAGCGCGCAGCCAGGCCATCGCGCTGCAGGACATCGGACAGATCTATTGGGATGCGCAGGATTATCGGCGCGTGCTCGACTATTATCGCCAGGCAAGCGAGCTCTATACCGCCGATCCGGCGTTCGCGCTCACTTCGCACAACAATCTCGGCGAAGTGCTGCGCAAGCTCGGCCGGTACGACGAGGCCGCGAAGCAATACAGCCAGGCGCTGAGCAGTGCGCGCGCGCTCAACAGCCCGCTGCTCGAAGTCCGCATCCTCAGCAACCTTGCCGAAGCGCAGACCGACGGCGGCCGGACGAGCATTGCCGCGCGCAGCATCGACCAGGCGTTGGCCTTATCGAACGCCGGCGAGGCGGCGGGCTGGCGACCGTTCGTGCTCGGCGTCGCCGCGAAGGTCGCCGTCGCGCAGGGCGATCTGCATCGCGCCGCTCAGCTGTACGAAAAGACTTTCGCCGGGCTCGATCTCACCACGACCGACATGCCGTTCAAGGATTTCCACGCCAAAGCGGCGCACGTGTTCGAGGCGCTCGGCGACAAGGACCTGGCGCTGGCACACCTCAAGGCGTTCCAGAGGCTCGACAGCAGCGCGCGCGACCTTACCGCGACCACCAACGCCCAGCTGATGGCATCGCGCTTCGATTTCGCGAACCAGAACCTCAAGATCTCGCAATTGAAGCGCGGTCAGGCGGAGCGCGATCTCCAGATCGAGCGCCAGCGCACGCAATATCGCACGATCGTGTTCATCGGCGTGGTGGTCGCCGGCAGCGTGGTGTTCGCGCTGTTGCTGGTCGGATCGCTGCGCATCCGCCGCAGCCACGACGAAGTGCGCGCCGCGAACATCGTGCTCGCCGAGACCATTAGCGCGCTCGAACAGGCGCTCAAGGCCAAGACCGACTTCCTGGCGATGACCAGCCACGAGATTCGCACGCCGCTCAACGGCATCCTAGGCATGACGCAGATCCTGCTCGCCAACCGCGCGCTGGAAGAGGAAATGCGCGGCCAGGTGCAGCTGCTCCACGGCGCGGGCGAGACGATGAAGGCGCTGGTCGACGACATCCTGGACGTCGCCAAGATGGAAACCGGCGACGTCGCGGTCGCGCAGGAAGCGACGCGCATCCGCCCGATCCTCGACGACGCCATCGCGCTGTGGCGCGCAAAAGCCGAGGAAAAAGGGCTGGCGCTCGCGACCGAGATCGGCGTGTTGCCACCGGCGATCCGATCCGACCCCAATCGGCTGCGCCAGATCGTGTTCAACCTGCTCTCGAACGCGATCAAATTCACGCCCAGCGGATCGGTGACGCTGCGCGCGGCGATCGAAACCCAGGACGCCGGCGAGGCGCTGGTGATCGCCGTTACCGACACCGGAATCGGCATCGCGCACGACCAGCGGGACAAGGTGTTCGAAGCCTTTCATCAGGTCGATGCGGGAACGACACGCCAGTTCGGCGGCACCGGGCTGGGTCTCGCGATCTGTCGCAACCTCGCCCGTGCGCTCGGAGGCGACATCGACGTCGCCAGTGCGCTCGGCAAGGGCTCGACTTTCACGCTGCGCGTGCCCGCCGAGCGCGTCGAGGCTCCGCCTGCGGATGCCGGGCCCACGGAACGCCCGCTCGCATTGAACGCGGCGCGGCTGCTGCTCGTCGAAGGCAATGCCATGACGCAGGGCGTGCTGCGCACGCTGCTCGAACCGGCCGTCGCGCAGTTCGCGAGCGTCGACGATGCCGGCGCGGCGATCGACGCGCTGGCGGCAGGCGGCACCGACCATGTGTTGATCGAAGCCCGCTCCGCGGCGCATCGCGGATTGGACGCGCTCGCGGGCCTCGCCGCGCTTATCGATGCTGCGCGCAACGCCGGGGTCCCCGTCGCCGTGCTGCTCGCGCCGAGCGATGCGCTGCCGCTTGGCGACGTCGCTGAGCTTGCGCCCGATCAGCTCATTCTCAAGCCGGTCAGCGGCGCGAAGCTGGTTTCCATGCTGCGCGAAACCTATGCGAATCGCGCGCGTTCCGCTGCTGCCGCCTGACTAAGGAATGATTCATTCGGGTAGAGTAGATGTGAAGCGACCGGAGTAGAGGTAGATTTCGCATATGCAGGTCCTTTTCGTCGAAGACGATCCGATGAATCGCCGTGTCGTCAAGGACATGCTGCGGGTCGTCGGTGCGAACATGGCCGAGGCCGAAGACGCCGAGACCGGCCTGCGCATGATTGACGAGAGCGACTATGACATTGTACTGATGGATCTGCGCATGCCCGGAATGGACGGCATCACTGCGATTCGCCACATCCGCGCCAAGGCCGCGCCCAAGTCCGGGCTGCCGGTGATCGTCGTCACCGCCGACACGGCGGTCGATCTGCGCGAGCGCTGCATCGCTGCGGGCGCCGACGATGTCATCCTGAAGCCGGTCGCGATGGGCGCGCTGCTCAACGCGATGGGCCGGATGGTCGCCAAAGCGTCGGGCGACGACATCATCCTGGACTGATCCGCGGCTTTTCGAACCATTCGCTAAAAGGCCGGAGAGTCGCGTTCAGCCCCGCGCGGCCAAGTCCAGGTCCATATCGGCAAGCGCGAGCCGCAGCAGTTCGTTCATCGCGCTGCGCGCCGCTTCGGCGTCGCCGGCCGCGATCGCCTCAAGCACGCGAATATGATCGGGCAGCGGGTCACGCGGCAACGCGTTGATCCGGCGCTTGAACTCGGTGGTCCAGCGTACCGCCGAGCCGACGGTGCTGGCGAGCGCGGCGAGCGGCGCATTGCGCGCGGCGGCCAGGATCGCGCGGTGAAAGCGCTGGTCGGCGAGCTGACCTTCTGCCACCTGAAGCCCGTGCCGGGCCATCTCATCGAGCGCCGCGCGCATTGCGTCGATTTCGTCCGTCGTGCGGCGGCGCGCGGCGAAGGCGGCGGCCGTCGGCTCGATCACGCCGCGCAGCTCGAACAGGTCGAGAATGAATTCCTTGTCCGGCTGGCCCTCGAACATCCAGGCGAGCACATCAGGATCGAGCAGGTTCCACCGCACACGCGGCATGACCCTAGTGCCGGCCTTCGGGCGACTTTCGACCAACCCTTTGGCGGCGAGGATCCGGATTGCTTCGCGGTAGGCGGAGCGCGACACGCCGAGCGCCTCGCTCGCTTCGATCTCGCCGCCGAATACGTCCCCCGGCTTGCGCACGCCGCTGACGATCTCGACGCCGATGTCGTGCGCGATGGTGCCGTGAATGCGCGGCGATAGGCTTCGAACCAGATCCAATGCATCGCCCCGAACTGACTTCCCGCAAACAACTTTCTAGCCGATGACGCCCTGAGCACAAGCACGTCGGATACGCACGCGTCACCGATCAGCCACCCCCCCGCGTCAGAGCGATCAGTGCGCCGCCGCCCAGCGCGGCGAGTAGCACCAGCAACGCCGCCAAGCTGAACTCGCCCGCCAACGCGAGGCGCAGCATCGGCAGCGAGCCGAGCAACGCGACGCCGCACCCCGAAGCGGTACGCCATTTGCGCAGCATCGCCGCCCAGCATAGGCCGGCGAGCGCGACGAGATCGAGCGCGAAGAGCAGCATGGAGAGCTCGTCCGGCACATCGCCCCTTCAGAACAAGGTGGTGAGCCCGTAGAAGAGTGCACCGACCGCGGCCGACGCGGGAATCGTGATCACCCATGCCACCACGACGTTGCCCGCCACGCCCCAGCGCACTGCCGACGCACGGCGCGCGGTGCCGGCCCCTACGACTGCGCCCGTGATTGTGTGCGTGGTGGAAACGGGGATGCCGAGCCACGACGCCGTGAACAGGATGATCGAGCCGCCGAGCGACGCGCTGAAACCCTGGTGCTGCGACAGCTTGGTGATCCGCGAGCCCATCGTCTCGATGATCTTCCAGCCGCCGGTGAGCGTGCCGAGCGCGATCGCGACATAGCAGCTGATCGCCACCCAATGCGGCACTGCGAATTTTCCGTGCAGATAGCCGGTCGAATAGAGCAGCACGGTGATGATCCCCATCGTCTTCTGCGCGTCGTTGAGGCCGTGGCTGAGCGAATAGGCGCCCGACGAGACGAGATGCAACGCGCGGAACGACCCTTCGGCGCCGCGCGCGGTTGCGCGCATGAACAGCCAGCTGGTCGCCAGCATGATTGCCATCGCGAGCATCATGCCGAGCGTCGGCGAGAGCACGATCGCGTACAGCGTCTTGCTCAGGCCCGGCCATTGGACGCCGGTAAAACCGGCGTGCGCGACGCCCGACCCGATCAGCCCGCCGACCAGCGCATGGCTACTCGACGAAGGAATGCCCTTGAGCCAAGTGACCACGTTCCAGAACATTGCGCCGATCAGGGCGCCGAACACCACCGCAGGCGTGATCAGGTCCTTGGCGATCAGCCCCTGACCGATCGTATCCGCCACCTTGTGCAGGCTGGGGAAAGTGATCGTCAGGAAATAGGCGGCGAAGTTGCATACCGCCGCAAATCCGACAGCATGGACCGGCTTGAGCAGCCGCGTCGCCACCACCGTCGCGATGGAATTGGCGGCGTCGTGCAGGCCATTGAGGAAATCGAACGCCAGCGCGACGACGATCAGGCCGATCAGCAAGGGGGTGGCGAGCTCGTGCATGCGCAGCCCCTCAGGCGTGATCGATCACGATGCCGTCGATCTCATTCGCGACGTCTTCGAACGCATCGACGATCCGCTCGAGATGCTTGTAGATTTCGCGCTCGACAATGAAGCGCATCGGATTGCCCTCGCCATGCTCGTTGAACGCGCGTTTGACGCCCGCGCGGTGGATCTCGTCGGCATGGCCCTCCATCCGCACCAGCCGCTCGGTCAGCTCGTGCAGCCGCGCGCCGTTGCGCCCGACGTCGCGCAGCAATGGCATCGCTTCGGCGGTCAATCGCGCCGCGTCGACGATGATCGCGGCCATGTCCTTCATTTCGGGCTCGAAGCTCGTCACTTCGTAGAGATCGGCAGCCTGCACCGCGGCCTGCATCTCGTCGATCGCGTCATCCATCGATCCGATCAGGCTGGTGATCGCGCCTCGATCGAATGGCGTGAGGAAGGTTTCGCGCACCACGCGCAGCATCTGCCGCGTGACCTCATCGGCGTCCTGCTCACGCTCGATCACTTCGCGAATATGGTCGCGATTGCCGTCCTGCAGCAGTCGCGCCATTGCGTCGGCACCGGCGACGACGGTCAGCGCATGCGCCTCGAACAGCTCGAAGAAATTGCCCGTCCTGGGCAACAGGCGCTGAAACCATCCGAACATGTGACTTACCTTCGATTTGGTCGCGACGGCATTGAGGAAGCCGGTGCGCTGCGTTGCCGCCTTGAATTCGGACGGGCCGAACGACCGGATGAGGTCACGCAGGTCGGGCTCGTCGACGGCCGCAGCGGCCTCGGCGAGCCCGAACCAGCGCCGCTCGCGCTGGCCCTGTTCCTTCCATGCATCCAGCTCGCTGCTCACCGCCAGGGGGAAAACATCGACGTCGATCATCAGCGAGGCGCCATTGCGCCGCTTCTTGCGATACCGGTACGAGCCCAGCGGCACCGGGCACACCAGCCCAAGCACGCCCGCCTCTTCCTCGGCTTCGAGCGCGGCCGAGACATGCGCCGTTGCGTCGGCAGCCGGATTTCCCTTCGGAATCACCCATCGCCGATTCTCGCGCGACGTGACCAGCAGGATTCGCACGGGCGCATCGATTGCATTGCCATCGGCTCGGTATGGCAGGGCAGCAATCTGGCGAATCGCTGAAATCTCCGAAACAGGGACGGGAGCGGCCTGTTACCGTTTTATGTCAGTTCCGCCAATCGCCTAGCGTTTCTTAGCCGCCTCGCGCAGCTGGCGATCGAGCGCGACGATCGCCTTGCCGTCGAAGCTGCGCGCGTCGGTGACGATCCGATAGGGCCAGATGTCGCCATCGGGATCGGTCAGTACCAGCCGCACCATCACATCGAGCGGACCCTCACCGATCTCCTCCATCACCGCGTGGGCGCGTTCGCTCGGCCAATGCGCGCGCGAGCGATAGAGCTTGGCGGGAGTATCGGGGGCAAGGCGCGGCACGGCTCACTTCGCGGCAGGAGTCCGCCACGCGCCTAGCAATAAATGACGTTTTTGTGACAAGAAAACGTTGCGCCTCGCTAACGTGTCGAATGCGCCTCCTGCGCATAGGCGCGGCTGCCTTGCTGGAATCCGATGCTCGACGATGCTTCGGCACATTCTGCGGCATCTGGCGCAGGTCGCCCTCGCGCGCCATCGCCACGTCCGCGAGAGGCCGACTATGGCTGCGCAGCTTTCGAGACATCACGCGGGCAAAGAAAAAAGGCGCCGCCCGGTGAAGAGCGGCGCCGAATTTGTGAGTAAATCCCGTGTCGAACGGCCTCAGGCGGCGTAGCCGGCCCTGATCTTCGCGGCGCGCGTGCGCAGCGACAAGCCGGCGAGGCCGAAGCCGCCGAGCATCATTGCCCAGACCGCCGGTTCGGGAACCGCGTTCGCGTTCACCGAAATCGTCGACAGCGCAAGGCTGGTCGGACCCGAGGTCGGCGCAACGATATGATATTGGTGCGTTACCGAGAACGGTCCCGTGAGGTTCCAGTTACCCGACAGCGAATCGTAGGTGGCGGTTTGCGACGACGGACCGTTGAACATGTTCGTCGCCAGCAGCGTGCCGCCAAAGAGCGCGTTCGACGCGCTGACGAAGGTACTTTCGGTGACGCTCCAGTTTCCGACCAGCACGTTCTCGGTCAGGCCGCTGTCGAACTTTGCCAGGATGCTGGTCAGATTGTCGACGGTGACGAAGATGTCGAGCGCGAGCGGAGCGGGACCGGCGCCACCGGTGTAACGGACCGACGCAGTGCTATCGAGCACGCTCGGATAGGTGCCCGCCGAACCGCTGGTGGTGGTAACCTTTAAATTCGGAGCGATCGTAGCCGACCAGGTTGCGTCGGTCGGGTCCCAAGCGGCGAGAGTCACCGGACCGCCGCCGTAAGAGTAGCCGATGTAGACCGTTGCATCGGCTGAACTTGCTGTGGCGGCTGCCAAGGTGGCAGCAATAAACGCAAAGCTGGAAAGTTTCATGTCGGCCCCTCTCGTAAGACGAATGGAACGTCCCGATCCCGCGGAAGCGATTCTATCCGGTTGCAATGGTAACCGATTATTAACCCCGTTTAAACTCCCCACCGCAAAATATATTCGACTCGCCGCGCCGGCGCGCCTGGCCGCACCCTACCCGGCGCCCTGTCCGCGGCCTGGCGACGCCTTGGCGAAGATGGTAAATTCGCCGCACAACAGCGCTGTGGGAGGATGCATGCACAGGATCCGATATTGGCAAGCGCTCACCGCCGCGTGCGTGCTGGCGACGGCGACAGCCCCCGTCCCGGCGGCGCCGGTGATCGCAATGCAAGCCGGCGACGCCAGTGGCATCAGCGGCACCTGGACCACTTCATTCGACAGCCAGGTCGGCAAGCAGACCTATACCTATGTCTTCAAGGTCGAGGGCGGTAAGCTCAGCGGGCACAGCAAGTCGAACTTCGGCGAGTCGGACCTGACCGGCACCATCGACAAGGACAAGGTCACTTTCGTCGAGAACCTCGACTATCAGGGGCAAGCGCTCGCGATCACCTATACGGGGCAGGTCGTGTCGGCCGACGAGATCAGGTTCAAGCGCGACGTGGGTGGTCAGGGCGGCGAGGAATTCACGGCGACTCGCCAGAAATAGCTTTGCCGGCGGGCGCCGGGGGCCGCGCCGGCTCAGCTCGACTGATCGCTCGTCGCGCGGTCTGGCGAAGAAGGTCTTCTGCTGCTATCGGCCCGGCCATGCACGCGTTGCATCGCCTCTACGGCCTGACGGCCCTCATTTGCTGCGCCGAAGCCCTGCCCGGCACCGGTGATGCCCGCGCGCGCCCGTTCGTGTGGAGCGCGCGCCCGAGCGGATCGAACCGCAAAACCACGCAACGATAATCGGGCGACCCTCCAGGTATCGCCTGGAGGGGAGCGGAGCCTCCCCACCGAACGCAGGGAGGGCCCGATGGGCATTTTGACGGACAGGAAGCGCATCAACCAGGCGCAGGCACAGCGCAACCGGTGCTTCTATTGCTCGCTGCGGCTGCGTGGGGAGGACCAGACCTGGGAACATCTGGTTGCGCGCGCGCACGGCGGATCGAACCGCATCTCGAATCTGCGGGTTGTGCATGGCGCTTGCAATTCACTGGTCGGTACGCTGCCCGTCCCGGTCAAACTCGCGCTGAGCGAGATCGGCCACCGGTATGGCTCGGACGCGTTCTTTCTCATCGCCACGGCGCTCAAGCCGCTGGCGAACGGAAAGCCGTACCCGGGCCTGCGCCGCCGGCCGAAGCCGCCGCCGCCGCATATTCGCGCGGCGACGGTCTTGAAGCTGGTCGAGTATCTGCCGGCGGATCATCCGACGCGGGTTCAGGCGGAGGTGGAGATGGCGGCATAGGGTGGCGCCGTAGACGGCACTCGCGTGCGTGTCGGCAGCTTTGCTGGATGCGAGCGCGAGCGTCGGACCTCCGCTACTCAGAGATCGCCGAGTGAAGACATCGCAAAAGCCGCCAGGAACGCAGCCTTAGTTACATTGGTCCCCAGAAAATCGACGTAGGTGGTTTCCCCTGGCAGCAGATCGAAGAAGTTGTCGTTGAAGGTGCCCGAAACGCCTTCGGCCTGCAGGTACAGATTCTTGATAAGTCGATCCGCTTGCAAGCGAAGCCGTAGGCCGCCTTCAATGATCTCGGTCGCGACCAGTGGTGCGCCGGACGGGAGGTGGAGTTCCTTGACACGGTGGAAATACATCAGATTCTCGGAGATCACCGTCGCACCGTCCGACAGTCGCGCCACCAGCACGACGCGACGTGTGTCCACACCCGTGGCAAGCGCATCGAACGGACGACTAAAGAGGATCTGACTCGAGTTGGCCGCGAGCGTCACCGGGGCGCCATGCTTCCACAGCACATCGCCTTCGAACGTCAGAACGCGCAGATTCAGAGACAGATGTTGCGGGCTCAATCGATCATTTACGGCATGGACATTCAACACGCCGCCCTCGACCTGAGGCGACACGAGAATCGGCGCGAAGGCTTTTCTCGCAAAGTACTGCTGCGCCTTCCAACGGCCATAATAGTCGATGCTGCTCCATGATGCCACCGGCCAGCAGTCGTTGATCTGCCAAAATAGCGAGCCCATGCAGAAGGGCATTCGAGTGCGGTGTGCCTCCATGGCGATTTTTATACCTTCGGCCTGAAGTACCTGGCCGACATAGAGTAGGGATTTGAAGTCCGCCGGAACGGTATAGTCTCGCTCCATATAGGCCTTGATCGTAGCGTTCCCGATGGATGAGCGCTGATGTGCTTGCATGACCTCGGAGAAGATGTCCCGATGCATCGGGCGCCATGACAAACGGACTGACTGGCGCGATGGGGATTGCGGCCTGGAGTGCTCGAAAAAATGCGATGGCGCGGCAGGCGCCCCTTCTCTCATTTCGGCTCCAACGCAAGCCCAATCCTTCAGACCTGCACGGCGCCGTTGTGGACGCATTGAAGCATGTCGCAACAGGGCGTATCGTTTCGGATGTGGTCAACCATTCGTTAACCTATCCGTTTACCATTTGCTTATATATCTGACGCGATATATGAGCGCCGTAGAACGCCGTTTCGAGTTTCTCATTGACGATGAGGTTGATCGCGACATTGAGGATGTGGTCGATGCCGATCCAGACGCGGCGGCACTGATCGTCGCTATCATACAGGAGATGCAGGGTGATCGCACATTGTGCGAACGCCTTATTGAACCAGACTATGAAGATGATCAGATTAGTTCCGTTCTTCCTTTTGAAGCGCTTCAGCGCAAATGGTATAACGCATACCGAGTCAAACTATACGAGGTGGCAGATTGGCGTTTGATTACTGCCGTCGATCATAAGCAGCGCCTAATCGCGCTATTATATATCATGCGGCGAGATGAAAACTATGATGATAAAGTCCAACAGAGCGTTATCGAGGCGTACGAACGCCTCGGCCTCTCGCGCATGGGGAACCGATAACGCGCCCCGTGACCGTCGAACAAACAGTGCGCGCGCGTTGGTCGTACTGTCTCCTGAAGATTTCTCAGCCGATGAACTTCCCGAGGGCTTCAGCTCTGCGTCCAAGTTGCTCGAGAAATATCTCGCGCGGCCCGAAATTGCGGCACGCATGGCGGGCGCCCGGCTGAAGCTCGAAAAGGGCAATGAGAAACGTGTCGGATACGAACCCGGTTTGGCCGGACTACGCCGTCGCGCCGGCTTGTCGCAGGCGGACCTGGCCGAGAGGATTGGGACGAGCCAGCCCGCTATTTCGCTCTACGAGTCTGGCGAACGGGAGCCGACTCTGAAGGTGATGCGCGCGCTCGCCGAGGCTCTTGGTGTGGATTTCAACACATTATTGCCCTCCCTGACGTGACCCGTAACCCACAGCTCAGCTTGTTTTTTTGCGAAGATTTTCGCCTCGAAACTGGCAATAAACCGTTCGTCATAGGGTTATTGTCGCCGGTAATTTACACCGATGGCGGCGATGAGGACGACGACGACGAGTTCGTGCTTGTGACATCGGTATACATGCCGCCTGAGGTTCTGAAGGTGGAGTTGCGTCTGCGCGTCACAATCTCGGTTCCGGGTCGCGACGATGAAACCGACAATTTTCGGACGGTCCTCGAAGGGGACGATGCAGACACAAGCCAGGAGCCTTGGTCGGCGTATTTGCCGATGCCACTCAGGATCAAGCGGTCGTCGCCCGGAGCAAGGATCGAAGCTATTCTAGAATGCGACCATGGACAGGCTTGGGCGTCGATTCTGGTCGCCGGCGCGGTTCCGCAAGCAGGCGTATCCGGGCGTAGGCGATCACCAAGCGAAAAACGCAAATCCACGCCGCGCAGGAGACAAGTGCCGGTCTGAGCCTATCCTTTCTCCGCATCCCGCTACTTGATGGTGACCTCGAGGCGACGCACTGAATGCACTCAACCAAAAGGCGAACTCGCCTTGCAACATTTGCGGTTAGCCGGCGCGTGCGCCCGCGATCAGCAGATCGCTAGCGGGGTCCAAGCCATCCATCGTCTGATTCGCCCGCCAGCGCGCCGGATCCCAGCGCCGCGGCTGGCTTCGCGCTGTTGTACGCCATCTCTGCCCCGTCGCAGTTGAATTCGCGGGACGCGCCGTTCATGGCCAAGCGCCTTTCCCGATGCTACAGCGCCTCCAGGTCGCCGGGAAGCTCAACGGCATAGAGCGCACGCCTGATAAGCGTGAGGTGGGTAGTTCGATTCTACCTCCGGCGACCACCGAGGCTCGGCAGCGCTTCGGCCGGCGGAATCGCGCGACTATGCTCATTACATGGGCACCGTCCACGTTCTCGACGCGTTCGTCGTCACCTTCGGAATCGACGCCTCGAACTACAATCGCGGCGATCGAGAAATTCGCGACAGCTTCAAGCGCACCCGCGATGATGCCAAAGTCACTTTCACCGGCATCGAGGACCAGGCGCGAAGGAGCGGGCAGTCAATTCGGTCGCTGGCCACAGAATTCGCTGGGCTCATTCTCATCCTCGCGGGCGCAAAGTCGGTCACGGCTTTCGCAACCAATCTTCTGAGCTCAGCCGCCAACGCCGGCAGGCTTGGCGAAACGCTCGGCATGACGGCATCGCGTATCGTCGGCTGGCAGCGGGCGATGGAAACCGTCGGAGCGTCGACCGCGGAGGCGGATGCGACGCTGCAGTCGATGCAGTCGACCATTATGAACTGGAAGCTTTCGCCGACGTCGGTGGATCCAGGTCTGATCGCGATGGGGGTCGGGCCGGCCGACCTGACCGCCGGCCCCCGAGCACCTTCTCATGAAACTGGCGGAGGCTCGCTCGAGTTTCTCCGCCGCGGAATACGCGTCGCGCCTTCAGATGCTCGGATTGCCACAAGGCGCCATTTTCCTTCTCGAGCAGGGTCCCAACGCGGTCAAAGCGCTCGTTGACGAGCAAGAGCGCCACGCCAAGATCACGAAGCAGGACGTCGACGCGTCGAAAGCCTTTCAGAAGGCAATGGTCGACCTGTCGAATACCATCGAGGGCCAAGTTCGCCCGTTTCTCACCTCCATCGTGAAGGCGTTCGATGAGTTCGCCGAAAAGATCGAGCACGCGAAGGCTCAGCTCCCCGAGCTCAACGACATGCTCCTCGGAATTGGCGCAATTGCGGTCGCCGTTGGCGCGCCCTTCGTTGCCCTCGCTGCCGCGATCGGCCTGGTCATCCACAATCTGGATTATCTGAAGGAGAAGTGGAGCGAGTTCTCCGCCTGGTGGGAGAATGTCGAGAAATCCACCGACACGATCATGGATCCGCTGCGCAAGGCGCTTGGCCTGAAGACCGGCGCCGAGGCGCGCAAGGACCGCACGGACGTATTTGGACGCCCAATCGGTGGCGCGGCGGCGTCGCCGCACGGCGGGGCGGGGACGGCGCCTCGGATGTCGACGGATGACTTCCTCCGGGCGAACGGCATCACCATCGAACATGCTTCGCCCGATTCAAGGCTTCGCGACCAGGCCGAGGAGGCCATCGAGAATATCGGCGGACGCATCACCAGCCGCACTCGGACGTACGCGGAACAGGCGAAGCTATACGCTGCCTATCGTGCGTATCAGGAGGGCCGAGGGCCCTGGGCCCCGCTCGCCGCAAAGCCTGGTACCAGTGCGCACGAGACTGGCCGCGCACTGGATATCGGGTACGGCCCCGGCATCTCGCTTGGGTCGATCGCCGCAGCGCTGCTTGGCCACCACATCCCGTTCCACGACCTCCGAAACGAGGGGAATCACTATCACGTCGCGCTTGGTGCGCTGCATGCCGCTACCGTTGCGCGCCGCGCCCAATTGTCGGGTCCTAGCACTACGACGATCGGCGATATCCATAATTATTACGGGCCCGCTGAGCGTGCTGCGATCAATCTCACGCTGACCCCGGCTCCCGATCTGGACGCCGCGCTGTTCAGGATCGAAGTAATGAAGGCCTATGAGCTGAACAACACGACCGATATGCCACGAGGCGCTTTCGAGATCGTTGCCGAGGAAATGGCTCGGTTGGCGCCCGTGGTGGTGCCAGCTTCTGCCGATTCGCCCATCGTCGATCCGGTCGAGGCGGCTTTCGCGGAGTGGAAGTCGATGCTCGTCGCCGTGAATGAGCAGGGCAAGGGCGGCGACGAATTTGAGGGTCCAGAATACGCCGGGCTCGATGCCGCGGAAATGATGGTCATGGAGGCCATCGCCTCGAAGCCGCGCGTCGCGGAAATGCGGTTGTGGATGGCGCTTCAGTACACTTTGACCGATCAGGCCGAGTGTCGCGCGATCGCTCGCGAGGATATTGGTTACCTGCTGTCGACGAACGGCCCGCGCGACTGGCGGGACAAGTTTTTGGTCAACGCGATCGCGGCGCTTAAGGGGCGCCAGCCCAGCGCAAGTGCGACGGGGGATTGTGAGACCCGCGGATTCCAAGTGGAACGTGTCGGCGCTGCTGTGCCGATCAAGGAGTCCTAATCATGAACCTACCCACTCATGTCGCCACCGACGACGAACCGATCCCCGCGCTCATTGGGCGCGAGTGGGACGGTCCTGATATGCGCGCCGTCGCGCCAATTGGGGAGATGCTCGCCGATCTGCGTCAATTCACCGACGACGAGGTTGGCTACGTTGAACTCTGGCGAGAGTTCATCGCCAGCGTGGGCGGCTGGGCGTCCATGAACTATGACCACGATGGGACGCGCCACCTTGGGATCGGTCGTCCATGCGATGCGCAGACCCGGCACCGATCACGATGGATCCACTTCCTCACCCTCGACCTGCACGACGATCCGAGTCACTATGAGCACCTTGCCTCTGTTCTGGAGCGCGAGGGACATTATGCGGACAATCGCCCGCCAAACCCACGCCAGACCACGGTCGCGATTCGCGATTTCGTGCGGACAGGCGGACGCATTTTGCTGGAGCCAGATGGGAACATCACCGAGGGGGCTTGGGATCCGCGTCATTTCCTCCAGGGAGAGGAGGAGGCCGAAGAGTGCCTGCGCGCCGGCCGGTCCTACTATGAGGTCCGCCGGCGCTGGCGTTCGGAGCGGCAGATCAAGCGAGCCGTCCGGATGCTCGGCCATCGAACGTCGAACGGATGGTGGGTGCTCGAGGCACCCAGCCGAAAGCATGTCGCGGGCTGAACAAGGACTTCAACCTCTCACGGCACCTCGGTCAACCGATCGGGGCGCCAATTCTCGTCGGCCGCCGAGGCTGCACAGGTTCTCCGACAGCTTGGCGCTATCGGAGGAATATGCCGAGGCGGATTGGTGGCTGCCCGTCTATCGGCGGGCGTTCCCCAGGCTGCAAACCGCGGTGTCCGTCCGCGACGATGGATGGGCGCAGCGTGGTGGCGTGGACCGCGTGCTGACTCTGTCGTGCGGCCGCACCTATACTGTCGACGAGAAGGTGCGAACCGAAGACTGGCCCGATATCCTGCTGGAGCAGTGGAGCGACGAGGAGCGACGCGTCCCGGGCTGGGTGCAAAAGCCGCTCGCGTGCGACTTCATCGCCTATGCCTATGCGCCGTCGGGGCTGTGCTTCCTGCTTCCTGTCGCCCCGCTGCAGCGCGCCTGGCGGCAGCGGGGGAGGGAGTGGATCAGGCGCTACGGGACGCGGCGGGCGCAGAACCCGGGCTATGTCAGCGTTGGCGTGCCCGTGCCGAGGGCAGTACTAGTGGCAGCCATTGCGGAGGCCATGATCATCTGACCCCACCCACGCCTACAATCCCAGCAGCTTCCGCATCGTTTCACCCGTTGCCTCCTCGACGATCCCGAGCACAACGGGATGCCGGCATGACGACCTCAGGGAAAATCGTACAGTCCCAGACGGACAATGCCATCGTCGTCAGGCGAGCGGATAGGCCGTTTGATCCTGTACATGAACGCGGCGTGCGTTGCGCGGTCTGCGTTATCGTCCAGCCACCGGCGAATATCCGCGGCGGTTGGCGCTTGTATGCCCGTTTCCCGGGCGACGAGCTCCGCTGTGGCGGTAAAGCGAAACTCGGTCCCGTCGAGATCGCGCGTCAAAACATGTTCGAAAGCTTGTTCCATCGTTGATCGCCCTATCATTCGTAGCGCGGCGATGATCCGGGCGCGCCTAACCGGCCGCAAGACCCAGACGCGCCGTCTCGCAACATCGCCGCTCCGTAAGTGCGTGCCGGGCGATTGACTTTGGATCGGGGAGGCATGGGCCTGCCATCGGGTAACGGATAGCCCAAAGCCGTGCGACATCGATCCGAAGCTTTGGAGCCTTCGCTATTTCGCCGACGATCGCGTGCGCCCGGTGGCACGAGACGGGAGTCTGGCGAGCATCGACCAATGTACGAAGCTCCACCAGGGATGCACATGCCGCGCTGGGCGTCGTGCCTGACGCTAATCCTCGAGGCCACGCGGGTCGAGCCACTGCAGGCGCCATGCCCCCAGCGCGCTTCTGGCCCTCTGCACGGCAAACGAATCCTCCTCGCGGCCCCCAACAGAACGTGAAGGCGCCACGCGTTACTGGCGAGCTGCTGGCCACGGGGACTATCTGCGCAGAAAACCAGCGCACACTCGAAAACGGATGTTGATGGAGTCGCCATCGGCGTTCCAATTCGCTAACCTCTCCGGATGGGGGGATATCGACAGATTTCGCGACTGGCTTCGCTATCTGCATGCTTTGGTCTATTCGTCACAGCGGGGCTAGGGCTTGCCGGGTGCGGTACCAAGAAGCCCGACAAAGCGCAGGGCGGACGGCTCCCCGATCCCTCATTTAAACCTATCGATGGATATCGGGCGCTCAAACTCGGGATGTCTTTCGAGGATGCTCTCGGGGCAACCGATGTCGCGCTATTCAACCCTTACGGGCTAAAGGAGTGCTACCACGACATTGCGCTCCGCGGCTGTCTTCTGTCGCGCAAGGACGACGACACCGTCTTCGATGTGCGCGATGGCATCACCTACGCATTGAGCCTCAGCTTCAACAAACACGGCAAGCTCACTGACGTGATCCTCCAATACAGCCGCGATGGGGAGATCAGCGCGGACGAGTGCGAGGGGCTGTTCGCGAGAACCGCCGACTGGGTTGCTAAAGATTACGGGCCGCTCTTGCGGGTGCCGACGAGTGCGGCCGGCGAAACGGCGGCCGAGCGTAGATCGCCGGGTGGCATTGCATACCCGCGGTGGAGAGGAACCGACGGAAATCAGATTATGGGTATTCTCTACACGGACACCGGTCGACTAAAGGCAGGCCAGAAGGAAGGCGGCCAGGAGCGGACATGGGACCGTCGCGCCGCAAACGTTTTTGCCACCTACTTCGTGATTCGAAGCCAACCGACATGCATGGTCGACGTTCAGTTCAGCGAACCCTCAGCAATAGAGCGGCGGGCGGAGGAGCCAACCAAGGCGCCTCGACATGCTAGCGCGGCGTCATGAACAGCGAGACCGTGATCCGGCGCATGCGCGCCGTGGCGCTCGAGATACTGCTTCGCGATCCATCGGGCGGGCTTCAGACCTTCGTTGTCGACGGAAATTGCAGCGACAAAAACCTCAAGGCGATGCTCGCCAAGCCCGATCTCACGCGGGACGAGCGCAGTTTCGTCGAGCGCATTCTCGCGGACCTGAGCGAGGAGGCTCGCAAGGGCGCCTTGGCGCTGGCACAGTGCGACGACATCGTCGCTGCGGCGGAGCAGCTGCGCAGGCTCGATGAACAATAGGGCATGGCGACTCTCAAGGCAGCGTGGCGATCCTGTGCTTTGGTGGTGGCATGACGGCGGCCAGGCCCGCGGCTGCGGCCGCGGGCCATTCCATCATAAGTGCGGCTTTGTCCTCGCGCAGTTTCAGAAAATAACGGACCAATTAGATTGCGGGGCCGAGCTCTAGCGACCCGATGGAAGTACTGGTTATATAAGGTGCATCACGGGGTGGGGCGAACGCGATGGATTACGGCATAGCAATTTCTAGCATCGTCGCTTCATTGATGGTGCTCGGGCTCCTTGCTTTCGTTCTTATGCTTCCAGCCCGAGAACCTCTAGGACCTTGGTCACGGACAGGGCGATGGTCCAGAATCCCGTCACTAGAAATACTCTTCTTGTTGATATTCCTGATAGCCGCCACGGTGATCGCGATCGGTGTCGCACCGTTCGTCGCGCCGGCCCTGAAGTTTGTTGCTGCCTCCTCTGAAGCACAGCATTTAGCCTTTACGACAATGGCACTTGCAATGGGGGCGGGGTTGTTCGCTCTGCGGAAGTGGCAACGCCTGACTTACGGTGGGACCGAGGTGCTGGTCGCATTAATCGGGATCATGGCATACCCTGTCGCACCTGTGACTGGCACAACACTCACCGCCGCTACGGCGTCGTGGGCACTGGGATTCATGAGCCTGATCTACATTCTTGTTCGAGGCCTCGACAATATCGACACCGCGCTTGAGAGTCGCAGGGGCACGCCGGAAGCCGTCGAAGAGGCGCTGGCTTCAGGAACCAGCCTTCCGGAGTAGCGAGCGAGTTCGCGCGCAGCCGAACTGGAATGTGGGAACATTTGCGGGCATCACCGCCCTTCGCTTCTCATTTTGTGCAGCGTTATCAAGATCATACGCCGAATGTTATGGTGCCGCCTACAGGACTCGAACCTGTGACCCCCGCATTACGAATGCGATGCTCTACCAGCTGAGCTAAGGCGGCCCGTACCGAGGCGCTGCCCCGGGAAGAGGCGGCGCGCTTACCAGCATGCGGTCTAGCTGACAAGCGTTGCCAAAGCCTTTCGGCCACTCCCAAGGGGCGCTCTACTGCTCCCGGCCTTTACGCGTCGTTTACCATGGTGGTGCACAAGCAAACCGGACCGTTGGGCATGGGCCCCGCGGGCGGAGAAGGTGCGCATGGACGGGGTTCGCGGGGTGGACGAGCGAGTCGACGCGGCAGGCGACGAATATGGCGACGGCGCCGTGGCCGAACGGCCGGTCGAAGTCGGCAACGACGAACGCCGCATGCATGTGCGCGCCTATAACCATTGGGTCTCGCTGCTTCGCGGCCGCGCCTATCCGGCGATCGACGATCTGGATCCCGAGAATATCGCCGATTTCGGCGCGAACAGCGTGCTGCTCGATTTCAGCGGGGGGCTCGACGACCCGGCGATCCGTTTCCTCGGCACCGCGCTGCGCAGCGAATGCGGCGTCGAATCGCACATCACCCATGTCTCGCAAGTACCGAGTCGCTCGCTGCTCTCGCGGCTTACCGACCATTATCTCCAGATCATCGCCAATCGCGCGCCGATCGGCTTCGAGGCCGAATTCGTCAGCCAGCGCGGGTACAACACTTTGTATCGCGGCATCCTGATGCCGTTCTCGTCCAACGAGACCACGATCGACTTCATCTACGGCGTGATCAACTGGAAGGAACTGGTCGACGCCGCGACTCAGGCGCAGCTTCACGCCGAGATTGCCGAAGCGCGCCGCACCGCGCCGCGTCCGACGCTCGCGGCGCCGGTCTGGGCCGACGGGCCGAGCGCCGGTTTCGCCGCGTCGACGCTCCCCGACGAACCGACCGCCGAACAATCGGCTCTATCCGAGGAACCGACCGCGGAAGCGATCAACGAGCCGCCGATTCCCGAGGCAGCAAAAATTCCCGAAGCGCCGACCCTGGTCGCACCGGAAGCCGTCGCGGCCGAACCGGCGGGCGAGTCCGAGCTGCTGCTGACCGAAGTCGCGACTGCGCCGATCGGCGGCGACTCACTCGGCGATCAGCTGCTGCTCGCGCGCGAAAGCGCTGCGGCCGCGCGCGCCTCCGACGTGCGCAGCCGCGCCGCGCTCTATCGCGCGCTGGGCCGCGCCTATGATTTCGCATGCGCCGCCGAAACGCACGTCGATGCTTATGCCGCGCTACTCGCCGACGCCGGAATCGCGGTGCAGGAGCGCGCGCCGATGACGCCGGTGGTCAAGCTCGTGTTCGGCGTCGACTATGACAAGACACGGCTCACCGAATTCGCCGCCGTGCTCACCCATGCGCGCCGCAACGCAGTCGCGGCCGGCGGGCTGGAGGCACTGCTCGACGGGACCGAAGGCGGCATCAAGGGGCTGGTACAGGCCGAGCGCGCGCTGCGCGGCGGCACGCCGGCAAAGCCGGGTGCCACGCGCGCCGTCGCACGGCTGCGCAAGTGTCCGGTAATCGCTCCCCTGGCAATTCCGGCCGACGGCCGCGAGTTCGTCGTGCTCGTCGCACGCGCCGGAGTCGACGGCATGCTCGAAGTCGTCGCGCAACTCACAGATGACGGGAATCTCGCCGAACGCGTGCTGCGCAAGGCCGCAGCCTGATTCGCGGTGAATAGGCCGGCGCGCGATTCTTCTCGTGCGCAAAGCGCGCAATGATCGCACGAATACTGCACGCGGCCCCGTGCGTCGCGACACGGCGTTGCAAGCCTTGAGGTAGGCCGCAGGCAGGCGCATAGGCGCCCCATGCTAAAGATAAGAGAGGATATGCCGCGCGAGGCCTTTGCCGAGGCCTTGGTCGACGGCGCACTGCCAGGCGAACTCGAGGGCTTCGGCAAGGACGCGCGCAGCGATGCAGCCGCGTTCGTCGCCGCCGCTGCCGCACGGCGCAAGCCCGACACGCCGGCCATGGCGCTCGAGACCTTCGTGCGTGATGAGCGCCGGCTGATGCGGCTCGCCGTGATCAACGACGACATGCCCTTCCTCGTCGATTCGATCGCCAATGCGATCGCCGCGCACCACATCGTGATTCACCGCATCCTGCATCCGGTGCTCGACGTGAAGCGCGATGGGGAGGGCACGCTCGAAGCGATCGGCGCCGGCGCCCCCGAGTCGTTCGTCTATATCGAAATGGACCGCGCCGACGCCCGCGACCGCCGCGCGCTGCAAGGGGAAATCCGCAAGACGCTGTCGCGCGTCCGCGACGCAGTCGAGGACTGGCGCGCGCTCCAGACCGAAATGGCCGACGACGCCGCGCTGCTGAAGGACCGCGAAGCGTCGGCGCTGCTGCGCTGGTTCCACGACGGCGCGATGACGTTGCTGGCGCATGAGGAATGGCACCCCGACGGCCGCATGAGTCACAAGCTCGGCATTGCCCGCCACGACCTCGAGGTTCCGATCCTCGCGCAGGCCTCGCGCGAGGCGGCGCTCCGCCAGCTCCGCGACGGCGCACCGGCGCCGCTGCTGCTCAAATCGAACTGCACCTCGCCGGTGCATCGCCACGTCCCGCTCGACGTCGTGGTGGTGCCGGTGCACGAACGCGGCGAAATCGTCGGGCTGTCGATCCATGCCGGGCTGTGGACCAGCGCCGCGCTCAACACGTCGCCCGAAAACGTGCCGATGCTGCGCGCGCGGCTCGCCGCGCTCGAGGCCAAGTTCGACGTCGATCCCACCAGCCATGCCGGGCGCGCGATGGCGCACGCGCTGCAGGCGCTGCCGCACGACCTGATCACGGCGTTCGCGCCCGAGCAGCTCGAAGCGCTTGCGCTCACGGCGATGTCGGTGATCGACCGGCCGCGCCCCAAGCTGGTGCTGATTCCCAGCCGGCTCGGGCGGCAATTGTTCGCGTTCGTGTGGCTGCCGCGCGACGACGTCTCGACCGGGCGTCGCCAGGCGATCGCGCATATGCTGAGCAATGCGGCCAATGCTCCGGTGATCAACTGGTCGATCTCGCTCGAGGACGGCGTGGTGGCACTGATGCGCTTCACGCTCGACCTTAGGGAAGGCGCGATGCCCGACGTCGCCGAGCTCGACGCCGCGCTCGAACGGATGGTGCGCGGCTGGTCGCCGGCGGTGCAGGCCGCGCTTACCGAACTGGTCGGCACGCGCGCGACGCGGCTGGCACTGCGCTATGCCGCCGCATTTCCCGTTGCGTACCGCGCGAACAACAGCCCCGAGGAAGCGGCATGCGACATCGCGCGCATCGCTGCGCTCGAAGCGCCGCACCATCGCTCGGTGCGCATCTATGCCGACCCGGCGCGCCCCGACGCGTTGCGCATCAAACTCTATCGGCTCGGCGGCGCACTCGCGCTGTCGGACGCCGTGCCGGCATTCGAGAATTTCGGTTTCCACGTGATCGAGGAAGTGCCGACGCCGCTCGCCGGCGACATGGCCTTCATCCATGATTTCGAAGTCACGCTGCCCTCGCGCCAGGCGGTTCGCGCGGTGCTCGCTGCGCCGGGGACGGTCGAGGACGCCATCGCCGCGGTGCTCGAAGGCCGCGCCGAGAACGACGCGTTCAATCGGCTGATCGTCGAAAGCGGCATGGATCCGCGCGCCATCGTACTGTTCCGGGCGTGCTTCCGCTATCTGCGCCAGACCGGCATGACCTATGGGCTCGGCACCTTCGTCGACGCACTGCGCCGCGCACCCAAGGTCGCAGAGGCACTGATCGAGCGCTTCGATGCCGCGCACAATCCCGCACGACGCGACCAGGCGGCGATCGACGCCGCGGAGGTCGCGATCGAAGCCGGGCTTGACGATGTCGATGCCATCGACGACGACCGCATCCTGCGCACGATCCAGGGCGTGGTGCTTTCGACGCTGCGTACCAACGCCTACGCTCCGGCCGGCGTCGAGGCGCTGGCGTTCAAATTCGACAGCGCAGGCGTTCCCGGGCTGCCGCAGCCTCGCCCGTGGCGCGAGATCTGGGTGTATAGCCCGCGCGTCGAGGGCATCCATCTGCGCGCTGGCCCGATCGCGCGCGGCGGCATCCGCTGGTCGGACCGGCGCGACGACTTCCGCACCGAGATCCTCGGGCTGATGAAGGCGCAGCGCGTCAAGAACGCCGTGATCGTGCCGACCGGCGCCAAGGGTGGCTTCTATCCCAAGCATCTCCCCGCGCCGAGCGACCGCGAGGCGTGGCTTGCCGAAGGCACCGAGAGCTATCGCATCTTCATCCGTGCGCTGCTGTCGGTCACCGACAACATCGTCGCCGGCAAGGTCGAGCATCCGGAACATGTCACGGTGCTCGACGGCGAGGATCCTTATTTCGTCGTCGCCGCCGACAAGGGGACGGCGAGCTTCTCGGACATCGCGAACCGGATCGCCGTCGACCGCAATTTCTGGCTGGGCGACGCGTTCGCAAGCGGCGGCTCGCATGGCTATGACCACAAGGCGATGGCGATCACTGCCAAGGGGGCGTGGATCAGCGTACAGCGCCATTTCCTTGAACTCGGCATCGACGTGCAGTCGGATCCGGTGCGCGTGGTCGGCTGCGGCGACATGTCGGGCGACGTGTTCGGCAACGGCATGCTGCTGTCGAAGGCGCTCAAGCTGGTCGCCGCCTATGACCATCGCCACATCTTCCTCGACCCCGATCCCGACCCGGCGAAGAGCTGGGCGGAGCGCGCGCGGATGTTCGCGCTGCCGCGGTCGAGCTGGGCGGATTACGATCCCAAGCTGATCTCCAAAGGCGGCGGCGTGTTCGCGCGCACCGAGAAGTCGATTCCGTTGAGCCCCGAGATTCGCGCAGTGCTCGGCGTCGAGGCCGAGGAACTCGATCCGGGTGCGCTGATTTCGGCGATCCTCCAGGCGCCGGTCGAGCTGCTGTGGTTCGGCGGCATCGGCACCTATGTGAAGGCGGCGAGCGAAAATCACATCGAAGTCGGCGATCCGGGGAACGACCGGTTGCGAGTCGATGCCGAAACGCTGCGCGCCCGCGTGGTCGGCGAAGGCGCCAATTTGGGGGTGACCCAGGCCGGCCGCATCGCATTCGCAGGGCAAGGCGGGCGGATCAACACGGACTTCATCGACAATTCGGCAGGCGTCGACTGCTCGGACAATGAGGTCAACATCAAGATCGCGCTCAACCGCGAAGTCACCGAAGGTCGGCTCGCGTTCGAGGCGCGCAACGCCGTGCTCGCCGAGATGACCGACGAGGTCGCGCACCTCGTGCTCGAGGATAATCGGCTGCAGACGCTCGCGCTGTCGATGATGGAGAAGGACGGTTGCGTGGCGATGCCGAGCTATGTCCGCGTGATCGAAATGCTCGAAAGCGCCGGCCGGCTCGACCGGGCGGTCGAGGGGCTCGAAGGCAATCAGGAACTGCTGCGGCGCGGCCAGGACGGATCGGGGCTCACGCGGCCCGAACTGGCGGTGCTGCTCGCGACCTCGAAACTCGCGCTCCAGGAAGCCATCGAGCACAGCAGCCTCGGCGCGGACCCGGCGCTTGCCGGCGATTTGCATGCCGCATTTCCGGGGGCGATGCGCACGCGTTTCGCGGCGTCGATCGATGCGCACCGGCTGCGCGGCGAGATCGTCGCGACCAAGCTCGCCAACCGCATGGTCAATCGGCTCGGGGTACTGCATCCATTCGAACTCGCCGAAGAGGAAGGCGCGGCGATGGGCGACATCGCCGCGATGTTCGTCGTCGCCGAGAAGCTGTTCGACCTCGCGCCCCTATGGGCCGAGATCGAAAGCGCATCGATCAGCGAAGGCGCGCGGCTCGCACTGCTCGACGAAGTCGCAGTGGCGGTGCGCTCGCACATGGCGGACCTGTTGCGCGTGTGCCGCGCCGGCGCGGCGCCGGGCGAAGTGATCGAGCGGCTCAAGCCGATGATCGACAGCCTCAACAGCCAGACCAAGACTCTGCTGCTCGAGGATGTCCGGCTGCAGGCAAGCAACATTGCCGAAAAGCTTCACAGCGCCGGCGCGCCCGAGCCCATTGCGGCCAAGGTCGTGCGACTGTTCGAGATGGACGGGGCCGTTGGACTGGCCGAGCTAGGCGTGCGGCGCGGGATCGACGAGACCGTGTTGACTCGGGCGTTCACGCGGCTCGGACAGGCGCTCGGGCTCGACTGGGCGCAATCGACTGCCGCGCGCGTGTCCTCGGGCGACCCGTGGGAGCGGCTGCTGATCGCGGGCCTGGCGCGCGACTTCCAGCAGCTGCGGCTCGAGTTTCTCGCGCGGCAGGAAGGCGATGATCCCGTGGCGCAGGTCGAGGCCTGGCTTGCGGCCAACGCCGGGCGCGTCGCCCAGTTCGCGGGGCTGGTGAAGCGCGCGCGGCTGGCGCCGACTCCGAATGCGGCGATGCTGGCGCAGATCGCCGGGCAGGCGCGCGTGCTGCTGGGGCGGTAAGCAACCGGAGCCGCCGTAGCGCGGGCCGCGGCGGCCCTATTCGGCCGGCTGCGCCCGTGCTCGGCGGGTCTTGGCCTGGCCGCGCCATGTTCGCGCGCGCCACCACATGATCACTCCGGTGACCGCGAGCGCCGCGGGCAGCAGGCCGCCGAGGAAGATTACGACCTGCCAGAGCAGCCCCATGTCGCTGCCGTCATGGATCTGCCGCATCCAGCGCGCGACCGGTGCCGGGCGAGGCTTGGCGCGCGTGGCGACGCCGGTTGCATCGTCGACGCGGATTTCGACGGGCGCGCCGCCGGCCGCGAGCGTCACTTGCCATGCCGGCCGGGCAGTGCTCGGCCAATCGATTCGCGTCACATTGCCCGGTGCGCTTGCGTGCGCACTGGCGAGGGCATCGGCAAGGCTGGTGACCGGCACTACCGGTGCGGCGCGTTCGGGCGCGCGCGGTGTTTCGCCGGCGAGCGACCCGAAGAAAGCGGGGAAGCTGATCCAGGCGCCGGTTAGCGACAATATGAAAAGCGGAAGCGCGATCCAGAAGCCGAACTGATGGTGGAGATTGACGTCGAGATTGCGGTGCCGGCGCCAGCGCAACCCTTTGGTCCAGCTGCCGGCGATCGGCCACCATAGCCATAGTCCGGAAATCGACGACACCAGCATCGCCACACCGAGCCATCCGACGATGATTCGCCCGGTGCCGCCGGCGATCATCAGGCTGCCATGCAGCATGTGCAGGACCATGAGCGGGCCCGAGCGGCTCCCCGAGACTTCGAGCACGCGAGCGGTCGGCGGATCGAGATAGACGTTGATGCGGGCTGGCTTGTCCGCGACGGAGGCGCTCACTACGATCGGATCGCCAGCCGCCTCGGGCAGGCGCAACTGAGTAATGCGGGCGCCCGGCGCGAGTGCCCGCGTTGCCGCCGCGGCATAGGCCTGCGGCGGCAGCAGTGCGTTGCCGGTCGTGGCGTAGCGGGCGGGCTCGACGACACGATCGAGCGCGTCGTGCCAGACCAGCGCCGAGCCCGACAGGCACAGGGGAATGATCAGCGCCGCGAGGATCAGCCCGATCCACTTATGCAGCTGGAACCAGATGTTGCGCAGTCGAATCTTGGTCACGCGTCCGCCCATTGCCGAAGGAGATTATGATAGACCGACGTCAGCTCGATCACTGCGCGGTCGTCGTTGCCGAGCTGGCCGACCAGGCGCTGGATCGCGCGGTCGAGGTCGAGCAGGATGCGGCGCTGGCCGTCGTCGCGCACCATCGACTGAATCCAGAAAAACGAGGCGACGCGGCTGCCGCGCGTCACCGGCGCGACGTGGTGCAGGCTCGACGACGGGTAAAGCACCGCATGCCCTGCGGGCAGTTTGACCGACTGTCCGCCGAACACCCCCTCGATCACCAACTCGCCGCCGTCATATGCCTCGGGATCCTCGAGGAACACGGTCATCGACAAGTCGCTGCGGATGCGGAAGTCGCTGCCACGCTCGATGCGTACGGCATTGTCGACATGCGTGCCGAAGGCTTGGCCTGCGCCGTAGCGATTGAACAGGGGCGGGAATACCTTGAGCGGCAGCGCGGCGGCAACGAACAGGGGCGATGCGCCGAGCGCGTCGAGAATTATCGCACCGGCGCTGCGATGCGCGGCACTGCCCTCGGGGAGCTGTTCATTGTGCTTGGCGAGCGCCGATTGCGCGCCCGAAGTGGCGTTGCCGTCGATCCATTGGGCCGTGTCGATCGTCGCGCGCAGCGCCGCGACCTGGTCGCGCGACAGCAGCTCGGGGATTGCGATCAGCATGGCGCATTCCGCCACAGCGCCGCGGGCCCTTCGCTCCGCAGGCGCGCGTTATCGGCGCGCTTGAGCCAGTGGGACGCCTTGGCGCGAAACGCCGGGGTCGCCGCCGCGCCGCACCGCGCCAGCCACTCGAGCGCGGCGTCGGTCTGCCCGGCGAGCGCCAGCATGCGCGCATGGTTGAACATGCCGCGGAAGTCACTGCCTTCGGCGGCGCGCGCGTAACAGTCCGCTGCGATCGTCATATCCTTTGCCACCACCCAGCCGTCCTCGTGGAAGCTGCCGACGTAGTTGACTGCCTTGGCATTGCCCAATGCAGCGGCCTTTTCGAACCAGGCGTGCGCCGCCGGCTTGTCCTCGGCCACGCCCTCCCCGAGCGTCAGGGCCGTGGCGTAGTTGACCATGGCCCAATCGAGCCCGCGCTCGGCAGCGACGCGAAAGCATTCGGTGGCGCGTTGCTTGTCGATGGCGACTCCCCAGCCGAGATCGTAGCAGCGGCCGACCATGTTGAGCGCCATGAGGTGACCCGCCTGCGCGGCCTGGCGGAACCAGATGAACGCTGCGGCGGGATCACGCGCGACGCCCGTGCCATCGAGCAGCATCTGTCCATAGACCGCCTGCGCCTCGGCCACGCCGGCTTCGGCGCCGGTGCGGATGAGCTCGACGCGTTCCTCCGGCGATTCGAGGCGTCGGACAACCTCTTTCGGTGAAAGGGCGTCGAGCATGGTCAATATTTGAAGCTCAGCGTCGCGAACGCCGATCGACCCGGGGCGATCGTCGCATAATGGCTGGTATAGACCTGGTTGAAATAGGCTTTGTCGGTGAGGTTCTGGACGTTGACGCTCAACTCCCAATGCGCGTCGACCTTGTAGCCAATCCGCGCGTCGAACCGCCAATAGCTCGGCGCCATGCGATAGAGCGTCCTGGTCGCCGGTGTCACCGTGACCACCCCGGCGCTGGTCTGAGTCGCCGCACGATTGTCGGCATAACCGCCGAACACGCGCGACGAATAAAAGGCGCCGGCGCCGAGGCTGAGGTGCCTGATCGGCGTGACACTCGTCCACAAGGTGAAAGTATCGGTGGCGGTCTGTGGTACCTGCTTGCCGGTGTTGACCGACGGCACAAGGACCGTCGTCGCCTTCGCAGCGCCATTGGCGACGACGGCGAGCGCGCTATAGCCGGCATCGACGATCCGCGGATCGAGATGCGTGTAGCCGCCGAATATGCTCCACCAGCGTGTGATCTGGCCGTTGAAAGTCGCTTCGATGCCGCGGATGCGTGTCTTGCCGATGAACGCGACATTGTTGTTGGCGTCCGTCACGCGCGCATTGGCGATCTCGGTCTGGAACCCGGCGATCGTCAGTGCGAGCTTTTCATGGAAGATGTTCGCCTTGGCGCCGATCTCATAGGATTTGGTCTTCTGCACCTTCAGACTGTCGAGCAGCGCAAGGTTGGTCGCGCTGGCAGTCGCGGGTAGCGCATTGTCGTCGCGGCCCTCCCCCAGCAGCGCATTGGGCGGCGTCGCGGCGGTGGCGTAGCTGGCGTAGAGGCTACTCCACGGCGTGGGCTTGTACACCAGCCCCGCCTGCCAGTTGAACAGATCGTCGGTGCGCGAGAGGGTGTAGCTCGTCGTCGCCGTATAGCCCTGGCCCGGCGTCAGGCGCGACGTGAAGCGATCGTAGCGCGCGCCGAGGTTTAGGATCAGCGACGGCAGCAGGGTGATCGAATCGAAGCCGTAGACGCTGACGGTATGCGCGTCGTTCTGCGTCTCCTCGAGTGGCAGCGTGCGGTCGATGGTGGCGGTGGCGCCCGACGTGTCGCTCGCATAATTGACCCAGGGATCGGCAGGTTTGGGACTGAACAAGCTCGCGCAATAGAAGCGCGCGATCGCCACCGAGGTGCAGCGCGGGCTGTTCGTCGCGCCGCCCGCGAGTTGCTCGACGCCGTTGGCGTTGAGGAAGCCGCGCGTGACGAACGTCCCGCGCCGCGTCTTTTCCCAGGACAATTCGACGCCCGCGGAAAAGCTGTGCTGGATCTTGCCGGTGTCGAAATGCCCGAACAGGTCGGTCTGGCTTACGATGCTGTCCGAAAAGCCGTAGCGGCTGTTCGGCCGGCGCCACACCAGCCCGCCGGGACTTTGCGCCGTCGCGGTGGTGAAGCCGAATGCATTTCCCTGCGAATCGTCGGGCTGGGTGTAAATATAGGCCTGATCGTTGCGCGACCAGCGCGCGGTGCTGCGCAGCGTCACCGTGCCGAAATCATGCTCGGCGCGTACAGTCGCCTGGTCGGTCGTGGTGTCGCGGAAGTCGCGCGACACCAGGCCATAGAATGCCGAGCGCGCGATCGTCCCGGTCTGGCCGGTGATCGTGGTGACTCGACCCAGCGCGGGCGTCGAATAGACGGTGCCGGTGCCAGGTGCGTTGGCGATGGTGTAGAAATAGGGCAGCCCGCTGTCGGGCAGCTCGTGACTCTCGAGATGGTAATAGGCGGCGGTGAGGCGGGTGGGCGTGCCGAGCCCGAGCGTCACGCTCGGCGCTATGCCCCAGCGCCGCTGCCACAGCGCGTCGCGGCCGGCGACATCCTGGTCGTGCCACATGCCGGCGATGCGGACGGTGAGCTGGTCGCCGAGATGATGATTCAGATCGATCGTCGCGCGCTTGTAATCGGCAGTGCCGAGGCTCGCCGAGCCGCTCACGAAGTCGCGCATCACCGGCTGCTTGGAAATGATGTTGATCGAGCCGCCGGCACTGCCGCGACCGCCGAGCGTCGAATCCGAGCCGCGCACGATCTGCACCTGCTCGACGTCGAACGTCTCGCGCGTCTGGCTGGCGGGATCGCGCACGCCGTCGACAAACACGCTGCCTTGACTGTCGAAGCCGCGGATGAACGGCCGGTCGCCGATCGGATTGCCGCCTTCGGCCGCGCCGAACGTGATGCCGGGCACGGTGCGCAGCGCATCGGCGAGCGTGGTCGAGCCGGTCTCACCGATCACCTGCGTGGGCAGTACGACGATCGAACGCGGCGTGTTCTGGAGGCTGGCAACCGCTTTCGGCCCGTCGAGATCGACTTGCTTGCCAGTGACCACGATGTCGTTGCGATGGTCCTGCTCTGCGGGCTCGGGCGCCGGATCCGGCGCCTCCGCGGCGTGCGCGCTGTTCCCGCTGACGATGAAGCCGACACAGGCAAGGGCAAGATAGCCGGCCGACGATCCCTGACGAACGGCACGCGTACAATTCACTGCGAAAACATCCCTTGGCTCGTTTCGCAGCGAGTTATTGCGAGTGGTTCTCACTGTCAAATATTATTGCGAGCCATTCTCAAAATCATTTGGCACCGAAACGGCCTCGCGGTCGAACCGCTGGCAGGTCGGCCTGATCGTGACGCGAAGAAAATCAGCTGGCGGGCAAGCGCAACGCCATCAGCCAACTGCGCAAGGCACTCGCCAGGTTCGGTGCTCTCGGCGCGGTGATTCGCGCATGATCGATTTGCGCTACCAGCGCGCTGAGCGGAAGATTGCGTTCCCGCGCGGCGGTTTCGAGCGCGTCCCAGAAGATCGGCTCGAGGCTGACCGAGGTTTCGTGGCCCGCGATGGTGATCGAGCGCTTGACCGGGCCGATGAAGCCGCCCGGAGGGGCATCAATCATTGCTGTCGAACAGCGCCGCGAGCTGCTCGATCATCGTGCCGGCGAGCTGCTCGGCGTCCATGATCGTGACCGCGCGCTGGTAATAGCGGGTGACGTCGTGGCCGATGCCGATCGCGACAAGCTCGATCGGCGAGCGCTGCTCGATCCAGCCGATCACCTGGCGCAGATGGCGTTCGAGATAGGAACCCGAATTGACCGACAGCGTCGAATCGTCGACCGGCGCGCCGTCGGAGATCACCATCAGGATGCGGCGGTCCTCGGGACGCGCGATCAGCCGGCTGTGCGCCCAGAGCAAAGCCTCGCCGTCGATATTTTCCTTGAGCAGCCCTTCGCGCATCATCAGCCCGAGCGATTTCTTGGCGCGGCGCCACGGCTCATCGGCCTGTTTATAGACGATGTGGCGAAGGTCGTTGAGCCGTCCCGGCTGCGGCGGGCGGCCGTCGGCGAGCCAGCGCTCGCGGCTCTGGCCGCCTTTCCAGGCGCGCGTGGTGAAGCCGAGGATCTCGGTCTTGACGCCGACGCGCTCGAGCGTGCGCGCAAGGATGTCGGCGCTGATCGCGGCGATCGAGATCGGCCGGCCGCGCATCGACCCCGAATTGTCGATCAGCAGCGTGACGATCGTGTCCTTGAACTCGGTGTCGCGCTCGACCTTGTAGCTGAGCGACTGCATCGGATTCACGACGACGCGCGCGAGCCGCGCGGCATCGAGCAGACCCTCTTCCTGGTCGAAATCCCAGCTGCGGTTCTGTTGCGCCATCAGCCGGCGCTGCAGCCGGTTGGCGAGCTTGGTCACCACGCCCTGCAGATGAATCAGCTGCTGGTCGAGATAGGAGCGCAGCCGTTCGAGCTCGTCCTCGTCGCACAGGTCGGTCGCGGCGACGACTTCATCGAACTGCGTGGTGAACGCCTTATATTCGAACTGCGGCGGCAGGTCCGACCAAGGCCGGTTGGGCCGCACCGGCAGCATCGAATCCTCGCCTTCCTCGCCCTCCTGGCCGTCGCCGTCGTCCATCGCGTCGTCCTGACGCTGCTGAGTCTCGCCGTCTTCCTGGTCGGACTCGCGCTGCTCGCCGCGGGCATCGACTTCGCCCTGTTGGTCGCTCGACTGCTGTTCGCCTTCGTCGTCGCCCTGGTCCTGCTCTTCGGTGCCCTCGTCCTCGCCGCCGCCATCGTCGGCTTCGTCGGGGACCATATCGGCTTCGATCAGTTCGAGATCCTCGAGCAGCCGGGTGACCAATTGCGAAAAGGATTTCTGGTCGTCGATCGCGAGCGCGAGCGCGTCGAGGTCGCCGGCGGCCTTGTCCTCGATCCAGTCGCGCACCAGTTCGAGCCCCATCGCAGCGGCCGCCGGCGCGGGGCGGCCGGTGAGCCGCTCGCGCACCATCAGCTGGATCGCGGTCGACAGCGGCACTTCGTCCTTGTTGCGCGCGCGCGTGATCGGATCGGAGCGCAGCTTGAGGCCGAGCGCATGGTCGAGATTGCCGGCGATGCCGGCATAGCCGCGCGACCCGAGCGCCTCGACGCGCGCCGTCTCGACTGCGTCGAACACTGCGCGCGCGACCGCTTCGCGCGGCGCGTGCTTGAGATGCAGACCATTGTCGTGATGCCGCAGCCGCAACGCGAAACTGTCGGCAAAGCCGCGTGCCTCGCCGACCTGCTCGGCAGGCAGGTTGCGCGCCGGCATCGGCACGCGCAGCTGCTTGCCGACCTGGGCAGGCGCGTCGGAAGTGAAGGCGAGCTCGACTTCGCTCTCGCCCGATACCGCGCGCGCGGCACCCGCCAGCACGGCGCGGAAGCGATCGAGCGGGGAGTCGTTGGCCATGCGGCCGCATTGGGAGGCCGGGCCGCGCGATGCAAGCCCCTGCGCGCTGGTCGGCCACGCGGGAGGCGCCGAGCCGCCTCCCGCGTCGCACGGTCATTTGACGTCGATAAACGGCATCGGCCCCGAGCCGACATAGGTCGGCAATTGGCCGTTCCATTTCTCGACCGCGCGCAGCTTGACGATCTCCGGATTGGTACGGATCGCTTCCGCCTCAACCTGGATCGCTTCGGCGTCGCCCTTGGCCTTGGCGATTCGCGACTCGGCGTTGGCCCTGGCGGTTGCGACATTCGCCTGTGCCGCGAGCGCGGACTGCTCGTTCGCGATCTTCGCGTTGATCTGGTCGAGCACCGTCTGCGGCACCACGATATTCCCCGCCCAATAGATCTGCTCGATCTGCAATCCGACCGGCGCGAAGAATGCCTGCACGCGGCGCTGCGCGGTCGCGATCAGCTCGGCCTTGTGGTTGCCGTAGATCTCCTCGACGCCGAGCTGCGCGGCGCGCTCGACGACTGCGTTGCGGATCGCATTGCGCAGCGGTCCGGCGATGATCGCGTCCATGTCGGTGCGGTAGCGCTGGAACAGGATCGACGCGTGCGCCGGATCGACATGATAAGAGACCGCGACGTCAGCCTTGAGCGACAAGCCGTTCTTGTCCTGGAAATTGAAGCTCTCGTCGACCGCGTTCTGCTCGGTTTGCGAAGCCGTCCAGGTGTAGGTGCGCGTGAACACCGGATATTCGTAGATATGCGTCCCCGGCGGCGAGAAATACCAGCCGACGGGCAGCGAGTTGGGCGAGACGCCCCCCGCGACGTTGTTGACGCGGATGCCGACGTTGCCCGGCTCGACGCGCGCGAAACTGCTCATCACGACGGCCGAGACGGCAACGCCTGCAAGAATGACCCACAGGATCACGCTGCGGAACACTCGCAGCGGATTGAATCCGCGAAATCCCTGATTTTCGTTCGACATAATGCTCTCCAACAAGTCGGGGCGATGCCCCTGGTCATCCGGCCGCGAGGCGAGGCAGGAGACGCACGGCGGGAGCCTTGCGAAGACGCGTGGAGTCGATCGGTGGGGTGGGTCGGCGGATGCGCGTTCGCGGGAACGGCGCAGGCGGGACGACACAGCAACAGCCAGATCGCGGAACAACCCCAGGGGGTCACCACAACTCTAAAGCTCAAGCCGAAACGTCGCTAATGCCTGCTCCTCAACGAACCGAATGCCGGTGATTCTACTATGCCCTGCGCGGCCGGCAAGCGAAACCGGACAAGGTGCAGCGCCGCGCGCACCGATTGCATTTTATGCAATCGGTGCCGCTCGTATCAGGCGCGCCCGACGACGCTCTCGGGCAGGTCCTTGCCGAACACGCGCTGATAATATTCGGCGACCAAGGCGCGCTCGGCCTCATCGCACTTGTTGAGGAACGAGAGCCGGAACGCGAAGCCGACGTCGCCGAAGATCTCGGCATTTTGTGCCCAGGTGATCACCGTGCGCGGGCTCATCACCGTCGAGATGTCGCCGTTAACGAACCCGCGGCGCGTCATGTCGGCGACGCGCACCATGTTCTCGACGATCGCCTTGCCGCCGGGCTTGTCATACTCGCCCGACTTGGCGAGCACGATCTGCGCCTCGGTGGCGGCAGGCAGATAGTTGAGCGTCACGACGATGTTCCAGCGGTCCATCTGGCCCTGGTTGATCTGCTGCGTGCCGTGATAGAGCCCGCTGGTGTCGCCCAGGCCGACCGTGTTCGCAGTCGAAAACAGCCGGAAATAGGGGTTCGGGCGGATCACGCGATTCTGGTCGAGCAGGGTGAGCTTGCCCTCGGTTTCGAGCACGCGCTGAATTACGAACATCACGTCGGGGCGGCCGGCGTCATATTCGTCGAACACCAGTGCCGTCGGCGTCTGCAGCGCCCAAGGCAACAGGCCTTCGCGGAACTCGGTGACCTGCACGCCCTCGCGCAGCACGATCGCGTCGCGGCCGACGAGGTCGATGCGGCTGATGTGCGCGTCGAGGTTGATGCGGATGCAAGGCCAGTTGAGCCGCGCCGCGACCTGTTCGATGTGCGTCGACTTGCCGGTGCCGTGATAGCCCTGCACCATCACGCGGCGGTTGTGCGCGAAGCCGGCGAGGATCGCCAGCGTCGTGTCCGGATCGAACACATAGGCCGGATCGAGATCGGGAACGCGCTCGTCCGCTTCGCTGAATGCCGGCACTTCCATGTCGATATCGATGCCGAACGAGTCACGCACGTTGACCTTCTTGTCGGGCGCGTCGAGAATCGTCGTGGCGCGGCTGTCTGGTTGGATGTTCGGAATGTCGGCCATGATTTTGTCCTGAGCCGCGTGCGCGGCGGAGTCGAGGGCGACCTAGAAAATACTTGCCCCTGCCGCAACGCAAAACGGCCGCTCACCGATCCCGCGTCGCGTCCGGATGATCGCTTTTCACACCCGGCCGGCCATGACGTCATTGCGCCTGCGGCTCGTTGCGGCATACGCCGCGCGGACGGCACGGCAGCCTGTGTTGCCAGCCCTAATCGGTCTTCGGCGGCAGCGGGAACAGCGTCACGAAGCGTTCGGCGAGCGCGCGGTCGCCGGTCAGGCGCAGCGCACCGGCCGCCTCGGCGTCGGCGATCGGCCGGCCGCCATAGACGATCGAGACGAAGGTCATCGGATCGGTATCGAATATCACGTCGCCCGCCGGCTCGCCGCGCTCGATTTCGATCCATTCGCCGATCGTGGCGATGAAGCCCTCGGCACCGAAGCGGAAGCCGATGCGCGCGCGTAACCCGGCGGCGAGTTCGCGATCGAACATCGTGCGCAGCGACATCATCGCCGACGACCCCGACATGTACAGCGTCGGATCGTGCAGCGGCGAACGCACTGCCCAGCGCCCGAGCTCCTGGATGGCGGTCTCGCTTTGCCGGCCCCAGGGCGTGAGCTCATAGACCTGCACCGAGGCCGGAGGCGGGAGTTTGCGACGCACGACGATGCCGGTCGCCTCCAATCCCTCGAGCCGCTGCGTCAGCACATTGGCGCTGATTCCGGGCAGGCTGCCCCGTAATTCGCTGAACCGTCTTCCGCCGTACATCAATTCGCGCACGATCAGCAGCGACCAGCGTTCGCCGATCAGATCGAGCGCGAGCGCTGTGCCGCACGCATCGTCATACCAGCGATTTTTCAAGGGTTTGGGCGTGTGAGTCATTTTTTCTAACTTCGTAGTTGCTTTTTGTAACTTAAGACGCCATCAGCGTCAAGCAAGCGACTCGCCGAACCGAATCGAGAGGAGAGGAACCATGACGGAAGCCGCCACTTTACCGAGCGCCGTCGAACTCGCCGAAAGCGAGGACACGCGCTGGCCGAACGAGAGCGCCGAATATCGCCGCGCCCGGACCGCGCTGCTCGCCGAGGAAATCGAGCTGCGGCGCCACATCGAACGCGTCGCCGCGCAGCGTCGCGCCTTGCCCGCCGGTCCCGAGGTCCGCGGCGATTATCGCTTCGAAGGCGAGCACGGCACCGTCACGCTCGCTGACCTGTTCGGCGACAAGCACACGCTCGTCGTCTACACCTATATGTTCGGGCCGCAGCGCGAGCGCCCCTGCCCGATGTGCACTTCGCTGCTTTCGGCCTGGGACGGCGAGACTCCCGATATCGAGCAGCGCGTCGCCTTCGCGGTCACGGCGCGCTCACCGCTCGACAAGCTGCTTGCGTTCAAGCGCGAACGCGGCTGGCAGCATCTGCCGCTCTATTCGGACGCGAACGGCAATTTCAGCCGCGACTATCATGCCGTCACGCCCGACGGGAACGACATTCCGCAGCTGCTGGTGTTCGACCGCCGTGAAGGCACGATCCGGCTGTTCTGGGCGGGCGAGATGGGCAGCAAGAGCGCCGACCCCGGCCAGGATCCCCGCGGCGCGCCCGACCTGATGCCGCTGTGGACGATCCTCGATTTCACGCCCGAGGGGCGCGGCACGAACTGGTACCCCTCACTTACCTACGATTCCTGAACCCGTTCGAAAGGAGAGACCCATGTCACAGATGATCTTCATCAACCTGCCCGTCGCCGACGTCGCCAAGGCAACCGCCTTCTACGAAGCGCTCGGCTTCACCAAGGACGAACGGTTCAGCGCCGAACATGCCTCGTCGATGCAGCTTTCGGACACGATTGTGTTCATGCTGCTCGATCGCGCGTTCTTCAGGACCTTCACGCCAAAGCCGATTGCCGACGCGCATGCCACCACCGAAGTGCTGCTCGCCTTGTCGCGCGACAGCAGGGAAGCGGTCGACGAGATCGTCGAGAAGGCCGCGGCTGCCGGCGGCAAGATCGACGTGCGCGAGAAACAGGACCTCGGCTTCATGTACGGCCGCTCGTTCGAGGATCTCGACGGCCATATCTTCGAGCCGCTCCACATGAACATGGACGCGTTCCTCGCCGCCGGCGACGCCGCGCACGAACACGCCTGAAGGAGAGTAAAGATGGCCAAGATCACCCCCGTACTCTGGTTCGACATGCAGGGCGAGGAAGCCGCGACTTTCTATGTTTCGCTGCTTCCCGACAGCCGCATCGACAATGTCGTCCGCGCGCCCTCGGACAATCCGAGCGGCAAGGAAGGCTATGCGATGGTCGTCGACTTCACGCTCGCCGGCCAGAAATTCTCGGCGCTCAATGGCGGCCCGCACTTCAAGCCCAACGAAGCCGTTTCGTTCATGATCTCGACCGATGACCAGGCCGAAACCGACCGGCTGTGGGACGCGATCGTCGGGAACGGCGGCCAGGAATCGATGTGCGGCTGGTGCAAGGATAAATGGGGCTTCAGCTGGCAGATCACGCCCAAGCGGCTGATGCAGCTGATGACCGATCCAGACCCCGACCGCGCGCGCCGCGCCAGCCAGGCGATGCTCAAGATGAATCGGATCGATATCGCCGGGATCGAAGCCGCCGCGAACGGCGACTGAACCGAACGCCATTCATTCAATCGGACCGAAGGAGCCCGTCCCATGTCTTTCGTCGATGGTTATGTGCTCGCCTGCCCCGAAACCGCCAAGCACGAATATGTCGCGATGGCCAGCAAGGTCTCCGGCATGTTCAAGAGCTATGGCGCGCTCCAGGTCACGGAATGCTGGAGCGCCGATGTCCCGCACGGCAAGGTCACCGATTTCTACCGCGCGACCCAGGCGAAGGAAGGCGAGGCGATCGTCTTTTCCTGGGTGGTCTGGCCCGACAAGGCAACGCGCGACGCCGGCTGGGCCAAGCTGATGGAAGACCCGGCGATGCGCGAGAACAAGCCGCCGTTCGACGGCCAGCGCATGTTTTGGGGCGGCTTCGACGTGATCGTCCAGGCCTGACCCAAAGCAACACAGAAGCAAGGAGAGCAATCATGGCGAGCCACCAAGGCAGCTTCATCTGGTACGAACTCATGACCAAGGATCGCGCCGCGGCGGCGCGCTTCTACGGCAAGGTTCTCGGCTGGTCGGTGTCGCACGCCGAGGGAGAGCATCCCTATAGCGAAATCAAGGCGCCCGACGGCGGGTCCGTCGGCGGGATGTTGCCGCTCGACGCGCATATGATCGCAAACGGCGCGCGGCCGGGCTGGTTCGCCTATATCTGCGTCGACGATGTCGATGCCGAACTCGACGCACTCAAAGGCGCAGGCGGGCGCGTGTTCATGGACCAGACGCTGCCGGTCGGGCGCATCGCGATGGTCGCCGATCCGCAAGGCGTGCCGCTCTATCTGATGGATCCGGTGCCGCCGGCCGATAAGCCCGACGCGGTGTCGACTGCATTCAGCCCCACGACGGAAGGCCATGTCACCTGGAACGAGCTGGTCACGCCCGACCCGGCCGGCGCAGAAGCCTATTATACCAGCCGCTTCGGCTGGGAGCGGCTGGGCGCGATGCCAATGGGGCCGATGGGCGACTATGTGTTCCTGGGGCATGGCGAGGTGCGGTTCGGCGCGCTGATGCAGGCGCCCGAGGGCACCCAGCCGCAGTGGAAAATCTATTGGCGCACCGGCGACATCGACGCCGCCGCAGCGCGAATCACCGACGCCGGCGGGACGGTGACCCAGCAGCCGCACGAGGTCCCGGGCGGCGATTGGGTGGTACAGGCGACCGATCCAGAGGGCGCGCTCTTCGGCGTCGTCGGATCGCGAGGCTGAGATGCTCGAGCTGTACGGCCACCCCTTCTCGTCGTACACTTGGAAAGCGCTGATCGCGCTCTACGAGAATGGCACGGCGTTCACTTTCCGGCCGCTCGACCCCGAGCATCCGGACAACGGCGCCGTCTTTTTCGAACATTGGCCGATCGGCAAATTCCCGTTGCTGCTCGACCAAGGCAAGCCGGTCTTCGAATCGAGCATCATCATCGAGCACCTCCAGCTCCATCATCCGGGGTCGGTGCGCCTGGTCCCCGACGAGCCCGCGCTCGCGCTCGAAGTTCGAATGCTCGACCGTATCTTCGACAATCACGTCATGAGCCCGATGCAACGTGTCGTGGCGGACGCGATCAAACCTGCCGCGCGGCGCGATGCCGAGGACGTCACCCAGTCCAAGGCGATGCTCGACAAGACCTATGGCTGGCTGGAGACATGGATGGCGGACTGGGAATGGGCCGCGGCAGGTCGGTTCAGCCTGGCCGATTGCGCTGCCGCACCCGCGCTGTTCTACGCCGATTGGGTCCATCCGATCGCCGATACCCATGCCAGGCTTCGCGCCTATCGCGCGCGGCTGCTTGCACGGCCGTCGATCGCGCGCGTGGTCGACGAGGCGCGGCCCTATCGCCCATTGTTCCCGCTCGGCGCACCCGACCGGGATTGAAGCTTGCCGAGCAGATCGTGCAAGCAGCGTGGCGCGTCGTTTCCTCGAGAGGCACGCGATTGCGAGCACCGGGGGCGCCTGACACAATCCACGCGCCGAGAGGGAGAAGCGCGATGCACGGCGACGAGCGATCGGTTCCGGTCAAGACCGACGCCAGGCAGAAGCTGATGTGGATGGCGATCGGCGCGGGCGCGATGGGCGCCTTCGCCGTCGGCGCGATGGCGATCGGGAGCGTCGCGATCGGTGCACTGGGCATCGGCCGCGCGCGGATCCACCGGCTGCGTGTCGACGAGCTCGACGTGGGGCGGATCAAGGTCGAAACGCGTGACGAAAGCTGAGTGCGAAGCGCTCAAGCCTAGACGAAGGCAGGTGAGCGCCGCAGCAGCTGATAGGCGTCGATCACTTGCTGCAACTGCTCCTCATGGCTGCGATCGCCGCCGTTGCGGTCGGGATGATAGCGCCGGACCAGCTCCGAATAGCGGCGGCGGAGCGCCATGCGGTCGGCATCGATTTCGAGGGCAAGCGTGCGCAACGCCTCGCGGTCCTTGCCCGAGAGCGGCTTTCCGTCCTTGCGCTGCTGCGGCATGCGGCTGCGGAAGCGCGCACCGATCGCATCGAGCGGATCGGCGAAATCGGCCCAGCGCGGCGGGCGGTCCGCGGCGCCGGTCGACGCGAATGCGCGCGTCTCGCGCTCCCAGCCGGCGAGCGGGCGCTGGGCGTCATGGATCTCTTCGGGCGACATTCCGGCGAAGAAATTATAGCCTGCGTTGAATTGGCGAACGTGATCGAGGCACAGCCAGCGATAGTCGCCCGGCCCATCAATGCTATGGCCGGCACCGCGTCCATTGGGCGCGCGGAACTCGCCCGGTTCCTCGCATCCAGGCTCCGAGCACAGCCTGCCCGGCGCTTCCACGCGGCCATGGAATCGCGAATTCGGACGATCCTTTCTGGGTGGACGATCGGCCACAGGACTCCCTCGAACAAACTTCTTATATATGCGCCATGCATGACTCTGCCACCGGACCGATCGCCCAGGCGATCGCAACTCGTCTCACGGCCGCGCTCGCGCCGACGCAGCTCGAAGTGATCAACGACAGCGCGCACCATCACGGCCATATGGGCGACGACGGCAGCGGCGAATCGCATTTCACGGTCGTCGTCGAAAGCCCCCGCTTCGTCGGACTCAACCGCGTCGCGCGGCAGCGGCTGGTGAACCAGGCGCTCGCCGAGCTGTTACGCGATCACGTCCACGCGCTTGCGATCCGCGCGAGGGCTCCGGGAGAGACTTGATGGCGTATGATCTCTGGTATTGGCCGAACATCCAGGGCCGGGGCGAATTCATCCGCCTGCCGCTGGAAGCCGCCGGGATCGAGTATCGCGATTGCGCACGCGAGCGAGGCGCCAAGGCATTGATGGCGGACATGGCGGCGCGCGAGCCGCGTGCGCCGTTCGCGCCGCCCTATCTGATCGCCGGAGACGAATGCATCGCCCAGGTTGCCAACATCCTGCTGTGGCTCGGCGAGAAACACGATCTCGCACCGGCAAAAGACCGGCTCTGGCTGCACCAGCTCCAGCTCACCGTCACCGACTTCATTGCGGAGGTACACCAGGTCCATCATCCGGTCGGCGTCGGCGCCTATTACGAGGACCAGAAGCCCGAGGCGGCGCGCTTCGCGCAGGAATTTCGTGAGGACCGCATTCCCAAATTCCTCGACTATTTCGAGGATGCGGCCGCCGCCGGGGGCGAATGGATCGCCGGCGCGCGCTGGAGCTATGTCGATTGTTCGATGTTCCAGCTGATCGAAGGGCTGCGCTACGCCTTCCCGCGGCGCACGCAGACGATCGCGCCGCGCATTCCCAACCTCATACGGCTGCGCGACCAGGTCGCGGCGCTGCCCGGGGCCGCCGCCTATCTCGCCAGCGATCGGCGGATCGCCTTCAACAGCAACGGCATTTTCCGCCACTACCCCGAGCTCGACGCCGCCTGAGAGCCTCGCGGTGCGGCGCGCGTTGGTTTATGCAGCGTAAATGAACACGCTCGTCACGCAAGTCATCGAACCCGTCACGCACGATCTCGGCGGCTTCAAGGTCCACCGCACGCTGCCGTCGCGGCCGCGCACGATGGTCGGACCCTTCATCTTCTACGACCAGATGGGACCTTCCCGGTTCGAACCCGGCCGGGGCATCGACGTGCGTCCGCACCCGCACATCAATCTCGCGACCGTCACCTATCTCTATCAAGGCGCGATCGACCATCGCGATTCCCTCGGAACCTTCGCGCGGATCGAGCCCGGTGCAGTCAATCTGATGACCGCCGGGCACGGCATCGTTCACTCCGAACGCTCGCCCGGCGACCAGCGCAAGGAGGGGCCGATGCTGTCGGGCATCCAGACCTGGCTCGCACTGCCCGAGCGCTTTGAGGAAATCGACCCGGTGTTCGAACATGTTCGCGCCGAGGACCTGCCGGTCGTCGCGTGCAGGGATGCCCGCGCGCGCGTGATCATGGGCAGTCTGTGGGGGGTCGCGGCGCCGACCACGACCTACGCCGGCACCATCTATGCCGACATTGCGCTCGCGCCTGGCGGCAGCGTGCCGATCGATGCGGGTGCCGACGAGCGCGCGATCAGCCTGTCGTACGGCGAAGCGAGCCTCGACGGGCAGCCGCTCGACGTTTCGACGATGTACGTGCTGCGCCCGGGCATCGCCGCGACGCTGCGATCGGCCAAGGGCGGGCGCGTGATGCTGTGCGGCGGCGAAGCGTTCGCGACGCCGCGCCATGTCTGGTGGAACTTCGTCTCATCGCGGCGCGAGCGGATCAACCAGGCGAAGGACGATTGGCGCGGCGGCCGTTTCCCGACCGTGCCGCAGGACGACCAGGAATTCATTCCGCTGCCCGACGTGCCCCTCACGGTCAGCTATCCGTGACTCCACTGACGCGCGTCGCGCTGTCGACGGGAGTCGAGCTCGACGTCGCGCTGGCCGGCGATGCCGCGAACCCGGCGATCCTCCTGCTTCACGGCTTTCCCGAATCGCATCGCACCTGGCGCCACCAGATTCCGGTGCTCGCGGAAACGCATTATGTGATCGGACCCGACCAGCGCGGCTATGCCCGCTCGTCGAAACCCGAGGGCGTCGAAAACTATACTCCGGACAAGATCGTCGCCGACATCGTCGCGCTCGCCGACGCCCTCGGGGTCGGCCGCTTCACGCTGGTCGGGCACGACTGGGGCGGTGCGATCGCCTGGATCGCCGCGCTCAGCCAGCCTGAGCGCGTCGCGCGGCTGATCATCGTCAACGCGCCGCATCCACTGGTCTACCAGCGCTCGGTGTTCGACGATCCCGGGCAGCGCGCGGCGAGCCAATATATCCGCCGCTTCCGCGACACCCGGCTCGACCAGGGGCTGATCGGCAAGGGGCTCGAAGCGTTCTTCGGCAGCGTGTTCTTCCAGCATCTGGCTGCGCGGATCGGGGGCGCGGAGAAGGCGATCTATCTGGAGCAGTGGAGCCAGCCGGGCGCCATGACCGCGATGCTCAACTGGTACCGCGCCAGCAGCGTCGTCGTCCCCGGCGATGGCGAAGCGGTCGCGCGCCCGGCCTGGATCGACGCGCCATTCCCGCCCATCGCCCAGCCGACACTGGTGATCTGGGGCATGCTCGATCGCTATCTGCTCCCCGTACAGATCGACGGCCTGCCTGCGCTGGTGCCCGATCTGACGATCGTGCGAGTCGCAGATGCCGGGCATTTCGTCCCGTGGGAAAAGCCCGAAGCAGTGACGGGGGCGACGCTGGAGTGGCTAACAAAAAATCCTCTCCCGGAGGGAGAGGGGGACCATGCGCAGCATGGTGGAGAGGGAGTATCCGCAAGCTAACCGGTCCGAGGCGCACGATCAAACGTGCCAAGGAGCTTCGGCGCCAAATGACGCTGCCGGAGGTGTTGCTGTGGGCGCAACTTAGAAAACGGCCCGGCGAATTGAAGTTCCGACACCAGCATCCTGCCGGGCCCTATGTGCTCGACTTCTACTGCGCAGAGGTCGATCTTGCTGTCGAGATCGATGGGGAGACCCATTCGCGCGGAGACCAACCGGAGCGCGACGCCGTTCGCGACGAATGGTTGAGACTGCGCCGGGTTCGCGTCCTGCGCATCAAGGCGGTCGACGTGCTTCAGGATCTTGACGCCGTAGTACGACACATAATCGACGTCGCCCGAGGGTAATCCCTCTCCACCGTGCTTCGCACGGTCCCCCTCTCCCTCCGGGAGAGGAATTCTCATGCGCGCTTGCTGCGCATACCCGCCGTCTTCACCACGGCCGGATCGTCGAGCAGGCGGCAATATTCGCCGGTCTCCATGCCAACGAGCGCGATGCGCCCCTCCGCGTCATTGTGGATGCCCCAGCCGAACTGCTTGACCAGTGGCGATGCACGCAGGCACGCTTGGGGCGTCGCGAAGAATTCCTCGCGCCACTTGGCCCCGCCGCGCGCGACGTGCACGGCGTGGAGCAAGTCGTCGCTGGTAAGTGCATAGGGCTGCGCCGAGAGTATTTGATGCTGGATGCCCGCGACCGTCGCGCGCTTCTCCGGCACCGTACCTGTCGACACCGGGCTGTCGGACGACGCCGTGATCAGCGTGTCGCGATAATTGGTCGACTTCATAACGCCTCCACCCATGCGCCATGCGCCTGGGCATGCGCGAGCTTTACCGCCGGCGCGCCGTCGGGCCAGGTCCGTAGCCAAATTTCCTGGCGCGGCGTGGCGCTGTGGCGCAGCGGCTCCATCTGCACGCAGGCGAGTGGCCGCTCGAGCGTGGCGCGTGCGCCTGCCGCTTCCATCGCGGCGGTGATTCGGGCCTGGCGCGCTTCGCCGAGATATTGCCAGACCACCGAATGCATCAGGACGCGCGTTGTTTCCGAGGGCTGCGGCTCGACGAGGCGCGCCTCGACCCAGTCGGCGGCGTCGCCCGTTTCGAGCGCGACCGGCCGGGCTTCGATCATCGCGATGGCCTTGGTCAGCCGCTCGAGCCGGTCGGGATTGTCGGCCCAGACATAGGCGCGCAGCCGTGCTGCGGCCGCAGGGTCGCCGACATCGATCGGCGCGCGCTCGACCCCGCGCACGCTCGCGAAGCGAACCTGGACCGGCTCGGGCGGCGGACCGCGCCATTCGGGGCGGATGGTGATCGGCGAATCGGCGGGCCCGATGGCGACGCCGCCGAGGTCGTAGCGGACGCGGTCGATGAGCAGGTTGAGTCCGGCGCTCGAACCGATCTCGAGGATTTCGAGCGGATGACCGAAGCTGCGCGCGACCGCCATCAGGCCGACCATCAGCGCGCCCGAACGGCCGAGCTCGTTGGTCTGCGGCGGTCCGTCGAGCCAAGGCAGGATCTCGGCGTCATGGGTGGCGATCGCGTGGCCGACGATCGCGGACGCCTCGGCGGGTTCGGTCACTTCGCCCGCGAACAGCCGCACCAGTTCCGCAGACCGGCCCGCCTGCGCAAGCGCGTGCAGCCCGCCGACGGTGCGCAGCGGCAGTGCATCGGCAGTCGGGTCGCCCGGCCAGTCGAGGATGCGCGCGCCCGTCGCAGTGTCGCGCGTCGCGGCATCACGGATCGCGCCGGCGATGCGCTCGGTGATCGGTGCGCCCATCGCCCGGCAATAGGTCTGCTGGATGGTGAAGGCTTCGCGGTTCGTCGCTTCGCTCGCCATGTCCTCCTCCGTTTTTGCTCTTGGTGCGCCTGGCGGCGCACGGCGGCACCGGAGCGAAACGCGCTCTTCCGCGTGTTTCGCCTCAACAAACCCCGCGCGTGTTGCGCCGGGGGGACCCGCCAAGTAAAGCCCCGCGCGCAATGACCGAGCCGCTGATCCTCGCCGTCCCCAAGGGCCGCATCCTGAGCGAGGCGCTGCCGCTGCTCGCGGCGGTGGGCGTAGTGCCCGAACCCGATTTTTCGGACGAGGACAGCCGCGCACTGCGCTTCAAGACCAATAATCCCAATATCGACCTGATCCGCGTGCGCGCGTTCGACGTCGCGACCTTCGTCGCGCACGGTGCCGCGCAGCTCGGCATCGTCGGCTCGGACGTGCTGATGGAGTTCGACTATTCCGAACTCTATGCGCCGGTCGACCTCGGCATCGGCCATTGCCGGCTGTCGGTTGCGGAGCCCGCGGACATGGCGGCGACCGACGATCCGCGCGGCTGGAGCCATGTCCGCGTCGCCACCAAATATCCCTATGTCACGCGGCGCCACTTCGAGGCGCGCGGCGTGCAGGCCGAATGCGTCAAGCTCAACGGCGCGATGGAGCTGGCGCCGGTTCTCGGACTCGCGCCGCGGATCGTCGATCTCGTTTCGTCCGGACGGACGCTCAAGGAAAATGGGCTGGTCGAAGTCGAGAAGATCACGGACGTGACCTCCCGGCTGATCGTCAACCGGGCCGCGTTCAAGACGCGTGGCGAAGTGGTGCCGTTGGTCGACGCGTTCCGCCGCGCCGTCGAAAGGAAGGCGGCGTGATCCGCCTCGAATCCCGCGACCCCGATTTCGCCGAGCGCTTCACCGAGCTGGTCAACGCCCGCCGTGAGGCCGATGAAGATGTCGCGCGCGACGTCTCCGCGATCATCGCGCGCGTGCGTTCCGAAGGCGACAGCGCGCTGCGCGACCTCACCAGCAAGTTCGACCGGTTCGATCTGGACGAGGCCGGCTGGCGGATCGACCGTGCGGACTGCCTGGCGGCCTGGGAAGGCCTGACCCCCGAACTGCGCGACGCGCTCGAACTCGCCGCCGAGCGCATCGCCGCCTATCATATCAAGCAGAAGCCGCAGGACAGCGAGGAGATCGATTCGGACGGCATCCGGCTCGGCGCACGCTGGCGCGCCGTCGATGCCGCGGGTGTCTACGTTCCCGGCGGGCGCGCCGCCTATCCCAGTTCGGTGCTGATGAACGCGATCCCCGCCAAGGCCGCGGGCGTCGGCCGGCTGGTGATGGTGACGCCGACTCCGAACGGCGAAATCAACTCGCTGGTGCTCGCCGCGGCACATATCGCCGGTGTCGACGAGATCTGGCGCATCGGCGGCGGCCAGGCCATCGCCGCGCTCGCCTATGGCACCGCAACCATTGCGCCGGTCGACGTGATCACCGGCCCCGGCAATGCCTGGGTCGCCGAGGCCAAGCGCCAGCTCTACGGCGTGGTCGGGATCGACATGGTCGCGGGGCCGAGCGAGATCGTCGTGGTCGCCGATGCCGCCAACGACCCCGACTGGATGGCCGCCGACCTGCTCAGCCAGGCCGAGCATGATCCGACCAGCCAGTCGATCCTGATCACTGACGACATGGGTTTCGCCGACAGAGTCGCCGAAGCGGTCGGCCATCACCTCGATGTTCTGCCAACCGAACCGACCGCGCGCGCGAGCTGGGACGCCAATGGCGCGATCATCGTCGTGCCGAGTCTGGCGGATGCACTGCCGCTGGTCGACCGGCTCGCGCCCGAACATCTCGAGCTTGCGTGCAGCGACGCCGAGGCGCTGTTCGCGCAGGTCCGCCATGCCGGCTCGGTGTTCCTCGGCCGCCACACGCCCGAGGCGGTCGGCGATTATGTCGCCGGCCCCAATCATGTGCTGCCGACTGGGCGCCGCGCGCGTTTCGCCTCGGGGCTGTCGGTGCTCGATTTCATGAAGCGCACCAGCTTCCTGGCGCTCGATCCCGCCGGGCTCGCGAAGATCGGCCCGGCGGCAATCGCGCTCGCCGAAGCCGAAGGCCTGCCTGCCCACGCCCGTTCCGTTTCCATAAGATTGAACCGCTGATGCCCAGTCCCACCGCCAAGACCCGATCCAAGGCCCGCGCCGCCGCGCGGCTCAACGCCGTGCAGGCACTCTATCAGCAGGAGATGGAGGGTATCGCCACGGCTCCGCTGCTGCATGAGTTCCACCAGCACCGGCTGGGGGCGACGATCGAAGGCGTCGAATATGCCGATCCCGATGTGACCTTCTTCGACGATTTGGTGCAGGGGGTGATCGTGCGCCGTGAGGAGATCGACCGGCTGATCGCGGCCAAGCTGAGCAGCGACTGGTCGTTCGAGCGGCTCGACAAGGCGATGCGCCAGATCCTCCGCGCCGGAACCTATGAGCTGCTCGCGCGCCCGGATGTGCCGGTGGGAGCAGTGATCAACGAATATCTCGACGTGACCGATGCTTTTTACGGGCGACGCGAGAAGGGGTTCGTGAACGGGTTGTTGGATGCGATCGCGAAGGAAGTGCGCGGGTGAATAGATCCTCCCCGGAACGGGGAGGGGGACCGCCGCCCGCAGGGCGGTGGTGGAGGGGGCCCTCCACGAGGGAAGCCCGTGTGGAGGGCCCCCTCCACCATGCTTCGCAATGAACGGGTGGAATTGCCCCCGGCAATTCCAGCCCTGTGCGGGGCACAGGGCGACCCGTTCATCCCCTCCCCGTTCCGGGGAGGATCTTCAGTGAACGAACCGGAATTCCTCTCCCTCCTCCGCGCTTTGCCACTGCACGCCGGCGCCCGAGGCCTCGCCGATGACGTCGCGCTGCTCGGGAACCATGTCCTCACCACCGACCTGATCGTCGAAGGCGTGCATTTCCTGCCCGAGGACTCCCCCGAAGACGTCGCCTGGAAACTGGTCGCCGTGAACCTGTCCGACCTCGCCGCCAAGGGCGCCAAGCCCGACGGCGTGCTGCTCGGCTATCCACTCGGTGACTCCAGCTGGGACCGGCGCTTCGTGATCGGCCTCGGCGCCGTGCTCGCAGAATTCGCCTGCCCGCTGTTCGGCGGCGATACCGTCAGGCTGCCCCAGAAGAGCCCGCGCTTCCTGTCGCTGACCGCGATCGGCACCAGCGCGGCAGTGCCGGCGCGCAGTGGCGCGGAGGCGGGAGACTCGCTGTGGGTGACCGGGACGATCGGCGACGCCGGCGCAGGGCTTTCGATCGCGCGCGGCGCTGCCGGCCCGAAGGCTCTGCTCGCGCGGTATCGCCGGCCGACGCCGCGCCTCGCCGAAGGTCAGCTACTGGCGCCGGTCGTTCATGCAATGATGGACGTCTCCGATGGCCTGCTGCTCGATGCCGCGCGCATGGCCGCGGCGAGCGGGCTGGCGCTCGAAGTCGATCTCGCCGCGATTCCGCTCTCGGACGACCTCCAGTCCTTTGCCGGCGCCGATAGAAGCGCGCGGCTCGCCGCGGCGACCGCCGGCGACGATTACGAGCTGCTGTTTGCAGTGCCAGGAGGTTGGCAGCCCCCCATTCCCGCGACCCGCATCGGCAACTTCGCGACCGGCAGCGGCCTCACGCTCCGTGATGGCGCCGACACCGTCCCACTTCCGTCGCACCTCGGCTATCTCCACACATAGTCAGCTTGCACGGAGCTTGCCGCCTCTATAGGTCAGGCGCGCTCGTCCAGCTGGCGGAGATCGGCGCAGGCACGAGTGTAGGGGAAGGAATTTCACGGCATGTCGATTGTCCTTATCGCCATTGTCTGCGGCCTGATTGCCGTCGCCTATGGCGCTGTCACGAGTCAGCAAGTGCTCAGTGCCCCGGCCGGCGATGAAAAGATGCAGGCGATCGCCGCCGCTATCCAGGAAGGCGCCAAGGCCTATCTCGGCCGGCAATATCGCACCATCGCGATCGTCGGCCTGGTCGTCGCGATCGTCATCTGGTTCACGCTGGACGGCATGGGATCGCCGCTCTCGACGGTCTCGTTCCTGATCGGTGCCGTGCTGTCGGGCGTCGCCGGCTTCGTCGGCATGAACATCTCGGTGCGCGCCAACGTTCGTACTGCGGAAGCCGCGCGCACGTCGCTGCAGGGCGGCCTGACGCTTGCGTTCCGGTCGGGCGCGATCACTGGCATGCTGGTGGCGGGCCTCGGCCTGCTCGCGATCTCGGTGCTGTTCTGGTATCTGACCGGTCCAGGCGGCCATGCCGCGAATGACCGCGCCGTTGTCCAGGCGCTCACGGCGCTGGCGTTCGGCGCCTCGCTGATCTCGATCTTCGCGCGCCTCGGCGGCGGCATCTTCACCAAGGCCGCCGACGTCGGCGCCGATCTCGTCGGCAAGGTCGAAGCCGGCATTCCCGAGGATGACCCCCGCAACCCGGCCGTGATCGCCGACAATGTCGGCGACAATGTCGGCGACTGCGCCGGCATGGCCGCCGATCTGTTCGAAACCTATGTCGTGACCTTCGGCATCACCATGGTGTCGATCGCGCTGCTAATGCGCGGCATCGACGCGGCGATGCTAATGAAGCTTATGTCACTTCCGCTGCTCGTCGGCGGCGTGTGCATCATCACGTCGATCATCGGCACCTATATGGTCCGCCTCGGCGGGGGCACGAACATCATGGGAGCGCTGTACAAGGGCTTCCTCACCACTGCGATTCTCGCCGTGCCGGCGATCTGGTGGGCGACATCCTATGTACTCGGCGATTTGAACGCGACGATCGGCACTTCGGGATTCCTCGATCCGGCGACCGATAGCCTCACCACCGAAGCCACGCACGGCCTCGCCGCGCAAGGCGGGCCGCATTTCACCGGCTGGGCGCTGTTTGCCTGCATGATGATCGGGTTGGTCGTCACCGGGCTGCTGGTGTGGATCACGGAATATTACACCGGCACCAACTATCGCCCGGTCAGGTCGATCGCCAAGGCCTCCCAGACCGGTCATGGAACCAACGTGATCCAGGGCCTGGCGATCAGCCTCGAATCGACTGCGCTGCCGACGCTGGTGATCGTGGTCGCGGTGATCGCGGCGTTTCAGATCGCCGGGATCATCGGCGTCGCATTCGCCGCGACGTCGCTGCTCGCGCTCGCCGGCATGGTCGTCGCACTCGACGCCTATGGCCCGGTGACCGACAATGCCGGCGGGATCGCCGAGATGGCGGGGCTGCCCGACGACGTCCGCACGCGCACCGACGCACTCGACGCAGTGGGCAACACCACCAAGGCCGTCACCAAGGGCTATGCGATCGGCTCGGCCGCGCTCGCCGCGCTGGTGCTGTTCGGCGCGTACACGACCGATCTCAAGGAGTTCTTCCCGACGATTCCGGTCGATTTCTCGCTGAGCAATCCGTACGTGATCGTCGGGCTGCTGCTCGGCGCGCTGCTGCCCTATCTGTTCGGCGCATTCGGCATGACTGCGGTGGGCCGCGCGGCGGGTGCAGTGGTCGAGGACGTGCGCAAGCAGTTCCGCGAGAACCCAGGCATCATGGCGGGCACCAGCAAGCCCGACTATGGCCATACCGTCGACATCGTCACCAAGGCGGCGATCAAGGAAATGATCATCCCGTCGCTGCTGCCGGTGCTCGCGCCGATCGTGGTCTACTTCCTCATCACCTGGGTCGCGGCCTGGGGCGCGCCGAGCGAGCTGCCGATCGATTTTCACAGCGCGCACGAATATGGCCAGAGCCAGGGCTTCGCGGCCGTGGGCGCACTGCTGCTCGGCGTGATCGTCTCGGGCCTGTTCGTCGCGATCTCGATGACGTCGGGCGGCGGCGCCTGGGACAATGCCAAGAAGTACATCGAGGACGGCCATTACGGCGGCAAGGGCAGCGATGCCCATAAGGCCGCCGTGACCGGCGACACCGTGGGCGATCCGTACAAGGATACGGCGGGCCCGGCAGTGAACCCGATGATCAAGATCACCAACATCGTCGCGCTTCTGCTGCTCGCGGCGCTCGCCGCGCACGGCTGATCCCAAGATCGCTTCCATGGGAACGAAGGCCCGTCCAGCGTAAGCTGGACGGGCTTTTTTGCGCCTTGGCCGAGCTTGTTCCGGTGCACTGATTGCACTATACTTGATCCGTGCCACGCCTCGCGCGGTTCTCGGCGACCGAAATAGCGATGTATTTTGCCGATCATCCGCCGCCGCATTTTCATGTGCTGGGCCGGGACGGCGCGGCGCAGATTGCGATCGAGACACTGGAAGTCCTCGAGTCCAGTGGGCGAATCGATTTGCGCGAGGCGCTGGAATGGGCATCCGAGAATCAGGCGTTTCTGAGTGCGAAATGGGTCGAACTGAGTGGAGGCGAGCGATGACCGTTGGCAAAATTGAGAGCGCAGCGGTTGCTGCCGGGCATCGGCTCGCACTTCGCTGGGACGACGGACGTCAGGCCGAGGTAGACTTCGAACCGATCATCGCCGGTCATCCGGTGCTTGCGCCGCTGCGTGATTCCCGCGCATTCCGGCAAGCGCGGCTCACCGACGACGGCTGGTCGGTCGAATGGGCGTGCGGCATCGACTTTGGCGCGCCGCAATTGCGCCGATGGGCGGACGAACAGGCAGGCGAGATCATGGCCGCGGCAGCCTTTCGTGATTGGATGGCACGCCATCGCCTGACACTCGACGGCGCAGCCGAAGCACTCGGCCTCGCGCGAAGGACGATTGCCTATTATTTGAGTGGCGAACGCCCGGTTCCAAAAACGGTGATGCTGGCGACCGTGGGTTATGATCACCGCCAAGCCGCTTGACCATTTGGCAACGCTTTTCGATCCGCCTGATCGTGGCCAAACGCCGCATTGCCATCAATGGCTCAGCAATTGCCGACCACCTGCGCGCAGTCGATCTAGCAAGCATCGCTAATGCCGACGGGCAGGAAGGCAACTTTCCGGCCGCTCTGCTTTGGTCCGTGTTGGAGCATTTGACGCCATCGACGCGAGGTTTCGGCTAGGCTAGCCTGCCCGGAAAAGGGGGGATGGGGAGTATGAAGGGTATCGCGTTTTCGGTCGCGTTTCTGGCCACGCTGCCGGGAACCGCGCTGGCCGGCGACAAGCCGGTGATCGGGCCGGCACCGGCCTGGGTAAAGCCCGTGGCGCTCCCGACCGCGGACAAGGACGATGGCGCGCCTATTCGCGTCTTGCTCAACGACCAGCAGGTCTCGCTCCAGTCAGGCAAGATCGCCGCCTATCGCGAATTCGCGATCAAGATCCAGACCCCGCAGGGCCTGGCAGCGGGCAACATCTCGCTGCCATGGCGGCCAGATACTGACGAACTGACGGTGCATAAGTTGCGCATCCGGCGCGGCGACAAGGTGATCGACGTGCTCGGTGGCGGCCAGGCCTTCACCGTGCTGCGGCGCGAGACCAATCTCGAAATGGCCATGCTCGATGGCGTGCTGACTGCGAACATTCAACCCGAAGGCCTGCAGGTCGGCGACGTGCTGGAGATGGCGACGACGCTAACCAGCAGCGACCCAGTGCTCAAGGGCCATGTCGAGACCGGTGGTGGGTGGATCGGGGCATCGATGGCGCGCGCGCACATGCGCGTGCTGTGGCCGGCCGATCTCAAGGCGCGAATCCGCATCGCCGGCGCGATGCCGGCCGCCACCCCGAGCACGGCAAATGGCGTCACCAGTGTCGAAATGGCGCAGGATAATGTCCAACCGATCATCCCGCCCAAAGGCGCGCCCGACCGATATGCTCTGACGCGCCTGGTCGAAGTCAGCGACTTTACCTCCTGGGCCGATCTCGGCGCGCTGCTCGCACCGCTCTACGACAAGGCGGCGACGCTCAAGCCCGACAGTCCGCTGCTCGCCGAGATCGCGCGCATCAAGGCCGCATCACCCGATCCCGCGAAGCGCGCCGAAGCCGCGCTCGCGCTGGTGCAGGACCGGCTGCGCTATGTCGCGCTGGTGATGGGTGCAGGCGGACTGGTGCCCGCCGACGCCGATACCAGCTGGGGCCGCCGCTACGGCGACTGCAAGGCCAAGACCGCGCTGCTGCTTGCGCTGCTCCGAGGACTGGGATTCGAGGCGCAGCCCGTGATCGTCAACGCGCTCTCGGGTGACGGGATGGATCAGCGGCTGCCGATGATCGACCTGTTCAACCATGTGCTTGTGCGTGCGACAATCGCCGGCAAATCCTATTGGCTCGACGGCACGCGCACGGGCGACACCAGCCTCGAGCGCCTCCGCGTCCCCGCGTTCGAGTGGGGCCTGCCTTTGGTACCAAGCGGCGCCGCGCTGGTACGCATGCAGCCGGCGCCATTCGACCAGCCCGCGGAGGAAGTCAGCCTGCGGATCGACGCCAGCGCCGGCATCACGCTGCCGGCGCCATTCAAGGCGGAGATCGTGATGCGCGGCGACGCGGCAGTCGGCACGAACGCCGCGTTGTCGGCGCTCACCGGCGACACGCGCGACAGCGCCCTCCGGAAATTCTGGCGCGATCGCTACGACTTCGTGGACATCAAGACGATGAGTACGGCGTTCGACGCGAAGACGAATGAAATGCGGCTCACCATGGACGGCCTCGCCACCATGGATTGGAGCAGCGGCTGGTATGAGACCGACGGGACGCGCGTCGGCTATCGCGCCGATTTCAGCCGCGATCCCGGCCCCAATGCCGATGCGCCCTATTCGGTTGCCTATCCTTATTTCGAGAAGTCGAGCGAAACGATCGTGCTGCCGCCGGGCTTCCCCGACCAGAAGGCGCAGTTAGGTCCCGACGTGGACGAAACCGTTGCCGGCATCGCCTACCATCGCCATGCGACGATGAGCGGCACTGCGGTCACCATCGAGGAGACCGAGCGCAGTCTCGTCGCCGAGTTCCCGGCGAAAGACGCGCCCGCCGCGGAAAAGCGGCTGCGCGAGCTCTCAGGCAAGGGCGTCTATCTCAAGAAGCCCGACAACTATGCTCGGACGAAAGCGGAGCTCGACAAGCTTCGGTTCGACAAGCCGACTACGGCCGCGGCGTTCAACGAACGCGGCAATATCGAACTCGACGAAGGGCATTGGGACGAGGCGATTTCGGATTTTGGCGGAGCAATTGCGATCGACGCAAAGAACGCTCCGGCGCTCGCGGCTCGCGGGCTCGCCTATGTCTGGAAGAAGCAATATGATCAGGCAGCCCGGGACCTCGATGCCGCCGAAGGAATCGAAAGCAAGAATGCCGTGGCGGCGCGTGCCCGCGCGTTGATCAAAGAACAGCACGGCATAGCGCGTGAGGCGATCACGGCGTACACGCGCGCGCTCGAACTCGATCCCGACAACGCTTGGGCGCTTGGCCGCCGCGGCTGGCTCAGGCTGCAAACGGGCGACGCCAAAGGTGCGCTGGCGGATGCGGCCTCCGCTCTCGAGAAATACCCGACGTGGACGGACATGCGCACACTCAGGGTGCAGGCGTTGCTGCGCGACGGGCAGCGCGACCAGCTTCGGCCCGAAGCGGCGGCAGTAGTCGCGGCGAATCCTGGCGATCCTGAGTTGCACGCAGTGGCTGCCGGAATCTACACTGAGCTGCACGATCCGGTCGCGGCAGTTGCCGCCTATGACCGCGCGATCGCGATCAAGCCCCTTGCGCGCTATTATGTCGCCCGCTCGCAAGCGCGCAATGCGAGCGACCTGGCGGCCCGCACCAAGGATCTGGATGCTGCGATCAAGCTGGATCCGAAATTCAGCGGCGCCTGGGCCGCCAAAGCGGAAATGGCGTCGGATGCAATTGATTTTGACGGAGCCATTCGGCTGCTTGGACAAGCGATAGCCTTGGCGCCGGATGACATCCTTCTCCTGATACGGCGAGCTTCGGTGTATCAGCGCAAGGGCAATTTGGCCGCCGCGAACAAGGATCTCGATGCCGCGATCAAGCTGAATCCGACGTCCCCGGTGCCATGGGCTGCGAAGGCAGAAATGGCGGCGAAATCGGTTGACCAGACGGAGGCAATCCGCCTGCTAGGACAAGCGATTGCGTTGGCGCCCGACAATTCGGGTTTCCTGCTTCGGCGGTCTTTCATGTATCGGCAAAAGGGCGACCTGGCTGCCGCGAGAAGGGATCTCGATGCCGCCGTGGAGCACGACCCGCAAAACAGTTTTGCCCGAAAACTTCGGGCTGAGATCGCAAAGTAGCGTTTGGTTTTCCGGACCGTGCCGGGAAGCACAGCTTGACCTGTTCCCTTTTTCGCCCGGACCCGCTAAAGGCGCCGCCACGCCAGCCCAGCAACGAGGTATTTTTGGCCAAGGAAGAACTGCTTGAGATGCGCGGACAGGTGGTGGAGCTGTTGCCCAACGCCATGTTCCGCGTCCGGCTCGAGAACGACCATGAGATTCTCGGCCACACCGCAGGCAAGATGCGCAAGAACCGCATCCGCGTGCTCGTCGGCGACGAAGTGCTCGTCGAGCTGACGCCCTATGACCTGACCAAGGGCCGGATCACCTACCGCTTCAAATGATGCTGCGCCGGCGCGGCATGGTTGTGCGTTCGTGAGGGAGCGGCCCGTATGAAGCTCGTCCTCGCATCGACTTCGCCGCGCCGCCGCGACCTGCTCGCGCGGATCGGCGTAGCGCCCGATCGCGTCGCCGCGCCCGACATCGACGAATCGCCGCTGAAGGGCGAGCTGCCACGCGCCTATGCGCTGCGGCTGGCCGAAGCCAAGGCGCGTGCCGTTGTGCGTGCGCCCGATGAGGCGGTGATCGCCGGGGACACCACGATTGCGCTTGGCCGCCGTATCCTGCCTCCCGCCGACAGCGAAACCGTACAGCGCGAGCTGCTCGCGCTGCTGTCGGGGCGGCGACACCACGCGCTGTCGGCGGTGTGCGTGATCGATGCCGAGGGCCGCGCGCGCATGCGGCTGGCCGACACGATCGTTGCGTTCAAGCGCCTCAGCGCGGCGGAAATCGACCGCTATGTCGCGTGCGGCGAAGGGCTCGGCAAGGCGGGCGGCTATGCCATCCAGGGTCGCGCCGAGGCGTTCGTCCGCTTTCTGGCAGGCACGCATTCGGGCGTTGTCGGACTGCCGCTGTTCGAAACGCGGGCATTGCTCGAAGCATCGGGCATCCCCCTTGGCTGAGTGGCTCTACGAAGCGGGCATCGGCGAAGCGCGCGCCGCGCTGGTGGCGCGCGATCGGATCTGGAAGGCCGAGATCGAGCTCGACGGCAGTGGACCGCGCGAAGGCACCGTCATCGGTGCCCGGCTGATCGACCGGCCGAGCAATCTCGTCCAGCTCGATAGCGGCGCCCAGGCTCTGTGCGAGAACGTGCCGCGGAACGTCACGCAAGGCGCGCGGCTGCTCGTCCGCATCCTCCGCGAACCAATTCCCGAGCTCGGCCGGCCGAAGCTCGCACGGGCTGCGCCAGCGGCAGAAGGCGCAGAGCCGATGGAGGGGCCCGACCTGCTCGCGCGTATCCTCGCGAGCGACCAGGTCGTGCGCCGGCTGCAGCCGCACGAACCCGATCTGCTTGAGGAAGCCGGCTGGTCCGAACTGCTCGAGGAGGCCGCAAGTGGCGAAATCGGCTTTGCCGGCGGCGCGCTGCGGATGAGCGTCACGCCGGCGATGACGTTGTTCGACGTCGACGGCCCTCCGCCGCTCGGTGCGCTCGCGGTGCAGGCGGCGCACGCCGTAGCCCGCGCGCTCGAACGCATGGGTATCGGCGGATCGATCGGAATCGATTTTCCCACGCTCGCGGGCAAGGCCGAGCGCCAGGCCGTCGCCGAGGCAATCGACGCGGCACTGCCGCAGCCGTTCGAGCGCACTGCGGTCAACGGTTTCGGCTTCCTCCAGATCGTCCGCCGTCGCGCGCGCCCGTCGCTCCCGGAGTTGTTGCGCTTCGATCCCGCGGGCGCCGCGGCACGCGCGCTGCTGCGACGGATAGAGCGCGACCCGCCGTCGGCACCTGCCGAGCATCGCGCGCCGAGCGCAGTCGCCGCCTGGCTCGATGCGCGACCGGCGCTGCTGGCCGAGTTGCGCCGGCGCACCGGACGCCCCATCTCGATCACCGCATCATGACCAAGAAGAACTCCTGCCCGATCTGTGGCCAGCCGGTGAAGGCCGAGCACACCCCCTTCTGCAGCCGTGGGTGCAAGGATCGCGACCTGCTCAACTGGCTGAGCGACGGCTATCGCTTGCCCGGCGCGTCGATCGATCCGGACAACGCCGAGGCCGCGCAAAGCGGGCTGGACAGTACCGGTAGCCACGACTAAGAGGCCCGCTCCGCGTTCGCGGGACATGCCCGGGTAGCTCAGTTGGTAGAGCATGCGACTGAAAATCGCAGTGTCGGTGGTTCGATTCCGCCCCCGGGCACCATCCTTCCGAGACTGACCGATCCGGTAGGCCTCGGCAGCGCGCCAAAGAGTTTGGCGTCGAGATAGCGCCGGCAAACCGGCGAAACCGCGTGTCGACATCGTCTTTTGCTTCATCATCGGGTCGACCGCCCAGCTTTCGAGTGACCATGGAATTCGCGAATCTCCCCGAACTTCTCGCGCAGGCCCTCGCCGAGCGCGGCTATGCCGAACCCACTCCGGTGCAAGCCGCCGTGCTCCAGGACGAAGCGCGCGCGCGCGACCTGGTCGTCTCGGCGCAGACCGGGTCGGGCAAGACCGTCGCGTTCGGGCTCGCCATGGCCGGCGAACTGCTGGGCGACGACGGGCGCGTGGTTCCCAGCCGCGAACCGCTCGCGCTGATCATCGCGCCGACACGCGAGCTCGCGCTGCAGGTGAGCCGCGAACTGATCTGGCTCTACGGCCCGACCGGCGCGCGCATCGCAACCTGCGTCGGCGGCATGGACGCCTCCAAGGAGCGCCGCCAGCTGAACCATGGCGCACATATCGTGGTCGGAACCCCGGGGCGACTGCGCGACCATCTCGAGCGCGGCGCGCTCGACTTGTCGGCCCTGCGTGCCGCGGTGCTCGACGAAGCCGATGAGATGCTCGACATGGGCTTCCGCGAGGACCTCGAGGAAATCCTCGACGCGACTCCCGGCGAACGCCGCACATTGCTGTTCTCCGCGACCATGCCCAAGCCGATCGTGGCCCTGGCGCGGCGCTATCAGCGCGACGCGCTGCGCATTTCAACCGTCGGCGAGGATCGCGGGCATGGCGACATCGCCTATCAGGCAGTGTCGGTCTCGCCGTCGGACATCGAGCATGCCGTGATCAACCTGCTGCGGTTGCACGAGGCCGAGACGGCGATGCTGTTCTGCGCGACCCGCGACAACGTCCGGCACTTGCACGCCAGCCTGGTCGAGCGGGGTTTCGCGGCAGTCGCGCTGTCGGGCGAGCACAGCCAGAACGAGCGCAACGCCGCGCTCCAGGCGCTGCGCGATCGCCGCGCGCGGGTGTGCGTCGCGACCGATGTCGCCGCGCGCGGGATCGATTTGCCGTCGCTCAGCCTGGTGATCCATGTCGAGCTGCCGCGCGACGCCGAGACCTTGCAGCACCGATCGGGCCGCACCGGTCGCGCCGGCAAGAAAGGCACTGCGGTGCTGATCGTGCCCTATCCCAAGCGCCGCCGCGTCGAGATGATGTTGCGCAGCGCGCGGATCGCGTTCGAATGGGTCGAAGTGCCGACGCTCGCGCATATCCGCGCGCGCGACCACGAGCGGCTGCTCGCGGCGCTGCTCGAGCCGGTCGAAACCGACGAAGAGGATCGCGCGCTCGCCGAACGGCTCATGGAACAGAAGAGCGCCGCCGACATCGCCGCGGCGCTGGTCCGCGCGCACCGTGCCGCGCTGCCCGAACCCGAGGATTTGATCGAGGCCACGCCCGAGGCGCGCCGCGCGGCGAAGCAGGAAGGCCACCGGCCGGGCTTCGAGGACGTTCTATGGTTTCGCATCGACGTGGGCCGGCGGCAGAATGCCGATCCCCGCTGGATCCTGCCGCTGCTGTGCCGCCGCGGCCACATCACCAAGAATGAAGTCGGCGCGATCCGGATCGGTCCGAACGAGACCGCGTTCCAGATCCCGCGTGCGATCGCGGCCAAGTTCCAGGCAGCGGTTGCCCGCACCGCCGAAGGCGACGACGATGTGCGCATCGTGCCGTCCGAAGGCCCGGTGCCGCATGCCGCGCCGGCGCAACGCAGCGGCCCCCACCGCCCGGCGCCGCGCCACCATGCCAAACCGCATCGCAAGGGCGGCGCGCCGCGGCGATGACCGGCGTGTTGCGAATATTGGTCGATGCCGACGCCTGTCCAGTGAAGGAAGAGATCTACAAGGTCGCCTTCCGCCGCGAAGTGCCGGTGACGATCGTCAGCAACAGCCATATCCGCGTGCCGGCGCACCCGCTGATCGCCAAGGCCGTGGTCGGCAGCGGATTCGACGCCGCCGACGATTGGATCGCCGAGGCCGCCGACGCGAAATCGCTGGTGGTCACCGCCGACATCCTGCTCGCCGACCGCTGCCTCAAGGCGGGCGCAACGGTGCTCGCGCCCACCGGCAAACCCTTCACTACGAGTTCGATCGGTGCCGCCGTCGCTACGCGCGCGATCATGGCCGATCTGCGCGCGGGCGGCGACCAGATCGGCGGCCCGGCACCGTTCGCGAAGACCGACCGCTCACGTTTCCTGCAAGCCCTCGACGCGGCGCTGGTGCGACTGGCGCGGCACTGAATGGCTTGTCCGAAACGCGCGGAACGGCGCGTTTCGAACGCAGTGCCGGCCCGCCCCGACAAGGCGCGATCTGTACCAACACCGGAAACATGGCGTACATGTTTTCGTGGGAGGCGGAGTCCCCATGGCCAACCAAAAAAGTGCAGCGACCGGCGCCTCGCTGCTGATTGTCGACGACGATCGCGCGATCCGCGACCTGCTGGGCCGCAACCTGAGCATGCATGGTTATGCCGTGCGCACCGCCGCGAACGTCCGCGAGATGGAAACGGCGCTCGCCGCGGCGCATACCGATCTGATCCTGCTCGACATCATGATGCCGGGCGAGGACGGACTGTCGGCGTGCCAGCGGTTGATCCAGCGCGGCGGCCCGGCAGTGATTTTCCTGAGCGCGCTCGGCGAGGAGGACGATCGCATCGCCGGGCTCGACATCGGCGCGAGCCATTATCTTCCCAAGCCGTGCAGCACGCGCGAGATCCTCGCCACCGTGCGCGCCGCACTGCGCCAGCGCGGCGGTGAGGCGCCCGGCGCGCGCGAGGCCTATCGCTTCGCCGGCTGGGAGATCGACTTCACTGGCCATGAGTTGCACGACCCTGACGGCGTGCTGATCGACCTGACCGACGGGGAGTTCGACGTGTTGCGCGTGTTCGTGCGCCGGCCGAAGCGGGTGCTGTCGCGCGACGCGCTGCTCGACGGGGCGCGCGGCGGTGACAGTGCCGCCTATGATCGTGCGATCGACGTCCAGGTCAGCCGGCTGCGCCGCAAGCTGCGGGCGCCGAACAACGAGATCATCCGCACCATCCGCAACGAAGGCTATCTGTTCGTGCCCGCAGTGACGCGCGCATGAACATCGCGTTCCGGCGGGGCTGGCCGTTGTTCCTGCGTATTTTCGCGGTGATGATGGCGACGCTGCTGCTCGTGCAGCTGCTCAATTTCACGCTGGTCGTGCTGGTGCCGCCGCCGCGGCCGCCGGTGACCACGATCGAGCGGATCGTCGCGGCACTGCGCGGCGCGAACGTCGAGGACCTGCGGCGCGAGCCCGGCGCCACGCCGGCCGCGGATACGATGCATCCACACGCGCAGCAGCTGCGGCAGATACTCGCGCGCCAGCTTGGGCTCGGCGAAAGCGACGTCCGGCTGCATCTCGAGGATCGCATGCGCGCACCGATGGGCCTGGCGTGGCGCGTCGAGCGAATGCCGATGGGTCCGCCCGAGCCCGGGTTCGGCCGAGGCTTCCGCAATCCCGAGATCGTGATGGGCGAGTTCGCGGCATCCGCGCGGATCGAGGGCGCCTGGCGAACGGTGGTGCCCGCGCGCAGCGAGATCAACCCGTGGCGCTGGCGCGCGCTGCTGTGGCTGGCGGTTGCGATGCTGGTCGTGACGCCGTTCGCCTGGATCCTCGCGCGCGGCCTCGCGCGGCCGATCGGGCTGTTCGCGACCGCCGCCGAGCGGCTCGGCCGCGACTTGAAATCACCGCCGCTTGCGCTGGAGGGCTCACCCGAGCTGGTGCACGCCGCGGCGGCGTTCAACGAAATGCAGGCGCGGCTAAGCCGCTATGTCGAGGACCGCACGACGTTCATGGCGGCGATCGCGCACGATCTGCGCACGCCACTGATGCGGCTGCGGCTGCGGCTCGAAAGCGCCGAGGCGCCCGTGCGCGATGCGTGCGAGCCCGACATACGCGACATGGAGCAGATGATCGCTTCGGTGATGGCGTTCCTGCGCGACATGCAGCAGCACCCGCGCCGCCGGCTCGATCTGCGCGCGCTTGCCGAGAGCGTGTCGCATCATTTCATCGACCTCGGCGGGGAAGTCGTGCTCCAGGACGGGCTGCCGCTCGTCGTCGAAGGCGATGCCGCCGGGCTCAAATCGCTGTTCGCCAATCTGATCGGCAACGCCGTCAAATATGCCGGCGCCGCGCAGGTCCGGCTCTACGCCGAGGAAAACGAGGCGATCATCGAAGTGAGCGACGACGGGCCGGGCATGTCCGATGAGGATCTCGTGCGCGCGTTCGAGCCGTTCTTCCGCGCCGAGCGCTCGCGCAATCGCGAGACCGGGGGGATCGGATTGGGGTTGGCGAGCGTGCGTGCGGTGGCGCGCGCGCACGGCGGCGAGGCCGTGATCGCGAACCGCCGCGAAGGCGGGCTGATCGTGCATGTCGCGATCCCGATGCCGGCTGTGCTCGCGTGCTGAGAGGTCCGGCTCCGCCGCGATTGCAGGGGAGCCGGTTTGCTTACAGCGGCGGCCCATCGCCTTCGGGGCCACCGGGCATAGCGCGCATGGGCATAGCGCGCATGGGCATCCCGCCCATGAACGGCGCACCGCCGAAGCGGCCCGGCCCGAATGCTGGTCCGAAGCTATGGCCCGGGCCTCCGCGCAGCCGCATCACTGCCTCGAACCGTGCCTTCTGCTGCGCGTCGAGTCCTTGATAGAAAGCCTTGATCGCCGCGAGTCGTTGGCGACCCGCGTTCTCATGCCTCTCCATCTCTGCGATCCGCGCCTCGAAGCTCGGCGGTGGCCCCTCGGGCGCGTGCCCCATCGGGCCGTGCTCGGGGCCGCCCGGCGGGGGCATCATGCGATGTTCGAGGACTGCGTCGAGCCCAGCGCGCTGGTCCGCTCGGAGCCCAATCAACAGAGCGATATCATCGGCGCGCGCTTTCATCATCGCTGCGCGATCAGGCTCTACGCCCGGTCGCCGCGCCTGCGCTGCCGGCGATTGCGCGGCGGCGGGAAAGCATGCCGCAGTCGCCAGCAGCATCGCCAGGACTATCGGTTTTCGCATAGGTTCTTCCTCTCTCGGTCGTGACACTCGCGTTCGTTCGCGCGCGTATGTGTCGGATAGATTTCCGGATCAGCCGAGCAATCCAGTGGGCCGCCAGCGGCGCGTGATCGGCGATTTGACGAGCAGCCGCCCGCAGCGCTGGCAGCGGCAGTGCGGAAGATCTGAGTCGAGCCCGGCGGAGTCGAGCGCGAGCAACGGACGGCTCGGCCGATGATTTCCCTGGGCGCAGCGTTCGAGTGTGCTTCGCAATTGTGCCTCCCGAAGCCGAGCCATTCGCACTGAACATGTCTCCCAGATTTCTGTCCCGTTGCCGACGTGCCCAAGCGGCACGCGCACCGAAATCCCGATACGGCCCGGCGGGCGCCATTCCCGTTGCGCAGCAAAGCCGGCTATAGCGCGGCGATGAAGGCCGCGAACGCGCTCGACTATCGCCTGCTCGCCAAGCGCCGGCTGCCGCATTTCCTGTTCGAATATGTCGACGGCGGGTCGTATGACGAAGTCACGCTGCGGCGGAACCGCGACGATCTGCAGGCGGTGTCGTTGCGCCAGCGCGTGCTGCGCGACGTGTCCGACATCGACTTGTCGACCGAGCTGTTCGGCCAGCGCTGGGCCATGCCGCTCGCGCTCGCGCCGGTCGGGCTCGGCGGCATGCTCGCGCGGCGTGGCGAGGCGCAGGCGGTGCGCGCCGCCGAAGCCGCCGGTGTGCCGTTCATCCTGTCGACGGTTTCGGCCTGCTCGGTCGAGGAAGTCGCGCGCAGCGCCAGCGCACCCTTCTGGTTCCAGCTCTATATGGCCAAGGATCGCGAATTCGTTCGCGAGCTGCTCGGCCGCGCATGGGACGCCGGATGCCCCGCGCTGGTATTCACCGTCGACCTGCCGCTGCCGGGCGCGCGCTACCGCGACGTCCGTTCGGGGCTGGCGGGCCCGCCCGGCTGGCGGCGCATGGCGCGGCGCTATGCCCAGGCGTTCGCCCGACCCGGCTGGGCGTGGGACGTCGGCGTGCACGGCCGGCCGCACCAGCTCGGCAATCTCGTCTCGATGCTCGGGGAAGACAGCGACATCGAGGACTTTTTCGCCTGGTCGCGCGCCAATTCGGACGCGAGCATCACCTGGCGCGACATGGAATTCATTCGATCGGCGTGGAAAGGTCCGCTGATCATCAAGGGCATTCTCGATCCCGAGGATGCGCGCGAGGCGACCAGGATCGGCGCGCAGGGCATCGTCGTCTCGAACCATGGCGGGCGTCAGCTCGACGGTGCGTCGTCTTCGGCCCGTGCGCTGCCGGCGATCGCGGATGCAGTCGGCAATGATCTCACCATCCTTGCCGACGGTGGAGTCCGCTCAGGGCTCGACGTGGTGCGGATGCTCGCGCTCGGCGCGCAAGGCGTGCTGATCGGGCGCGCCTGGGCCTATGCGCTCGGGGGCGGCGGCGGGCGCGGCGTCGCGCACGTACTGCAGTTGTTCGAGGCCGAGATGCGTGTCGCGATGGCGCTCACCGGCGTTCGCCGCGTCCACGAAATCAACGGGTCGATCCTGGCCTGAGGCTTTCGCCGAGCTCCCTCTTTGACTAGGTTGCTAACAAACAACCGAGGGAGGGGTGGATGCGCGGCTGGATCGTGGCGCTGGGATTGGTGCTGAGCGCGTTGCTGGTCGCGTCGGCGGCGCAGGCGAAGGAGCTGGCCGCCGTCGTCCCGACCGGCAGCTGCGAAGCGCTCGCCAATAGAGTTCTCGCCGTCGGCACCGTGCCGGCACGCATCACTGCCGCCAAAGTCACTACGCCGACGAACGGCGCGGCCTATTGTCAGGTATTCGGCTATCTGCCGCCTGCGGTGCGCTTCGAAATCCATTTGCCGACGACCGGCTGGACACAGCGCATGATCGTTGCCGGCTGCGGCGGCTTCTGCGGCACGCTCGGCATTCGCACGCCGGCCGCGGCCGGATGCGCTCCGCTCGAGCGCGGCGAGTTCGTGAGCGCTTCGAGCGACCTTGGCCACAATGTCACCGACGGCGCCTGGGCGAGCGGGAACCCGCAGGGGCTGACTGATTACGGCCATCGCGCGCTGCATCTGACGACGCTTGCCACCAAGGCGGTCGCCAAGGCCTATTACGGCCAGGCGCCGCGCTACAGCTATTTCAGCGGCTGCTCCGACGGCGGGCGCGAAGGGATGATGGAAGCGCAGCGCTATCCGGACGACTTCGATGGGATCGTCGCCGGCGCCTCGGTGATCGACGTCACTGCCAACAACAGCATCTATCACGCCTGGCTGGTGCAGCATCTGGTCGACCGTGACGGCAAGCAGCTGCTGCCCGACGCGACTCTGGCCGCGCTCGCCGCCGAAGTGATGCGCCAGTGCGACGACAAGGACGGCGTGAAGGACAATATCCTGGCGGCGCCCGAGGCGTGCGAATTCGCGCCCGACAAGCTGCTGTGCCAGGGGACCCCCGCGCCAACCTGCCTGGCGCCGGGCCAACTGGCGCTGGTGCGCGCGATCTATACGGGCCCGGTCGATGGTGCCGGCAACCCGCTCTACCAGGGTGCGCCGCTGGGCTCGGAGAAGAGCTGGAACCAGATGGGCGGACTCGCGCGCACATTGGTGACGAGCTTCACCAGCTATATGACCGGCGAGCCGTTCAACGGTGAGAAAAACCCGTTCGACCTGAAGTTCGATGCCGCGAGCCGTGCGATCTACAACCGCTTTGCCCCGCAGATCAGTGCGATGGACGCCAATCTCGCGTCGTTCGCCAGGCACGGCAAGCTGCTGATGTGGCACGGCTGGACCGACGCCGGCGTGCCGGCGGGGAGCAGCATCCGCTATTATCGGGAAGTTCGCGCGAGGCTCGGCGCCAAGGCGGCCGACGCGTTCCTTCGGCTCTACATGCTGCCCGCAGTGAACCATTGCGGCGGCGGCGACGGTCCCGACCAGGTCGATCTGCTCACGCCGCTGATGGCCTGGGTCGAGGATGGCGTTGCCCCCGGCGCGATACCCGCGCACAAGAACGGCGCCAAGCCGCTCAAATGGACGATCCAGCCATATGGGGCGGGCATGTCGAAGCCTGTCAGCTGAAAGCAAATCGATGCACGGCCAGAAAAAACGCCGGAAGCGGACGATCGAAGGCAGTGAGTCGCTCGATGGCGTTGAAATGACGTGGGAACTGGTCAGCGAGCCGCAGTGGAGCAATAGCGGCGACGGATATAAGGGGTTGTGCATCGCGGTGCGCGCCGCCGGCTCGGCGCGGCGTGAATTGATCCTCGAATATGCCTATCCTGTCGACAAGCACGGGCATCCGCTGCCGGTGCCGCAACGGCCCGACGTCTCTCCCAAGCGGGTCGCGCAGGACATTCGCCGGGCGATCGAAGCAGGATGGGATCCCAATTCACGCGGCCGTCCGCTGGTGTTTCGCGTCCCGCCACCGGCGGCTTCCTGACCCGCAGATCGAACGCAAACCGGATAGACGCGTTTGGTCGGCATGCCTTCCAGCGTGCTGCGACGCTATCATTATGATGCCGCCGATCAGCGGCTCGATGTCGAGTTCGTCAGCGGCAAGCGGTACAGCTATCACGAAGTGCCCGAACGCGTCTGGGAACGGCTGCTCGGGTCAACGTCGAAAGGCGGCTATTTCAATCGCTGCATCCGCGATCGCTTCCGCTTCACTCGCAGAGATTAGACCGTGAAGCTCTCGCCGCAGCCGCAGGCACCCTTGGCATTGGGATTTTCGAACACGAAGCCCGAGGTGAACGCATCCTCGACCCAATCCATCGTCGAACCGACGAGATAGAGCACCGAACCGCCGTCGACGAAGAAAGTCCCGCCGGGCGTTTCGATCCGCTCGTCGAACGGCACGGCTTCGGTCACATAGTCGACCGAATAGGCGAGTCCCGAGCAGCCCCGACGCGGCGTCGACAGCTTGACGCCGATCGCACCTTCTGGGGCCTTGGACATCAGCTCCGCGATGCGTGCCTCGGCGCGGGGGGTGAGATTGACGGCGGCGGGCCTTTGGCGGGTCCTGACTTCGCTCATAGCATTCCCAACTCCAGACGCGCTTCGTCCGACATTTTCGCCGGGTCCCAGGGCGGGTCCCACACCAGATTGACGTCGACCGTGCCGACGCCCGGTACCGAGCCGACGCGCAGCTCGACTTCCCCGGGCATCGATTCGGCCACGGGGCAATGCGGCGTGGTCAAGGTCATGGTCACCGCCGCATGGCCGTCGCCGGTGACTTCGACATTATAGATCAACCCAAGATCGTAGATGTTCACCGGTATCTCGGGATCGTAGATTTCCTTGAGCGCCTCGACGATCGCGTCGTGCAGCGCGCCGCCAGGTTCGCCGGCGCCGACCGCCTCGGGCTGCTTCGAGAGAAAGCCTTCGAGATAGTCGCGCTTGCGCTCGAACGTCTCCCTTGGAGATGCCGGGTCGTCGACGCGCGCCTTGGGCGGCGGCGCAACCGCATCCACTTGCTCGACCTGGATTTTGCGTTCCTCGTTCATCGCCCTACCCGAAAATCCGCGTCACACGCTCGACGCCCTTCACCAATGCTTCGATGTCCGCCGCGGCATTGTAGACGCCGAAGCTCGCCCGCGCGGTCGCGGGCAGGCCCAGCGAGTCCATCAGCGGCTGCGCGCAATGATGGCCGGCACGGATCGCAACCTGGCCCTCGTCCAATATGGTGGCGACGTCGTGCGGATGCACGCCCTCGACCGCGAAACTGACGATTCCCGCGGAGTCGTCGGGCCCGAACACGCGCACGCTGTTGATGCTCGACAGCGCGGCGCGTGCCTGTGCGACCAGCGCCGCTTCGTGCGCATGGATGCGCGCGAGCCCGATCGCGTCGACATAGTCGATGGCGGCATGGAGGCCGAGCACGCCGACGATGTGCGGCGTGCCAGCCTCGAACCGCCCCGGCGGCGGCGCATAGGTCGTCTTCGCGAAGGTCACGCGGTCGATCATCGATCCGCCGCCCTGGTACGGCGGCATCGCATCGAGCAGTTCGTAGCGGCCCCACAGCACGCCGATGCCGGTAGGCCCATAAAGCTTGTGGCCCGAGAAGACATAGAAGTCGCAGTCGAGCGCGGCCATGTCGACTGGCAGCCGCGGCACGGCCTGGCAACCGTCGATCAGGATCTTCGCCCCGATGCCGTGCGCGAGATCGGCCGCGCGGCGGCAATCGAGCACCGAACCCAGCACGTTCGAGACATGCGCCAGCGCGACGAGCTTGTGCTGCTCGGTCAGCATCGCGGCCATCGCATCGAGATCGATGCGCTGATCGGCAGTCAGCGGCACGACGTCGATCTCGGCACCCACGCGCTCGGCGACCATCTGCCACGGCACAATGTTCGAATGATGCTCGAGCTGCGACAGCAGGATGCGGTCGCCGGCCTTGAGCTGGGAGCCTCCCCAGCACTGCGCGACGAGATTGATGCCTTCGGTCGCGCCGCGCACGAATATCACTTCGCGCTCGTCGCCGCCGAGGAAGCGCGCCACGCGGCGCCGCGCCGCCTCATAGGCGAAGGTCATGTCGGCCGAGCGTTGGTAGACGCCGCGGTGCACGGTGGCATAGCTCTCGGCATAGCCGCGCGTGATCGCGTCGATCACGGGCTGCGGCTTCTGGGAAGTCGCGGCGGTGTCGAGATAGGCCCAGCCGGCCGGGATCGCCGGGAAATCGGCGAGCACATCGAGCGGACGGGAAGCCAGGTCCAACGTCATTTTCCGTCATCCCGGCCTTGGGCCGGGATCCACCCGTCCACCAGCCACGTCTTTTCGGCTTCAGCGCAAACCTCTCCACCTGCGCTTAGCTGTCCGGTGGACGCCGGACCAAGTCCGGCATGACGATTGAAGAAACGCGTCACAGCGCCGCCTCCAGCCATTGGTCCGCGCTCGCTTCGAATGCCTCGCGCACCGCGTCCTCGCCGATCCGCGACAGTGTGTCGGCGACGAAGGCGTGCGTCAGCAGCGCCTTGGCGCGCGCTTCGTCGATACCACGGCTCTCGAGATAGAAGAGCGCGCGCGCGTCGAGCTCGCCGACCGTCGCGCCGTGCGCGCATTTGACGTCGTCGGCGAAGATCTCGAGCTCGGGCTTCAAATTCACGGTCGCCGAGCGCTGGAGCAGCAGCCCGCGCAGCGACTGTTCGCCGTCGGTCTGCTGGGCGCCGCGCGCGACTTCGACTCGCGCCGCGAGGCTCGCCGCCGATTGATCGGCAGCGACGGCGCGCCAGACCTGGCGGCTGGTGCCTTCGACCTGCTCATGGCGGATTACCACCGCCGCTTCCTGCTTCTGGCTGCCGCGCGTGAGCAGCGCGCCGCCGACCTCGGCAAACGCCGCCTTGCCGCGCAGCGTCACCGCCGCGTCGATGCGGCTGCCGGCGCCGCCCGCGCCGAGGAACACCGATACCAGGCTCGCGCCTTCGCCGACTTCGGCCTCATCGCGCAGCGACACGAAGCCCTCGTCCTGCAGCAGCCGCACCGACCGCATCAGCCGCGCGCCGTGCGCCAGTCCGATCTGCGTCAACCGGTTCGACCAGCCGGAGCCGGCATAGGTTTCGACCACCGATGCCACGGCGTCCTCGGCGAGATGGATGCGCGCCGGCACATGGTTCTCGGCCCCGGTCGCGACATGGACGACCTGGATGCCGAGCTCGACCGCTTCGCGCGGCAGCACCAGTTCCCAGCCTTCGCCGTTCGCCTGCCCGCCCAGCGGATGATCGCTGTTGAGCGCGAGCAGCTCGACTTTCACCCGCCCGGGCCGGCTGTGCGCCGGCTCGAACATGCCATCGACGAACAGCAGTCGCGGTCCGTCGAGATCGAGGAATAGCGATCGCGGATCGATACCACCGGTCGTCGGCAACTCAGCCGCGGCGCGCAACGCGTCGAGATCGGCCCAGCGCCAGGCCTCCTCGCGCGCAGAAGGGAGCACCAAGGTCATTGGGCGCTCCTTCCGCCGCGCGCGCGGCGGCAGAGCACGACGATCTCGTCGTCCGCGAGAGGGGTCTGCACCGAATGGGCCAGCAACAGCGCGATCACGACGAACGCCCCTGGCACTGGGTGAGGTACAGCTGACGGAAATAGCCGACCATTTCCTCCTGCTGCCGATCGAGCTGGCGCATGTCGTCGAGCGCGGTCTGGCGGTCGGCAATGCTCTCGGAGAGCAATGTCAGCGACTGTTCAGTATCGGGAGTCGCCCCAGGCGGGAGCGGCACGCCGCTGCGCAGCTTGCGGCGACGCTCGGCAAGATCGACGCGCGCTGCTGCGATTTCGCGCTGTTCCCGGTACGAATCGAGCAGGAAACCGCTGTGGCGCTTGACCTCGTCGGTCCAGGCACGCGTCACCACCGTGCGATTGCAGTTCGTCGCCGCCTTGCTCAGCGCGTCGAATTCGCCCTCGTCGGACGCAAACATGCCGATCGCGACCAGCATCATGCCGCAAGCGCTCCATAGCCTTCGCGTTCGAGCTCATGGGCGAGTTCGGGTCCCCCCGAGCGGACGATGCGGCCGTCCGCAAGCACGTGGACATAGTCGGGACGCACATAGTCGAGCAGCCGCTGGTAATGGGTGATCAGCAGCACCGCCTTGTCGGGGGCGCGCATGATGCGGTTGATGCCGTCGCCGACGATGCGCAGC
>Ga0207675_100000039_pt1 | contig 91886 bp, 80 predicted proteins | sample KBSSwiS42_FD_184305 | JGI IMG/M metagenome (GOLD analysis project Ga0207675, IMG submission 184305) | Switchgrass rhizosphere microbial communities from Kellogg Biological Station, Michigan, USA - KBS Switchgrass S4-2 (SPAdes) (version 2) | ecosystem: Host-associated > Plants > Roots >...
CGGGGGTTCTCAGTTTAGGAATTGGACAGCGTTCCAGCTTGCTGGCTTGTAAGCGTGCACCCAGTTCATTTCTTTCGGCACCGGAAAGCGCGATGAACGCTGAGCCTGCGTATGACAGCCCCTGCTGGTCAGCGCGAGCCAGTAAGGCGAGCGGAGCTTTTGTCTTTCGATCACGGCCGGTGCCGATGATGAGCAAAGAGCTTTCCGTGAAGCATTTGGTCTTGAGCCACGTCTTGCTGCGGCCACTTCGATATTTCGACGAGGCGAGCTTGGAGACAATGCCCTCAAGCTGGTGGTTCGCGCAGGTTTGAAAGAATGCAGCGGCGTCTCCGGTGAATTCTTCACTGAACAGAAATGGTTGTTCGGTCGGAATAAACTCTTTCAGCTTGGCCCTTCGCTCAAGCAATGGGCGGTCGCGGAGATTCTTGCCGGTCAGATAAAGGAGGTCAAAGGTGTAGAATACCAGCCTTTGCGGCGTCCAGCGAATAGCTGATTTGAGCGCCTCGAAATCCGAGCCGCCATGCCGATTCTGAACGATGACCTCGCCATCGATGATTGCAGAGCAGTCAAGCTTGGCTGCTGCCTTCGTTATGCCTGGATAGCGCTCGGTCCAATCGAAGCCATTGCGGGTATAGGCACGTGCTTTGCGACCTCAATGATCAGAAGAGTGCGACATCCATCATGCTTGACTTGGTGGATCCACCCTGCACGCGGAGTAGGCTGATCGGCTGAGGTTGCGAGTTGCGGCTTGATGAACTCCAGAGGCATGCAAAATTATCTAGCAGAGGGCCACAAGATTGCGAGTCCTCACGAGGCCCCGGATCCAAGTGGCAGCCCGATAATGGCAATTCATTGTGGAAGGCAAGATTTGAGCCTTGCCGTACCCATTTATATGTGTGTTAGAGACGTCAACCCGAGTGTGGTGGTACTTGTTACCTCTAGCGTTACCGCAAGAAATCTTTTTCCACACGAACTCCTTGAATTATGAGCGCTTTCAGCGATAGCACGATCCTGATGCAAAGTCAGGCGTTACCGGAGGCGTCTCACAACGACATGGCTAACGCAATCAGGGCGCTCGCCATGGATGCGGTGCAGACGGCCGATTCCGGCCATCCCGGCATGCCGATGGGCATGGCGGATGTCGCCACGGTGCTGTTCACCCGCTTCCTGAAATTCGACGCGAGCCACCCCGACTGGCCCGACCGCGACCGCTTCGTGCTTTCGGCCGGTCATGGCTCGATGCTCCTTTATGCGCTGCTCTATCTCAGCGGCTATCCCGAGATGGAGCTCGAGGAGCTGAAGCGCTTTCGACAGCTCGGCTCGCGCACGCCGGGCCATCCGGAGTATGGCCACGCTCCGGGCATCGAGACCACGACCGGGCCTCTCGGGCAGGGCCTCGGCAATGCCGCCGGTATGGCGCTTGCCGAGCGGCTGCTCAATCGCCGCTACGGCGACGAGGTCGTCAACCATTACACCTATTGCATTGCCGGCGACGGCGACCTCATGGAAGGCATCAGTCAGGAGGCGATCTCGCTGGCAGGCCATCTCAAGCTCGGCCGGCTGATCGTGCTGTTCGATGACAACGAGGTCTCGATCGACGGCCCAACCAGCCTGTCGGTCTCAGACAATCAGGTCGAGCGCTTCAGAGCCGCACACTGGCATACCGCGCGCGTCGATGGGCATGATCCAGAGGCAGTGGCGCTAGCCATCGAGAATGCAAGGTCCGTCACCGACAAGCCGTCGCTGATCGCCTGCCGCACCATCATTGGCTACGGCGCGCCGACCAAGGCTGGCACCGCTGCCATCCACGGCGCATCCCTCGGCGAGGAAGAGGTCAAAGGCACACGCGAAAAGCTCGGCTGGCACCACCACCCCTTTGAGCTGCCGAAGCCGGTCCTTGCCGCCTGGCGTGCGGCCGGCACGCGGCATCGCGCCGCCTATGAGGCGTGGGCACAAGCCGCGAAGCGCCTCGATGCTCCAGCGCGCGCTGCGCTCACCGATCCGATCGACGCAAAGGTCGCAGGCGCGATCAAAGCCGCAATCGCCACGATAAAGGCTGACTTCGCTCGCGAAGGGGCGAAGCTTGCGACGCGGCAGTCCTCGCAGAAGGTGTTGGAGAAGCTCGTGCCGGTCATTCCTGGGCTGATGGGCGGCTCTGCCGACCTCACGGGCTCCAACGGCACGCTCACCAAGCTGCACAGCATCGTCAGGCCGGGAGATTTCTCCGGCAACTACATCCATTACGGCGTGCGCGAGCATGAGATGGCCGCAGCCATGAACGGCCTCTCGCTGCACGGCGGCATCGTGCCTTACGGCGGCAGCTTCCTCGTCTTCACCGACTATTGCCGGCCTTCGATCAGGCTCTCGGCGCTGATGCAGCAGCGGGTGATCTACTTAATGACGCACGACTCGATCGGGCTCGGAGAGGACGGCCCGACACATCAGCCCATCGAGCACCTGGCCTCCCTGCGCGCCATGCCGAACCTTAACGTGATGCGTCCGGCTGACTCGGTCGAATGCGCCGAATGCTGGGAGCTTGCGCTTCTTTCCAAGCGCACGCCCACCATCCTTGCGCTCACTCGTCAGAGCGTGAAGCCGCTCCGCACAACCCACACCGAAGAGAATCTGTCGGCCAAGGGCGCCTATGTGCTGGTCGAGCCGAAGGGCAAGCGCGACGTGACGCTGATCGGCACCGGCTCTGAGGTAGCTCTCGCGGTCGAGGCCGCCAAAGTGCTCGAAGGTGAGGGGATCAACGCCGCTGTTGTTTCGATGCCTGGTTGGGAGCTGTTCGAGGCCCAAGGTGAGGCTTATCGGAATTCGGTTCTCGGCACTGCCCCGCGGGTCGCAGTCGAGGCGGCCGCTGAGTTCGGTTGGTCGAAATGGCTCGGATCTGACGGTGCCTTCATCGGTATGCACGGATTCGGTGCTTCTGCGCCCGCTCAAGACCTATATAAGCATTTCGGCATAACGGCTGAGGCGGTTGCCGCCGCCGCCCATGGTTTGATTGCAAGTTCGAGGAGTAAGGGAGGACATGGCCAATAAGCGCGTCGCCATCAACGGATTTGGCCGGATCGGCAGGCTCACCTTCAGGGCCTTCCTCGAATCCGGCCGCAAGGACCTCGACTTCGTTGCCATCAACGATCTCGGCTCGGCCGAGATGAACGCCCATCTCCTCGAATTCGACAGCGTGCATGGCCGCTTCCGCGGCAGGATCAACGTCGCCGACGGCCATCTCAAGACTGACGGCCAGAATGTCGCCGTGCTTTCCGAAGCGACACCGGAGAGGCTTCCCTGGCGCGATCTCGGCATCGACATCGTGATGGAATGCACCGGCCGCTTCACCGATCGCGTTGGAGCAGCGAAGCATCTCACCGCGGGCGCCAAGCGTGTGCTGGTCTCGGCTCCTTGCTCGGGCGCAGATCTCACTGTCGTGTTTGGCGTCAATGACGACAAGCTCACCCAGGAGCACCACGTCGTGTCCAACGCCTCCTGCACCACGAACTGCCTCGTCCCCGTCGCCAAGGTGCTGAACGATGCGGTCGGCATCAAGCACGGCTACATGACCACAATCCACGCCTATACCGGCGATCAGCGCACCGTGGACACGCTGCACAAAGATCCTTATCGCGCGCGCGCGAGCGCGATGAACCTGATCCCCACCTCAACCGGCGCGGCAAAGGCCGTCAGCCTCGTTCTGCCCGAGCTCAAGGGCAAGCTGGACGGCGCCTCGATCCGCGTGCCGGTGCCGAATGTGAGCCTCGTCGATCTGACCTTTCAGGCGGCACGGCCCACGACGGCCGAGGAGATCAACAAGGCGGTGGTTACTGCCGCCGATGGTCCGCTCAAGGGCATTCTCGGCATCAACGACAAGCCACTGGTCTCGTCCGACTTCAATCACGACCCGCGCAGCTCGATCTTCGACCTCAAGGGCACTCAGGTGGTCGACGGCACGTTCTGCCGCGTGGTCGCCTGGTACGACAATGAATGGGGCTTCTCCAACCGCATGAACGACACGGCCGCCGCCATGGGCCGGCTGATATGAACGAAGTGAGTGCGGCGCGAAGAGAGGCGAATTCTGGCAAGGACGGCCTCGATCTCTCCCGCGTAAGGTCGATCGATGGAGTCGATGTTAAGGGCAAGCGTGTGCTGGTCCGCGTCGACTTCAACGTGCCGATCGAGAACGGGGTCGTTGCCGACCCGACCCGACTGACCCGCGTCCTGCCCACCATCGCTAAGGTTGCGCGCGAGGGAGCTAGGGTCGTGGTTCTGTCCCATCTCGGGCGCCCCAAGGGCCAGCCTACTCCGGACACTTCGCTCCGTCCGGTCGCTGCCAAGATGCAGGAGCTGATGCCTGGGATCGCGGTCCGCTTCGCCGCCGCTCCGTCGGGCGATGACGCGAAGCGCGTGGTCGATTCGCTTAAGCCCGGCGAGGTCGCCGTGCTCGAGAACGTTCGGTATAACAAGGGCGAGGAGAAAAACGATCGCGAGTTCGCCAAGAGCCTCGCCGCGCTCGGCGACCTTTATGTCAATGACGCCTTTTCGTCCTCGCACCGAGCACATGCTTCGCTAGAGGCGATCACCGATCTGCTCCCCTCTTATGCTGGCCTTCTGATGATGGCCGAGATCACGGCGCTCGAGCAGGCGCTCGAGAGTCCTGAGCGGCCGGTGATGGCGATCACTGGCGGTGCCAAAGTCTCGACCAAGATCGAGGTTCTGACCAATCTCGTCTCCCGCATGGATCAACTTGTGGTCGGCGGAGGCATGGCCAATACCTTCCTCCTGGCCGAGGGCATCAAGCTTGGTGCCTCCTTGGTGGAGCGGGATTTCGTCGCCACGGCGAAGGACATCATGGCGAAGGCCGAACGGTCCGGCTGCGAGGTCGTGCTGCCCATCGACGTGGTCGTGGCGCAGGAGCTCAAGGCGGGCGCTACCTCGCAGATCTGCGCCGTGAATGAAGTTCCCAGCGATTCCATGATTCTAGATTTCGGGCCTCAGAGCCTCGCCGAGATGAAGCGCCGCCTTGGCCAGGTCAAGACGGTGCTGTGGAACGGCCCGCTCGGTGCCTTCGAGGCGCCGCCCTTCGGCGAGGGGACTTTCGCGCTCGCCCGCGATGTCGCCCGCCTCACCAAAGCGGGCAAGCTCGTAAGTATTGCCGGGGGCGGCGACACAGTGCGGGCGCTAAACGAGGCGCACGTCGCCGACGACTTCAGCTATGTCTCGACCGCCGGCGGGGCCTTCCTGGAGTGGCTCGGCGGGGCCGAGCTGCCCGGCGTCGTGGCGCTCGCCCGCAGCGGCTCCCGCGCTTCTTAAGTTCTGTGACTATCCTCTAAGCTAGTCATTCCCACGCAAGTTGGAATCCAGTAATCATCCGCCAAGAGTTATCTGCGAAGCAGAGGTTACTGTATTGCCCGGGCCTTCGCCCGCCGAAGTGTCTCGTAGTACCGAAGCTGAGGGCTCGGGCTTCGGCCCGCAGGCGGGTCGAGCCGGGCAATGACAAGGAAACCGGAAGCAATGGCCCGCGACATCATCATTGCCCCGTCCATTCTCTCCGCCGACTTCGCCAGGCTTGGCGAGGAGGTACGGGCCATCGACCAGGCTGGCTGCGACTGGATCCATGTCGATGTGATGGACGGGCATTTCGTGCCGAACATCACCATCGGCCCCCACGTGGTAAAGGCGCTTCGGCCGCACTCCAAGAAGGTGTTCGACGTGCATCTCATGATTGCGCCCTGCGATCCTTATATCGAGGCCTTCGCCCGCGCCGGCTCCGACATCATCACCGTGCATGCCGAGGCGGGGCCTCACCTCGACCGCTCGCTCCAGCTCATCAAGAGCCTCGGCAAGAAGGCCGGCGTCTCGATCACGCCCTCGACGTCCGAGACCGCGATCGACTACGTGTTCGACAAGGTCGACCTTGTCCTGGTCATGACCGTGAACCCCGGCTTCGGCGGCCAGGCCTTCATCCCCTCGCAGCTCGACAAGATCAGGGCTATCCGCAAGGCAATCGGCGCCCGACCGATTCATATCGAGGTCGATGGGGGCATCAATGGCGAAACCGTGCCGCTCGTGGTCGAGGCCGGCGCCAACGTGATCGTAGCTGGCTCCGGCGTCTTCAAAGGCGGCGCCTACAAGGACAATATCGCCGCCATCCGCAAGGCCGCAGAACGCGCCCGCCCCGCCGCCGCCTAGTTGCTGATCAATACTTTTCACAAGACGGTACAAGCTCTTGCCCTTCTTGAGCAGGGGCAATAGCAAGAGCCATGAACGTCACTTATTTCGGCGCGCTGCTTGCCGGGCTGCTCAGTTTCCTAAGCCCCTGCGTATTGCCGCTCGTGCCGCCTTATCTCTGTTTCCTCGGCGGCACGACCTTCGACCAGCTCACCGGCGAGGACGAGACACCGTCCCATGTCTACACGACGGTGGTGATGTCCTCGGTCGCCTTCGTGCTCGGCTTCACTACCGTGTTCGTGATTCTCGGCGCGACGGCCACGGCTGCAGGCCAGCTACTCGCGGCAAACCTCCCGCTGCTTGCCAAGATCGCCGGCGTGGTGATCATCATCGCCGGGCTGCATTTCCTCGGCGTGATCCATCTTCCCATTCTGCACCGCGAGGCGCGTTACCACGCCGACTCGCGGCCTGCGGGCCTGGTCGGCGCCTATGTCATTGGACTCGCCTTTGCCTTCGGCTGGACGCCATGCATCGGCCCGGTGCTTGGCGCGATCCTCGCTGTCGCCGCAGGCGAGGACTCCGTACGCCAGGGGGTGAGCCTGCTCTTCGTCTACTCGCTTGGCCTCGGCATTCCCTTCATCATCGCGGCCATTGCCATTCGTCCGTTCCTCAACACAATGCAGCGGTTCCGCAGGCATCTCGCCACCGTCGAGAAAGTGCTCGGCGGCTTTCTCGTGCTCACCGGCATCCTGTTCCTCACCGACGCCATGACGCTCATCTCGAGCTGGATGCTCGAGCTCTTCCCGGGGCTTGCTACCATCGGCTAAAGCTTCGTGATCGAGCCAAATTCCTAGATAGTGCCTCCATGACGACGATTGCTCTCACTATCGCTGGCTCGGACTCGGCCGGCGGCGCTGGTATCCAGGCAGACTTGCGGACCTTCGGCGCCCTCGGCGTGTACGGCGCGAGCGCGATCACGGCGCTTACCGCGCAGAACACGCTCGGCGTCGAGGCGGTGCATACTGCACCGCCGGAGTTTGTGCTGGCCGAACTGCGTGCCATTGCGAGCGACCTCGATGTCGGCGCCATCAAGACCGGCATGCTCGGCAATCTCGAGATTGTCGAAGCTGTGGTCGAGGGCTTGAGCTATTTTCCCGGCGTTCCCGTGGTCGTCGATCCGGTGATGGTCTCGCAAAGCGGCCATCCTTTGCTCACCGACGAGGCGATCGACGCGATCAGGACCAAGCTCATGCCGCTCGCCGTCCTTGTGACGCCGAACCTGCTGGAAGCGGCGCGGCTGCTTGACGAGCCGGTGGCCCGCGATGAAGCGGAAATGGCGGCACAAGCCCAGCGCTTGCGCGCGCAAGGCGCGAGCGCCGCGCTAGTAAAAGGAGGCCATGCCACTGGCCCATTGGCGATCGACATTCTCGCCGACGCTGAAGGAACGATGCGGCTCGAGGCGCCGCGCACGCAAACCCTAAATACCCATGGGACGGGCTGCACGCTGTCCGCAGCCACCGCCGCCGAGCTCGCCAAGGGCGTCACGCTTCGCCAGGCGCTTGCCAAGGCCAAGGCCTATGTCACGGCAGCAATAGCCGCGGCCGACGAGCTCAAGATCGGCAAGGGTAGGGGCCCCGTCCACCACTTCCACGCTTGGTGGCCGCGGAAGGCTAATTCTCCGCCACGATCTGGATCCGCTGCTCGCCGAGGCCCGAGACGGTGAGGCGAAGCTCGTCGCCTAGCTTCAAGAACACGCGCGGATTGCGCGCCATGCCGACGCCGGGCGGCGTGCCGGTGGTGATCACGTCGCCAGGGACCAAGGTCATGTATTTGCTGATATAGCTCACAAGCTCGGCCACGCCGAAGATCATGGTCGAGGTTGAGCCGGTTTGCATGCGAGCGCCGTTGAGGTCGAGCGCGAGATCGAGCTTCTGCGGGTCGGGGATTTCATCCTTGGTGACGAGCCAAGGGCCAAGCGGCCCGAACGAGTCATAGCTCTTGGCCTTGATCCATTCGCCGGCGCCGCCCTTTTGCAAGCTCCGCTCGGAAACGTCATTGCAGATCGCGTAGCCCACGACGAAATCGAGGGCATTCTCGCACGCGACGTTCTTGGCGCGGGTGCCGATCACCACGGCGAGCTCGACTTCGAAATCCATGCGGTCGAAGTCCGCAGGTTTAAGCACAGGGTCGTAAGGTCCGGAGACGCAGGAGCTTGCCTTGGCGAACACGATTGGCACCTCCGGGATCGGCATGCCGGTCTCCTCGGCGTGGTCTCGGTAGTTGAGGCCGATGCCGAGAAACTTCGGCACCACCCCGACCGGCGCGCCGATGCGCGGGCTCCCCTCTACGAGCGGAAGAGCACCCAAATCGAGCGCCTTGATGCGGGAGAGGCCGTCAGGGCCCAGGGCGTCGCCGGCGACGTCGTCGATGACACGCGAGAGGTCGCGAATTCGACCATTTGCATCCAGAATTCCCGGCTTTTCCCGGCCAATTTCGCCATAGCGCAGAAGTTTCATCGATCTTCCCCCGGTTCCGTTTTTGTGCATGATGCACGCGGGCGCGAGAGGCGGCAACGGCCCGTCTTTAACCTGGCTCGCGCGCCAGGTCTAAGTCTTCAGCGAATGGACGAGAGGGACATGCTCATGGCACCTCGCACGCTTCCGAACCGGATCGGCAAAGTCGCCCCGGTTCTCACGCTCGTGCTCGTGGCGTTTCTGGCGATGCCTAGCGATGCGGCGACGAAGAAAGCAGCGCCCAAAGCAACGGGCAATCCCTTCGATATTCTCAAGGGCTACTGGACTGGCGGAGGTACAGTCACGCCGGTCAAAGGTAATCCCGAGAGGGTGAGCTGCAAAGTCACCTATATGGTGGCGGGCGCAAGCGTCTCGCAGACCATGCGCTGCGCGGGAACCGACTATAAGTTCAACACAAGCTCCAAGCTCACCTATAGTGGCGGGACGATCTCTGGCACCTGGAGCGAAACCACCTACGACGCCTCGGGCAGCGTGAGCGGAAGCGCCGTCGGCAATACCGTTCATGCCGTGATCAACGGCCCCAAGTTCTCTGGTCGCATGAGCATCAACGTGTCTGGCTCTTCGCAGACCATCAACATTGTTCAGCTCGATCCGAAATCAGGCTCCTATCGCCCGGCTGCGAGCGTAGCTCTGCACCGCTAGAGGCATTTTTGGCTGCTTCTGCAACCACTTCGGCTGGATCAATGCTAATCGTGGGCGACGGGAATCGCCCCCTCGGGCCTTTAGTTTGCCTTTTCCGATGCCCGCTCAGGGCGTTGCCGAACTGCAACAAAGCCCCACAAATTTTCCGCCTAACGAGCGCCTTTATGCCCTCAATGATTGCGTTGCGGCAGATTGCCCGCCACTAAGATCGTACATGATACGTTCGTCTAAGCGATTGAATCTAAACATGAATACAAACCAGGCCACGTGCGACAGAGAGGCCAAATTTGCATTTGGGCAACACTCGCCGCCCGTTTTTGTCTTCGCTGTTGCACAATGTTGAAGTTTGCCGCGCGGCTAGGCTAGCCTTGCGTCACAAATGGGGGACGGGGCCGGGGGTCTTAGTTTCCATACCGCGCGAGAGCTAGAGGGACCTGAGGCACAAGCGAAAGACACAGCTCAGGAACATGATGGGGGGGCGAGCCAAGCCCGCTGTTAAGGCCATGCCTTTGGCGCTCGGCTCGTTTCGCAGGGAAGACCGGCCCGGCGCCGTCCGGGCCGGTTCTTTTTATTTCCATTCAGAGCCCTAGCCTCGCAAGCGTGCGTTCGACGCGAGCGAGATACCCTGAGCCGAACAGCCTGACATGGACGAGCGTCGGGTAGAGATTGTAGAGGTCCGAGCGCAGCTCCTGGAAACCCGGCTCTAGCGGCATGAGCGCCTCGTAAGCCTCGAAGAAGGCCCGGCCGAACGTTCCGAACATGGTGGTGAAGGCAAGCTCGATCTCCGGATGCCCGCAATAGATGGCCGGATCCACGAAGCCTGCGATCCGGCTTTCGCGCACGAGCACGTTCCCGGTCCACAGATCGCCATGCAGAAGGCTCGGAAAGTCCGGCTCCAGGAGATACTCCTCGATCCTCTCGGCCAGGCGCTCGATGCGGATGTAGAGAGTAGAGGGAAGGCTTCCCTCCTCACGTGCCTTCTCTGCCATGAAGAGCAGCCGGTGGTCGCGGAAGAAAGGCACCCAGCGCGGAGACTCCGGATTGGGTTGGGGGAGGGGCCCGATCAGCGTGTCGCGCGCATAACCGAACCGCTCCCGCTTCGTCGCGTGGAGCTTCGCGAGGAGCTCAGCGGCATGATGCTCAACACTTGGCGTGATGCCGCCGCCATCATTGTCAATGAAATCCATCACGAGAAGATCGGCGTCGGCATAGTGGACATGCGGAACGGGGAGATCTGACAGGCGCGCGAGCTCGTTCAGCATGTAGGCTTCGAGATCGAGTCCGGCGCGGCCATTCCGTCCTCCTTCGCGCGCCTTCACGGCGAGATGGCGGCTGTCCGCGAGTCTGACTTCGAGGCCGTTTAGGCCGAATCCCACGCCGAGACTGCGGCTCTCGACGATGCGCGAGCCGAGCGCCGCTTCAAGCCTGTCCTTCAACAGTCGAGCCATGTCGTGGATGTTACGCTTGCCGTTTCGCGAAAGCAGGAGTCCGGCAACGCGCCGCGGTGTGCTATCGGGCGTCGTAATAGCGCCGGTAAGCCTGCGGAGGGGGAGCAGCCCTGTAATAGCCCGGCGGCGGCAATTGCGCCGACCCCCCATAGTAAAGCTGCAACCGCTCTCTGCGGCTCAATCGCCGAGGCGTTCCGATGGAGTACGGGTCGAACCTTGAGTCACCGAAACGCCTTGTCGGCTTGACCTGCTGCTCCACCGCGATCTGCTGCTTGGTCGTTACCGGCTGCTGCCTCGGTTCGGAACGCACAACTCTGTTCTTGCCGCTCGGCATTTTCTTGTTCAGTACGATCTTGACGGTCTTCTTGACCGGCTTGATCTGCTGCTTGAGCGATCCGCTACTCGCCACCTTCGACTCTTTCTGCGGGATATCGCCGTTCAGCACGATCTCGGTCTTATCGAGGCCGGTCTCCTTAACCAGCGTAAACAAAGTGGTCGCGTTCTCCGGTGCAAGCCGTACGCAGCCATGCGAGGCCGGCCTGCCCAGCCACCTCGTCTCCTCGGTCCCATGAATGGCGTGTCCTTTTCTGGTGAAGAAAATCGCATGCGGCATCGGCGCGTCGTCCCATTGTTTGCTGTACCAAATCTCATTCATGGAACGGGCCGTATAACGTCCTGAAGGCGTGTCGTAGCGGCGAATGCCAGTCGATACTTTCCAGCTATATCGCTCCACGTCGTCGACGAAGACTTTCATCTCCTGCGTCGGCTTGTCGATCACGACGAGGATTTTGGACGCCGGTGGCTTGGCAGGTTTTGCGGCTTTTTCTGCCGGCGTGCTCCTCGTGATTGGCTTCGCTTGAGACTCGGAAGTCGAGACGCCTTGCTCGGCATCTGGAGCCTTGAACGCCTTTCCGCTCGTGTAGGTGCTTGAGCCCGTCTGGGGTGCCGAGCCGGTTATGCCCCACGTTGCGATTGCCGCATCGGATTGAGTTTGAGCGCTGGCCGATGGTGCTGTTTGCGCGGCGGCTCCAAGGACGAGCATTAGCGTCCAGCAGGTCGCTGCGAGAAGCCGACAAACTGAATTCAGGACTCGATTGGATGCCGAGAGGAGCCGCATCACACTCCCCCATCAGGCCCGCATGCCTGCAACACGACTCTGCGGAAGCTTAAACCTGAATCGGCGAAAGCGCTCGCGCTCCGGTCAGATGCGAAGATTTTCTCGACGGCCGTGGCGCTGCTGCCACAGCCGCCGCGCGTCGGCGGTGCTCGTTCAGCCGTTAAGATTCCGCTCCCATCGCACACGCGAGATGTCACAAGCCTGATACAAAATCACTTTAAGTCCCGGCGCATCGTGTTGAAAACGCGAGACGACGACGTGCAGCATGATCCAGGGGTGAGGCGTTACCGCGCATTGTTCATCTCGGATTTGCATTTAGGCACCAAGGTCTGTCAGGCCGAAACTTTCCTCGATTTCCTTCGCTGCTACGACGCCGACCGCATCTATCTCATCGGGGACATCGTCGACTTCTGGCGCATCAGGCGCGGAATCTACTGGCCGCAATCCCACAACGATGTGCTGCAGAAGCTACTCCGCAAGGCGCGCAAGGGCACCGAGCTGGTGCTCATTCCCGGAAATCACGACGAGGCGTTGCGCGACTATTGCGGGGTGCGGTTCGGCGGCATCGCCATTAAGCGCAACACGATGCACGTCGGCGCCGACGGCCGGCGTTATCTCGTCATGCACGGGGACGAGTTCGACGTCGTGGTGCGCTACGCCAAATGGCTCGCGCTCCTCGGCGATTGGAGCTACGAGCTCGCGCTGTGGGCGAACACGCATTTCAATGTGCTGCGCCGCTGGTTCGGCATGCCCTACTGGTCGCTCTCTGCCTATCTCAAGCACAAGGTCAAGCGCGCAGTGAACTATATCGGCGAGTTCGAGCTGGCCCTGTCGCAGGAGGCGCGCTGCCACGGCGCACAAGGGGTAATCTGCGGCCACATCCACCACGCCGCCATGCGTCAGGTGGGCGACATCATCTACATCAATACCGGAGACTGGGTCGAAAGCTGCACGGCGGTGGCCGAGACCGAAGAGGGGATTTTCGAGATCATCCGCTGGACGCACCCGCCACAAGGCATGAGTACGCCGGAAACCCTTGTCGAGGAGCTTGAGGCTGCCGCCTGATGCGGGTGCTGGTCGCGACCGATGCCTGGCATCCCCAGGTCAATGGGGTGGTGCGCACCTATGAGCGGCTCGCTCAGGAAGCGCCTGAGCTTGGCTTCGAGGTCAGCTTCCTCGCGCCTCCGCTGTTCCGCACGCTCCCTTGTCCGACCTATCCCGAGATCAGATTGGCGCTTGCTGGCCCAAGAGCGATCGCGCGCCACATCGAGGAGCTGCGCCCTGACTTCATCCACATCGCCACGGAGGGACCCATCGGATTCATGACAAGGCGATATTGCCGCAAGACCAAGCACCCCTTTACCACGAGCTATCACACTCGCTTTCCCGAATATGTCTCGGCGCGCCTGCCGGTGCCCGAGGACTGGTGCTACGCGTTGCAGCGGCGGTTTCACAACGGCGCCGCCGGCACTTTCGTCGCCACGCCATCGATGACGGCCGAGCTCAAGGCCCGTGGCTTCGAGCGCCTGATGCCTTGGTCGCGCGGTGTCGACGTCGATCTGTTCCGGCCGCGGCCGGTGCGCCTCTATGGCCCGAAGCCGGTCTTCCTCTATGTCGGCCGCATCGCCGTTGAGAAGAACATCAAGGCCTTTCTCGACCTCGACCTTCCCGGACGGAAGGTGCTGGTCGGCGGAGGACCGCAAACCACAGAGCTTGCCAAGGCTTATCCCGACGCGCTGTTCACCGGTCCGAAGCACGGCGAGGAGCTCGCTCAAGCTTACGCGTCTGCCGACGTGTTCGTATTCCCGAGCCTCACCGATACGTTCGGCCTCGTTCTGCTCGAGGCGCTCGCCTCCGGCGTGCCCGTAGCCGCCTACCCGGTAAGCGGACCGAAAGATGTGCTGACCGATCCGCGCGCAGGCGTGCTCAGATCCAATTTGCACGAAGCGTCCTTACGCGCGCTCGACCTCGATCGCGAAGCGGCGCGGCAGCACGCGCTGCTTTATAGCTGGGAAAATTCAGCGCGGCAGTTCATCGAGAACGTGCTCGTTGCCCACAACATGGGCCTGCCCGAAAGGCAGGCGCGATTTCGCCGCTGGCGGCACAAACGCAACGAACAAATGAAACAGCGGAGAGAGCGCAGAAGGCAAAAGAAAACGGCCCGGTTGGGGGGGAACCGGGCCGTTTCACTCTCATGCGTCAGTTTGGGGGACGCTTTGGGGGAACTCGCGTCTTCCCAAAAATGGTTAGGGACCTGTTTGGTTTCAAGAGCCGGACTTAAAAACTTCGGCTTGCCGGTGTAACTGCTTGATCTCGCTGATCAATAAACTTGGCTTGGGCTGAGCGTCAAGCTTGTCAGCAGAGCAAATTTGCGGCGGTTGTCGTTTCGTTTGAAGCGCGCTGGGGCGGATCAGGACCGTCGGTCTTCGCTTCGGTCTCGCTAGCTGTCCAGACCTCGATCAGCGTCGTGATGCGCTGCTCGATCGAGCGAAGCGTTTCGGTCATTTTAGGCACGACCGTCTCGTCACCGTGAGCGATCTCACCTCGCATCCGCGCGATCGTATCGCCGATCTCGGCGAGCTCTGAGAGCATGCATTGAAATGCGAAGCGACCCTGCTCCTCGAGCACTACCGCTTCGAGCTTGCTCATTGCTCCCAGCAGCATCGCGGTCTCAGCTCTGCGATTTTGGCGAGCATATTCAGAGAGGAACCAGCGGCCTCGCGGAGTCGCGCTCAGCACTGTTTCGAGCGCAGCATAGTCCTCCAGCGCCGATTCGCCCGAGCGCCCCGATTGCGGCGGAGTTGTGCCGTCTGGGACAAGTTCCCCCATAATCGCAATTTTACCGCGATTCGGGGTCGGGGCGGCAGTGTTAAGCAGAAGGAATAGGCATTTGTCACAGCCTGTGGCCGAACAGGTTGAAGCACGCGTCGCTCCTCGGCCGCGAGCTTGGCTGCTCGGTTTCCTTTATGCCGCGGTGTTCCTGGTTGGCGGCTGCTACCTGCCTTATTTGCCGGTTTGGCTGCACTGGCGCGACCTCAACGCCGACCAGATCTCCATCCTGCTCGCCACCGCGCCCTTCGCCCGCATCGTGTTCACGCTGGCCATCAGCTTCGCCGCCGACCGGGCAGGAGGCCGCCGCCCGATCCTGATCGCGCTGGCCTGGGCCTCGCTGGCTTCGTTCGTGCTGCTGTGGGCGTCCGACGGGTTCTGGCAGATGCTCGCCGCAAGCCTGCTGCTTGCCGCGAGCTGGACCACGATCCTGCCGCTGGTCGAGACCGTGGCGGTGAGCGGCATCAGGAGAGGGGTGCTCGACTACGGCAAAGTGAGGCTGTGGGGCTCGCTGAGTTTCATTGTGGCGAGCCTCGGCTCGGGCCTCATCATCGGCAGGCTCGGCTCGCAAGCCGTGCTGCCGCTGCTCATAGGCGGCGCCGCACTGATGGTGGTCGGCGCCCATCTCGTGCCGCAGGCGCTCGCCCGGGCGTCGCACATCCCGTCAGCGCTCCGGCGCTTAAGCCTTTCCGACGCCTTCAAGCTTCTTCGCGCGCCGCTATTTCTGCTGTTTCTGCTCGTAGCGAGCCTAATCCAGTCGAGCCACGCCGTTTACTACAGCTTCGGCAGCCTCAATTGGCGGGCGCAAGGCATCTCCGATGGCATGATTGGCGTGCTGTGGTCTGTCGGCGTCCTCACCGAAGTCGCGCTGTTTGCCGTATCGGGCCGGATCATCGCACTTTGCGGCACGGCGAGGCTGCTCATGTTCGCAGGGATTGCCGCCGTGTTCCGCTGGGGCTTCATGGCCATCGACCCGCCGCTCTGGGCGACGGCCCTGCTGCAGACGCTGCACGCCATGAGCTTCGGCGCGGCCCATATCGCCGCCATCCATTTCCTCACCCACGCCGTGCCAGAGGATCGCGCCGCCACGGCCCAAGGGCTTTACGCCGCCTTCGTCGCCGGCCTCGTGCTCGGCGCGGTGACCATCGCCTCAGGCCCGCTCTACCGCATGTTCGCTGGCGAAGCCTATGCGGCCATGGCGCTGCTAGCCCTTTTGGGAGCTTGTAGTGCTTTTCTGCTCATGCACCGCTGGCATGGCGGCCTCGTCGTGGCGGGGCATCAGCCCCACAGCTCCGGCCGCGGCGGAGCAATTATTCCACCCTCATAGGCAAGCCCGGGAACGCGGTCGCGGGCGAGCAGCAAAGGTCCGTCGAGATCAACCCACTCCGTGTCCTGCGCCACGAGCAGGGCGGGGGCCATGGCCAGCGAAGTCGCAACCATGCTTCCCACCATCACTTTAAGCCCAAGGGTATGGGCGCGGCTTGCGACGAGCAGCGCCTCGGTCAATCCGCCGGTCTTGTCGAGCTTGATGTTCACTGCGTCATAGCGGCCAGTGAGCAGTCCGAGAGACGCGCTGTCGTGAGCCGACTCGTCGGCACAAACCGGGACCTGCCGCTCGATATGCGCCAGCAGCTCGTCAGCATCGGCCGGGAGCGGCTGTTCGACCAGCTCCACGCCCGCAGCCGACGTTGCGGCAAGAAGCGATTCGAGATCATGCGGTTGCCAAGCCTCGTTCGCATCGACGATGAGGCGCGCGTGAGGAACCGCGTCACGCACAGCCACGAGCCGTGCCTCGTCGCCCTCGCCGCCTAGCTTGAGCTTGAGGAGAGGATAAGTGCTCGCCTCGCGCGCCCGCTCCGCCATGATCTCAGGCGCCGCGAGCGAGATGGTGAAAGCGGTTTGCACGGGGCCAAGGGGAGGGAACCCGGCAAGCTCTGCAGCTCTCCGGCCGGATCGCTTGGCCTCGATGTCCCACAAGGCGCAATCGAGCGCGTTGCGGGCCGCGCCGGCGGGAAGAAGCGTGGCAAGGTCGGTCCGGCTCGCCCCAGAGGCGATTGCGCCGGCGCAAGATTGGATCGCAGCCATCACGCCCTCGACGCTCTCGCCATAGCGCGCGTAGGGCACGCATTCGCCGCGCCCGCAATAGGTACCGTCACTGATCGTGGCAACGACCACAACCGCCTCGCGCTTCGAGCCTCGCGAGATGGTGAAGCCGCCTCTGATCGGCCATTGCTCCACCTCTACGGTGAGGCGATAAAGCGCTCCGGCGCGCACCCCTCCAATCTCGCTTCCAGCCCCTCCCATGACGCCTTTCTTTCTCCCGGATTTTCATTCAAAAACAGGCGACTTCCGAACTCGTCGACTCTCGCCTGTCACAAGCTAAGCCGTTCCATGCTCAAGCGCGACCATCAGGTTGTCCTGCCGACCCAAGCCCGCGCCCCCGGTTTCCGCGTGGAGCTTCGGGGCACCACCTTCCGCCTGGTCGCGACCGGCGCCTGGACCGTGGCCGAAGCGGCCAAGCTCGACGCCGCCTTGAAGCGCTTGCGCGTCCCCATTCCGCCGACGCCAGACTTCACCGGCGAGATGGATATTGCCGGCATCGCCGAGATCGACACTGCGGGCGCGCTCCTGTTGCAGCGCACCGCTGCCGCCTGGGAGAAGAGTGGACTCCGCACGCGCTATGCCGGTGCGACCGAGGGTTTCCGCGTGCTCATCGAGGAGGTACAGCGCAGGAGCCGCGCCGAGCGGCCGAAGCTCGAGAAGCCGAGCGCGCTGAAGCAATTCACTGCAGATATGACAACGGCGCTAACCGGCGTCGCGAGCGACGCGGTGCAGCTCACCGCTTTCCTGGGTGAGGTGACGTCTGCGTTCTTCCGGCTGTTCCGCCAGCCTTGGCGCTTCCGCACCACGTCATTCGTGCATCACCTCGACCATGCAGGCTTCAGGGCTGTGCCGATCATCGCGCTGATCTGCTTTCTAATCGGCGCGGTGGTGATGCAGCAGGGCGTCGTGCAGCTCCGGCCGTTCGGCGCCGAGCCGTTTGCCGTCAACATGGTGGCTATCCTTGCGCTGCGTGAAGTCGGCATTCTGCTGACCGCCATCATGGTCGCCGGCCGCTCGGGCTCGGCCTTCACCGCCGAGATCGGATCGATGAAAATGCGCGAAGAGATCGACGCCATGCGAACGCTCGGCATCGATCCGATGGACACACTCGTGCTCCCGCGTGTGCTTGCGCTCGTCGTGGCGCTGCCCCTGCTCACCTTTCTCGGCGACATCATGGGGCTTGCCGGAGGCGGGCTGATGGCGTTCGCCGTGCTCGGCCTCGATACCTCGAATTATCTCGACAAGTTGCACGAGGCGATCGACTTTCAGGACTTCGTGGCCGGCATCATCAAGGCGCCGTTCGCCGCCGGCATCATCGGCCTGGTCGGCTGCCTCGAAGGCATGAAAGTCGAAGGCAGCGCCGAGTCGCTCGGCAAGCATGTGACCAGCGCCGTGGTCAAGGCGATTTTCCTCGTGATAATTTTGGACGCGGTGTTCGCCATGTTCCTGTCGGGGATCGGGGTGTGATCGTCGAGAACGGCCGAGAAGTCGTGATCCGCGTGCGCGGACTCGCCAAGAGATTCGGCAGTCAACAGATTTGGGACGGTCTCAATCTCGACGTCTATCGCGGCGAGATCCTCGCCATCGTCGGCGGCTCCGGCCAGGGCAAGTCCGTACTGATGCGCGTGATCACCGGTCTGATCAGGCCCGAGGCCGGCGACGTCTCGCTGTTTGGGCATAACGCCAAGACGCTTTTGCCGCAGGATCGACTCGATATCGAGAAGCGCTGGGGCATCTTGTTCCAGGACGGGGCTCTGTTTTCTTCGCTCACGGTGCTTCAGAACATCCAGGTGCCGATGCGCGAGCATCTCGAACTGCCGCAGGCGATGATGGACGATTTCGCCTTCCTTAAGCTCACGATGGTCGGTCTTCCGCCTAGCGCCGCGCATAAATTCCCGTCCGAGCTGTCCGGCGGCATGCGCAAGCGCGCCGGGCTTGCACGGGCCCTTGCGCTCGACCCCGAGATTGTGTTCCTCGACGAGCCCACGGCGGGGCTCGATCCGATCGGGGCCTCCGACTTCGATCATCTAATTCGCAAGCTGCAACAGACACTTGGACTGACGGTCTATATGGTCACGCATGACCTTGATACCATCTTCACCGTGTGCGACAGGGTGGCCGTACTTGCCGACAAGAAGATCGTGCGGACGGGGTCGCCTACCGAATTGCAGCGCCATCCCAACCACCCGTGGATCGAGGAATATTTCTGTGGCGAACGTGCGCGCGCAGCTTCGCCCGGCCAACGCGCGAGGATCCCTGCCTGATGTCATCACCGCGTAAGGAACCGGTCTGATGGAAACCAAGGCTAACTACCTGATGATCGGCGGTTTCGTTCTCGGCGTGCTGGCATTCGCTTTCATCTTCGTATTCTGGATGAGCAACTTCGCTGGCGGCGGCAAACGCTACTACATCGTGTTCGAGAGCTCGGTGGCCGGGCTCACCACGGGCTCCAGTGTCGGATTCCAGGGGCTGAAGGTCGGTGAGGTGCAGTCCTTTTCGCTTGATCCCGACGACGCGCGGAAGGTGCACGTTCTGGTCAGCGTCAGCGACAGCACGCCGGTGCGGCAGAACTCCCGGGCGAGCATGCAGTCCTTGGGGTTTACCGGCGGCACCGGCATCCAGATCACTCCCGGCACCCCGGACTCGCCCTTCCTGGTCGCCAGCGACGACGACCCGATTCCAACGATCAAGGCCGATCCCGGCGGCGGACAGGGCCTGTTCGATGCGGCTCCGGCGGTGATGAACAATGCCAACGCGCTGCTCACCCGGCTGAACGACCTCGTCGCCGAAAACCAGGAGTCGATCCACACCACGATGACCAATGTCGAGCAGTTCACCTCGATGCTGAACGCCAAGAAAGACGAGATCGGAGGCGCGATCAGCGATGTGAAGGATGGGGCAAACAACTTCAAGACTTTATCCAGCAAGCTTGAAGTATCGCTCGGGGATAACATGGACGGGCTCACCCGCCAAGCCAAGGATAGCCTTCAGCAATTCAGCTCTTTCATGCAGGAAGGCCGGCGCACGGCGGTCACGCTCAACCGGATTCTGGAGAAGCTAGAGGCTGATCCAAAAGGTTTTTTACTTGGTGGAAACCAAGTCCCGGAATACACTCCTCGGGGACAATAGTGCACCCTCGCAGGGACGGGGAGTGTTTCCTAACAGGGGGCGATCGGACATGCTGCGACCGGCGCCAGCGCTCGCTGCGGGCCTGCTATGCCTGGGCTTGCTCGGCTGCGCCATTGGCCAGCGTCCTCCCAACACCTACGATCTCGTAGCGCCACGCTCCTTCGCCGGCGCGCCGCGTCCGGCACCCTGGCAGCTCGTCATTTACGAGCCCACCGCTGTGCATGCACTCGACACTGACCGGCTGATGGTGCGGCCGGCCGCCGACCAAGTTTCCTACTACAAGGGCGTGGCCTGGAGCGATCGACTGCCACACCTCCTGCAAGCGCGCATGATCGAGACCTTCCAGAATTCCGGGGCGGTCAAGTCGGCGAGCGCGACCACGGGCCAGTATGCCCTTGTCACCGATTTGCGTTCGTTCCAGATCGACGTTTCGTCCGGCAAGGCCGCCGCGGAGATCGAGATCTTCGCCAAGCTGGTCAATCTGAACACCGGCAAGGTGATCGCCACCAAGGGCTTCAGCGCGCGGGTGCCTGCCACGACCGATTCGCCGACCGACGCCATCGCCGCGCTGAACCAGGGCTTCACCGAGGTGCTGCAGGATACTACGACCTGGGTCGCCACCCGCCGGTTGGGCTAGCCCTTTCCTCTCCATTGATTCCTCGCCGTGGCCGAGCTGGTCCCGGCCATCCAAGTCTTAGACCGTTGACGGCCAAAACCGTGGGATGCCAGGCCGAACTTGCTGGCAGGCAGGGGCCGGGCTAGGAATCCTAATGCATTAGTCGATTAGGGCGAGGCGCCCGCTTACGTCCGCAAACCGGAAAAGGCGCGTCCCGACTTCGGGACGCGCGTGCAAAACCGGAAAAGATCTTTCTTTAACCGGCCTGACCGAACCTATTGTTACATCCTGTATCTGTAGCCGCCCCGAGGAGGTGCCGTTTGCTTAGCTCCCGAACAATAAAGCGCGTGAAAGCTCCCTGGTTCGGCAAGACAGTGGCCATGACGGTCCACGACCTGCGGATTGTAAATTCCCGTGGCAGACAGCCATGGAATGGCGATGATCGCAAAAAGGAATGACATCCGACCCTCCCTTGATTTGGCGACTCAGCCACAGTACCACTCCTGGCCAGGCTTTTTGCGCTTCCACGAAAATGCTGCGCGAGTGTTGCCCGTAGAGCACAGAGCGAGTCCCAAGAATCATGTGGCCCCCGCCGTCCAGTCAGGGAGGGCAGGGGCCGAGGCTGGGGAAGCCTAGTCTCTTAGCCGTGCGGGCTTGGCTGGTTAGCGGAGCCGCCCGCTTGCATGCGCGAGCAGCAGATAGACGCGTCCCGACTCGGAGGTCAGGTAATTCTGCAGCATGCGGCCCTCAGGATCTGACGCTTCGGCCTCGCCGAGCAGGCGCTCGAAATCGCCGATATAGCGGTCGACCGTCCCGCGAAAATCGGCTTCGCGGTCGTAGCGGCGCGAGACCTCATCGAACGTGGCCTGGCCTTCGGCGCTGTAGATATGGCGGCCGAGCACGCCGCGCTCGCCGGTCCGGAAGCGCTGCCAGACGTCGACCGCGGTGCGGTAGTCGATGGCGCGGGCGATTTCATCGAGCCTGAGCTGGCCGCCGGGCGCAGCCTGCGGAGGCGGCGTGGCGGCGCGGGCGCCGAAGCCCTGGCCTCCCGCTGCATAGCCCTGGTCCGCATCCGAGGCGCGGGTGAGGAGATCGCCGACCGACCAGGATCCGGCGCCGCGCCGGCCGTCGTCGGCCGCTGGAGCTTGCGTCCGCGGCTGCAAGGGGCTCGCCAATTGCTGGGCGAGCCCGCCGGTCACACGGCCGAAGTCGTCATGGCTTGGCCGCGTCTGGCGGCCCGTCACGTCGAAGGCCGGGAGGGACGACGCTTCGTATCCGCCGGAGACTGGCCTTGCGTCGCGGGGCGCGGGCGGCAGCTCGAATGGCTTGGGTGCGGCCGCTGCCACCGCCTGCTGAGCCGCTACGCTTTGCGCCTCGATCTCCTTGATCTGCTCGCTCAACGCCTTGCGCACGGCTTCGGCGGCCTGGGCGGTCTTCTCCGGCAGCGACTCCATTCGCTTCTGCATCTCGGCGCGCATGCCGTCGAGATCTGTGGCGGTCTTCTGCGCCACCTCGCGCATGCCACGCGAGGTATTGTCGAACGTTCCGCGCATCTGCTCGAGCTGCCGGCCGATCTGGGTGATGATCTGCTCGAAGCTGCCCTTGAGGTCGCTGACGGCGCGCTGCGTGTGGGCTTGCGCCTCTTCGCGCAGCCGCTCGATTTGGGCGAGCGCCTGCTGTGCTTGGTTCGAAGTATCGCGGGCAAGCGCCGTGCCGACTTGCTTGGCGCGCTGCTCGGCCTGGCTCATCGCGTTCTCCACCATGCCGGCATAGGACCGCATCATGTTGTCGAGGTCCTGCGCCTTGGTGTTGACCGTATGCAGAAGCGCGATGATCGCCTGATGCCGGCCCTCGAGGATCGAGTCGATCTTGGTGTTCGAGGAGTCGAGCGCCTTGGCAGCGGTGAGGATCGCCTGGCCCTGATTCTCGAAGCGCTGAGTGAGCCCATGGATCTGATCGAGCAGGCCGCGCGACACCTCGCGCAGCGTCTGCGTCTGGCTCGTCAAAATGGTGACCGCCTCCTTCGACTGCGCACCGACTTGGTTCGCGGTCTGTTGCATCATTGCCGAATTGTTTGCGAGCACCTGATTGAGCTGTGCGGTGTGCTTGCCGAACGCCTCGGCGGACGACCGGGTATGCTCGCCGAGCATCCGGTCGGTCTCGGTGGTGCGCTGGTTGAAGGTGGTCTCGATCGCCTGGAGCCGCTCGGCGAGGGCCATGATCACGGCCTGCGCCCGTTCGGTCATGGTCTTGTCGAGCGAGCCGGTCTGCTGGGCGATGGCCTGCTCGAGCACCCGCACGCGGCCGAGCAGAGCGTTGGTGAAGGACTCCGAACGCTCAGCGAGGCTCTTGTCGAGCGAAATCGCACCGTTGTTGATCGCGGCGATGAACTGCGAGGTGCGGTCCTGCAGCGCGCGGTCCATCAGCGCCACCCGCTGATCCACCATGGCGTTGAACTGGCCGGTGCGGTCGTTGAGTGTCTTGTCGAGCAGGGTGGCGCCCTGGCCGATCGAGGTGGTGAGCGCGTTGGTGCGCTCCTGCAAGGTCTTGTCGAGATGGGCCGCGCCCTGGCCGATGGTGCTGGTGAGCTGGTTGGTGCGCTCCTGCAGCGTGCGGTCAAGGATGACGGCGCCTTGCGACACGAGATTGGTCAGATTTTCGGTACGGTCTGCGAGCGTCTTCTCGAGTTGACCGGCGCCGTGGCCGACTGACGACACGAACTGCTCGGTGCGGTCCTTGAGCGTCTTGTCGAGATGGGCCGCCCCCTGGCCGATGGTCACGGTGAGAGCGTCGGTGCGCTGCTTCAAGGTGTTGTCGAACAGGACCGCGCCCTGCGACACGAGACCTGTGAAAACGTCGGTGCGGTCCTTCATCACCTTTTCGAGCGCAAACGCACCCTGCGCGATGGTCGAAGTGACCTCCTCGGTGCGATCCTTCAGCGACCTTTCGAAGGCGACCGCGCCCTGCGCGACGCTGGCGGCAAACGCGTCGATGTTCATCACCTTTTCGAGTGTAAACGCGCCCTGCGCGATGGTCGAAGTGACCGCCTCGGTGCGATCCTTCAGCGACCTTTCGAAGGCGACCGCGCCCTGCGCGATGCTGGCGGCAAAGGCGTCGGTGCGGTCTTTGAGGGTCTTGTCGAGCGCGACCGCGCCTTGCGCGATGGTTGCAGTAAGCGCCTCGGTGCGATGCTTGAAGGCCTTGTCGAGGCTTCCGGTATTTTGACTGATCGCGCCAGCGAACGCCTCGGTCCGGTCCTGCAGCGTCTTGTCGAGCAGGATGGCGCCTTGAGCGACAGATGTCTCGAGCCCCTGGATGCGGGCGGCAAGCGAGGACTGCAACGCCTCGGTGCGCTCCCTCATGGTTTTGTCGAGGATGGTGGTCCGCTGCGCCACCACGCTTTCGAGCTGGGAAAGGTTCTGCGTCGCTCCGTCGATCACCTGGGTGAGGCGTCCTTGCTCCTTGCTGAGCCGCTCGAGCAGCCCCGGCACGGCTTCGGTGATACGGTTCTGTGCCTTGTGCACCTGATCGGCGGCCTCGCTCGATCGCGAGACCAGGAGCTCGGTCAGCTGCGTGCCGCGCTCGGCAAGCTTCTTGTCGATCGATGCTGACGCCGCGGCGATGTCGCGGGCAACCTGTGCCCCCACGCCTTTCAATGACTCGCTGACGCGCGCGCTGTTATTGGCAAGCGCCTCGCGCTCGGTGGCGAGCTCGTTGATCAGATTTCTCACCCTGAGCTCGTTCTCGCCGTAAGAGCGCTCGAGCGCGACCACTTCGCTATGCACCATGGCTTCGAGCTCGCTCGCCCGGCCGATGGCCCGCGAGATCGCGTCATTCATGGCGGCAACCTGGCGACGAATGGTTTGCCCTACCGAGGCCACCGATTGTTCAGCGAGCTTGTCAGGCTCGGCGAGCCTCACCGCGACCTCGGTCATGGCCGAGGCCATCAGGCGAAGTTCCTGTGCGCGCCACATGAGCAGGGCCAGGAACCAGAAGATGACGATGGGAACGAGGATGGCAACCGCGGCAGTGAACGCCGCTGCGCTAGTGACAAGCCCAGACACGCCGGCCGAGGTGACCTGGGTCGAGATCACCCCATAGGCGAAGAAGCCGCCAATGATGAACCAGGCGACCGAGGCTGCCAGCGCAATCAGGAACGGCGTGCTCGAAGGCCTCTGCTGAAGAGCGAAGATCAGCCCGCCGATCGACGGGATATCGTCATTTGCGGGCGTTCCGAGCTTGCGCTGCGGTGGCGGGCCCGCCGGACGGCGCGTACGCGTGAATTGCCGCGGCGCGGTCGGTGAGGCTTGCGGCGCTTCGGTGAATTCGAGGGGAGGCTTCGACTCCTCAGGCTGAGCGGGTGGCTGTTGCGGTAGTGTCAGTCTCGACTCTTCGCGCTTTCCCTCATCGCGGGCCTTTCCCTCATCGCGGAACTTGGTCTCATGGCGGAATTTGGCCTCGTCGCGCGACTTCGTCTCGTCGCGCTTTGCCTCGCCGCCGCCGAGCGCCGCCTCGCGCTTCCGCTGCTCGGCCTTGAGCCGCTCGGCAAGAGAGGTTCGCTTGGGAAGTTCAGGGGCTCGATCGGCCGGGGCGTCTCCCGACTTTTCTTCCCTGCTTTTCATCATCGCTTCGAGGGGATTAGGACGCTCGTCCTTGGATTCTGGTGCCGCCGCCCCCGTCGACTTTGCTTGCTCTTGCGCCATCACGCATCCTCGCGACCGACAAAACTCATGAGAGAATTTGCGCGCCGCGCACGAAATCCCGGCAACCAGCGGCGCGAAGCGTCGTATTGAGACCCGATTAACTTCCGGATCATAGTATCCGGAACGGCCCCCGACGCATTTCCCCCTCTCCCGTCATCGTTAACGAATTTTTAGGGCTAAAAAAAGTTTTATCAGCAGTTATGGTTGATGACTAATAAGACTTTAATTTTATTCAAGAATCATCGTAGCCGGAGGGCGCAAATCAGGTAAGAATCGGAGCCTGGTTGCAAGGATGTAACGCTCTTTCAGGGCCTTAGCCGATCACAACATTGCCCAAAGTCGTTCTGTCCTGCACCAAAAAAGCGTCCCATTCAGGCGATTGATTGGTTTGGCCAAGGAAGCCGATCGAGGGAGAAAAGCGGCATGGCAAGCGAGCTCGCGAACTGGCGTGTAGCCGAGCAGTCTTCGGAATCGTGTAAGACGCCGGCGAGGCCAATCGATCTAGTCCACCTCTCGCGCTATACTCTCGGCGAGCGCGAGCTTGAGCGGGAAGTGCTCGAACTCTTCTGCTCCCAGTCCCTTCTCTATATCGAACGTTTGCGTCACGCGAAGTCGGACCATGACTGGCAGGAGGCGGCGCATCAATTGAATGGCTCGGCGCGAATGATCGGTGCTTGGCGTGCGAGCGAGGCGGCGGAGCGGGCCGGAGTGCTTTCAGGCGATGTCTTCGACCGGCTGCGCGATATGCGCCTCGCCGAGATCGAGTCTTCCGTGCGCGAGGCGGAAGACTATATCGACTGTCTGCTCAGGGACCGCTGATCCGACATCCGAGATAAAGCACCGCAAGGTGCTGGAGTCTCATCCTCAATTGGCCTATAGAGCACGGGCCGCGAGCGGGCACGCCTTCTCGCGCCTTCATCTTCGGGCGCGAGCGTCAACCGCTGTCCGGAGCCCCAGCTTGAGCACCCGCCCCAACTCGCCAACGTCATGGCCAGGATTACCTTTATTCAGAACGACGGGACCGAACGCGTCGTCGAGGCAGAGCCCGGCATGACGGTGATGGAAGCCGCGGTGAAGAATTCGATCCCGGGCATTGCCGCCGAATGCGGCGGCGCCTGCGCTTGCGCGACCTGCCATGTCTATGTCGACGATGCGTGGCGCGAGGCGACCGGCCAGCCCGAGCAGATGGAGGAGGACATGCTCGACTTCGCCTTCGACGTGCGGCCGTCGAGCCGGCTCTCCTGCCAAATCAAAGTCAGCGACGCGCTGGATGGCCTTGTCGTCCGCATTCCCGACAAACAATTCTGAAGTCAGCCATGTCAGATGAAGTGATCAAGACCGATGCCGTGATCGTAGGCGCAGGCCCTGTCGGGTTGTTCGCCGTGTTCGAGCTCGGCCTTGTCGATATCAAGGCCCATGTCATCGACATTCTCGATCGGCCCGGCGGCCAATGTGCCGAGCTCTATCCCGAGAAGCCGATCTACGACGTCCCCGGCCTTACCGTGGTTACCGGGCAGGAGCTGACCGACCGGCTCATGGAGCAGATCAAGCCGTTCGGCGCCGAGTTCCATTTCAGCCAGCGCGTGGAGAGCCTGGAGCGCCTCGACGGCGGCTTCCGGCTGACCACCGATCTCGGCAAGACATTCGAATGCAAGGTCGTGGTGGTCGCCGCCGGTGGCGGATCCTTCACGCCGAAGCGGCCGCCGCTGCCCGGCATCGAGCAATATGAGGACAAGTCCGTCTTCTACTCGGTGCGCAAGTTGGAGAATTTCAGGGGCCGCGACGTGCTGGTCGTCGGCGGCGGCGACTCGGCGCTCGATTGGACGCTCAACCTCCAGCCGGTCGCCAAGTCTCTCACGCTGCTTCACCGCCGCCAGGAGTTCCGTGCGGCACCTGCGTCGGTGCAGAAGATGTTCGACCTCGTTGAGCGCGGCGACGTGACCTTCAAGCTCGGTCAGGTCACCGAGCTGCACGGCGAGGGCGGCAAGCTCAGCTCGGTGACGGTGAAGGGACCGGACGGCACGACCTTCGAGCAGAAGACCGAAGTGATGCTGTGCTTCTTCGGGCTAACGATGAAGCTCGGGCCGGTCGCCAATTGGGGCATCAATCTTAACGAGAACCTAATCCCGGTCGACACGGCAAAGTTCGAGACGAGCGAGAAGGGCATCTTCGCCATCGGCGACATCAACACTTATCCCGGCAAGCTGAAGCTGATCCTGTCTGGCTTCCACGAGGCGGCGCTCATGGCGCAGCAGGCTTATCACTACATCTATCCCGACAAGAAGCTAATCTTCCAATACACCACCTCATCGTCGAGCCTGCAGAAGAAGCTCGGCGTGAAGTAGGATGCCTTGCGCTTCTTTTCATACCTCCCCGCAAGGTGGAGATATGACAAAGAGTCGTTCGGTCATGGCCGGGCTTGTCCCGGCCATCCACGATTGTCATGCCCGCGAAGGCGGCATCCAGTAGCCACCGTCCTTCGCGATTACGCACCGCCGGGGTTACTGGATCGCCCGGTCAAGCCGGGCGATGACAATGGAAAATGACCGGGAGGCTCTAAGCGAGAGTCCGGTACAGAGCGACCTCGTAGGGGCTCAGCAATTGCAGCTTCAGCCGCTCGATCGGTGGGACCTCGAGCCGCGTGAACACGCCGCTATTGTCGATGAGATCGGTTGCGACCGGATCGATGAGGATGAGGTAAAGCCGGCGCGGGCGCTTGCGGTACGACACGACGAGATTATGCAGAACCTCGGCGAACATTTCGCGCGAAAACGGGTTGAAGAAATAGTGCACCGACTCGCCCTCGGGCGGCCCTAGCGCGCTCGCGTCTTCCAACACGCACTCGACGTTGCGGCATTGCATGCGGCTGCGCGGATATTGCGCGATGTTCATGACCGCGTCGTCATGCAGCTCCTCGGCAAATTCGATGCCGCCGATGGCCGCGAAAGGATGCCCCGAGGCGAGTAGCAGCACGCGCCCTTTGCCGGCGCCGTAATCGACGAAGGTGAGCCGCGAGAGATCGTAGTCGATGGCGGCAAGCGTCCATTTGACCACGGCACAGGGACTCGGACGATAATCGTGGCCATGCTCCCGATTGGGTCCGCGAATGGTCAGCCCGCCGAGCGAGACAGGAGTCTTGGTCGGTTTGAAGAACAGGGTCTCGGTCGATGGATCGAGCACGCGATCGTGCAGCCAGAACAAATAATTCTTGTAGTCCTGCTTGAGCCGCTCCGGCTTTGTGCGCTCCTTCAGCTTTGCTCCGGTGCGCTCGAGCTCAGGCAGAACCGTCTCGCGCCCGATCTCCGCCGCACGCGCCAACCCAACCTTGCTCGTGGCCACCGCGGTCTCGGTCGCGTGTTTCGTCTGCTGCGCGGTCTTGTCGGCGATTTTCGCGATGCGTTCGGCAGCGCGGCTCTTCAACGCGTTGTCTCTGAGGGCGCTGACTTTGGCCAACGCATCGGAAAGCGACGGCGCGCTCTTCGGCGAGGGCGCGGCGGGCTTCGGCTGCTGCGTCTTGTTCGATCTGTGCGGCACGACTGACATTGATTATAGCCCCCGTGCTCGCGCAAAGATTGGGCAGCTTAAAGATCAAAGCAAGCGCTTTTTGCGGCTATCCCGAACCTGCCATCCGCGAGCGTCGCCAAATATGCTATCCTCTTGATTCGCGTAGCTACTCGCGCGAGCCAGCACTCACCCAACGGCGGGGGAATGGATTAGTGCAGGCAGAGGAATTCCAACACTCGATTCGCCCCGGCCTCGTCATCATGCTGCCGAGGCTGATGCGTTTCGCCGACTTGCTTGTCGGCGCCCGGGAAGAGGGCACGGCCCTGCTTCGCCGCGCTCTTCAGCGCATGCTTGCCGAGGAGTACCGCTATCAGCGCGGCGTCGCACTCGATGTGTGGGCCTTCGGCGAGATCTACCGCCATTGGCTGGGTGAGCTCCGCGAGCACGTCAATCCGATGGGCCAGGTCAACATCGAGGATGAAAGCTTCGCCCGACTGTTCGGGGAAGAGGGCGATGAGATCGACACGATGACTGCAAGCTTCATCGGCAATCTGCCGCCGCAGCAGCGGCTCACTTTGCTGCTCGTCTACGGCGAAAGGCTCGATCATACGGACGCCGGCCGTGTGCTCGATGTGCCCGCCGAGACCATCGCCGTGCGCCTCGTCCGCATCACCGCTGCCTTCGCCGACCAGTTTGGCCAGGACGAGGACGGGAATCCGGACGCGTTCGAGGCGCTTTATCCGGAAGAGCCGACACTCTCATGACCGAGCTCAGCGACGAACTGCTGGTGGCCTATGTCGACGGCCAACTCGAGCGCAAGCAATCCCGCGCCGTCGAGAGGGTGCTCGAGCAGGACGACGTGATTGCCCGGAGGGTCTATGCACTCAAGAATGCGCATAGCCGTCTCGAAGCCTCCTTCGAGGCGATCCTCGCCGGAGAGGAGGCAATCGTCGCGCCGCCTGAGCCGCAACGGCCCGGCTTCTTCGTTACCTGGGCGTCTGCCGCGAAGATCGGGCTCGCTGGCGCCGGCCTCGTCGCGGCGCTCGCGCTGGCCATTGCGGGTTACGGGCGGCCTCTCGTCTTGCCGAACTTCGCCGGCAACCGTTCTGACGCCACCGAGGTCGAGTGGACCGGCAGCCTGCCCTCTACCTGGCAGGACGACGTGGCGCGCGCGCAAGCGCTGCTCAGCCGCGAGAGTCTCAGCGTTAGTCCTGAGGGTCAGGCCAACCTGGATCTCATCGGCTTCCAGCTTGGGCAGGCGGTCGCTTCCGGTCTCAAATTGCCTGACCTCAAGTCTGAAGGATTCCGCTTCATCCGCGGGCAGCTGTTGCGCGCCGGCGGCGAGCCCGTTGCGCAGCTCCTCTATCTCGGCTCGAGCGGCGCGCCGCTTGCGCTCTACGCGAAGAAAGGAGAGGGCGCTGCCGAACCCGAGTTCAAATCATATGGCGCGATCGGCGGCGTCGAATGGTCTGATGAGGGCATCACCTATCTCCTCGCTGGTGAGCTTGATGCCCCCCGCCTGACGCTGCTTGCCGACACCATCAAGAAGCAGGCCGATGCTCCCAAGCCTTCGGCGCTCAACGCAGGGAAGTCGGCGGACGCGCCCCAAGCGCCGGAGCGGCGTCCCTCGGTCAAACAGTGATCATCGCGCCATGCGCGCCGTCGCTGAGAAGTCGCCGGCAAGGTAGCGGTTGAGATCGCTCCTGATCGCCGCGGTGCGCTCCTTATTGCAATAGTCGTTGTTGTTCTTGATGCTGTCGAGGACCGACTGGCGTGTGTAATCGTAGGCTTTGGCAATCTTGTCCATCTGCTCCGGCGGGACTCCTGAGCGCTGCTCCGATGCGAGGAAATCGGCTCTGAGCTGATCGGGATTGAACACGAAGCCGCAATGGGTCGCACGCGCCGAGGTCCAGCCGGCCTGGATCGGGCGTGCCAGCGGATCCTCAGACGCGACGTTGCGCGCCTCAACGTCGGTGCTGGCTCCCTCCTTGGGGCCCCTCAGGCGATCGACGGTGCTGCCGACCGTGCTGCAGCCCGCAAGCACGGCGACGAGCCACGCCCCGGTGATGCAGGCCGCGGCGGAGAGTCTTATCCCCGGTTTGATCCCCCTCATGGCGGGCGATCTTATCCATGAGGGGAAGGCGGCTAAAGGGCGATTAGTCGCCACAAATCACTGCAATTGAGTGCCAAATCGCCGCAAATAGCTACAAATAAGACGCCGAGAAGTAGCAATCAAAAAGCAGCGAATGGGATGCGTAAAAACAGGAAAGGCGGAGCTTTGCGGCCCCGCCTCCCTGTGCGATGTCGAGCCTCACGCCCGTTCGGGACGATCGGTCGGCGACCGCCGAGACCTTTCGGTCTCTTGATCACGCGCTCGGCTTCTATGGTTTCCCACAAAAGCGGCGGCGTGATCCGACCCGGTCCTTGTTTTACGTCGCGTTGCTACGACGCGGATCCTGTCCTGGCCGGACGAGGAACCAACCAGCGAAGGAATTTGCGACGCAAAGTACCCTGTCGACTCCGCCTCACGGTATTGCGGCAGAACCGCCAGACCGTGGCACTCTGCGCTTGCAGACCCCCCTCCGCCTTCAGCCGCCCATGGCAGTGAGCGACCTTGGGCTTGCCTTGCCCTGTGAGCCTTCCGACTGTTTCCCAGCGCCGCCGGATTTCTCCACCGGCGCCTTCCACAACCGGTCACCTCACAACTGAAACATACCTGAGCAAGCGCCGGGTGCATCCGCGAAGAGTGGGCTTATCCCCGGTATCCACCGCGGCTGATGCAGCCGAGCCACGCGAGTGAAGCAGCATTCCCTGGGGCGGGTTGCCGCAGCGCGCCGTCTCATTGGTTCAGCAAGCGCTCCGGCCGGAGACGTGACGCTTCCCTTGCGGGGTAAGATGGTTAAACTGATCGCCTCGCGAGGGGAGGTCCCTGCGTATTTTTGCGGCGTTTTGCAGGTGGTTTCATGCGTTCAGTGGGCATCCATCGTGGCGCCCGCACGATCAGTCTAGCGTTGGTTGCGGGTTTGCTTGCGTTCGAAGCCGGGCTTGGTCTCAACACTGGCACAGTAGGGATTCCGGGCGTCTTCCTCCTTCGAGTGGTCGAGGCAAACCGCGGTCCCGAGGAGGCACGAAGCTTGAGCGCGACGGATGGCGGCGAAAGCGTCATCACCAAGCTCCCACAGATCGAAGCGCGGCCTGAGCAAACCGCATCGATAAGAGTCCCCGCTACGGCGCCACCGCCTGCCGGAGAGCAGAAGCTCTCGGGCCTTGGCGATGAGCCGTCGTGGGATCGGGAGCACTCCAAGCCGGATAAACCCCAGGCCCAAACCTTCGCCACAGATTCGGGGGGAAGAGAAATTCTCCCCTGGGACGCGGTCAAACCGTTTTCGCTCGACTCGGATGAGCCCGAGAGCGCCGCAAAGAGCGCGGAAGAGCCGACGCCTTCAGCGCCTCAGCCCACACTCGTCCAGCCGGTCAAGCTGCCGGAAAGCCGTGAGGTCGAGGGCTGGGTGAAGACCAAGGCGACCGAAATCAAGGGCGAGGATCGTGGCAGACCGCTCTTCCATGTCGAGCTTTGGCTCGAGCCCCCAGAGCAGGTGAAGCAGCGTCTCGTCGCCGTTGCCTACGACTTCAACACGCCGGCGGTCATGCCTCAGACGCAAATCTCGAGCGAGAAGAAGACGGGCTTCCGCGTCAGTGTCGGCGGGCTCGCCTGCGCCGACAGGATCACCCTGACGCTCAAGTTCAATGACGGCCAGTCGCAGCAAGTCGCGCTCGACGGCTGCAAGCTCGCCGGCTAAGCCTCAGCGAACCCCTGCGACCTCGGCGACGAGCTCGCGGAAGCGAGGCCGCTGCGTTTCGAGGTAGGGAAGCGGCCGGCACACATCGATCGCGGCAATGCCGATCCGCGTGGTCAGCGCGCCGTTGAAGAGCCCTTCCCCGAGCCGTGCCGAAAGCTTTGCTGTAAGCCCATGACCGATCACCTGCTGGATGACGTCGTCGCCGATAGCGATGCCGCCGGTCAGCACGATATGGGTCACCACCATGCGCGCGAGCTTGAGAAGCGACAACGTGCCGGGACGCGCGCCATAAAGCGTCGCGAGCCGGCGCAACATGCGGAGATTCTCTGTGCCGACGAACAGCATGTCGATGACCGCGCCGGGAATGACAGCGGTCACCACCGACACCCGCTTAGCGGAGGCCGCGACAATGCCGCGCGCGTAAGGATCGAGCGGGGCGACCAGCGTTCGCTCGGTTAGTCTCAGCAGCTCGCCCGCGTTCATGATGTCGTGCTCATGCTCGGCGAGTCGGCTTAGTCCCCACGTGAGATCCTTGCGCCTGCTGTAAAGGCGCTTCAGTCGGCCGGCGACATCAATAGCAAGGGGCTTATCGTTCTGCCGGGAGGCGCTGTCTGCCTCGTGCCTGATTTTTCCAAGCCGCCCGAGTCGTGCAAGTCCTGCCACCTCGCGAAGGATGATCGTCGCGAGCGCGAGCAGCACTAAAGCGAGGAGACCGACGGCCGTCCAACCGATCCAGTCGTCGCGGGCGATCAGCGACAACGTCCAGTCGTAGAGCCAGAGCGAAGCGACTAGGCTGACGAGCCCGCCGAGAGCAGCGAATAAAATGCTTCCCCAGCGAAGCCCGCGGTCGAGCGCAGGAAGGGCGCGAATGCGCGTGACCGGGAGAGGCGTCGGCTCGACGGGGAGCGGCGGCGGGACGGGCGGCTCGAACAGCTCGACCTCTTCGACCTTGAAGGCGGCAGGCTTGCGCTTGTTTGTCCTGGTCATGCGAGGCGGTCTCCGATTAGCGCCTCGATGGCGCGATCAAGTCGGATATTTGGGAATGGCGCGGAGCCCCCGGAAGGGAGCGGTTTTGGGTTCGGCGGGCGGAAGCGCACGAAACGCATTTTCCCTTCCTCGGTCTGCCAGCCCTTGAGCGCCTCCTCTGGATCGGTGGGAAGGTCGCCGGGGAAGATGGCAAACTCCTCGTTGCCATCGAAGGTGCGCCTGCCGATGGTCTCTCCGGGAAGGGGATAGCCGACAATGCAGGGAAGTATCTCGCCGTGACGCCTAGCCTCGGCCTCGCGGGTCGCACGCACCGCGGCAAGCGCCAGCACTTTCAGGTCGGCGCCGGCGAATTCCGCGCGTGCCATCGCTCTGCCGGTGAGCTTGGCGAGGATCGCCTCGAGTCGGTCATGGCTTTGGTGGTGAAGGTGATCGGCCTTGGTAGCGGCAAACACGATGCGGTCGATCCGCGGAGCAAACAGACTGGACCACAGAGTGTTAGAGCCGGCCCTGAAGCATTCGAGGATCTCAGTCATGGCGCGTTCGAGATCGACGACCGCCTGCTGGCCCCCGTTCAGCGCGGCAAGCACATCGATAAGCACGATCTGCCGGTCGAGCCGCGCAAAGTGGTCGCGAAAAAAGGGTCTCACAACGTGGCTTTTATAGGCCTCGTAGCGCCGCTCCATCATCGTGAACAGCGTGCCGCGCGGAAAAACTTCCTCATCCTTCACGTCAAGCGGAGAGAACGTCAGTGCCGGAGAGCCAGCAAGATCGCCTGGCATGAGAAATCGTCCAGGCGGAAGCGTCGAGAGCGAATGTGGATCGGCGCGCATTTCGCGAAGATAAGCCTTGAACAGATCTGAAAGTCTCTCCGCGACGCCCTCGTTTGCTGGGTCCTTCGGATCGATCAGGCCGAGCGAGGCGTGCCAGTGCTTGGCCGCTTTCTTGCGGTCCGGCGTCGAACTCTGCTTGATCGCGGCTCTCGACCATTCCCGGTAGTTCAGACGAAGAAGCGGCAGGTCGAGAAGCCATTCACCGGGATAATCGACGATGTCGATATGCAACTGCTCGCGGCCGAGCTGGCGCTTCCAGAATCGCGTCGAGCTGTATTCAAGCGTGAGTCTGAGCTGACTGATTCGCCGGGTACTTTCTGGCCAGCGCGGCGGGCTGCCGACGAGGTCGGCAAGATGCCTCTCGTACGCGAAGCGCGGAATGACATCGTCAGGCTGCGGTTCGAGATAGACGCGCAACAACCGTCCTTGAGCGGCGGCATCGAAGAAAGGGAGACGAGCGCCCGAGATGAGGTTGTGCACAAGCGCGGTGATGAAGACGGTCTTGCCGGACCGGGCGAGGCCTGTGACGCCGAGCTTAACAGTGGGGAATACAAGGTCCGAGGCGAAATCGCCGAGGCTCCGAAAGGCATCGCCAAGGTCCTGGGTATACGTGGAGAGCGGCACGATGGCCTCTTAGCGCGGTGGGCGCGGCAGCGGAAGGGTCGAGCGAGGCCTCCAGGCCCAACCTTGTCGTGATCCCCCCGATCGAAGCCGATTTTTCACGGTCTAGCTCGGACGCTAAGCTGCTGCCTAAGGGGAGTTGTGATGAGCAGGGTCTATCGGCACTTAACCCTGTTGGCTCTCGTGCTTGCGATTGCCGCACTTGCCGCAGCCCCGGCGTTTGCCGAGGCGCGCCGCGCGCTGATCGTGGGCATCAACGACTATCGCGAGATTACGCCGCTGCAAAAGGCTGTGGGCGATGCCGAGGCGCTCAAAGTGACACTCGAGAGGCTCGGCTTCAATGTCGATCTTGTGCTCAACGCCGACCGAAGAGAATTCAATCGCGCGGTCTCAGCCTTCCAAACCTCGCTCGATCCTGGCGACACCGCGCTCGTTCATTTCTCGGGCCACGGTGTGGAAATCGATGGTCAAAACTACCTACTCCCTGCCGACATTCCTAAACCGCAATCGGGCCAGCAGGACTTCATCAAATCGGAGGCAATGAGCCTCGGCGATCTGATGCAACGGATCGCCTCATCAGGCGCCGGGACCCGAATCTTCATCATTGACGCTTGCCGCGACAATCCTTTCGCGGGAAGCGGCGGGCGCGGCCTCAGCGGAACGCGCGGGCTGGCCCGTGTCGATGCGCCTGCCGGAACCTTCATTCTCTATTCGGCCGGATATCAGCAGACGGCGCTCGACCGCCTTAACGACGCGGACGAGGAGCCCACCTCGGTCTATACGCGCGTCCTCACCAAGAAGCTCGCTGAGCCGGGCAAGCAGCTTGCCGACCTTGCAAGAGAAGTAAGAAGCGAGGTCGAGACACTCGCCAAGAGCGCAGGCCACGTGCAGCGCCCTGCCTATTATGACGAGCTCTCTGGGCAGTTCTTTTTCAACCCGCCCGGTGCCGAAGCGCCTGCGCCCGCGCCGCAGGCCGCTGTACCCCAACTCCCGCCGCCCTCGCAAAAGCCATGGGTGAACGAGCGTGAAGCGTTTGCTGCAGCAAAGGAGATCGGCACTGACGCCGCATGGGACGCTTTTCTCACGCGTTTCTCGGAAGGCTTCTACGCCGACATGGCGCGTGCCGCCCGCGAGAAGCTCGCTCGCGGAACTGAATCCGATTCGATTCCGCCATCCGTGGAGCCTGCGACGCCTTCGCCGCTAGGCGGCGAGGTTTTCGAAGTCGATATGGAGCTCAACACCGATCGCCCTGGCTGCGACTATCGGAACTTCGACCTTACCACTCCCGATCCACGGCTCTGCAAGGCGCAATGCGAGGCGGAAGCGCCGTGCCTCTCCTGGACTTATGTTGTGCCTGGCGTGCAGGCCGCTAATGTGCGCTGCTGGCTGAAGAAAGCCGTACCACGGACGCTCGCCAACGGCTGGCGCGCTGAGGATCCACCTCCGAATACGACATTCGGTTGGGAACAGCGTGCCCAGGGTTCACGCGATTGCAGTCCGCGCTTCAGGCCGCGCCCACACACTAAGTGTGCCGGTGAAGCGGCCATAATCCATTCGAAATGTGACCGAATTTGCAATGGCACGGCTTGCGCCGGGCCGCGCCGTTGTCAAGTCAAGAGAGCCGTCTTGACTTGTCGACTCGCTTCCGTAAATACGTGGCTGCCCGGCGGGGGTCGCTGACACGTGCGCAAGCCGGCAAGGGGAGCAGGGCCTAAGTGCCCAATGACGAAACGGATGCGTCAGGACACAATTCTCATGCCGGCGAAGAAGAAGCTGCTCCCCGACGATTATCGTCCCTCGGAGGACGAGCCGTTTATGAGCGAGCACCAACGGGCCTACTTCCGCCGGAAGCTGCTGAATTGGCGCGATGAGATCCTTCGCTCGACCAAGGAAACCCTCCAGCACCTGCACGACGAATCGGCGCAACATGCCGACATCGCCGATCGCGCTACGTCAGAGACGGAGAGGGCGCTCGAGCTCAGGGCCCGTGACCGCCAGCGCAAGCTGATCGCGAAAATCGATGCCGCTCTGGCGCGGCTCGACGATGGCACCTACGGCTATTGCGAGGAGACGGGAGAACCGATCAGCCTGAAACGGCTCGATGCGCGTCCAATTGCGACCTTGAGCGTCGAGGCGCAAGAGCGCCACGAGCGGCGCGAGCGCGTCTACCGCGACGAATAATCAATCGACGGCCGAAAGCGGCGCGGCGACAGTCTCGAGCGACTTGCGCTCGGCATCGACGCCAAACCTGAACACGACGATCGCTGCCGCGGCCATGAGGCTCGCCCCCAGCAAATAGCCTCCGAACAGGCTGACTCGCGAGCCGGTGTCGATCAGCACTCCAAACAGCCAGGGCGCCGCCACGCCGCCAATCCCGGTCCCTACGGCGTAAAAGAAAGCTATGGCGAGCGCGCGAACCTCGAGCGGAAAGGTCTCGCTCACCGTGAGATAGGCAGAGCTCGCGGCAGCGGAGGCAAAGAAAAAGATAACGGTCCAGGCAAACGTCTGCTCTGTGGCGGACAGAAGCCCGGCCGCGAAGAGATAGCCGGTCAGCGCGAGCAGCAGGCCTGAAACCGCGTAGGTCGAGGCGATCATCACGCGCCGGCCCACGGTGTCGAACAGCCGGCCAAGCAAGACCGGCCCGAGGAAATTGCCCACTGCGAAAGGCAAGATGTACCAGCCGACCTGGTCCGATCTGATGCCGTAGAAGGCGGTGAGGACAAGCGCATAGGTGAAGAAGATCGCATTGTAGAAGAAGGCCTGCGAAGCCATCAGGCAGAGGCCGACCAGCGTGCGCCGCCGATAGGTGACGAACAGCGCCCGCCACACTTCCCGGAGCGAGGTGTGGTCTCGTGCGCGGCAGCGGAACTTGGTAAGTTCTTCGTCGGGCAGATGGTGGCCATCGCGGCGATGACCATCCTCGATCGCGTCGAGGATCGCGTGCGCCTCTTCGGGCCGGCCATGGATCGCAAGCCAGCGCGGCGATTCGGGAATTGAGCTGCGCATAACCAGGATGATGAGGCCCAACACCGCGCCGACGAAGAAGGCGGCCCGCCAGCCGAGATCGGGGGGCAAGAGCGCCGGGTCGAGAAGCACGATGGAAGCGCCCGCGCCGAGCGCGGCGCCTAACCAGAAGCTACCATTGATGACGAGGTCGGTATAGCCGCGATAGCGCGCCGGCACGAATTCCTGAATGGCGGAGGCAATCGCCGTGTACTCGCCGCCGATGCCTGCGCCGGTAACGAAGCGGAACAGGGCAAAGCTCGCAAAGTCCCAAGCGAATGCGGTCGAGGCGGTGGCGACGAGGTAGACGCCAAGCGTAATGAAGAACAGGCGCTTGCGACCGAGCCGATCGGTCAGCCAGCCGAACAGCAGCGCTCCGAGCACTGCGCCTGCGAGATAGAAGCTGCTGGCGAGCCCGACCTCGGTATTGGTGAGAGCAAGACTTGGGCTCTCTCTGAGTGCGCCGGCCACTGAGCCAGCGAGAGTCACCTCAAGTCCGTCGAGAATCCAAGTGATCCCGAGTGCAAGGACGATGAGAGTATGGAAGCGCCCCCACGTGAGCCGGTCGAGTCGCGCAGGGATAGTGGTTTCGATCAAGGCTGAGGCTGGCCGTGCCCTCGCGCGTCCGGAAACTCCGGCTTCTGCCTTCGCGGCGCTCTCCTGCATGCGGGAAGAACGACTCGGCGATCAGGCGCGTTCCGGTTGCGCTCGAGGCGCTTTTAGCGCGCGCCTCAAGGTGATGGATGGCGGGGCTCAATCGGAAAGTCGAAGATCGTGTCGGGGTAGGGCTCGGGCTCGAGCGTGAAATGCCACCATTCCATGGGGTAGTTCTTGAAGCCGTGCGCTTGCATGGCCCCGACTAGCAGCGCGCGGTTATTGCGCTCCTCCTCGGTCAGCCCCGGCACGATCGTGTGCGACTTGAGGTCGAAGCAGTCGAAGCTCGTGCCCATGGCAATGCTTCCGTCGGGCGCCTGCGTGGCTTGCGGCGCCGTGCACGGCCGGGGCCTGCCATTTTCGGTCGATGCCTGAGTGTTGATCGTGGCGCCAAGCGGCATCAGTGTCAGGTCCATGGTCGCGCCACGCGAATGGCCCGAGCGGGTGGCGATGTAGTCGGGAAACAACGCGCTCTTCGGCAGGTTGGGGTGGTAGATGACCTTGGCTTCAGGGTCGTCTGGCTTCTTGGCCCACTCGACAAAGGCTGCAACGGCGCGGGCAGGGCGGTAGCAGTCGTAAACCTTGAGCGTGAAGCCTTTGGTGCGCACATCGGCTTGCACCGCTTTCAGCGCTTCGGCCGCCTGCCGCACCAGCACACATTCGGGCGCGTCGTAGCCCTCAACCTTCACGCCCGTGAAGTTATTGGTGCTCGCGTAGCGCATGTCCTGCTCGATGCTGGGATCGACGTCCCGGAGATAGACGAAGTCCTTCGGCATCTCGCCGCTATTAGCAGCCGGAGAAGCAGTCAGAAACGAGCCGAGCGCGACAATGCACGCAATGCTTATGGTATTTGGACCGCACGTCATTTCAGTTCCCAAGCTCGAGATAAAAAAACTCCCCGCTGGAGGGCGGGGAGTGGAGAGGTTTGGGGGACTGACATGACTGGCCTCGGCCAGTCGGTGTCGGACCATTAGCAGGGAACTGCCGGCGCTCCTACGGCACTAGCGGTGAAGTTACCGGCGTCGCCTCACCCGCCTGCCCCAACTACACAGGGCCGCCGTAAGCTCGGAATGCTTGTTTACCTCAACTCGCGGGGCGCCACAAGTGAAACCTCCTGTGGCATTTTTGCTACAGTCAACTCAAAAAAACTTCAGAGGTGGGTTAGCTTTTGCGGAAATCCGGCGCTGGCCGTAGGTCGCTCTTGGCGATGATCACGTTCTCCAGCGGAGGCTCCAAATGGGGCCGTCCCCGGATGCTGGTCTCGACCACCATGTCTACCGGGCCGCCAACCATGATGAGGTGCTCAACGTCGTCGCGCCTGATGAGGATGAGCTTGCGGCGCTGATCGACTGAAGCCGTTTCGACCACGCCGAGTCTTCGGTCCCGTGATCTCAGAAATCCATGCGAGCTTGTGCCCCCGCCGAAGAAAGTTCTGAACGCCCACACCAGAAGCGCGCCGATGGCGATCACAAAGAGGATAGCGGCGACGGCAAGAATGAGTGTGTTTAGGTCGAGCATCGACGAGGGTTCCTACGCCTCCGGTATTAACAGGTCATTAGCCACGTCTAGGTACGCGAGGCTTAACGCGCCGCCCCCATTTGTTCGTTCCCGGGCCAAAAGCCTTGAAACCGCATGGGCTTGGTGGCGCATTCGTGACAATCTCTCCGTCAAGTTGATTCGAATCGGGTATTTTGGCGGCTCATGACCGACATCGATGCGCCGATGCGCTACGCTGAGCCAGCTACCGACCGCACCGAGCGCGACGGCAGCGTTGGGCTCGTGGTGTTACTGGCGCTCGCGCTTGCGATCGCAGCGGTGGGTCTTGCCATCGTTTCGCGTGAGATGGCGGAACCTTTCGTCCTCGCCATTCTTGCCGGCCTTGCGGTGATCGGCGTGTTCTGCCTATTCGCGGGTGCTGTCGGCATTCTCCATTTCGGTCCGAGGCAGGCCCGCAACGACGTGACCAAGGCGTTCGTCGATAACCTGCCGCAAGGTGCGCTGATTGCCGACAGCGTTGGTCGTGTGCTTTACGCGAATGAAGCCTATCGCGATTTGCTCGGCCTCGCTCCCGAGGCAGTTGTCCCCGCACCGGATCGCGCTTTTGCCGGCAGTCCGCATCTGGCCGAGGCGATTTTTCGCCTCGCCCGCGCGGCACAGCAAGGCCGCAGCCTGAAAGAGGAGTTCCGCCTGCCGCCGCCCGGCGATGAGGACGAGGCGGGGGTTGCTCCGCGGTGGTTCCGCATCTCGGTGCAGCCGATGCCGGCCGATCCACGTTCAGGACGCAAGCGTGCTCTCGTTGTGTGGCAACTCGACGAGATCACACAAGACCGTGCGCGCGACGAGGCGAACTTCGCCAAGGTGCAAGCGGCAATCGCTTACCTCGACAGCGCTCCGGCAGGCTTCTTCACTGCCGACGCAGAGGGTAACATCGAATATCTCAACGCCACGCTTGCCCAATGGCTCGGGCTCGATCTGTCGGAAGTCGCGGGACGCCCGCTCATGCTCGAGCGGATCATGTCGCATGACAGCGCGGCGCTAATCGCGCACACCAGCCGCGGCCAGCCGCAGCCGACTACGCGGCGCTTCGAGATCAACCTCATCAAACGCGATGGCACCAGCCTTCCCGTTCGCGTCTTGCACCGGCTGCGCGGAGGATTGGCGCACGCCCTCGTCATCAAACGCGGGCCCGGCCAGGGCGACGAAGCTGGAGCCGCCGAGCTCAGATTTGCCCGGCTGTTCCACTCGGCTCCAATTGCCATCGCCACGCTCGACAAGGAAGGCGCCATCAGCGCCACTAATGCGGCCTTCGCACGGCTGTTCGCGGCTGCCGCTGACGAGGGCCGCAAGGTGAGCCTCGAAGACCTGGTCGAGCCCGAAAGTCACCAGGCGCTAAGACACGCTCTCGATGCTGCGCTTGCACACCAGAGCCTGATCGAGCCGGTAGACATCGCCTTTGCCGGGGGCCGTGAGCGAAGCGGACGTTTATACTTGAGCCCCATCGAGCAGACCGAAAGCGAGAGTGAGGCGGCGATCGCTTACGCCTTTGACACGACCGAGCAGCGCGCGCTCGAGATGCAGATTGCGCAAGGCCAGAAGATGCAGGCCATCGGTCAGCTCGCCGGCGGCATCGCGCATGACTTCAACAATATGCTCACGGCGATCATCGGTTTCTCCGATTTTCTGTTGATGAACCATCGGCCGACCGACCCCGCCTTTCAGGACATCATGAACATCAAGCAGAATGCGAACCGGGCGGCGGGGCTCGTCCGCCAATTGCTCGCCTTCTCGCGCCAACAAACCTTGCGGCCGCAGGTGCTTCAGCTCGGCGACGTGCTCTCCGAGCTCTCCATTCTGCTCAGCAGGCTTCTCGGCGAGAATATCGAGCTCAAGCTCGACCAGGCTTCGGGTTTGTGGCCGGTGAAAGCGGATCTACATCAGTTCGAGCAGGTGATCATCAATCTTGCGGTCAATTCGCGTGATGCCATGCCAGGCGGCGGAAAGCTCACCATCCGCACGGCGAATGTGGACGAGCGAGAATCGCGCGAGCTGGGGTCCCTGCAGATTTTGCCGGGCGAATACGTGCTGATCGAGGTCCGGGATACTGGCTGCGGGATGAGCGAAGAGGTGAAGCAGAAGATCTTCGAGCCGTTCTTCTCGACCAAAGAGGTCGGCCGCGGCACGGGCCTCGGACTTTCCACCGTGTTCGGCATCGTCAAGCAGAGCGGTGGCTATATCCATGTCGAAAGCGAGGAGGGACGCGGCACCGCGATGTGCGTCTACCTTCCGCGCCACCAAGAGGCGCCCGGCGAGGTAGAGCCCAGGCCCGAGCGCCGAGTTGAGAAACCGAAGGATCTGACCGGACGCGGCACGGTGCTGCTCGTCGAGGATGAGGACGCCGTGCGAAGTTTTGCCGCCCGGGCGCTTGGCCAGCGCGGCTATCAGGTGCTGGAGGCGTCAACCGGCACCGAGGCGCTCGACGTATTCGAGAGCCACCAAGGCGACGTCGACCTCGTGCTGAGCGACGTGGTGATGCCTGAGATGGACGGTCCCACGCTGATGGCGAAGCTTCGCCGCGACCGCCCGGACCTCAAGATCATCTTCATCTCGGGCTATGCGGAGGATTCTTTCCGCAAACACCTCGCCGATAACGAGGACTTCATGTTCCTGCAAAAGCCCTTCGACCTGAAGGAGCTCGCCGCGGCGGTGAAGGCGGCGCTTCAGCGCTGATTGGAGAATTTCTTTTCCATAGGATCTGTCAGGCGGGGCTTCCCATGGCTTGCGTTCGCGTCTAAAGCCGGGGCTAAGTGAACACCTCCATCGGAGCCTGTTACGCGTGCCGGATTACGAGATCGTCCCGCCGGAGGAAGCCGGCAAGCCCACCAGAAGACGCCGCGCCAAGCCGCGCATGCCGGCGCTCACCATCGAGCGCTATGGCGGCCGGCTCATCTATTTCTGGTATGGGCTGCGTTTCGGGGCGCTGATGAAGCTCTTTTGGCGCGGCCGCTTCAGCTTCACGCTGAACTGCATTCCCGACGTATCCGCCCTGTTTCTTTGGGTACCGTGGAACTCGCCGCTCTATTGGATCTCGGAGGCGAAATTCGGCAGGCGCGCACGCGCGCTGAAGCTCGATAAGCCGCCGATCTTCGTCATCGGGCATTGGCGCACTGGGACGACGCTTCTGCACGACCTGTTCTCGGTCGATCCGAACCTTGACTACCCCACGACCTATGAGTGCTTCTTTCCGCACCACTTCCTTCTGACCGAAGGCACGCTGCCCAGATTGATGAAGATACTTCTTCCGAAGAAGCGACCGCAGGACGACGTGCCGGTCGGCTTCGACCGGCCGCAGGAGGAAGAGTTCGGGATGATGATGCTCGACCAGGGCACGCCCTATAACACGCACGCCTGGCCGCGCTTCGGCCCGGTTGACAGCGACTACCTCGACTTCAAGGGCGTGTCCGAGAAGGACCGGAAGAAATGGGCCGACGCTTATATGTGGCTCTATCGCCGGCTCTATCTCAAGCACGGCGAAAAGCGGCTGGTGATGAAGACGCCGGCCAACGCTGCGCGGCTCAAGCTGCTCACCAAGCTTTTCCCCGACGCGCACTACGTCTATCTCGCGCGCAACCCGCTGCATGTGTTTCCCTCGACGGTCAAGCTCTGGCGCGCGCTCTATTCGACGCAAGGACTGCACAACCCGCCGCGGCTTGACCCATGGCTCGACGACTATGTCCTCGACATGTACGCCCGGCTCACCGAAGCCTATGAGGAGGACCGCCACCTTATTCCCGAGAATCACCTGGTCGAGCTCCGCTACGAGGACTTCGTCAAGGACCCGGTCGCGACCATGCGCGACATCTATGCGAAGCTAGGAATCGAGGGGTTTGCCAAGGCCGAGGGACCGATGCGCGAGTTCCTCGACGAGCGCTCCGAGCACCAGGTCTCGCGCTACGAGTTGCCGAAGTCCCTCAAGCGGAAAGTGATCGTGCGGCTCAAGCCCTATATCGACCGCTTCGGTTATCGCGAGTCGGTCGATGCTGCGCTAGGCGGAGCTTCGACAGCGAAGTCCGAGCCGCAGGCGCGCGAGAAAGAGCCGTCTTAGCCGCACCGCAATTCTCCTTCGTTGTGGAAGGCTTTTCCGCCGCGCAAGTGCGCGAACGCAGTTCAGATCATGACGATCGAGCTGGCAACACACGAGCGCATTGCCATTGCTTCACATGCAACCTGGGAGTTAGGCTCTCGCCGCAAGGAGCAGGGGCAATGACCAATATTCTCTTGATCGCCGGAAGATACCAGCTTGGAAACAACGAGGGACTTTTCCAGGACGCCCACTATGTTGGCTACGGCCTGGAACTTCCCTTTCGAAAGACCTGGATCGATACGGATGCCAAAGAGATCGGATTCGTTTTCCACACCACCGATGTGGAAACATGGGGCGATTGGAAGGGTCACAGAGTTGCGATCAACGGCCAAGAGATCGGGGCGGCTCAAGGATCCGTCCGACACCTACGGTCCTGCCGAAGTCTTCACGATCAAAGTGCCGACAGCGACTTGGAGAAGATTCTGAGCGGAAAAGACAACCTCGTATTGTCGGTCGAACTGGAGAGGCAGCCTACGCAGCCAGGCTTGTCGGACGATTTCGTTCTGACCAGAATCGAGACCGACGGAACACTGGCACTTAGGGTCGAAGTAATTCAACCAGGGTGCGGCCAAAGTGACAGCCGTCATGACGCCGCGGCCGAAGTGCGGCGCGTGCCGCCGACGCAAAATTGTGCTAAAATAAGCGGTTGCATCGGATCCCGCATTCCAATGGGGGAAAGGGGTCCAAGACCAATACAATAGGAGGGAAACATGCGTAAGATCGCGTTCGCGATTGCGGCGGCGGCTCTCCTGCTGTTCGCCGGGTCTTCTGTCTGGAAGGCTGATGCCACGACAGGGGCTGGCACGCTCGGTCTTGCCCGAGCGGCTAAGAATTATTCTCCGATCGATACTGTGGCCTGCCGCTTCGATGCGTTTTGCAGGCCGGGCTACACCATAGTGTGCCGGTTGTTCAACTGCTGGTGCGCCCGTTGTAGCCGTCTTTATCGCTGAGACCTAAGGGCCGGCCTGTGCGCCGCGCCACAAGTCCCATGTAAGGCCGCCGCTCGAGGCGGCCTCATAGCGCAAGCAACAGTAATCGGGCCGATTAGAACTCGGTTCAAGTGTCGCCGGACCAGTAGCCTCTGCCTTCATGCTCACGGAACGAGTAGTGCTCATTCGGACCCCAGCGCCAGTTGTCCTCGTGAATGGTGATGTGGGCCTTTGGCGGATAATCCAAGCGCTCATGCGAGTGCCAGCAAACATTGCCGCTGGAGGCGATCGCCGCCGCCGCACTGAGTGAAGAGAATGCAAGCATGCTCGCGCCGAGCGCGGCGCTGACGAGAACTGTGCTGAGTGATTTCACTGTTGGTCTCCTTGTTTATGTGACTTCAGCGGACCAACGGCAGGTGGCCTGGGTTCCTTTTCAAGAATCGAGGATGCGCGCAGCTTTCGCGGCGCCTCTGCGGGAAAAAGAACAATTGCGGAACAGGAACAAAACGTGTACATTCTCCTCGCTGCACCTTCGCGCCTTCTCCCTGCCACGAGCCAAATGGCAGGCTGAACGGAATGCCGGGAGAAGGCGCGGAGCGAAACAGCATCATTTGCGACTCAAAGCGGGCTTGTGAAATAAGGGAGACTCTCCATGTTGAATGTCGCGCTGCGCCTCGTTGAAGGAGCTGAGATGGATAGAGAGAAGGCGCTTGAGGCTGCGATCTCCCAGATCGAGCGCGGCTTCGGCAAGGGCTCCATCATGCGGCTCGGCCAGAACGAGAAGGCGGTCGAGGTCGAGGCAATCTCCACGGGCTCGCTCGGGCTCGATATCGCGCTTGGCATCGGCGGCCTGCCGCGTGGCCGCGTCATCGAGATTTATGGTCCTGAGTCCTCTGGCAAGACCACGCTTGCGTTGCACGTCGTCGCCGAGGCGCAGAAGCGCGGCGGCATTTGTAGCTTTATCGACGCCGAGCATGCGCTCGACACGGTGTATGCACGCAAGCTCGGCGTCGACCTTGAGCAACTCCTGATATCGCAGCCCGATACTGGCGAGCAGGCGCTCGAGATCGCCGATACCCTGGTGCGGTCTGGCGCGATCGACGTGCTGGTCATTGATTCGGTCGCGGCGCTGACGCCGAAGGCCGAGCTCGAGGGCGAGATGGGCGAGCAGCTGCCGGGTTTGCAGGCTCGGCTGATGAGCCAGGCCTTGCGTAAGCTTACCGCCTCGATCTCCAAATCGCGCTGCATGGTGATCTTCATCAACCAGATCCGCATGAAGATCGGGGTGATGTTCGGGAGCCCAGAGACCACGAGCGGCGGCAACGCGCTCAAGTTCTACGCCTCCGTAAGGCTCGACATCAGGAGAATCGGCGCCATCAAGGAGCGCGAGGAAGTGGTCGGCAATCAGACCCGCGTCAAGGTGGTGAAGAACAAGGTGTCGCCGCCGTTCAAGACCATCGAGTTCGACATCATGTACGGCGAAGGGATCTCTAAGACCGGCGAGCTCGTCGATCTCGGGGTAAAGGCCGGCATCGTCGAGAAGTCTGGCGCCTGGTTCTCATTCGATTCGGAGCGCATCGGCCAGGGCAGAGAGAACGCCAAGGCCTATTTGAAGGAGCATCCGGAGACCGCGGAGCGAATCGAGCGAGCAATCCGCCAAAATGCAGGCCTTGTCGCGGGTCAGATCCTCGGTGGCGGCGCCGACACTGGCGAGGGCGGGACTCCCGAGAGTGGAACCAGCGTCACCGAAGGCGATGGCTCCGTTACCCCGCTCTCGGGTGGGGCCGCACGAAGGGGCCGCCGCTAAAGTGCAGGCGCGCCGAGCCTGGAGCAAGCGGGCAAAGCGCGTGCTTGCCAGTCTCCTTTCCTGACCTTATGTCTGACGCGGGACCGCAAGGGCCTCTTCTTCTTCCAAGAAGGGGCCGAACGGCATTTTGGGCCTCTCTGAATGGGTAGGCTCCGCCAGCGCCGGTCCCCTCGAAGACAAGGTCCCCCGTCAAGCAGCCAATGACCTCCGCCAAACACCCGAGCGCGAAAGGCGCTAGCGTCAAAGACACGGGCGCCAAGCGTAAGATTGCGTCTGGAAGCGTCAGTCACACGGCTCTGGGCCATACCAGCACCAACGACATCCGTGCTGCCTTCCTCGATTTCTTCGCCAAGAGCGACCACGAGATCGTCGCTTCGAGTCCGCTCGTGCCGCGTCACGATCCAACCCTGATGTTCACCAATGCCGGCATGGTTCCGTTCAAGAACATCTTCACCGGCCAGGAGAAGGCGAAGTTTCTGCGCGCGGCCTCGTCGCAGAAATGCGTGCGCGCCGGCGGCAAGCACAACGACCTCGACAATGTCGGTTACACCGCGCGCCACCACACCTTCTTCGAGATGCTCGGCAATTTCTCCTTTGGCGACTATTTCAAGGAGCGCGCGATCCCGCTCGCCTGGGAGCTGCTCACCCGCGATTTCGGCATCGACAAGAAGCGCCTGCTCATCACCGTCTATGAAGACGACGACGAGGCGGCCGCGCTGTGGCGCAAAATTTCCGGCTTCCCCGACGAGAAGATCATCAGGATCGCGGGCTCTGACAATTTCTGGTCGATGGGCGATACCGGCCCCTGCGGGCCAAGCTCGGAAATCTTCTACGACCATGGCCCTACCGTCAGAGGCGGACCGCCCGGCAGCGCGGACGCCGAGGGTGATCGCTTTGTCGAGATCTGGAATCTCGTCTTCATGCAATTCGAGCAGCTCTCGGGCGGCGAGCGCGTGGCGTTGCCGCGTCCCTCGATCGACACCGGCATGGGACTCGAACGTATTGCCGCGGTGTTACAGGGCACCCATGACAATTACGTGATCGACCTGTTCCGCGCGCTGATCGCCGCCTCGGTCGAGCTCACCGGTGTTCCCGCGGAAGGCGACCATGCGCCAAGCCACCGCATCATTGCCGATCATCTGCGCGCGTCGTCCTTCCTCATCGCCGACGGCGTGCTGCCGTCGAACGAGGGCAGGGGCTACGTGCTTCGCCGCATCATGCGCCGCGCCATGCGGCATGCTCACATTCTTGGAGCGAAAGAGCCTCTGCTCTATCGGCTCGTGCCCGCGTTGATCGATCAGATGGGCCGCGCCTTTCACGAGCTCGAGCGCGGTCAGAGCTTGATCGAGGAGACGCTGAAGCTCGAAGAGACACGCTTCCGCGAGACGCTCGGGCGCGGCCTCAAGCTGCTCGAAGAGGAGACGCGGAATTTGAGGCCCGGCGATACTCTGCCAGGCGAAGTCGCTTTCAAGCTCTACGACACCTATGGCTTTCCTTACGACCTCACCGAGGACGCCTTGAAAGCGCGCGGCATCGGCGTCGATGCAAGCGGCTTTGCCACAGCCATGGAGCGCCAACGCGCAGAAGCCCGGAAGTCTTGGGCGGGCTCCGGCGAGGCTGCGACCGAAAGACTATGGTTCGAGCTCAAAGAGGAGCTGGGCGCCACCGAGTTCCTTGGCTACGAGACCGAAACGGCATCCGGCGAGATCGTCGCCCTGATCAAGGATGGCGCACGCGTGAAGGCGCTCAAGGAAGGTGAGCGCGGGACCGTGATCATCAATCAGACCCCGTTCTATGCCGAGTCTGGCGGCCAGATAGGCGACCGCGGTTGGCTTACGCTCGGCAAAAACACCGTGTTCAGCGTGGAGGACACGCAGAAGAAGCTGCATGGCCTCTTTCTGCATTCAGGCACGCTCGAAAAGGGCAGCCTCAAGGTCGGCGATGAGGTGACCCTCGAAGTCGACCATGCGCGCCGCACCGCGACTCGCGCGCATCACTCGGCGACACATTTGCTCCACGAGGCGCTCCGGCAGGTGCTCGGCACGCACGTGGCGCAGAAGGGCTCGCTCGTCGAGCCCGGACGCTTGCGGTTCGACTTCTCCCATCCGAAACCAATGACTCACGAGGAGATCCGTGCAGTCGAGGACATGGTGAACGCCATGATCCTGCAGAACGAGCCGGTCGAGACCCATCTGATGACGCCGGAGGCTGCCATCGCCCAAGGGGCGCTCGCCCTGTTCGGCGAGAAATATGGCGAAGAGGTCCGTGTCGTCAGCATGGGCAAGAGCGATAAGAGCACGCGAGCGGAGCATGCTTATTCCATCGAGCTTTGCGGCGGCACGCATGTGCGCCGCACCGGCGATATTGGACTCCTCAAGATCGTGAGCGAGAGCGCGGTCGCCGCGGGCGTGCGCCGCATCGAGGCGCTCACGGGTGAGGCCGCGCGCGCCTACCTCGCCACCCAGGACGAGCGCGTGCGCGAGGCTGCGGAGCTGCTCAAGGTTTCGCCAGACGAGGTGATCACGCGGCTTGCCGCCATCATCGACGAGCGACGCAAGCTCGAGCGCCAGCTCGCCGCCGCCAAGCGCGAGCTTGCGCTTGGCGGCGGAGCCGGCGCCGGCGGCGACGGTGGCACTTTGGCCATGCGCGAGATCGGCGGAATCAAACTTCTTGCCCGCACCGTGAAGGGCGTCGCGCCGAAGGACCTGCGTGGTCTTATCGACGACGCCAAGCGACAACTCGGCTCCGGCATCGCCGCCATCGTCGGCGTGAGCGAAGAGGGCAAGGCTGCCCTCGTCGTTGGTGTCACCAGTGACCTAAGCCCGACCTACGACGCCGTCGAGCTTGCCCGCATCGGCGCCGAGGCGCTCGGCGGCAAGGGCGGCGGCGGCCGGCCGGACCTCGCCCAGGCTGGCGGGCCCGACGGGTCGCGCGCCGATCAGGCGCTCGAAGCGATTGCCGCGCGGGTCGCGGCTCAAGCCGGCGCGCCAGCCGCGAGCACCGCGTCGGAAAGCACAGAGGCCAAGCGCCGCGCCGGGCACGCCTGAGCATGCGCGCGACAACCGCCTATCGGCGCTTGCGGCGCGAAGTTCATGATGTGCTCGAGGTCGGCGGCGATGCCCATCCGATGGGTCGCGTCGTCAACGGCTTCATCATCGTCCTGATCTTCCTCAACGCCATCGCGTTCGCCGCGGATACGGTTCCCGAGCTCGCCGGGCGGTATCGCTGGGAATTCGCTGCATTCAACGCGTTCTCGGTGATCGTGTTCACCGTCGAATACGCCTTGAGGATATGGAGCGCCGTCGAGATCCCGATGCTGAGCCGGCTACCGCGCTGGCAGGCAAGGCTGCGATACGCGATGCGGCCGATGATGATCATCGACCTCCTCGCGTTTCTGCCCTGGTATTTGCACTGGCTGTATCCGTTGGATTTGCGTCTGCTTCGGGTGTTCCGGCTCTTCCGCCTCCTCATGCTCGTGCGCTACTCGCCGGCGCTGCAGACGCTCGGCCGGGTCGTTACCGATGAATACCGGGCGCTGCTAGGCGCGCTTCTCGTCATTCTGATATTGCTGCTGTTCGCGTCGTCCGGCATGTATCTGATCGAACGCCATATGCAGCCGGACAAGTTCGGCTCGATTCCGCAAGCCGCCTGGTGGGCGCTCGCCACGCTGACCACCGTCGGTTATGGTGACGTCGTGCCGGTAACGCCTCTGGGCAAGATGCTCGGCGGGGTGGTGATGCTTCTCGGTGTCGGCATGATCGCGCTCCCCGTTGCCATCATCGCCACCGGTTTCAGCCAGGAATCGACCCGCCATCAGTTCGTGGTCACCTGGGGCATGATTGCCCGCGTGCCGCTGTTCGGCTCTATGGATTACAGCGAGATCGCCGAGATCACCAAGGTGCTCTACACCCGGACCTTTATGCCCGGCGTGCCCATAGTGCGCGCGAGCGATGCTGGCGATGCGATGTTCATCATTGCCAGCGGCGAGGCGGTCGTCGAGATCAGCCCAGGGCAGCATGCGCTTCTGAAGGAAGGCGACTTCTTCGGCGAGATGGCGCTGCTCGAACATCGGCGACATAAGCATGATGTCGTCGCCAAAACACGCTGCCGCGTTTATGTCCTCGACAGCATGTCGCTGGCCCGGCTAGAGCGCCGTCATCCCGAGATCATGCAGCAAATTCGCAAGATGGCTGAGGCGCGGGTGTTGGCCAATGAGCCGACGAGACGCCAAGGCCGCAAGCGCAAGGCAAGCACAACCAGCTAAGCCGCGGCACGATCGGCCATGGCCTTGCGGAGATTGTGGTCAATCTTGTCGAGAAAGCCGCTCGTCGAAAGCCAGCTTTGATCGGCGCCAACGAGAAGGGCGAGGTCCTTGGTCATGAAGCCAGATTCGATCGTGCCCACAACCACCTCTTCGAGCGTCTCGGCGAAGCGCAGAAGCTCGGCATTGTCATCGAGCTTGGCGCGATGCTTGAGCGCGCCGGTCCAGGCGAAGATCGACGCGGTGGCATTGGTCGAGGTGGCGCGTCCCTGCTGATGCTGGCGGTAGTGTCGGGTGACCGTGCCATGGGCCGCCTCGGCGAGAACCGTCTTGCCGTCGGGCGTCATCAGTACGCTGGTCATCAGGCCGAGCGAGCCGAACCCTTGCGCCACGGTGTCCGACTGCACATCGCCATCGTAGTTCTTGCACGCCCAGACATAGCCTCCAGACCATTTCAGGCATGAAGCGACCATGTCGTCGATCAGGCGGTGCTCATAGGTCAGCCCGTGCCTGTCGAACTCCGGCTTGAACTCGGCAGCGAAGATCTCGGCGAAGATGTCCTTAAAGCGGCCGTCATAGGCTTTGAGGATGGTGTTCTTGGTGGAGAGGTAGACCGGCATGTTCCGGGCAAGCGCGTAGTTGAAAGTGGCACGCGCGAAGTCGCGGATCGAATCGTCGAGATTGAACATGGCAAGCGCGACGCCGCCGCCTTTGAACTCGTGAACCTCGTGCTCGATCTCTGTTCCGTCCTCCCCGACGAAGCTGATAGTGAGCTTGCCCTTGCCCGGCACGCGGAAGTCCGTCGCCCGGTAGACATCGCCAAAGGCGTGGCGGCCGATGACGATCGGCTTGGTCCATCCGGGCACGAGCCGCGGCACGTTCTTGCAGATGATCGGTTCGCGGAAGATCACTCCACCTAGGATGTTGCGGATGGTGCCGTTCGGCGACTTCCACATCTTCTTCAGCCCGAACTCTTTAACTCGTGCCTCGTCGGGAGTGATGGTCGCGCATTTGACCCCGACGCCGCAGGCCTGAATCGCATGGGCGGCATCGATGGTGACCTGGTCGTGAGTCGCGTCGCGGTTTTGGATGGAGAGATCGAAGGTGAGCAGCGGTAGATCGAGATAGGGCTCGATCAGCTTCTCCTTGATCATCTGCCAGATGACCAACGTCATCTCGTCCCCGGAGAGGTCTGCGACCGGGTTCTTCACCTTGATCTTGTTCACGTCCGAAATCTCCGGCGCGGACGAGAAGTCTTGCGTGATCGCGCGAAAGACGCCTCCCGCCCCATTGCAGGTGACCGCCCCTCTATAGCATCGTGCTTCCATGGTGAAAGCAAGGGTTGAGCGCAAAAAGCGCGCGCCTGCCGAGGCTGCGCTGCCCAATTCTGCATCAGCCGGCGCGCCGCCGGCGCCGGCAATCGTTCTGGTCAAGCCGCAGCTTGGCGAGAATATCGGCTTTGCCGCGCGGGCCATGGCGAACTTCGGGCTTGCCGATCTCAGACTAGTCGCTCCCCGCGACGGCTGGCCCAATGACAAGGCGCATGCGGCGGCGGCAGGAGCCGCATTTGTCGTCGAAGGTGCTCGGGTTTATCCGAGTGTCGAGGCAGCGATCGGTGAGCTCAATTTCGTGCTCGCGACGACGGCGCGGCCGCGCGAGATGGTCAAGGCGGTGCTCTCTCCCGAAAGCGCCGCGTCGGATCTCAAATTGCGGGGGCAGCGGGGTGAGCGGACCGGTGTTCTGTTCGGACCGGAGCGGAGTGGTCTTGACAACGACACGATTGCGCTTGCCGATGCGATCCTTACCGCGCCGGTCAGTCCCGGGTTCGCTTCGTTGAGCCTGCCTCAGGCCGTGCTGCTATTCGGCTATGAGTGGCTCAAGGCGACAAGCCTCACGCCGCAACTTGGCCGCACCACGGAATTCGACGGGCCAGCACAGGAGGGTATCGCGTTTACCGACACGCGGCCGGCAACACGCGCAGAGCTGTTTGCTTTGTTTGCGCATCTTGAAACCGAGCTCGACCGTGTCGGCTTCCTTTATCCCGCCGAAAAGCGCCCTTCCATGGTGCGCAATATTCGCAACATGTTCCATCGCATGGGCGCATCCGAGCAAGACGTGCGCACATGGCGGGGGATCGTGGCCGCGCTCTCGCGACGTCAGCGCGCTAGCCGAAACAAGGTGTCATAGTTCCGCCCCGTTTCTCCTATTGCGATGACCCGTGAGGATGGCTAGCTTCCGCCACGGGAGGAGAGGGGCAGTTCATGCAAAAGGCGTGGGTTCAGTGGAGCGGGCCAGCGGCCGCCGCGGTGTTGACGCTGCTGGCAGGCGCGCCTCTCAAAGCTGCCGAAAATGATGGCGTAAGGCCCGTTGCCGAGGAGCTCGGCCAGCGGACCAAGCCTCCCGCCGCCGCGGCTGGTGGCGAGCAGAAAGGAGGCTTGAGCGACAGTGCCGTGCGCGTGCTCATGACCTATGCCTTCTCGATCATCCCCGACGAGGCGAGGGGCCCTGACGGGAAGCAGGCCAAGGTAGACAAATCCGATCCCAACAAGTTTGTCATTCCGACCGAGGACGCACGGCGGGTGATCCGGGTGGCGACGCGCTCGGCTTATGCTGAGGTCTGTGATCTTCCGGAGCTGGAGCGAGCCAACTATCAGACCTTGATGAAGGGCGAGGAGGCCAGGAAAGTTTGGAGCCAAGATCAGCTCCTCCTCATCAATGCGCTGCACATGTTCGCGGTGTCGTATTTCACCGGCAGCGTTAAGGTGACAACGCAGGAGGAGGCGGAAGACATACCGCCGTCCCAACGAGTTCCCGAAGCTGGCGCGGCTGGTGCGGCCGCAAAGTCCTCCGCGGGGCAAGCGGCCAAGACGGGGACAGACGATCCGCCGACCCAAATCGTTACGCCGAAGCGACCCGATTGCCCCCCTGAGCAGAAGCAGAAGGTGACGAACGCGATCAACGCCTATGTCCAAGCGGCCAAAGCCTCGGCACCCGCATCCGCTGCGGGGGAGACGGCAAAACCCGCAGCACAGGCGGTACAACCCCCTCCTGCACCAGTCGCAAAGCCGGCGACGCAGGCCTCACAGCCTGCCCCGGCGGCTTCCGGCGCCAATTGACACTTTCCTTTATTCGCGTGTAACAGAGCGCGGGCGAAGCCCTGGAGTCTTTGGATTTCGGCTGCGCCGTGTCGACCTCGTTGGGTCATCATCTTCACCCAGGAAGGGTTTATCGCAAGGCGCGGGAATGAAGCCCGCGGCGAGCTTATTTGACTTTGGAGTTGTAAAGGCATGACCAAACGCATTCACGCCAAGCACAAGATCGACCGGAGGCTCGGCGAGAATATCTGGGGCCGTCCCAAGAGCCCTTATAACAAGCGCGAATACGGTCCGGGCGAGCACGGTCAGCGCCGCCGCGGCAAGCTCTCCGACTATGGCCAGCAGCTCCGCGCCAAGCAGAAGCTGAAGGGCTATTACGGCAACATCACCGAGAAGCAGTTCAAAGCGATCTATCGCGAGGCGGCCAGGCTTAGGGGCGACACCTCGGAGAAGCTGATCGGGCTCTTGGAGCGGCGGCTCGACGCAATCGTCTATCGCGCGAAATTCGTCCCGACCGTGTTCGCGGCCCGGCAATTCGTGAGCCACGGCCATGTGCGCGTCAACGGAAGGCGCGTAAACATCCCGAGCTATCGCTGCCGCGAGGGCGACGTGATCGAAGTAAGGGACAAGGCCAAGGACGCCGGCATGGTGCTCGAATCGTCACAAAGCCCGGAGCGCCAAGTGCCTGACTATATCGAGGTCGACCACAACAAGTTGACGGCGAAGCTCGCGCGCATACCCACGCTCTCCGACGTGCCTTATCCCACCATCATGGAGCCCAACCTCGTCATCGAGTTCTACTCGCGCTAATCAGCCGAAAACGATAAGGGCGGCTCCGCCTGCGATAAGCATGGCCGCTGCGGCTCGCGCCGCTGTCGCTCCGAACGGTGCAAGCTTCTCGAGCGCGATGAACAGCGTGAGCTCGGCAATCCACACCAGATTCATGATGCCTCCGACGAAGAGGAGCAGCATCAGGACGGCACAGCAACCGAGGCAGTAGAGGCCGTGCTCGAGCCCATCCGCCAGCCGCCAAGAGCCCCGCGGCGCCAATGCGCGGCGATGAAGACCGCTGGTGCGCGGCACTGTTCAAGGCACGCGGTCTTAAATGGCGTCAGCTGATAGATACCAGCGGCAATAAGGAGCGCGCCTGACAACGATAGGCTGCGTGAGTTCATCAAGACCGACAACGCTCCGGTGCGCTCGAGCATCCACTGCGCGGCAACCGCAAAAAGGCTAAAGATAGGGGAGGCGCTCGGCAGCATCATCGCCACCATCATCGCCGTCCACATGAAGTAGGCGATGGCCCAATAGCCCGGCGTCCAGCCCGAGCCTGCGGCAGGCGCGGCGGCGCTCGAGAGCCACAAGCCGCTCATGAAAACAGGATCCATGCCGGTCCCGGCGCCAGCCAGAACGGCATACCAGGCGAGTAAAATGAGGAGGACGAGTGCGGCGAGGACGACCGCGCTCTCACGCTCCAACATCGCCTCTATGGCTGTCTTGGGCATGAGCTCCGCGCACCATGCCGCTCTGACAAAGGTGAATGCGCGCAAACTGCCCGTAGGTATCTTCCAGCGTGAAGCTGATCGGCGCCGTGATCTTGGCCCAGCCGCGGCCGATCTCCGCCTGGGCAAACTCGAAGCCGTTCGGCTGCACAATGCGCACGCGGTGCTCCGCGCCGGTGGTGGGGTTCAGGATCGGCTCGCCGTGCATCTCGACGAGTCCCTCGATCTTGGCGCCCGCCCGCCGACCGTCGATGTCGAGCTCGAAATCGATGTCGGCGACGATCGGGTCGTGGAAAGTGTCACAGGTCGAGGCGAACACTTGGTAAACGGTGGCGCCAGGCTCGGTGTCCTCGCCGCGCAAGATGCGTAGCAGAGCCTCGCGCTGCTCGGGCGTGGCGCGCCGGTCGATGATATGGAGGCCTTCCCCCTTACCCTCATGGATAGGATCCGCCCAGCGGAAGATGCCTGCGCATCTCAGCCCGTCGAGCCGCGTCGTGCCGCGAAAGCCCTGCTCAATGTCGAAGACAGCCAAACCCCCGCAGTGGCCGTGAGTTGGCAAAGCGTTGAACTGGCAAGGGCAGCCATAATCGCAATTGCAGTTGCCGAACTCGCGCCCCTTGATCTCCCACTTGATCATGGCATGCCCTCCTCCACACCGCATTCGGGTAGTGAAGTGTATAGGGCTCGCGGCCGGTTTAGGGCGGTTCTCCGCGCGTCATTCCGAAGCGGGGAACTCGGCGGGAGCTTATGCTGTCAGCGCCTGCTTGTTATGGGCGACGCCTTTGGCAGTCAGGAGCTCCTGCAGCTCTCCCGCCTGAAACATCTCGCGCACGATATCGCACCCGCCGATGAACTCGCCCTTGACGTAGAGCTGCGGAATGGTGGGCCACTTCGAGTAAGCCTTAACGCCCTCGCGTACGCTTATGTCCTCGAGCACGTTGATGTCTTTGAAGTCGACGCCAAGATGCTGGAGGATCTGTGCCACCTGCATGGAGAAGCCGCATTGCGGCATGGCTTTGGTGCCTTTCATAAACAGCACCACGTCGTTGCCGGCGACCTGTTTGCCGATCCAGTCCTGAACGTCCTGTGCGCTCATCGTTCGATCCTTTCCTACGCTCATGCGTAGTTATGGTGTCGCGGTCTTAAGCGCAAGCGCGTGCAGAACGCCGCCCATGTTGCCCTTAAGCGCGTCATAGACCATCTGGTGCTGCTGAACTCGCGACTTGCCGCGGAAGGCTTCGGAGATCACGGTCGCGGCATAGTGATTACCATCGCCGGTAAGGTCCTCAATGCGGACCTCGGCATCGGGAAAGCTCTCCTTGATCATCCGCGCGATATCCTCAGCCGCCATGCCCATCGTTCACTCACCTTCCGCGATCTAGTTATGCGCCATGAACCGCGGCATCCAGCTCTCATGCGCAGCTCTAAGCGAGGCAATCGGCAGAGGCGCTTCGCTTTGAAGCTTGATTGAGTCGCTTCCGACCTTGCCGAGTAGCCTGACAGGCACCTTTGCCATTGCAGCGGCCTTATGGATCGCGTCGGCCTTCTCCGGAGAGGCTGCGACCACGAAGCGGGCCTGGTCTTCGCCAAACCACAAGCCATGAGCGGGCAAGGGAGCCGGCAGATCGTCGAGCTCGACACCAAGGTTGCCGGCAAGCGCCATCTCGGCGATGGCGACGAGTAGCCCGCCGTCAGAGACGTCATGCACGGCCGAAACGTCACCGCTTCTGATCAGGCCTCTGACGCAATCTCCGGCGCGCTTCTCGGCGTCGAGGTCGACGGGCGGAGGCGCGCCATCGCTGCGGTTCAGCATGATTTGCATGTAAAGCGACTGGCCGAGATGGCCAGTCTCCGCGCCGAGCAGCATCAAGATATCGCCAGAGCGTTTCAAGGCGATGGTGGCCATGGCATCGATATTGGGGATGAGCCCGATGCCGCCGATCGCGGGCGTCGGCGGAATGGCCACGCCATTCGTCTCGTTATAAAGCGAGACATTCCCCGAAACGACGGGGAAGGCGAGCGCGGCGCAAGCTTCGGCCATGCCCTCAACGGCGGCTGCGAACTCGCCCATGATCTCAGGCCGCTCGGGATTGCCGAAATTCATGCAGTCGGTGATGGCGAGGGGGTCTGCGCCTACCGCAGAGAGATTACGCCAGCATTCGGCCACGGCCTGCTTGGCACCTTCATAAGGGTCTGCCGCGCAATAGCGGGGCGTCACGTCGCAGGAGATGGCAAGGCCCTTGTTCGTGCCATGGACGCGCACCACGGCCGCATCGCCACCCGGCCGCTGCATCGTGTCGGCCATGACCATGTGGTCGTACTGCTCCCAAATCCACCGCCGCGAGGATAGGTGAGGGGAGCCCATCATGGATTCGAGCGTGTCGAGAATGCTACTCGGCGCTGGCACCTCCTGCGGCGCGATAAGCGCGGGCCCCGCCGGCTTGGTCCCGGGACGCTCGTAGACGGGCGCCTCGTGCGCGAGCGCCGCGAGCGCAATATCGGCCTCCAGCGCGCCCCGATGGCGCACCACGAGCCGCCCAGTGTCCGTGGTGTAGCCGATCACGGCAAAGTCGAGCCCCCATTTCCGGAACACGCGCTCAGCGAGGGGCTCGGCGCCTGGCTTCAGCACCATGAGCATGCGCTCCTGGCTCTCGGACAGCATCATCTCGTAGGCCGTCATGCCTTCTTCGCGGGTCGGGACGCGGTCGAGCTCGAGCTCGATGCCGACGCCACCTTTGTCGGCCATCTCGGCCGAAGAGGAGGTGAGCCCTGCCGCGCCCATGTCCTGGATGGCGACGATCGCGTCCTCGGACATCAATTCAAGGCAGGCTTCGAGCAGGAGCTTCTCGGTGAAGGGATCGCCGACCTGCACGGTCGGGCGCTTCTCCTGCGAGGCTTCGTCGAACTCTGCCGAAGCCATCGTGGCGCCATGAATCCCGTCGCGCCCGGTCTTTGAGCCGACATAGACGACGGAATGGCCGATGCCCTTGGCCGCGGACTTGAAGATGCGGTTTGCGTCGACCAGCCCCACGGTCATAGCGTTGACGAGGATGTTGTCGTTGTAGCGGGGATCGAAATTGGTCTCGCCGCCGACCGTCGGCACGCCCATGCAGTTGCCGTAGTCGCCAATGCCGGACACCACGCCAGCAACGAGATGGCGGGTCTTGGGGTGGTTAGGGGCGCCGAACCTGAGCGCGTTCATATTGGCGATGGGCCGCGCGCCCATGGTGAACACGTCGCGCATGATGCCGCCGACGCCCGTCGCCGCGCCTTGATAAGGCTCGATGTAGGAGGGGTGGTTGTGGCTTTCCATCTTGAACACGGCAGCCTGACCGTCCCCGAGGTCGACCACGCCGGCGTTCTCCCCTGGCCCCTGGATGACCTGAGCGCCTTCCGTGGGAAGCTTCTTGAGCCACACCTTGGAGGATTTGTAGGAGCAGTGCTCCGACCACATTACGGAGAAGATGCCAAGCTCGGTCAGCCGCGGCTCGCGCCCCAGCGCCGCGACAAGGCGCTGATATTCGTCGGGCGATAGCCCGTGCTCGGCAATGATATCGGGCGTGAGCCCCTCCTGCTTTCGCATCGCGAGCGCCACGAGGTTCAATGCAGCGTCTCCACGAGCGAGAGAAACATCTTGGCGCCGTCGGTGCCGCCGAGAGGGGCATCGGCGAGGCGCTCAGGGTGGGGCATCAGCCCGAGCACTGTCCCGGATGGATTGTAAATGCCGGCAATATTGTTGCGCGAGCCGTTGGGATTGGCGTCAGGCGTGATCGCGCCAGACGGATCTGAGTAGCGGAAGGCCACGAGCCCTTCGCCTTCCAGCCTTTGCAGTGTCTGGTCGTCGGCGAAATAGCTGCCGTCCTTATGCGCGATCGGGAACCGCACCACCTCGCCGCGCTGGTAGCGGTGCGTATAGATCGAGTCATTCCGCTCCACGCGGAGATGCACGTCCTTGCAGATGAACTTGAGCGTCGAATTGCGCATCAGCACACCGGGCAACAGCCCCGCCTCGGTCAACACCTGAAAGCCGTTGCAGATGCCGAGCACAGGCGTACCCGCGCGGGCGCGGGCAATGACCTCGCGCATCACCGGCGAATGCGCGGCCACGGCGCCGGAGCGGAGGTAGTCGCCATAAGAGAAGCCGCCCGGCAGCACGATCAGGTCGCTTTCTGGAAGCTCACTGTCGCCGTGCCAGACCATCGCCGGTGAAGCGCCCGTCGCCGCTTCTAGCGCGACGGCAGCGTCGCGGTCGCAATTCGATCCGGGAAAAACGATGACGCTCGCTTTCATGCTTCCAATTTCCGACTCGTCATCGCCCGTGACCGGGCCATCCAGCACCACCGACTTGGATTACCAGATGCCCGTCTACGCGGACGTGACCCGTGTTCAATAACGAAAGGATACCGACCCTGGCCTAAGCCGCCTCGAGCTCATAGGCGTAGTTCTCGATGATGGTATTGGCGAGGAGCTGCTCGCACATGCGCTCGACCTCCGCGCGGGCCCGCTCCGGATCGCTTTCCGCCACCTCGACCTCGATATATTTACCCTGCCGCACATTGCCAACCGAGCCGAAGCCGAGCGCATGTAGCGCTCCGGCGATGGCCTTGCCCTGTGGGTCAAGCACGCCCTGCTTCAGCGTGATGGTGATGCGCGCCTTCATCGCCCCGAGCTCTATTTCGAGCGCACCAGCACGGGGCCCGTGCGTGTCCTGACCGCACTGTCGACATGCAGCCCAAGCCGCCGCGCCACCTCCTGGTAGGCCTCGACCAGGCCACCCATGTCGCGGCGGAAGCGGTCCTTGTCGAGCTTGTTCTGCGTCTCGATGTCCCACAGCCGCGAGCAATCGGGCGAGATCTCGTCGGCGAGCACGATGCGCATGGTCTCGTTCTCCCACAGCCTCCCGAACTCGCATTTGAAGTCGACCAGCTTGATGCCGACGCCGAGAAACAGGCCTGATAGGAAGTCGTTGATCCTGAGCGCGAGCGACATGATGTCATCGATCTCTTGCGGCGTAGCCCAGCCGAAGGCGGTGATGTGCTCCTCGGTGACCATGGGGTCTCCGAGCTTATCGTTCTTGTAATAGAACTCGACGATCGAGCGGGGCAGGGCATTCCCTTCGTCCAGGCCGAGGCGGGTCGAAAGCGAGCCCGCGGCTACGTTACGGACCACGACCTCGAGCGGAATAATTTCAACTTCGCGGATCAACTGCTCGCGCATGTTGAGACGCTTGATGAAGTGGGTCGGAACGCCGACCTCGCCCAGCTTCTGAAAGACATATTCGGAGATGCGGTTGTTGAGGACGCCTTTGCCCTCGATCTTGTCGTGCTTCTTGTTGTTGAAGGCCGTGGCGTCGTCCTTGAAGTGCTGGACGAGCGTACCGGGTTCGGGGCCCTCATAGAGAATCTTGGCCTTGCCTTCGTAAATGCGCCGCCGGCGGTTCATGGTTGGTTCCTCGCTCACGGATGGCTCACACTGCCGAGAAACGCCTAGCGCGCGGAGAGAGGGTCACCCAGACCGCGCGCAACTTGCAGATCGCCATCGTCGGAATCGATCAAGGGGTCGTGGCTCGACCTTAGCGTAAGGACAAGGGGCATACAACGGCCGCTAGGGCGCAGGCCATTTCTCCCGTGGATTTGTTGATTTTGAGGGGCCTGGGCGCTATGCCTCGGCTCAGAGGATTGGTTTCCCCCATAATTTCTGCGGGTTTTTCCCTTGAATCGAAGAGGGGTCCCTTGAGGAGGGCAGATGACAACTTTCGAGGATCGCGAGAAGGGCTATGAGCGGAAATTCGCCCATGACCAGGAGCTGAAGTTCAGGGCGACGGCCCGGCGGAATAAGATGCTTGGTCTATGGGCTGCGGAACAACTCGGATTAAGCGGCGAGGAAGCCCAGGCCTATGCGAAAGAGGTGATCAAGGCGGACCTCGAGATTCCCGGCGATGACGACGTTTTCCGCAAGATCAGGCGGGATTTCGATGCCAAGGGCGTCCAGAAATCCGACCATCAGATTCGTAGCAAAATAGTTGACCTGATGGGCGTCGCGATCAGTCAGATCGAAGCCGAAGCTAAGAGCTGAGCGATCTCACATGCGCGAGGATCGCTTCCGCAAAGCGGCCAAGGAGCGCCGCACCCTGTTCAACGCCTGGCTCACCCTGAATAATCCCTTCGTTATCGAACTGATCGGGGAGGCGGGCTTCGACTGCATCACCATCGATCAGCAGCACGGGCTTGGCGGCAACGAGGCTCTGCTCTCCTGCCTTATCGCGGCACGCGCGGCTGGCCTGCCGGCCATCGTGCGCGTCGCGGAGAACGACTTTGGCTTGATCGGACGCGCTCTCGACGCCGGCGCGCAAGCAATCATGTGCCCGATGATCGAGACGGTCGAAGACGCCGAAATCTTCGTAAAAGCTGTGAAATATCCCCCGCGGGGTTTGCGCAGCTGGGGTCCTTACCGCGCGCGGCTCGACCATGAGGGCGACTACTTCACCACCGCCAACAGTTGGACCATCGCCTGCCCGCAGATCGAGACCAGGGGCGCGCTAGACCAGCTTGAAGAAATCCTCGCGCTCGATGGCGTCGACATGGTCTGCTTCGGGCCGAACGACCTTTCGGTGGCGCTTACCGGACGCCTCGATATCCATGCTCCCGAAGTGAAGGACGCGATGAACCTCGTCTTGAGCAAATGCCGCGAAATGTCGGTGATGGGGCTGATTTTTGCCAATGATAGCGAATACGCGAAGCCTCTGGTGGCGGCTGGCTGGGACGTCGTGGCGCCTGGCACCGACGCCGGTTGGTTCGGCAAGGCCGCTGCGGCAACGCGGCGCGAGTTTGGCGTGGGATCGTAGAACGAGTCCAATCGACGCCTGCCGCTCTGTGTGCCAGAATGGTCCTCAAGGGGACCAACAGGGGGCGGGCATGCGATCATCAATCAGCATTGCACTCGCGTTTGTGGCGCTCGTGCTTAGCGCGGGTGGCGCACTGGCGCGCATCGGTACGACCACCACCGATCTCGGGTTGCGCGCAGGTCCAAGCTCGAACACCGAGCTGCTTCTCACCATTCCTGGGGGAGCCAAGGTGAATGTCGGCTCCTGCTCGGGCAGCTGGTGCAGAGTTAGTTTTAGCGGCTATTCCGGCTATGCCGTCAGAAGCGGGCTCGTGATCAGCACGGCGTCTGGCCCGCGCGTTGCGGTCCGCGCGCTCTACCCGCCGCCCGGCGACATCGTCCCAATCTATCCGCCTTATCCCTATCGCTCAGGCTACTATCCTAAGGCGGACTGGTACTTCGATATTCCGCCCTACACAGCGATCGAGCCGTCGTTCTATCGACGGCGCTACTTCATGATGGCGCAGGAGCGCAATCGGTATCGCTTTGTGCCCCATATCTTCCACGGCTATGGCTATGGCGAGGGAGGACCCATCACGGATATCGATATGCAGAAGGTAAGCGCCAGCCTGAAGAGCGACGAGGCCACGACCACTAGGCCGACTGCCCCTTACACACCTCCCGCCGTCACGATTCCCCCGCTCACGACTCCTCCAGCGGTCACCACTCCCCCCGCCACCATGACGCCGAGCCCCAGCGTCCCCCCCGGGCAATGAGCATCTTTGCTTGCGTTGGTTCTACCTATCTTCCACGGAGTTACGGCAGAAGAATGAGATGAAAGTCGGAAGGTTTGTCTTGGCGGCGATCCTGATTGCAGCATTGGCGCAATCCGCGTCCGCTCGACCAGCGCAGAGACAGTATTTGTCTAAGGTCGATGGCGACGCATCCCGTGTCGCGCAGACAACTCGCGATGATGGCCGCCAGCACTGCGGTCAGCGAGCCTTCTCGGTCAGCGTTGGGAATCCGGCCTTCAAAGATCGCCTGGATTTATGGCCGCTGCCGTGCAGATGGTGAGCTTGGCCATGGCGCGCGCGGGGCTACGTTGCGGAATTGCGATTTGCGGGGCGAGCGCCTGCCTATTGGCGCTGATGGCGCCGGCTCTGGCGACCGATCTCATTCCGACCTCTGAAACAAGGTGGGACGGCTTTTATGTGGGGGCCGTGCTTGGTGGCGCATGGAGCGACAGCGATTGGCGCTATGACAACCACACTGGTTCAATACGATCGGCCCTGCGTTGGTGGGGACGAATTTCGACGTCGAGGCGAGCGGAATCATCGGCGAAGGTCAGGCGGGATTTAATTATCAGACTGGCCCCTGGGTGATCGGTGTCGAAGGCTCTGTGGCGGGATCCGATCTCGATGGCACTATCAGAAGTCCCTTCTTCCCGACGTCCGACTCCTACAGCGCCGACGTCGATTTCCTGACCACCGTTACTGGTCGCATTGGCTACGCGCAAGGCAAGTGGCTGGCTTATGCCAAAGGCGGCTGGGCTGGAGCCGATGTCTAGCTAACTCTGTTCGACCATGGGACCCCGGTGCGCGCCAACTCGAGCGACTTCGCCAATGGCTGGACGGTCGGCGGCGGCGAATACGCGATCGGCAGGAACGTTTCGCTCGGCGTCGAGTATGACTATTCCGATCTCGATCAGGACCGTTGGAGGATCAGTTGTCCGACGTGCCCCTCAGGCGTGGGCGGCGGCGTGCCGGTCGTTGACGGCGACATCAAGGTGCAATCGCTGACCGCTCGCCTCAACTATCGCTTCGGGGGCTAGCCGGCTTAGCCTGTCCCGAACACGCGGGCGAAGATCGTGTTCACGTGCTTCGTGTGATAGCCGAGATCGAATTGCGCCTTGATCTCGTCGGGCGAAAGCGCCTTGGTCACGTCCTTGTCGGCGAGCAGCGCAGCTTGGAAGTCGGCGCCCGTATCCCACACTTTCATGGCATTCCGCTGCACCATGCGGTAGGCTTCCTCGCGCGGCACGCCTGCTTCCGTCAGTGCAAGCAGCACACGTTGGGAATGTATCAGTCCGCCCAATCGCTTGAGATTTGCCCGCATGCGCTCCGGGTAAACCACGAGGCCTTTGATGATTCCGGTTAGCCGGACCAGCGCGAAGTCGAGTGCGATGGTGGCATCTGGCCCAATGAGCCGCTCGACCGACGAGTGGGAGATGTCGCGCTCGTGCCACAGCGCCACATCCTCTAGCGCCGGCTGCGCGTAGGCACGCACAACCCGCGCAAGACCGGTCAGATTTTCGGACAGCACCGGGTTTCGTTTATGCGGCATCGCCGAGGAGCCCTTCTGGCCCTCGCTGAAATATTCCTCTGCTTCAAGCACTTCAGTCCGCTGCAAGTGCCTGATCTCAGTCGCTAGCCGCTCGATCGAGCTGGCCACCACGGCGAGGGTGGCGAAATAGGCAGCGTGCCGATCGCGCGGGATGACTTGGGTCGAGATTGGCTCCGGCGTGAGTCCAAGCTTTTTGGCAACGTAGGCTTCGACGCGTGGGTCGACATGAGCAAAGGTCCCGACCGCGCCGGAGATGGCGCAAGTTGCCACCTCCTCGCGGGCGCGCACGAGCCGCTCACGGGCTCGTGCAAACTCGGCATAGGCGGTCGCGAGCTTGAGCCCGAAGGTTGTGGGCTCGGCATGGACCCCATGGCTTCGCCCGACCGTCAGTGTGTCCTTGAACTCAAATGCGCGCGCTTTGAGCGCGGCAAGCAGCGCGTCGACATCGGCAATCAAGAGATCGGCCGCCTGAACTAGCTGCACGTTGAAGCAGGTGTCGAGCACGTCAGAGGAGGTGAGGCCTGCATGCAGGAAGCGCGCCTCGGGTCCGACATGCTCAGAGACCGAGGTGAGGAAGGCGATCACGTCGTGCTTCACCTCGCGCTCGATCTGATCGATACGGGCCGCATCGAAGCCGCCGCGCTTCCTCACCGCGTCGGCCGCATGTTTCGGGATAAGCCCGAGCTCGGCCATGGCCTGTGCGGCATAGGTCTCGATCTTGAGCCAGATGCTGAACTTCGCCTCGGGCTCCCAAATGCGAGCCATTTCGGGGCGGCTATAGCGAGGGATCATACGAGCGTAGGCGCCTTTCCGCGAGGAAGGATGCGGGAGAGGCGCTAAGCTCTAGCAGAGCGTGCGCGCGGGCTCAAATTCCGAGCAAGCTCAGATCTCGACGGTCTTCGGCTCGCGCGGCCCGAACAGGGCGATGTAGAAGGCAGCGGCCGCGATGAGTGCGGCGTAGGCTGGCCGCGGCGGCACCAGCATGAAGATCACGAATGAGATGAGGTCGCTTTGGGAGGCCCAATAAAGGCCCGAAAGCGACCAGTCCTGCTGGCTCGGATAGGTGACGTGGCTATAGACCACCCTGAGCAGCCCGCCGAAGCTGCAAAACGCTACCACGAAGATAAACAGCGCAAATAGGAAGCGCACGACGAAGCCACGCTTTGCAGCGAACCCTTGCACCCACCACGTGGCGAGCGCGGCGAATGCGCCGGCGAAGCCCACGATCTGCAAGGTCTGTTCGGCTTGCTTCTTCATATCGGGTGGAGTCGACATGTACTCGCCGTTAAGCAGCGCCCACATCGAGGCGCCGATCACCACCGCAAAAAGAACGGCAAGAATGAAGCCGACAACCTTACCAGAAGTCACTTTTTCCATTGCCGCATTCCCCGCCCGTTCGCGCGCCCGCGCCCCGAGCGACTATGCAAGGGAAAAGCCGCGCCCGCAATCGTCGCAGCACCCCGAGCAGCGCTTGAAGGCGCAAACCAATTATGCTCGGATCGACGCTCCGACGAGGTGAGGCAAGGAGATACAAGAGCATGGCATTCGAAAACCTTGAGGCTGAGCTCGCTCTCCTCATCAACCAGATGGATACCCCGCCCGAGGATCCGCACGAGCTTTACCTCCGCATCTTTGAGAAGCTGAACGAGTTCAAGGTACTCGGGCTTCCGCTCCCCGACGACCTGGTGCGGGTCGAGAAAGAGCTCGAGACGTATTTTGCGTCCCAGGAAGCCCGCGCCAAGAAGCGCTAGCCTGCCGGCCCCGCGGAGGCCTGATCGCTAATCTCATCATAAGTTCCGTTGGACCAGCGATAGACCGCATAAGGCGGCAAGTTCGGATCGCCCTTCTCGTTGAACTTGAACCTGCCGATCACAGTGTCGAACTCGGTGTCGTTCATCGCCTTCACCACATCGGCCGACTCGATCGATTTCGCTTTCTCGGCTGCCTGCTTCCAGGCTTGCAGCGCGGCATAGGTGTAGAGCACGTAGCCCTCGGGCTCGATGCCCTTGTCCTTGAAGCGCTTGACCACCTCGGCGGCTGCCGGATTCTTGCGCGGGTCTGGCGAGAAGGTCATGAGCGTGCCTTCGCCTGCGGGCCCGGTGATCGACCAGAACTCCTGAGTGATGAGCGCATCCCCACCCATCAGGATCGTGTTCATGCCCTGGTCGCGCATTTGCCGGATGATCAGTCCGGCCTCGGTGTGATAGCCGCCGAAGTAGACGAGATCGATATTGGCCTGCTTGAGCTTGGAGACGAGAGCCGAATAATCCTTCTCGCCGGCGGTGATCGCCTCATACATCGCCTCCTGCTTGCCCGCTTCGTTCATCGCCTTCTTGGTCTCGTCGGCCAGGCCTTTGCCGTAGGCCGTCTTGTCATGGACGAAGGCCACCTTCTTATCGGAGAAATGCGAGGCGATATATTTCCCGGCTACGCCGCCTTGCTGATCGTCGCGGCCGCAAACCCGGTAGATATTGGGGCCGGCCCGGTTGTCGGTGAAAGCAGGATTGGTGGAGGCGGGAGAGATCTGCACCATATTGGCCTCGGCATAGACCTTCGAGGCCGGAATTGACGAGCCGGAGCAATAATGGCCGGCGACCAGCGCCACGTTGTTGCCGGTCATCTGGTTGGCGACGGCTACCGCCTGTTTCGGATCGCAGGCGTCGTCGCCGAACTCGAGATCGAGCTTCTTGCCGAGCACGCCGCCTGCGGCGTTGATGTCCTCGATGGCCAGTTCACCGCCATTCTTCATCTGAGCGCCGAACGATGCATACTGACCGGTAATTGGGCCGACTACGGCGACCGGTGTCGACTTGTCTTCCTTACCTCCTCCGCAGCTCGCGGCAATCGCGGCTACACCTAAGACCGCCATCAATCTGGCAAAACGCTTCATCATCACCTCCCACTCCAATGATCTTGTCAGTTTACATGATTTGGCCGGCGGAAACCCTATTCCTTGGCTTTAGCGCGCCTTCCAGGAGAGCGGGCTCGTGCGCTCATATAGCCAGCGATATTGAGTGATCATTTGCGTCGTGCGCATCATGCGGAACCCAAGCCAGGCCGCCCCAACGAGCAGCACGTAGGTGACGAGATAGTAGTAGAGCGACCGGAGATTCCCTTCTCCGAGAGCGTAATGAAAAAACCGCACGGCGGCCGCGAGCAGAGCCATATAGAAGAAAATTCGCCGCAAAGGCTTCCATGACCGCGCGAGCCCGCGTCCGGCCAGAAAGGCCGCGCCACCGCCCAAGATGACGGTGAGCACGAGAAAGATCCAAGGTCCGTCGTCGGCGAGCCAGGTCATTTTCTGATGCCCTCCCGCGGCGCGCCCTTGCCGCCACCTTCGAGATAGGCCGCCTGGACCTCTGGGCTTCCCAGCAGCTCGGCGCCGGAGCCGGTCATGACGATCCTGCCATTGACGAGGACATAGCCGCGATGGGCGAGGCGGAGCGCATGATAGGCGCTCTGCTCGACGAGAAAGACGGTCAAGCCATAGTCGGCATTGAGTGCGCGGATCGCACCGAAGATCTGCTTGACGATCAATGGAGCAAGGCCGAGCGACGGTTCGTCGAGCAGCAGCAGCTTGGGTCGTCCCATCAGCGCACGGGCAATCGCGAGCATCTGCTGCTCGCCGCCGGACAAGGTCCCGCCGCGCTGATGCTGACGCCTCTTAAGCAAGGGAAAGAGTTCGAACACATGTTCCAGGTCATTGGCGAAGTGGGCTGGATCGGAGGCGATGATGGCGCCCATTTGGAGATTTTCCAGCACTGTCATGCGTGGGAAAATCCGGCGGCCCTCCGGCGACTGCGCGATCCGAAGTAGCGCGATCTTGTGGGTGGGAAGGTCGGTGATGTCCTCCCCGTCGAACAGGATTCGTCCTTCCGAGGGGCGCGGACGCCCGAAGATCGACATCATCAGTGTGCTTTTGCCGGCGCCGTTGGCTCCGATCAGCGCCACGATCTCCCCGAGCCGAATGTCAAGGCTCACGCTATGCAGCACTGGGATTCTGCCATAGCAGCAGGTGACCTTTTTGACGTGGAGCAGCGGTGCGCTCATGGCCGCACCTCGCGCTCGACCTCGGCGACCTCTTCGTCTGAGACGCCGAGATAGGCGGCAATGACGCGGGGGTCGTTGCGCACTTCTTCCCTCGGCCCATCAGCGATCTGCTTGCCGTAATCAAGGACGACGATGTGGTCGGAGATACGCATCACCACGCTCATGTCGTGTTCGATAAGGAGGAGCGCGATGCCTTCTTCGGCGCGAATGGAGAGCAAGAGCTCGTTCAGGCCGTCGCTCTCGCGTGCGTTCAGTCCGGCGGCAGGCTCGTCGAGGCAGAGCAGCAAAGGCCGCGTGCACATCGCCCGCGCAATCTCGAGCTTGCGCTGCTCGCCATAGGGAAGCTCGCCTGCAGGCACATCGGCCCGCCTCAGAAGATCGACGCGGTCGAGCCAATAGCGCGCATAATCGACTGCCTCTCGCTCGGCTCTGGCAAAGCCGCCGATATGAAGAAGGGCGCCAACAGTCGCAAAGATGCCGAATCCAAGAACAGCGCCAGTTGGCAATCCGGAGGCGCGAGTCAGCACGTTGTGCTGCGCCACCATCAAGTTCTCCAGTACCGTCATGCCGGGGAATAGGCGAATGTTCTGGAAGGTGCGGGCGACGCGGGCGTGGCTATTGATGTCGTGATCGTCAAGCTGTTCGAGGTTGAAGCTCTGGCCGTCGGGATGGGTGAGCTTCATCATCCCTTCGCTCGGCTTGTAGAAGCCGGTGATGCAGTTGAAGACCGTGGTCTTGCCCGCGCCGTTTGGCCCGATCAGGGCAGTGATGTCTTGCCGGCCAACTTCGAAGGAGACATCGTCGACGGCGACGACCCCACCGAAGCGCATCGTGAGGTGCTGGACCCTGAGCAGGAGGTCTGTCTCCCAAGGCCTCATGCGCGGGCTTCCTCCACGAGGTTCTTGGGTATCGGTTTTACATCGTGCACCACGATGGTTGGCGAGCGCGACCCGACGATGCCGCGAGGGCGCCAGACCATGATCCCCACCATGGCGACACCGAACAGGAGCATGCGGTAGAGCGCGGGATCGAAACCCTCGCCGAAGACGCTCTGCAGGCCCGCGGTGTGACGAAGAGCCTCGAAGCCGCCGACCATGACGATGGCCGCAATTGCCACACCGAGCTGGCTGCCCATGCCGCCAAGCACCACGATGGCGAGAATGATCGCCGACTCGATGAAGGTGAAGCTTTCGGGACTGATGAAGCCCTGCCGGGTGGCAAAGAAGCTGCCGGCGAGCCCGCCGAACAGCGCGCCGGTCGCGAAGGCGGTGAGCTTGGTGATTGTGGTGTTGATGCCGAGCGAGCGACAGGCGATCTCGTCCTCGCGCATGGCCTCCCAGGCCCGACCAATGGGAAGCCGTCGCAGCCTGATTGTCACCAAGTTCGTGACGAGAGCGAGGCCGAGAATGACGTAATAGAGGAAGATGATGCCTTGGAGGGGATCGTATTTGAGGCCGAAGAAGCTCGCGAAGTTCGGGCTTGCCTGAGCCGAAAAGGGAAGACCGAAGAAGGTCGGCTTCGGGATATCCGAGATGCCGTTAGGGCCGTTCGTCACAGGTGTCCAGTTGATCAGGATGATGCGTACGATCTCGCCGAAGGCGAGCGTCACGATGGCAAGATAGTCGCCCCTGAGCCTCAAGACGGGGAAGCCGAGAATGACCCCCCACAGCGCGGCGGCAATGCCTGCGACCGGAAGGCACATCCAGAATCCCAAGCCGAAATGGGTGGCGAGCAGCGCGAAGACATAGGCGCCGACCGCGTAGAAGGCGACATAACCGAGGTCGAGCAGGCCAGCGAGCCCCACCACGATGTTCAATCCCCAGCCGAGCATGACGTAGGTGAGCACGAGGATCGAGAGATCGAACAGGTAGCGGAGCGGGAGACCGAGGTGGAACGCCTTCTCTAGAAGATAGGAGACGAGTGGGAATAGGATCGCAAAAGCGATGCCGCCGATAGTGAAGATTCGCGCGTAAGGGAGATTCGGGAAGAAATAGACGATCACGCGCCGAATAGTTCCGATGCCGAGGAAGGCGAGCAGGCACGCTGCGACGAGCTGGAAACCGGCCGCGTGGACGATGCTCGCAATAATGAAAACCAGCGTCGAGACGAACGCCACGCTGCCGAGCACGATCAGATCACGGCGCTCAAATTGCTTAGAGGTGAAGAGCTTGGCGAAAGGCGTGGTGATTGGGTGCTCGGCCTGCCAGACGAAGAGATTGAGCAGGAGACGGCCGAACACCACGATCCCGACGGCGATGGCGAGCAAGCCGGGGCGGGGTGCAAGCGTCAGACCCGTGACTTTGTCGACCGTCCTCACGCCAAGGAGGAGAGAGAATAAAAAGAAAGCAATCCATCCCGCGATGATGGCGTCTGCGAGAGCGGATTTGAGCCGCTGGCCGAACGATTTGCCGGGCTCTGACAAGGGGATCAAACCTTCTCCACCTCGGGACGGCCAAGCAAACCGGTCGGGAAAAAGATGAGGACGATGGCGAGCATGGAGAAGGCGGCAACGTCCTTGTACTCGGGGCCGCTCGGCGCATAGGCCGACCAGAAGGTCTCGATCAGGCCGATGATCAACCCGCCGAGCATGGCGCCCGGTAGCGAGCCGATGCCGCCGAACACCGCAGCGGTGAAGGCCTTAATCCCAGCGACGAAGCCGATATAGAAGTCAATCACCCCGTAATAGAGAAGGTAGAGAAGCCCGGCCACGGCGGCGAGCGCTGCACCGAGCACGAAGGTGAGCGAGATCGTGCGATCGACGTTTACACCTGACAGAGAAGCCATGAGCCGGTCCTGCTCGCAAGCACGCTGCGCGCGCCCAAGAGCAGTCCGGGTAATGATCAGCCAGAACACCGTCATCAAGACGAAAGTCGTCACCACCAGGAGGATCTGAATATTGGAGAGATTCACCTCAAAACCGTTCTCCACGAACAGCTCGTAGCCTCCGGTGACGACGGGTTGCAGCGGCTTCACGCGCGCACCCTGCGATACCTGGATGAAATTCTGTAGCACGATCGACATGCCAATGGCGGTGATGAGCGGAGCGAGCCGGAAGGACTCGCGCAACGGCCGGTAGGCGATCCGCTCGACCGTCCACCCCCATACGGCAGTAAGTGCCATGGCGATGACGAGCACAATGATGAGAGCGAGGGGAACGAAAGTAAGCCCGAGCGAGACTAGGGCAAGAAACGCGATCAGCGCGATGAAGGAGCCCACCATGAAGATGTCGCCGTGGGCGAAATTGATCATGCCTATGATGCCATAGACCATGGTATAGCCGATGGCGATCAGGCCGTAGATCGAGCCAAGCGCGATCCCGTTGATCAACTGCTGCAGAAAATAGGCCATACGCCTCCGCGATCCCCCTAGCACAGGCCGTTTGTTGTTGATGCCCCCGAGCCTTACGACCCTAAGCGGACCTTCTTAGCAAGAAGGGCTTGCAGCGCACAATGTCACTCAGAGCAGCATGTGGGATCCGTCGCAATAGGGCGGATCGCCGGTATCCTTGCAGCCGCATAGGAGCGCAAGCTCGTTGCGTTCGGCGGTGAACATCAGGGGTTCGATCCCCGTGCCGGCATGCGAACCGTCGCAAAACGGCTGTTTTTTGCTTCGTCCGCAGCGGCACCAAGCGTATCGCTTGCCGGACTCGAGCTCGACTTGGTATGGGCTGAGCTGCGGTCGCTCTGGCTCTGCCATCAAGCGTCCTCTTTGCTTTCCCGCCGTTTGCGATCTTTCAAACGCGGCTTTGCTTAGCCAATTCAACCTTGCGGCACAAGGAGCTCAGGGCTTGCATGTTAATCTGCTCGGTAACACTTGAGCCTAAGATCAGGCGCTGCAACGATTCGCGCAAATTGCGCGCGGGCAGGGCGCAACTCCAGGGAAAGACCTTGAGTCGATGGCCCATACGGACCATAGAGGGCGAAATTCCGAGCCGACGATCATTGCGTCGGCGAGAGATGGCGCCCTAGCGGGGCTGGCATGGGGTGGCGCGCGGGCCGAGGCGCGTTTGGAGGCCAACAATGGCTGAGTTCATTTTCGCATTCGTTGCGCTGCTCGTCCTTTTTGCCCTCGCCATGAACCGGGCGTCGCTCAGGCTGTGGGCGAGCGGCATCGCCCTTCTCACCTTGAGTGCGCAGATGGGGCTCCTTCACGGCCATCTGAATTGGCCGGTGTTCGCCTGGTGGGCGCTTTTGGGCTGGCTGGCTGCGCTTGCACTGTTCGACCTCTCCTTCAAGGAGCAGCGCAGAAGGTTCATCGTGCTCCCTGCGTATCGCGCGCTCAAAGGCGCGATGCCGACCATCTCCGAGACGGAGCGAGAAGCACTGCAGGCAGGCACCGTCGGTTGGGATGCCGAACTGTTCAGCGGCAAGCCCAACTGGTCGAGGCTTCGCCGCGTCGGTCCCATCACTCTGAGCGCCGAGGAGCGCGCCTTTCTCGACGGGCCGACGACCGAGCTTTGCAAGCGGCTGAACGATTGGCGCATCCGTCACGAGCTGCACGATATCCCCGAGGATATCTGGCGGTTCGTGTGCGACAACGGCTTCCTCGGCATGCTCATCTCCAAGGAGCATGGGGGCTTGGGCTTCTCGGCCCAGGCGCAATCGCTCATCCTCGGCAAGATCTCCTCGCGCAGCCCCGATGGCGTCACCATAGTCATGGTGCCGAACTCGCTAGGGCCCGGCGAGCTGATCGAGAAATACGGCACCGAGGCGCAGAAGGAGCACTTCCTGCCGCGCCTTGCGCGTGGCGAGGAGATTCCCTGCTTCGCGCTCACTGGTCCGTTCTCCGGCTCCGATGCAGCATCGATGCGGGACGTTGGGGTTGTCACGCGTGGCGTTCACAACGGTAAGGGGACGCTCGGCATCAAGCTCACCTGGGACAAGCGCTATATCACGCTTGCGCCGAACGCGACGCTGCTTGGCCTCGCCTTCCGCCTGTTCGATCCCGAGAACCATCTCGGCCAAGGGGAGGACGTGGGCATCACTCTGGCGCTCGTGCCGACCGACCACCCAGGCGTCGAGATTGGCAGGCGGCATCTTCCAGCCGGCGCCGCATTTCCGAACGGGCCGACCCGCGGGCGCGATGTGTTCGTTCCGGTCGACTGGATCATTGGCGGAGCTGAGAGGGCAGGGCAGGGCTGGACCATGCTGATGAATTGCCTTGCCGCCGGCCGTTCCATCTCCCTTCCAGCAACGAGCGCCGCGGGCGCCAAGTCGATGCTCCGCACGAGCACGGCCTATGCCCGCATCAGGAGGCAGTTCAATCTCCCCATCGGCTTCATGGAAGGCATCGAGGAGCCACTGGCTCGCTTAGCCGAGTCGGCCTACGAGCTCGAGGCCGCTCGCGCCGTGACCGCCTCCATGGTTTCGGCCGGCGAGAAGCCCGCCGTGATCTCGGCGCTGCTCAAATATGTCTCAACCGAGCGCATGCGCGCTTGCGTGAACGACGCGCTTGACATCCACGGAGGAAGGGGCATCTGCGACGGCCCCTCGAACTACATTCAGGGCGCCTACCAGATGGTGCCGGTCGGCATCACTGTCGAAGGCGCCAATATCCTCACTCGCACTTTGATCACTTTTGCCCAAGGGGCGCTGCGCAGTCACCCTTACCTCTTCACGGAGATCGAGGCGCTGCAAGACACGGATAAGGGACGTGGGTTCGAAATCTTTGCCGAGATGTTCGACAATCACGTCGCCTTTACGGTCTCGAACGCCGCGGGCGCGCTGTTTCATAATCTGACCTTCGGGCTGTTGGCCTCCGCGCCTCCTCATGCCGGAGCGACCGCCCGTTGGTGGCGGCAGCTCGCGCGCGCCTCGCGCTCGTTCGCGCTCGTCGCCGATATGAGCGTGGCGCTGCTCGGCGGCGGGCTCAAAACCAAGCAGAAGATCACAGGCCGCATGGCCGATGCGCTCACTGAACTTTATCTGCTGTCGGCGGTTCTCAAGCGCTATGACGATGACGGACGCCCGCCGGCCGACCTCAAGCTTGTGAATTATTGCGCTAAGAACTGCCTCTACCGGTTCGACCAGGCTTTGGTCGGCACACTGCGCAATTTCCCCGTGCGCTGGGCTGCGTGGCTGATGCAGCCGCTGGTTCTGCCCTTTGGTCCGCGGCGTCCGGCGAGTGATTATGCTGGCAAAGAGATCGTGCGTGCGGCGCTTGAGCCCGGCGAGTTCCGCGACCGTCTCACCAGAGACATCTTCATCTCTAACGATCCCGCCGACCGCCTGGGCTTGCTCGAATACACGCTGCTCAGGGCTGTTGCCTGCGAGGAGGCCGATAAGAAACTCGAGCGCGCCATCCGCAAGGACGAGGTGCGGCGTTATCATAACAATGACTGGATCGCCGAGGCCGAAGAGAAGGGCGTGCTGACCCACGAGGAAGCCCACGATCTTGCCGAGCTTCGCGATCTCGTGGCGCTGGTCATCGCAGTGGACGATTTCGACGCTGGGGCGCTAGCGCGTGAGGCGCGAGGCGCGGCGGGCGCGCCAAAGGTCGCAGACGCCGTTGGTGCAAGGCCTGACCGGCCAGAGCATATTGCCGCTGAATAAGGCTGATCATGGCGATAACGCTTCCGAACCTGCAGGACTGGCGCTTCTCGATCGATTTCGAGGGGATCGCCTGGGCGATCATCGATCGCAAGGGCGAGAGCATGAACTCGCTCGGCCGTCGGCCCACCGAAGAGCTTGGCGAGATCGTCAAGGCGGTCGAGAAGGCTGCGGCGAGCGGCGAGGCCAAAGGCCTCGTTATCATGAGCGCCAAGGAGACAAGCTTCATCGCCGGTGCCGACATCCGCGAGTTCCAAAACTTCGACACAGAAGAAAAGATCAAAGACGTGGTGCGGCAGACGCTTGAGCTATTCGACCGCATCGACCGGCTTCCCGTCACTGTGGTCGCTGCCATTCACGGCTATTGCCTCGGCGGGGGCCTTGAGCTTGCACTCGCTTGCGACTGGCGCATCGCCGACCGCGAGGAGAGCACGAGGCTCGGATTTCCCGAAGTGAAGCTCGGCATGTTCCCCGGGCTCAACGGCACGGTGCGATCGATCGAGGTCGCGGGACCAACCGACGCGATGACTGCCATGCTCACCGGGCGGATGCTGCGCCCAACTGCCGCCAAGGCGATTGGCCTCGTCGATCAGCTCGTCCCGACACAGCACAATCTCCGCTGGGCAGGACGCAAAGCCGTGTTGCAGAAGCGGCACTCGAAGGGCGCGCCCTGGTGGAAGCGGCTAATGCTGAAGCAGCCTCTCCGCTCGCTATTGGCGAAGCAGATGCGCGCCAAGACGGCGGAGAAGGTGCGCGAGGAGCATTACCCGGCGCCATTCCGCCTCATCGATCTCTTCGAGCAGTTCGGCGACGACCCCATCAGCATGCGCATCGCCGAGACCGAGGCATTCGCGCCGCTTATGGCGAGCGAAACCTCACGAAACTTGCGCCGCGTGTTCAAGCTTTCGGAGATGCTCAAGGACGAGGCGCCCAAGGACAGCTTTAAGCCGCGTAAAGTCCACGTCATCGGCGCCGGGACGATGGGCGGAGACATTGCTGCCTGGTGCGTGGTCTCAGGCATGCAGGCGAGCCTTCAGGATGTCGATGAGGGCCAGATCGCGAAAGCGCTGTCGCGCGCCAAGCGCCTGTTCAAGCGGCATCTGCGCACGCCAACAGCCATTAATGCGGCAGTGGCGCGTCTCATCGCCGACCCGAAGGGCAAGCACATCAAACATGCCGACGTGGTGATCGAGGCGATCGTCGAGAAGCTCGAGATCAAGCAGAAGCTGTTCCAGGAGCTGGAGAAGCGGATAAGGCCTGGCGCGGTGCTTGCCACCAACACCTCATCGCTTAGGCTCGAGTATATTGCTAAGCCCCTTGCCGATCCCGGCAGGTTGGTTGGGGTGCACTTTTTCAACCCCGTGGCGCAGCTTCCTCTGGTCGAGGTAGTGCACGGCGAGGGGACTCGCGACGAGGAAGTGCGCAAGGCGTGCACCTTCGTCGCCGCGATCAACAAATTGCCACTCGTGGTAAAGAGCTGCCCTGGATTCCTCGTCAACCGCGTGCTCGCGCCCTACCTGATGGAAGCCGTGCGCCGCTATCAGCTCGGCGAGCCGCGCGAGAAGATCGATCAGGCCGCACTGAAATTCGGCATGCCGATGGGGCCGCTCGAGCTGATGGACCTGGTCGGCCTCGACATCGCGAATCACGTGGGAGAAGAGCTTCGTCTCGCTCCCGACACCGACAATGTGCTGTCGAGTCTCGTGCGGCAAGGCAAGCTCGGCAAGAAAACCGGCAAAGGATTTTACATGTGGGATAAGGGCAAGCCTAAGCGCGAGGAGGTCAGCTATGACCCGGCTGAACTCGAGCGTCTTGGCCGCGAACTGATGAAGCCTATGCTCGACGAGGCCGAGCGCGCGCTTGAAGACAACATCGTAGCGAATGCCGACCACGTCGACGCCGGTGTGATCTTCGGCACGGGCTTTGCGCCCTTCCGCGGCGGCCCGCTGCATTATCGGCGCACACACGGACAGGCAGCGGAAGCGACCGCTGCGGCCGCGTGAATGGAGGGCCCGCAGTGAACATCATGGCTGACATTCCGATGCGGCGCGCTGTGGTCCTTGGCGGCGTGCGCATCCCATTCTGCCGCTCGCACACGGCCTATGCCGAGCTCTCCAATCTTGACATGCTGACCGCGGCCCTTGGCGGTCTCGTCGATCGCTTCGCGCTTCACGGCGTGCATATCGACGAGGTGGTCGGGGGTGCCGTCGTGACGCACGCCAAGGACTGGAATCTCGCCCGCGAGGCGGTGATCGGCAGCAAACTTGCTCGCACGACACCCGCCATCACCATGATGCAGGCCTGCGGCACGAGTCTCGCCGGCGCGCTAGGCCTCGCCGCCAAGATCGCCACCGGCCAGATCGAATGCGGAATTGCCCTCGGCTCCGACACGACCAGCGATGCGCCGATTGTCTTCCAGCGCAAATTCGCCCAGCGCCTCGTGCAGCTCTCACGCGCGAAGAGCCTTGGCGACAGGGCTGCAGTGTTCAAAGGCTTCACTCCGGCGGAACTTGCTCCGCAGCCGCCCTCGACCTCCGAGCCACGCACTGGCCTCAGTATGGGCGAGCATTGCGAGCTGATGGCCAAGGAGTGGGGAATCACCCGCGAAGCCCAGGACCTCCTGGCCTATGAAAGCCATAAGAAGGCAGCCGCGGCCTATGACGAGGGCTTCATGGATGATCTCGTTGTGCCTTGCGCGGGCGTTTTCCGCGACAACAACATCCGCGAGGACATTTCGCTCGAGAAAATGGCCGAGCTGAAGCCGGTTTTCGACCGCTCCGGCCACGGCACGATCACCGCCGCAAACTCCACGCCGCTGACCGACGGGGCGGCGACGATTCTGCTCGCATCGGAGGAGTGGGCAAGAAAGCAGGGTATTCCGGTCCAGGCCTATTTGAGCCTAGGCCGCACTTCGGCCGTAGATTTTGTGCAGGGAGAAGGTCTCCTGATGGCGCCGACAGTCGCTGTGAGCGAACTTCTCAGGGGGACCGGCCTTGCCCTTCAGGATTTTGACTATTACGAGATTCACGAAGCCTTTGCTGCGCAGGTGCTAGCCACTTTGAAGGCCTGGGAATCGGAGGATTATTGCCGTCGCCGTTTGGGACGAAGCGAGGCGCTCGGGTCGATCGACCGGGGGAAACTCAACGTCAAGGGCTCGTCAATTGCTTTCGGGCATCCTTTTGCTGCGACCGGCGCTCGAATCCTGGCAGTTATGGCCAAACTTCTTCATCAAAATGGCGGTAAACGGGGTTTGATCTCGATCTGTACAGCAGGCGGCATGGGTGTTGCGGCCATTCTGGAAGGGGTGGCAACGCATCTCTTGCCAAAGGCTGGAAAACCGGCAGAAATAGCGGCGGGGGCAGAGTGATGTTCCTCCGCCGGGCAAAAAAAGGCCGCAAAAGCGGCCCATCAGGGACAGGGGCAAGAAGAGCAATTGCCGAGGCGCTCCGGCGCTTTAGGCGTGACCCTTTACGGAGGTCCTTATGAGGAATCATGCGTTGGCTGCGGCGCTGGGGGTCCTGACGGCTGCTTTCCTCGTTCTCTGCAGCCAGTCCCAAGCGGCAAGCGGCGATCCCAGCGGTTTTTGGTACAAGCCGGACGCCGAGCGCGAGTCCAAGATCCAGGTTTTCAAGTGCGGCAAGGACAAGCTTTGCGCCAAGATCATTTGGCTCAAAAACCCCAACGACAGCCGGGGGAGTCCGCTGCATGATGTGCGTAACGAGAATCCCTCGCTGCGTGGCAGGTCAATCGTAGGGCTCCCGCTCTTCAGCGGAATGGCGCAATGCGCTCCGGCGACCTGGAGCGGCCAGATCTACAATCCCGAGGACGGGCATACCTATTCCGCCACGCTTATGCTGATATCCCGGAGCGAGATCAAGCTTAGAGGCTGCAAGGCTTGGCTACTGTGCGGCGAGAAGCAATGGCTGAGGACCTCCGCGCCTGAAGTCGTGGCGCCGGCTGCGCCTGCCGAGGGCACCGAGCAAATCGAGGCATCGGCCGAACCATCTAACGCCCGGGCAAGTGCCCTGGCGGCGGCCCCCGCTGCCCCAGGGGAACTACAATCTGCTGCCGCTGAAGCCGGCAACGTGGAAGCTGCAGCAGTCGCGGCACCGAGCACCGTCGTCACCGGCAAAGCTCAAGCCATGGCGGAGCCAGCCTCGGCGCCGGCGGCGGAAGCCACCGCAATTGTATCGAAGGCAGAGGTTGCCAAGCCAGTTGCGCCTCCGGCCGAGCAGAACGCGCAGCCTGGGTATGGCTTTCTCACCGTCTCGACGAGCCCTGATGCTGCCGCGCGGGTCTCCGGTGAGAACGTGTCGAGCATGATTGATATGACGAAGCCGATCGCTCCCGCGGCGCCTGCCGCTCAGGCGGGTGCCGTAGCAACTGCTGCCGCAAACCCCGCGGCCAACGCCACATCCGCCCAGAGCGACGTTGAAACTGCGAGCCAGTCAGACGATTCAGTTCCCCTTCCAGCGCAAAAGCCCAAGATCAAATTGAAGCCAAAGCCGATAGCTACTGCATCAGCAGCCAAGGCCGTACCGAAGCCTGAGGTTCAAGCGACGGCTCCTGCGCAAGCGGCCCCGGTTCCGCAGGTCCCGCAAGACACCGCAACGGCGCAAGCTGATCCCGATACGCAAGCAGCCGACGCTGAGCAACCTGCGGCGGCCGAGGCGAGCATGGCCGAAGCGCCTCCATTGACGCGGCGGCAACTGCGGAAGCTCCGGCGTCAGCAAATGCAGGAAGAGCCGTTCCTGCCCTGGTTACGCTCGGCCAATTAGACTGTCGATTTCCGAAAGCGTAGGCGCTAACCCGTCCTAGTCTTGCCGGGCGCATGCTTCGGCGCGCAGCTCTTTCTTTGAGAGCTTGCCGACCATCGTCTTCGGCAGCTGATCGCGGAACTCGATCTCTGCCGGCAGCTCGATCTTCGAAAGCTTTCCCCGCAGGAACTGAAGCAGCTCCTGTGCTGTCGCCTGCTTCCCTTCCTTAAGCTTGACGAAAGCCTTGGGCGCCTCTCCCCGGTATTCGTCGGGAATGCCGACCACGGTGACTTCGTCAACGGCACTGTGCTCATAGAGCGCATCCTCGATGCGTCGCGGATAGACCTTGAAACCCGAGGCGTTGATCATGTCCTTGATGCGATCGACGATGAAGACAAAGCCATCCTCATCCATATTGCCGACATCGCCGGTTCGGAAGAATTGCCCGACGAAGCTCGCTTCTGTGTCTTGCGGTTTTTTCCAATAGCCGGGCGTCACCTGAGGACCTGCGACGCAGATCTCTCCAGCCTCGCCACGGGGCACGACCATGTGCGGATCGTCGAGCGAGCGGATAGAGATGTCTGTGGCGGGAAGGGGGATACCGATCGAACCGTCTTTCGGACAATGGATGGGATTGCAGGTGGCAACAGGGGAGGTCTCGCTCAAGCCGTAACCCTCGACGAGATGGCATCTGCATAGCGCCTCGAAGCTGCGCCTCACGTCGAGGGGCAGAGCGGCGCCTCCGGAGATGCAGAATTCGAGCGAGGAGAGGTCGAAATTTTTCACATGAGGGTAGCGGGCGATCGCGTTGAACAGAGTTGGTACGCCGGGCATCATCCTCGGGCGCAATTTGCTGATGAGCTTCAGCGTCTGGATCAGCTCGAATTTCGGCAGGAGAATCATCTCCAGCCCCTCGCTAATGGCGAGATTCATGACCGCAGTCATGGCAAAGACGTGAAACAATGGCAGGACGCCGAGCACGCTGCCTTCTGCTCGCCCCAACTGAGTACGCCACGCCTTCACCTGGCCGACATTGGCCGAGAGATTGGCGTGAGTGAGCATGGCGCCCTTGGGCGTCCCGGTAGTGCCGCCGGTATATTGCAACACGGCGATCGCATCGGTGCCGATGTCCGGCCTTTCGAAGATCCCATCATTGGCAAGGACATCGCGCTCATGCACGATTTTCTCCTTCACCGGAGAGCCGCTCACATCGGCAAGCTTGGCCCGTTGCGCGATCTTGAAACCAACCGATTTCAGCGGGGGAAGGAGCGCCGGGAAGCTCGCGACTACCGCCTTGTCGAGGACGCCGCGCTCGATGAGCGCCTCGACCTTGTCGAAGGTGAGGGCGAGATCGAGGGTCACCATGATCTTGGTCCCGCTGTCGCGGGCCTGGCACTCGATTTCTTCGACGCTGTAGAGCGGGTTGAAGTTGACCACAGTCGCGCCGGCTTTCAGCACGCCATAGTAAAAGACCACGAAGGTCGGCGTATTCGGCAGCAAGAGGCCGACTTTGACCCCTTCGCCGACGCCGATCTTTTGCAGACCCTTGGCGGCGCGTTCGGAAAGCTTGCCGATCTCGGTAAAACTCAGGCGTTTGCCCATGAAGTAGGTGCACGGGCGCCGGCCGTAGGCCGCAACGGCATCGTCGAGGAGGGTCCCCATGAGCCGCGCGGGAAATTCCGCATCCCATACGACCCCTGGAGGATAAGACTTGAGCCAGAGACGTTCGGAAAGCGAGTCCTCGCGGGGCTTTGCGCTCACCGGCGAAAAGTTCTGCTGCGATGCCAACGTCGGCCTTCCTCACATGGTGTTTTTCTTTGCTTTACCGATGCTTAACAATTCGCGAATCCGCCTTTAGGAGGCAATTGGCCGCAGGCTCGTCGACGCTTATATAATAGCACGAGTGGGTTAAGGAGCGGGGGGCAAGCCGCCTTCAATCCTCGCGGTGAATTTGCTGAAACAATGGCGCATGAAGGCGCAAAAACGCCAATTTTCTTGGCGATTAGGGCCGACGGCGGACCGATGAATTGGGCAAGAACCCGGGTGGACTCGACAAGTTTTTAAGTCTATTCCAATGCCCGACTTGCCCTCGGGTTAGCTATGACTTAGCCAGGGACCATTAGACACGGACCCCTTAACGGGGCAGGGAGAGCGATATGGATGAGGTGGCGACGAAGATCATTGAGATTCTGCGTAAGAACATGAAGGACCCGTCGAAAACCGTCACGCTCGAAACGCCCCTCAGCGAACTTGAGATTGAGTCGCTCGACCTTGCCGTGATCGTGTTCGATATTGAGGATACCTTCGGCATCGAAATCCCATATAATGCGAATGAAGAAGTGGAAGCGTTCGCGACCGTTGGCTCCGTCGTGGATCGCGTGAAGGGCATCATCGCGGAGACGAAGGCATCCGGCGCAGCGGCTTGAACCGGCCATTTTCCGTACGGACGCTTTCCTGGGACCTCGACCAAGCTTGGAGTTACGGCTTAGCACTACATGACACACACTAACGGGCGCAGGCGCGTCGTGGTCACTGGCCAGGGCGTCGTCACTCCTTTGGGCACTGGGGTAGACAAGTTTTGGGCTGCGCTCAAAAAGGGCGAATGCGGCATACGTCAGGTGCAGAGTTTCTCCACCGAGGATCTCTACATCACCATCGCGGGCGAGGTTCCTGACTTTGATCCCAAGGAACGCCTGCAGAGCAAGCCGCTCCTTCTCGCCGACAAATACTCACAATATGCCGGCTGCGCGGCACAGGAAGCCGTTGCCATGTCGAAGCTCGAAGTCCCGCTCAAGGACAACGCGGCGTATCGGGCCGCCTGCATCATCGGCTCCGGCGTAGGCGGCCTCACCACACTCGAGTTCTCCTACAAGATGCTGTTCAAGGAGAACAAGCGCGCGACTCATCCCCTGACTCTGCTCAAGGCGATCGGCAGCTCTGCTTCGGCCCATGTCAGCATCGAATATTCGATAAAGGGTCCGACCTTCGGCGTGGTCAGCGCCTGCTCGACAGCGACGCACGCGATCGGCCTGACCTACCGCATGATCCGCGAGGGTCTGGTTGATCTCGGCATCGCGGGGGCGGCTGAGGCCTCGCTTAACTGGGGGGCGACGCGCGCTTGGCAGGCCATGCGCGTACTGAGCCCCGACGGCTTGTGGCCTTTCGCCAAGCGCCGCAATGGCACCGTGCTAGCGGAAGGCGCGGGCGTCCTCATGCTCGAGGAGTTCGAGCACGCCAAAGCGCGCGGCGCACCGATCCTTGCCGAGGTGTTGGGCTATGGCATGACTGCGGACGCGGCCGACATGGTTAACCCATCGATCGATGGCGCCTCGATGGCCATGCAGCAGGCGCTCGACGATGCCGCTCTTGCTCCCTCCGATATCGACTACGTGAACGCCCATGGCACGGCGACCGCGGTGAATGACGTAAACGAGACCCGCGCCATCAAGCGCGTATTTGGCAACGCCGCGAACAAGCTCTCCATCTCATCGACAAAGTCAATGCATGGACATTGTCTTGGAGCAGGCGGCGGCATCGAAGCCGTTGCTGCGGTCAAGGCGATCGGCGAAGGCTTCGTGCCGCCTACGGTCGGCCTCGACGAGCCCGATCCCGAATGCGATCTCGACTACACCCCGAATGTCGGGAAAAAGCGCGAAGTCAACTACGCGATGTCGAACTCCTTCGCCTTCGGCGGCTTAAACGCCGTGCTCGTGTTCGGACCGTCGCCGGCTTAAGCCAAGCTAGCAATCGGCAAACCGCGGCCGAGCCCGCGAAAGCTGGCGTGGCCTTGTTTGCCGACGATGTTGTGGTCGTGAACGACGACGCCGAGAGGTTTCGCAGCGGCCACGATCGGCTTGGTCATCTCGATATCGGCGCGAGACGGGGTAGGATCACCGGAAGGGTGATTGTGTACCAGCACAATGGCTGTCGCCGACAGATCGAGCGCCCGTTTCACCACCTCGCGCACATAGACCGGTGTGTGGTCCACGGTGCCCTTCTGCTGCACCTCGTCGGCTATGATCTGGTTGCGCTTATCGAGGAACAGGATGCGGAACTGCTCCTTGCTTTCGAAGCCCATTGACGCGCGGCAGTAATCGAGCACTTGCGTCCATGACGACAGCACCGGACGTTCAAATACCTCGCCACGCATCAGCCTGACGGCCGCAGCGCGCACGAGCTTGAGCTCGGTAATGGCCGCCGGCAGTTCGGCCAACAGCGCCTCGGGGGCGTTCATGACCTCGGCGAAAGAGCCGAACCGCACGCGCGAGCAGCGCCTTGGCTAGCGGCTTGGTGTCGCGACGCTGGGCGGCGCGAAACAGGATCAACTCGAGCAGTTAGTAGTCGGGAATGGCTTCGGAGCCAGACTCGCAGAAGCGTCGCCTCAGCCTCTCGCAATGACCGAGATAATGCGGCTTGCCCACGTCCTTGAAGCCTATTCAGCCGTCGCTCGATTGACCTTTGTAAGGCGGTCGGTGCAGCCCACGCGGCGATACGGTGAACACCTCGCAGCCTGTCTCCGTTACGCCCACGGTGTGCTCGAACTGCGCAGACAGCGACCGGTCGCGCGTGACCGCCGTCCAACCGTCCGACAGTATCTTCACATGCGGCTTGCCGAGGTTGATCATCGGCTCAATGGTGAACAGCATACCGGGCTTGAGCGGCAGTCCTTCGCCAGGCTCGCCGTAATGCAAAATGTTCGGCCGGTCGTGGAACGCGCGACCGAGGCCATGGCCACAGAAGTCACGCACTACGCTGCAGCGCTCGCCTTCGGCGTAGATCTGGATCGCCGCACCGATATCCCCGGTGGTTGCGCCGGGCTTGACGGCAGCGACGCCTCGCATCAGAGCGTTATAGGTGACTTCGAGCAGGCGTTCGGGTGCACGCGGGATCTTGCCCACACTATACATGCGGCTCGAATCGCCATGCCAGCCGTCGACGATGAGCGTGACGTCGATATTGAGAATGTCGCCCTCTTTCAGCGCGCGCGGGCCCGGAATGCCGTGGCAGACCACATGATTGAGCGAAGTGCAGATCGATTTCGGGAAGCCGCGATAATTGAGAGGCGCTGGGACGGCGCCGTGGTCCATGGCAAAGGTGAACACAAAATCGTCGAGCGCCTCGGTAGTGGTGCCGGGCTTCACCTCCTCCACGAGGAGATCGAGGACCTCGGCAGCGAGCCGGCCGGCCTTCGCCATGCCGGCGAAAGCCTCCGGTCCGTGCAGCTTGATCTTGGTGTCGCGCGCTTGGGCGCGGGCAAATTCGAGATTGGACATTGGTGAGCAATTATAGGTGAACTTGGGATCACTTAAGGCGAAATCCGGCGTTCTGCAACGGCGGCCGGCGCGCTTTCCGGTCTCACGCATTGGACGGGAGGACAAGCCGGGCATCGACGGCCGATAATGATCGCCAGACCTAAAGTCGGATTGCCAGGGCCTCAAATGCCAGAATCGTTTCAGAATACCGTCACTGCCGCGCTCCTCGTCATTGGCGAAGAGATCCTGTCCGGACGCACCAAGGACGAAAATATTTTCTACATCGCCAGCTATCTCACGCGGATTGGCATCTCCTTGCGGGAGGCGCGGGTCGTGCCCGATTTGGAGTCCGAGATCGTGGCCGCGGTAAATGAACTCTGTCCGCGCTTCACTTATGTCTTCACGACGGGTGGTATCGGGCCGACCCATGACGACGTCACCACCGACGCAATCGCCAAGGCCTTCGGCGTCCCTGTCGTGGTGGACCCAGAGGCGGTCGCCGCCATGCGCCAGCGTTTCAGCGATAAGGAGTTGACCCCCGCGCGACTTCGCATGGCCCGCATTCCGGAGGGCGCCAAGCTGATCGACAACGCCATCTCCCGGGCCCCCGGCTTCATGATTGGGAACGTCATTGTCATGGCCGGTGTGCCCCGCATCATGCAGGTCATGCTCGACGCGGTCGTGCCGCGGCTTGCCAAAGGCCGGCCGATGCTTTCGCGCTCGGTGCGAATCGATGCACCGGAAGGCGACGTGGCGACCGGCCTGTCAGAGCTACAGGCGGTGCATCCGGAGGTGCAGATCGGCAGCTATCCATTCTTCGAGAAGAAGCGTCTCGGCACTTACGTCGTGCTGCGCTGTGTCGATCGAGAGAAACTCGCCGCTGCTCTTGACGCGCTCTGGGCGCTCATTGCCAAGGAACAGTTTCCCGCCGTTGCCGGGGAGGACGCGTGAACGCATGCCATAGGCAGCGCCGCGGGCAGCTCGCAAGTAGCTGTTTTTGAAGGGGGAATAAAGAAGGCGCGGGGACTGGGCCCCGCGCCTCTGCAAGTCTATTTCTTGCGGGCGACCTTGCGTGACGTCTTGCGTGCCGTCTTACGCGCGGTCTTGCGTGCGGTCTTCCGCGCCGCTGCCGCCGTTTTTGATGGTCTCTTCTTCTTCGCTACTGCCATGATGTCCCTCCTATCGGGCTGGCTGGCTGTCAATTCACTCTGCTACTCCCACTCGTCGCTTCCTACACGTATCGGATCTGAGACACGTGGCGTCGCAACGAGGGTAAGGCCACGGCATTCTCAACGCACTTCCCTTCACAGGTGTTAACGTTCGACTCGAATAGCTCTGCCGCACTCGCTTATTCGAAGTCACCTGCGAATCGTCCGTAGGTCACACGCGGCTTTCTACTCGCATACGATATTGTGAGGTTCTTCACAACAATTTCTGCGATGTGAGTAACCATGCGGAGTGACCGCGCGGCGATGATGTCCAGCATCGGTCGAGAAGTCGGACGGCAGAAATCGGTGGATGCTTCGCGCCGCCCGAAACGATGTGCGTGTCTGCTTTGCAAGGACGGGCCGCAACGTCTCCGCGAAATTCTGCTGCGTGGCGAAACGTGTTGATGAGTGGACCAGGGTCCCGGCTCCTCTTAGCTGCATCCGCTGGTCGCGCCGCAAGTGTCGCACTTGAGGCATGTGCCGTTTCGCACCAAGGTGAAGTTTCCGCACTCCTGGCAGGCCTCACCTTCATAGCCTTTGACGCGAGCTTCGCTGATCAGCTCGGATTCGCTTCGTTCAGCCAGCGCTTCCACGGCGCGGGAGACCGTCTCCGAGAGAGTCGACGATGCGATAGGCTCGGCCGTCCCCGTCTGCGCCTCCACGATATTGCCGACGCCTGCTGCACGGGCAGCCGGCATGCGGGTGCGACTCGCCAATTGCAGCTTGTCCTGCTGCGCAGCCCGCTTTCGCACGAAGCCGCGGGAGGCGCGGCTCTCGCCTTCGATCTGTGCCGCGGGAGGCACCTTGCTGGCCTCGCCCGGCCCGACCTCGGTATGGCCGTTCTGGCTCGGGTTCACATGGGCGAGCTCGAACCGGTCCAGATAGGAGATGGCGAGCTCCCTGAAGATGTAGTCGAGAATCGAGGTCGCGTTCTTGATAGCGGCATTGCCGCGCACCAAGCCGGCGGGCTCGAACCGCGTGAAGGTGAAGGCGTCGACGAACTCCTCGAGTGGTACGCCATATTGCAGACCTACCGACACGGCGATGGCAAAGTTGTTCATGAGCGACCGGAAGGCCGCCCCCTCCTTGTGCATGTCGATGAAGATCTCGCCGAGCCGGCCGTCCTTGTACTCGCCGGTGTGAAGGTAGACCTTGTGGCCGCCCACCACCGCCTTTTGGATATAGCCCGTGCGGCGGTCCGGCAGGCGCTCGCGCTTGGCGCGCTCGCCCTCGCGCAGCTGGCGCTCCAGCCTCGCCTTCTCTTCTTCGAGCGCCGCCACCCGCTCAAGCAGACGCTCCGCCACAACGGCCACACGCTGCGACTGCGGCTGGTCCGAGGCGATGGCGGCGAGCACTTCCTCCTGCTCCTCCTCCTCCTCGGCAAGGAGCTGCGCGTTGAGCGGCTGCGACAGTTTCGAGCCGTCGCGATAAAGCGCATTGGCCTTGAGTGCGAGCCGCCAGGAGAGGAGATAGGCCTCCTTGCAGTCCTCGACGGAGGCATCGTTCGGCATGTTGATGGTCTTGGAGATCGCGCCCGAGATGAAAGGCTGCGCTGCCGCCATTATGCGGATATGGCTCTCGACCGAGAGGAAGCGCTTTCCCTTGCGGCCGCAAGGACTTGCGCAGTCGAACACGGGCAGATGCTCGGGGTTCAGCCCAGGCGCGCCTTCGAGCGTCATGGCCCCGCTGGCATATTCATTGGCCGCCTCGATCTCGCGCTTGCTGAAGCCGATCTCCGCCAGAAGATCGAAATCGGGTTGGTCGATACGCTCAGCCTTGAGACCAAGCGGGCCACTGAGAAAGTCCTCTCCAAGCGTCCATTTGTTGAAGACGAACTTGATGTCGAAGGCAGACGCCACCGCCTTCTCGACCGCTGCGATTTTCTCGGGCGTGAAACCTTTGGCAGCGAGAGTCTCGTGGTTGACGCCCGGAGCGCCGGCGAGCGTGCCGTGGCCCACCGCATATTCGACGATGCGGGCGATGGCGTCCTTGGCGTAGCCGAGCTTGCGCAGAGCCGCCGGCACCATGCGATTGATGATCTTGAAATACCCGCCGCCAGCGAGCTTCTTGAACTTCACCAGGGCGAAGTCGGGCTCGATGCCGGTGGTGTCGCAGTCCATGACGAGGCCGATCGTTCCGGTCGGAGCAATCACCGTCGCCTGGGCATTGCGGAAGCCGTGTTTGCGTCCAAGCTCGATCGCCTTCTCCCAGGCGTGCATGGCGCGCGCTAAGAGCCGCGGGTTGGGGCAGGAGGCATGATCGAGTGGTACCGGCGCGGTGGCAAGGTCCTCATAGCCCTTCGTCTCGCCGGCCGCCGCGCGCGCGTGATTGCGCATCACCTTGAGCATGGCCTCGCGATTTGCCGCGTAGCCGGGGAAGGGGCGGAGCTCGCGCGCCATTTCGGCGCTTGTCGCATAGGCGACGCCGGTCATGATGGCGGTCAACACACCGCAGAGCGCGCGTCCCTCGGCTGAGTCGTAGGGAATGCCTGAGGCCATGAGCAGGCCGCCGATATTGGCGTAGCCAAGCCCGAGCGTCCGATACTCGTATGAGAGCTGGGCGATCCGGCGCGAGGGGAACTGCGCCATGGTGACGGCGATCTCGAGCACGATGGTCCACAGCCTGATTGCGTGCTCGTAGGCCTCGATATCGAAGCTTCCGTCCTCCTTGCGGAAGGCCATCAGGTTGAGCGAGGCGAGATTGCAGGCTGTATCGTCCAGGAACATGTACTCGGAGCAGGGGTTCGATGCCCTGATCGGACCCGCTGCCGGGCAGGTGTGCCAGTCGTTGATGGTGGTGTGGAACTGGATGCCGGGATCGGCGCACGCCCAGGCGGCGTGGCCGACCTGATCCCACAGCACCCGCGCCTTCACCGTTTTGGCGACGGCGCCATTTTTGCGGAGGGTCAAATTCCAATCGCTATCGGCTTCGACCGCGCGCAGGAATTCGTCGGTGACGCGCACCGAGTTATTCGAGTTCTGGCCCGAGACGGTGCGATAGGCTTCCGAGTCCCAGTCCGTGTCGTACATCGGGAACTCGATCGCCGTGTAGCCCTGGCGGGCGAATTGGATCACACGCCGGATATAATTGTCGGGCACGCGGGCCTTGCGCGCGGCCTTCACCTCGCGCTTCAGCGCCGGATTGCGCTTGGGATCGAAGCAATCGTCGCCATCGCCTTCGCAATTGACGCTAGCCTTGAGGATGGCGTTGAGCCGCTCGGATAGGATCTTCGAGCCGGTGACGAGCGCCGCCACCTTCTGCTCTTCGGTGACCTTCCAGTTGATATACTCCTCGATGTCGGGGTGATCGATATCCACCACGACCATCTTGGCCGCCCGGCGTGTCGTGCCGCCCGACTTGATGGCGCCCGCCGCCCGGTCGCCAATCTTGAGAAAGCTCATCAGGCCTGAGGATTTGCCTCCGCCAGAAAGCGGCTCGTTCTCGCCCCGAAGGCGCGAGAAGTTGGTGCCGGTACCCGACCCGTATTTGAAGAGGCGAGCCTCTCGCACCCACAAATCCATGATCCCGCCCTCGTTGACGAGGTCGTCCTCGATCGACTGGATGAAGCAGGCATGTGGCTGGGGATGCTCGTAGGCCGAGGTCGAAGCCTTCACCTCGCCGGTGAAGTCGACATAATAATGTCCCTGGCTCGGGCCATCGATGCCATAGGCCCAATGGAGCCCAGTGTTGAACCATTGGGGGCTGTTTGGCGCCCCCATCTGCATGGCGAGCATGTAGCGGAGCTCGTCGAAGAAGGTGCGCGCGTCCTCCTCGGTCGAGAAATAGCCGCCCTTCCAGCCCCAATAGGTCCAAGTGCCGGCCAGCCGATCGAACACCTGGCGCGCGTCGGTCTCGCTGCCGTAACGCGCGCTCTCGGGGAGCGCGGCAAGGCCTTCCTCGTCGGGGACTGACCGCCACAGCCAGGAAGGTACGGTGCTTTCCTCGATGCGCTTGGCTTTAGCCGGCACCCCGGCTTTGCGGAAGTATTTCTGGGCAAGGATGTCGGCCGCGACCTGGCTCCAATGGCTCGGAACCTGGAAGCGCTCGAGCGAAAACACCACCGAGCCGTCAGGATTGCGGATCTCGCTCATGCCCTCCCGGAAGGGGATGGCGTCATAGGGCGACTTGCCAGCCTCGGTAAATTTCCGTTCGATCCGCATCTTTGCTCTCACCCCCTTGGAAAATCGGCTTAAGCCGCTTGGTCGCGCAACCGCTGAAGCTGGGGCGATTCGTGTCGGCCATCAACATCTATGCGCCAGTTCTTACCATACCACTAAAGGCTGTGGGCCGTCCTGGGGAAGTAATGTGGAAAGCCTGTGCGGAGATTGCAATGAAACGCCATTCTTTGAGGCTATTTCACCGCCTTTCAGCAGGACAATTGAGGCTCTATTTGCCAGCCTCCCAGTAGCTTGGTCGGCACGGGAAAGCCGATAAGGCGGGTGGGTTGCGTTCCATGTTGTACCATCGCGCTCTTGGCCGCGATCTCGCCACGCTTGCCGTGGCGGTCGTCGACAACCGGCGGTCGATGCTCTCGGTCATGCGGGCGATGCTCGCGGCCATCGGAGCGGGTCGGATTGACACATACGAAAGCCCGGCCGAAGCCATCGACGCGCTGGCTAGGACGACCCCCGATCTCCTGATTGCCGCGGACCTCATGCAGCCTCTGACTGGCCCGGCGTTTGTCAGGACCATGCGCCGAGAGCGCTCCGGCCCCCTTGCCCTAGTCCCCGCGATAATTATGAGCGCCCATGGCAGGCCTGGCCTTGTCGCTGACGCTCTGAGGGCAGGAGCCCATCAGGTTCTTGTTCTTCCGACTGCGGCGAGCACGCTCGCCCGGAGGCTCCACTGGCTGCTCAACGACGATCGTCCATTCGAGCTTCGGGGCGAGCATTACGTCGTTGCAGGCATCGAGGAACGTCTATCGCTTAATCTTCATCGGCCGGCCTATAGTCCGGCCGAAGCAAGCTACCCGTTCCTGAAGAG
>Ga0207675_100000041_pt1 | contig 90476 bp, 97 predicted proteins | sample KBSSwiS42_FD_184305 | JGI IMG/M metagenome (GOLD analysis project Ga0207675, IMG submission 184305) | Switchgrass rhizosphere microbial communities from Kellogg Biological Station, Michigan, USA - KBS Switchgrass S4-2 (SPAdes) (version 2) | ecosystem: Host-associated > Plants > Roots >...
GCCACCACCGGCTGGGCCAGGTCGACCTGGCCCAGCCGGTGGCTTGATCCGTTCGCTATGTCTCCGAACACCCGCTCACCTTGCCTTCGGTCCAAACAAACAAGTCCGGGGTGACATGAGGTTTGTGGGGTTGATGACCCCTATTCCTCGCGAGGCCCCACCCTACGCCAGGCGTCGATCACGGCATCGACCGTCACGTCCGCGTCGGCCATCGTCGTTGCGGCCGAACTCACCGACACGCGCATCACCCATTTGCCGCGCCATTGCGCCGCACCGATGAAGGCAATGGCATCGGCCTGGACCTGGGCCACTGCGGCTAGCGTGGCCTCGTCACTGCCGCCGAAGCGCACCATGAACTGGTTGAGCTCGACGGGGCAGACCAGCTCGATGCCGGGTTCGTCGGCGAGCCGCTCACCCATGTGGCGCGCGACCTGGCAGTGGCATTCGACCAGTTCGGCGACACCCTGGCGACCGAGCTGCTTGATCATCGCCCAGGTGGCGAAACCGCGCGCGCGACGCGACAGTTCTGGGACGGTGGCGGAGGGATCGCGCTCGGCGCCTTCAGCAGGAGGGAGGTAGCTCGCCGAGATCGCCATCGCGCGGCGATGCGCCTCGGCGTCGCGGACGATCGCGAAGCCGCAATCGTACGGGGTCTGAAGCCATTTATGGCCGTCGGTGCCCCAGCTGTCGGCGGCCTCGACTCCGGCGGTCAGGTGCCGGCGGTCGGGCGCCGCCTGCGCCCAGAGACCGAACGCGCCGTCGACATGGAGCCAGGCGCCGGCATCGCGAGCCAGCGGTGCGAGTTCGGCAAAGGGATCGCAGGCGCCGGTGTTGATCTGGCCGGCCTGGGCAATCGCGACCACCGGTCCCTCGGCACCGCGCAGCGCGCGCTCGAAGCTCACAGTGCGCATCCGGCCGACGGCATCGCAGTCGATAGTGCGCACGCGTTTCGCGCCGAGCCCGAGATATTTGAGCGCCGAGAACACCGTGGCATGCGCGTCTGCGCCGATCAGGACAGTGATCGGCGGCGCACCGAACAGGCCGTCAGCCTCGACATCCCAGCCGGCACGGCGGAGCATCTCGCTGCGCGCTGCAGCGAGGCACACGAAATTGGCAATCGTCGCGCCGGTCACGAACCCGACCGAGCTTTCCGCCGGCAGTCCAAGCAGCGCGAGCAGCCAGTCGGCAGCAACTTTCTCGACTGCCGAGGCCGCGGGTGCGGCGATCAGATTGCCGGCATTCTGCCCCCAGGCAGCAGTGAGCCAGTCGGCGGCGACGCCGGTCGGATGCGAATTGCCGATCACCCAGCCGAAGAATCGCGGAGCGGTCATGGCGCGGATGCCGGGCGTCGCGCGCTGGACGAGCTCGGCGATAATCGCCGCGCCGTCGTCACCGCGCTCGGGCAGTGGTGCCTCGAACGTGCGGAGGATGGTAGCATAGTCGGCGCAGGGGGTTTGCTCGGCCTCAGCGATGCGCGCGCGATAGTCGATGGCTTCGCGGGCGGCGATTTCGAGGGCGGTGAAGTCGAGCATCCGCGTGCCCTAGCACGGATGCACCGCCGCGCCTCCCAGAGCTTGCGCTCGATCTTAGAGCGCGCGCATCCGATTGCGATGCGGCTTGTGTTCGACTTCGGCGAGGCCGAGTCGCTCCATCAGCGGCGGCACATACATACCGAACTGCCCGCGCAGACCTGGCGTGAGGCCGTACCAGCCGTGGATCGGATTGTCCGGCGAACGTCCCCAGGCCTCGACCGTGCCGGGTTTGGCCTCCGTCTGCTCGTCGGCCGGTCCGAGTTCGACCCAGCCGCCCGCCACTTTGAGGATCGCGCGCAGGTGCTCGAGGCAGCGCGCGTCAAAGTGAAGCTCCGTGTCGCCGTCGATGCACACCAATATGTCACGTCCGTCACGTGATTCGCGGTGCACCGTGAACTCCGACGTGAGCGGCGGTGTCTTGAGCCGCCAAGGATCGTCCGGTGTACCGCTGCCGAGATCTTCGCGCACTGTTATCTCCCGCTATGCGTCGCGGTGTACCTGGAAGCCGGCAAAGGATTGGTTGACCGGCATCAGCTCCAATGTGTTGATGTTGAGATGCGCCGGCAGCGTCGCGACCCACAGCAAGGTGTCCGCGATATCCTCGGCGGTCATCGGATCGACGCCGGCATAGAGCTTGTCCGAAACTTCCTGGCTGCCGGTGCGCACCAAGGTGAATTCAGTCTCGGCCATGCCCGGCTCGATCGAAGTCACGCGCACGCCGGTGCCGTGCAAGTCCGACCGCAGCCCGAGGCTGAACTGGTGCACGAACGCCTTGGTGCCGGCGTAGACATTGCCGCCGGCATAGGGATAGGTCGCGGCAACCGACGAGATGTTGATGATCGCGCCCTTCGCGGCGATCAGCGCCGGAAGCAGCTTTTGCGTGAGCGAGACCAGCGCCGTGACGTTGGTGTCGATCATCGTCTTCCACTGATCGAGCGACGCGCTCTGCGCCGGCGCGGTGCCGAGCGCGAGGCCGGCGTTGTTGATCAGCAAGTCGATCGTGCGGAACGCAGCGGGGAGCGCGTCGAGCGCCGCATCGCGCGCTGCCTCGTCGCGCACGTCGAACACGGCGGAATGGAAATTCTCACCAAGCTCGGCCGCCAGCTTCTCCAGCCGCTCGGCGCGCCGCCCGGTTCCGATCACGTGCCAGCCCGAGTCGACGAACGCGCGCGCTGCCGCCTCGCCGATTCCCGAAGTTGCGCCCGTGATCAATGCGACAGCCATGAATTCCTCCGTTCGATGCCGCGCCTATGATCGGTGAGAACGCTGACGGCAATGGCGCGAGCAAGAGGTTTGCCAGCCAGCTTTACCGCCATAACAGGGATAGATTCGCCGAAATCGCCCCGGAACAGGGGCTATTTGCCACAGCGCCGCTCGTCGCGTGGAAAATTGTCTTGAGAAATCAGTATCCTGGATAGGCTTTTCGGCAGTTTCCTGTTCCTGGCCGGAGCAGGGCAAAAAATCGGCTGAGCAGGGCGGCCAGGCCCGATAGCAGGCTAATCCGGAATCAGCCCGGACGCGCGATAGCTATTGATGATACGGTCGTAGACCGCGACGTCGCCGCGGCTGCGCGCCGCCAGCTGCGCGCCCCCTACCGCGGCAAAGATCGCGAGCGCACGCTGGTCGGCTGCCGGTATCGGCGCGGCGCTGAGGACTTTGGTCAGCCAAGCGACATTGACGTCGGCGAAGGCCTGGACTTCGGCTTCCACCGCCGGAGGCAGGTCGTCGGTTTCCGCGGCCATGAACGCGCACATGCACATGCGATTGCCGTTCTCGAGCGCACGCCGGAACAGGCCGGTGTATTTGCGCAAGGCGAGCACGGCGTTCGGCGTTTCGCTCCAGAAACCGTCGAGCGTCGCCTTGGCGTCCTCGGCGTAGCGCCTTGCCAGCGCGGCGCCGAGGTCGCCTTTCGTCGGGAAGTGATAGTGAAGGCTCGCGCTCTTGATGCCGACTGCCTTGCCGAGCTCGCGGAAGCTGAGGCCGCCATAGCCATGTGCCTGTGCGGTCGCGCGCGCCACTTCCAGGATCGTCTCACGTGTGTCGGGCGCCATCGACGCTCTCCCTGCCAATCTATCGATAGATAGCCATTGACTCGCCGGACGCAAATGCCGCAAGCGCATCTATCTACTGATAGATAGGTGATTCGCATGCGATTGTACGACAGGCAAGGCACGCCCAATGCGGCACGGATCCGGATCGTACTCGCGGAGAAGGGGCTCGACGACGCAGTCGAGTTCGCCACCGTCGATCTGATTGCGGCGGAACAGAAACAGCCCGCGTTCCTGAAGATGAACCCCATCGGCAAGACACCGGTGCTCGTGCTCGATGACGGCTTGTGCATTTCGGAATCGACGGCGATCACCGAATATCTCGACAATCTCGACGGCAACCCCACGCTCACCGGGCGCACGCCGCGGGAGAAGGCGTTGATCCACATGATGCAGCGGCGCGTCGAGATGATGCTGCTCGAGACAGTGGACGACTATTTCCATTATGCCACGCCGGGGCTGGGGCCGGTGCTCAAGCCGTGGCGGATGCCGGATTGGGCCGGCGCGCGCGACTGGGCCGAGCGCCGCGGCGCGATGGCGGTCGCCAACCTGCCCTATTTCGACGAAATGCTGCGCGAGCGGCCGTTCCTGGCGGGCGAGCACTTCTCGATGGCGGACATTTCCCTGTTCGCTGGCCTGGCGTTCGCCAAGGCAGCCGGACTGCCGATCGCGCCCGAGCTGACGGCGCTGGCGCAATGGCGAGCGCGCGTGGAAGCGCTGCCGGCAGTGAAGAACCGCAGCGGGCAAGAGTTACTGGCGGGGGATCTCACGCGGCTGTCGACACCGGCCGAGAGCACCGCGACATGATCCCACGCAGTCATGCCGAACTTGTTCCGGCACCCAACCGTCCGAGCGGGAATCCCGATAGTCTCGAGGGGTTCCCTCGCGGATAGTTGGACCCCGGAATAAATCCGGGGTGACGGTCAGTGCGTGAGTTGGGCACCGGCCCCAGCGTCAGTGGAACTTGAACTTGACCTCCGCGCCGACGATCCGCGGATCGTTGATCATGCCGGTCAAGTTGTTGAAGTCGATGCCGCTGATCGCACGGATCTGGTTAGTGATGTTGCGGGCGAACGCGCCGACTTCGGTGCCATTCGGGAAGGCATAAGCGATCTTGACCCCGCCTTCGAGCAGCGCGCGACCGCGGAACTCTTTCGAATCGTAGAGGAAATAGTTGATGCTGCTGCGGTACGCCCAATCGGTGTAGCCGTAGAGCTCGCCACCGCCGAGCGGAATGCCATAGCGCAGCGTCGCGTTCGCCACCCAGCGCGGCGCCTGCGGCAAATCGTTGCCGTTGATGATCGCGCGCCCGCCGACGAGCGGATCGAGCACGGTGCAATTGGCGCACACGCCGACGCTGATGCTGGGATCGCGAATCTCGGTGAAATTGTAGCTCATGCTCGCAGTCAGCGCGAGGTGCGGCGCCGGCTTGGCTTCGACCTCGCCCTCGACGCCATAGCCGACGGCGTGATCGGCACTGAGCAGATGCGCCGAATTGCTCGAACCGCCGACTGCCGTGATCTGCAAGTCGTCGGTGCGGTACCAATAGCCGTCGATCGAGAAGTTGAGGGTGCGATCCATCAGCGCTCCCTTGAACCCGCCCTCGGCCGAGATCGTCGTCTGCTTGGGCGCGGTGGTCTGGCGGCTGCCGAAATTGACACGATCCTGGATCGCCGGCCCCTGATAGCCAGTCGCGACGCGGCCGTAGACGTTGACCTCGCTCGACAGCGCATAGGTCGCGCTGACATCCCACGTCACTTCCGAACCGCTGACCTTGGCCGCGACCGGCAGTTGATAGCCGAACAGGTTCGGGCCGTAACCGGACACCTTGTCGTACCTGAAATCGTGCGAATAGCGCAGGCCGCCGCGCAGCGTCAGCGCATCGGTCGCCTTATAGTCGATCGACGCGAACACGCCCCAGGTCTGGTTGCGGTTGTCGTGGAAAATGTCCTGATTGTTGTCGGCGGCGCGGCTGCCGGTGCTCGCGCCATAATTATACTCATGGTATTTGAGCCATTGGCGGAAGAAATAGGCACCGCCCTGCAGCCGCACGCCGTGCATATCGTCGCTGGCGAAACGGACTTCCTGACTGAATTCCTCGGGCCGGGTGACGCCCCCGGTATTCGACGGAAAGAGGCCGACGTTGATCGTGCCGAGCGTGCAGCCGGGAATGAACGAATAGCAATTGCCGCCGTCGATATCGCCGGTGCTCTCGACCTTGGCCTTCTCATAGGCAGTCACGGTGTAGAGCGTGCCAAGGCCGTCGAAATGATAATCGACACGCAGGTTCGTGCCCCATTGCGTCATGCTCTGGCTGGTATAGCCGTCGAGCGCGACTTTCTTGGGGTCGAAGTTGGCGACGAACAGGTTGTCGCTGCCCGGCTGGAAGATGCCGGCGCGGAACACGCGCGGCGTGCCGTCGAGGTGGCGGGCGTGGAAATTGGCGAGCAAGTTGAAGTCGGCGCTCGAATAGCCGAGCTGGAAGCGGCCGGCGAGATCGCTGTAGCCTTCGAGCTTCTTGTCGGCGACAGTCGGGCTCGCGGTGTTGGTGACCCAATCGCCGCGGTGCTGGAGGATGCCCGACGCGCGAGCCGCCCAGCCGCCGCCGAGCGGCACGTTGAGCGCGGATTCGACATTGACCGTATCGTAGCTGGCATAGGAGCCGGAGGCATAGCCCGAGAAGCTCTTCGCGCTCGGCCGCGCCGAATCGAGCTTGATCACGCCCGCCGGCGTGTTGCGCCCGAACAGAGTGCCCTGCGGACCGCGCAGCACTTCGACCGCCGACAAGTCGAACACCGGGAAGGATTTGAGCATCGGGTTTTCGAGCGCGACATCGTCATAGACCACCGACACCGGCTGTGCGGCGTTGGGATCGAAATCGGTGTTGCCGAGGCCACGGATGTAGAAGCGCGGAAACGTGCGGCCGAACGAGCTTTCCGCCTGCAGGCTGGGCGCGCGCGCGGCCAGGAAACGGATGTCGAGGCCGCTCGAATTGATCACGCTCAGCTTCTCGCCGGTCAGCGCAGTGACTGCGATCGGCACGTTCTTGGCGGTTTCTTCGCGTCGTGTCGCGGTGACGACGATTTCGCCCTCGGCCGCCAGCTGGGCGGTCTGCGCGGCTGCGTCATCAGGCCGTGCGGCCGCATGGACCGAAACCAGCGCTGCGGCGGACGCGCCAACCAGCGCCAGAAACCTGCGCGAAGAGTGCAAAGCCACGCGTACCCCTTTCCCGCTAAAGGGCCTGTCAGTGTCCTCTCAAACTCGAATGTCGCGGTTCGCTTGCGGAACTCGCATGTTCGCATGACGATGTTCCGCGCAGCGCGAGCAGGCAAGTGTTTTGGCACCGAGACGCGCAATTTCGCGCCGGCGTTGCCGCTGTGCCACAGTGGGACACGTCGGCTTAAACTTCGAGTGTCCCCTGATCTTCGGGCGTGGACAGGAACCAGGCTTCGACCGGACCGGTGAGCTTGATCGTCAGCGGCCGGCCGTGGCGATCGACTTTCTTGCCGAGCGCGACGCGGATCCAGCCTTCGGAGATCGAATATTCCTCGACGTCCTTACGCTCGACACCCTTGAAGCGGATGCCAATGCCACGCTCCAGTGTCGCCTGGTCGAAATAAGGGCTGCGCGGGTCGATCGAAAGGTGATCAGGAGGAGTGTCAGTCATGCCTGGCCCTCTAGACGCAAAGCCGCCGCGAACGCCAGTCTCGGCGAACGCGGCGGCCTGGAACAATGTACTGCGTTACCGGCAGCCTGACCTTTTCCAACCGAACTGACTGGAGTTCAGGCTGAATCTTGCCGAGTCACTTCGGCTTGCGTGGTGCCCGTGCCGGCTTCGCGGGTGCCGCCTTCGGCTTGCGGCCAAGCCCGATCTGCAGCGCGAGCGCACGGCGCTGTTCGGCGTAATTTGCCGCGACCAACGGATAATTGTCCGGCAATCCGAAAGTCGCGCGGTAGCTCTCGGGCGTATAGCCGTGAAGCGTGATATGTCGCCGCAGCATCTTGTAAGGCTTGCCGTCGATCATGCTGATCAGCCGGTCCGGCTTGATCGACGCACGTACCGACACAGCGCCGACAGGCTTCTCCGGCGCCGGCGCTTCCGCCGCCTTTCCGAGCCTGTCTAGCGCAGCGAAAACTTGCGAAATTGCCGTTGGGACCTCCGACATCGAGACGGTGTTGTTGCTGACAAAGGCGTTCACAATGTCCGCCGTCAGTGCGACCAATTCTGATTTTTCGTTCGACATACATATTCCTCCGTTTCGGATGCATAGCGTTGAATCGGCAGGAATTACAACATTTGCGCTGCCACGCTTGCGGAACGGCGGTGCCGGGCCGGCGTGGCGTGCAAGCCGTCGGCAAGAGATCGGCAACAGCGTGTGAGAACAGGTGAGGGCGGTCAGGGAGTGCGGAGACACAAAACCGCCGCGAACGCCAGTCCCGGCGAACGCGGCGGACTTAAGACCAGGTCAATCGCAATAGCGGATCAGTACGCGGCGGTGGATATAGGGGTCCCAGCGCTCGCGGACGTAGCAATCACGGTAATAGGCGGGGCGATAATGCTCGCGGTAGTAATAGCCGTCGACCGGATAATAGCCGTGATAGCGGTAATAGCGCCGGTCATAATCGTAGCGCCGATCGCCCGACGCGAGCGCGGCACCGATCGCGAGACCCGCGATTCCCGCGACCACGGCCGCACCGCCGTCGCCATGATAGTGGCGGTGATAGCGCTGCGCCTCGGCAGGCATGGCGGCGGCGGTGAGCGCGGTCGCGCCGAGAGCGACGGCGAGGCCGGCCTTTTTGAAGAGTGGTTTCATCGCTTCCTCCTCGACAGTCTTCGCACCAGGACGCGTCATTTTATGCAACGCATCTCGGCGCTTAGAGGATGCGTCCCGTAGCATGGCCTGGCTGAACCGGTGCGGAACCGGGCGTTCAGCGCGGGTTTAGCGGGCGGGCAATTGGCGCTAGGGGGCGTTTTCAGCCTTGCTGATGCGGTACCAGCCGGGCACCGCAACTGCGAACACGCTTGCGCAATTCGAGGAGCATCATGGCCTATTGGATCCTGCGGTCGGAACCCGAGGCATACAGCTGGGACGATCTGGTGCGCGACGGCGGCACCGAATGGACCGGCGTGCGCAACTATACCGCGCGCAATTTCCTGATGACGATGCAGCCGGGCGACCAGGCGCTGTTCTACCATTCGAACACCGAAAAGGCCGCCGTCGGCATCATGGAAGTGACGCGCGCGTGGCAGCCCGACGGCGACGACGGCAAATGGGCGAGCGTGGCAGTGAAGCCCGTGACGAAACTGGCGAAGCCCGTGTCGCTTGCGGCAATCAAGGCCGAACCGCGGCTGGCGGCGCTCGAGATGGTGCGCCAGTCGCGGCTGTCGGTGACGCCGGTGCGGGACGAGGAATGGCCGGTGCTGCTCGAAATGGCGAAGTAGGAGATCCCAAACTGTACCCTAAAGCCCCTCGCCGATCGGCTTGCCGGTGGTCGGGTGCGAATAGTGAAACGGCAGGAACGGGTTCTTCGGCCATTGCGGCGGCTCAGGCCGTAGTTCGTCGAGCCGGGATCGAGCTCGGATCGAGGATCGATTGACCGGGTTCGATGCGGAAACCAGCGGCTGGCATCGCTGTATTAGCACGACTAGTGCAGTGTGCGAGTCAAGCAGCCGGCGGGCGCTTGTGGTACCGTGGTCGCTCGCGGTATTTTCCAAGCCGTCGGTAGGAGAGGAACATGGCACGTCGACTGCGTGCAACCCTAGCGTTGGCCCTGAGTTGGCCCGGCCTCGGAGCTGCACATTCCCAGACTCTCGCCGCGCCCACGCCCGGAGATGTCACCGCGATCTATCGCTCATCTGATCGGCCGGGCGAAGTACGCGTCGAAGTAGCCGCGAACGGCGATTTTCGCCTGCAGGACAACAGCGCCCACTATCTGTTGCAAATCGGAGACGCAGCATATGATGTCTCGGCGGGTCCGGGTGGACCGTTAGTTGAACGCGTTTCGGACGTTGCTGCGGCACGCGCCCGCGAGTGGAGCAACGTGCGTGAAACGCAAACCAAGCTGATTGCCGCCGGGCCCGTGACGATCGGTGGGCGCACCGGAATGGGCTATTTCAGTGACGATGCGACGGCCGAAGGTCGAGCGAGGCCATGGTTGGTTTTCAGCGCAGACCGGGAGCTTGCCACAATCGGAGCTGCCTTTGCGACAAGCCATTTCGGTCCGGACTCCCCGGCGTTCGCGGACTTGCTGCGTAGCGGCACACCGCTGCGCTTGGGCGACATCGAGCTGCAACAAGTGCTGCATACGCCAATCCCGGCCGGACGGCTGGCGCTTCCTGCGATGCCAGCGACGACCGCCGAAGTCGCAGAACACCATAGACTCACCCCCGAACATCCGACCGACAAGGCCATGATTCGGAGCGCGGTCTTCGCGCAGGATGCGCTGTGGCTGCTGTACGATCGAGGCGCACTGCAACGCATCGCCGAATCGGGTGGGGCGCGTGCCGCATCATTACCTAAGCCGCCGCCCAAGGCGCGCGAACTTTGTGTACTGGGCGACGCGCCGGCGGTCGTTGCGCTTGGAAGGAAGCAACTGTCGCTCTGGCGGTTGGAAGGCAGCGCATGGCGCCCCCTGGCCGACGTGCCCAGCGGCGCCGATCCGCTAGTGGCGCTGCACTGCACCGGGGCGCGAGCGACGCTGCTCACGACTAGTCGGCTGATCGATTTCGACACAAACGGCGTACATATCGTGCAGCTGTCGGAATCATTGCCCCACAGTGCGCTGGCGGCGGTCTACGATGTGGGGGACTTCGTCCTGCTCGGGCTCGACCTTGGCGAATGGGGCGGGGGATTGCGCCGCATCGATCGCGCGACCGGCCAGGTCAGGAGGATCGATTCGCGTGGCAAGAAGCCATGTGACGGACCGCTCAACGGCGATTGCGACCCAGTGCGCGGGATTGTCCCTGAGCCCGGCAAGCCGGGCTGTTTCGTGCTCACCATCGGCCTGGAGCATATGTCATCGCATGGCCGGCTCGCCGAATTATGCGGTGATCACGTCCGCTCGCTCTATGTCAAACCCTATACGATCGAAGTTGCGCCACGAACCGACGGGGCAAACGACGACTGGGATCGCAGCGTCGCCTTCTACGGGTTGGCGGAGGGCAGCGCCGGGCTATGGGCGGCCGGTGAAGACGGGCTCTATCGCATCGGCCCTGCCGACGCGATCGCGTTCAGCAAGCTTCCGCGCTTCGACACATTGGACGGGGTGCAATTGAGCTTCGCGGTGCCAGGGCTCGTGCTGGTCTCGAAGAATATGGACGCGCGAGTCTCGTTGGGCGGCGAAGCGCTGCTGCTGGTGTCGCGGTAGTATACGGCGCGCCCTAAAGCCCCTCGCCGATCGGCTTGCCGGTGGTCGGGTGCAAATAGTGAAACGGCAGGAACGGGTTCTTCGGCCACTGCGGCGGCTCAGGCCGTAGTTCATCGGGCCCGCCGGCCACTTGGGGCCAGGTGCCGGTCCAGGGAGTCACCATGATCGGATGGTGCGGCGAATGCTCCCAGCCGCCGTCATAGGGGGCCTGGAAGTTGATGCGATAGTTGAACAGCGCGATCTTCCACACGCCGTTCTCGAGGACGTACTCATTCTCATGCACCCCGCCCTCCCAGAAGCTCTGGCGGAAGGCGGGCGGGAAATCCTGGGCATAATCCTGGTGCGCGCCGATCGCGAGCAGCGCGCGGAAGCGGCCCCAGGCGCGGCTCCGGTCGGGTGCGACGTGCACCACGTCCTGCGCAATGACATGCTCGGTGAGCATTCCGTCCTTTGGGCCATAGGCGCCCGCGGTCCAGTCGTAGAGCCGCGCGGCACCGGCCTTGCCGCGCCAGATGCCATTGAGGAAACGCAGCTCGCAATCCTCGGCGAAGAGTTCGACGATTTCCTTGAACAGCCATTTGTCCATGCAATAGCCGTAGGTGAAGTGGAGCGCGCGGATCTCCTGCGCGTCGCGCTGCAGCCGCAGCTCGTGCCCCAGTTCGGCGACCTGGCGCTCGAGCGCAGCCAGACGGCCGGCGTCGCTCATTGTGCCGGCTCCCTCTCCGCGTCGGCGGCGCGTTTCCATTCGTCGATCGGATCGGGCAGCTCCATGTAGCGGCCCGAGAGCACGTCATATTCGCCCGCCGCCAGCGCCGCGCAGCGCTCGGCGGTGCGATGGAGATCGGCATCGCCGTCCTCGCGCCCGCGGCCTTCGTCGAGATAGGACAGCATGTGCGGCATCCACTTGCGCGCGTCGGGATCCTGGTAGGTATCCTCGGCGAGCTGCGTGATCACGAAGCCCGGTTCGACGGCGAAGACCTGGACATTGTGCGGGCGGGCCTCTTCGGCGGCCATCTCGACGAGCTTGTTGAGCGCCGCCTTGCCGACGCTGTACGCCGAGAGATAGGGCAAGGTCAGCCGCGTTGCGATCGCCGAGATGCAGATCACGCGGCCGCGCTTCGCCGCGATCATGTCGGGCATCAGTTCGCGCATGAACAGCTGCGGCGCGCGGATATGTATCGCTTCGGCCGCCCACCAGCGCTCGACATCGACTTCCCACACCGGCCCGAACGGCCAGGGCACGCCGGCATTGCTGACGAGCAGCGACGGCGCACCGAACGCCGCGCGGGCGCGGGCGCAGGCGGCGACCACTGCGGCCGGGTTGGAGACGTCTGCCGGCGCCGCCTGGGCAGTGCCGCCGGCGGCACGGATTTCCTCCGCCACGGCTTCGAGCTCGGCGGCGCTGCGCGAGACCAGGGTCACAGCTGCGCCTTCGGCGGCCAGCTTCATCGCGATCGCGCGGCCGAAGCCCCTACCCGCGCCGGTTACTACCGCCGATTCACCTGTCAATCTCGCCATCGTATGTACTCCAACCGCTTTAAGATCCTCCCCGGCACGGGGAGGGGGACCATGCGGAGCATGGTGGAGGGGGGCCTCCACGAGGGAATCGCCCAGGTCGAACTCCCCCTCCACCGCCTGCGGCGGTCCCCAGTTTCAGGTCGGTCGTGCCCCCGGCACGACCTTGAATTGCCGGGGGCAATTCAACCTGAAACTCGTTCCGGGGAGGATCTAAGGGCGTAGGGTCAAATACAGGAATCGCTACGACCTCACGGCATCGCTTGCGGCAGCTGCGCGATCTTCTTGCCGTCGGGGAAGGTGATGGTGACGTTGAACCCGCCCTTGCGGCCGTCCTTGAGCGCATAATAGGTCAGCGCGATCTTCTGCCCCGGCACCACCGACTTGCGGCTCCAGCCGTTGCGCGCCAGATGGCTCGGGCTCATTCCCTCGAACGCCCAGCGGTCGGTGCCTCCCGAGTCGTTGGGCACCTGGACGTAGAGGAAGGTGTGCGGATTGGTCCAATCCCAGCGCTCGACGGTCGCTTCAGGAATCTTCACTTCCTTGCCCCATTCGAACATCGCCGTTGAATGATGCGCAGCGAGCGGCGCGGACAGTGCGAGGGCGGCAAGGGCAAGCGAGCCCGCGGCGACCAGACGGCACATCCTAGTGGATGTCCATCGACGGGCGGCCGAACTGGTCGGCGGCGTCGCGATTGTTTTCCTGGCACACATACTCACGAATCTCCCAATCCGGTTTACGCACATAGGCTTGCTTGGTCGTGTAGGGTTGCGCGAACAGCGTCGGGTCGATGATCGTCGTATCGACGATAATCGTGCCCGGCTTATCCTCATGAAAGCGCTCGACGATCCTGGTCTGCTCGGTCGCGTTGATGCCCGGGGTCAGACTGTTGCGCGGGTTGAGCGCAATCGTCTCGACCGCCAGCACATTTCCTTCCCAATGGCCGACCGACGAACCGTTGAAGCTCGGGTCCGGATCGCCGGGTAGCGGCCGGCCGTCGGTATAGATGCGGCGCACCTGGCTTTCGGTCTCGGTGATGATCGTCACGCGTTCGGGCGAGAACAGAAATTCGATCGGATAGGGCATGCGCATGATGCTCGGCATGCCCGGCGGCACGCAATTCGCGGCATCGGTTTGCGTGTTCTTGCCTTCGGCCTGGCCGGCGCGATAGTCGGCAACCTTCTTCGCCGCGGCGGGCGTGAACTGTGGTCCGGCCGGGCGCTCACGCTGCGCACCGCGCGGAAACAGCGTCGACCAGTCCGGCGCCCACACGCCATGCCAATCGGGCAGCCTGGCGAGCCTGGAATAGCCGGTGCGATAGTCTTTTTGGGCTGGCGCCTTCGCCGGCGGGGCGCCCTGCGCGATCGCGAGCGCGGGAATCATCACGGCGCCGAATACAACCAGCGCACGCATCGAAACACGCATCTTTCCTCTCCCCAGGTCCCGTCTTGGCCCCCCAGCCTGGCATGGGCGGCGGGACGGGACGAGTTATGAACGAGGGCAGTGGACACAGTCAACTTCCTCGCTAGAAAGCGAAGCATCCAGGAGCGCGCGATCGCCTGCGCTCGGCCAATGGGGAGGCAAGACCGATGACGACGCGCGCGATCGCGTGGATCGACACTCTGCCGTTGCACCAGACGGTGCGCGACATCAGCTGGATCGTGCCCTCGGTGCAGACAGTGCACATCCTGGCGGTGTCGGTGGTGGTGGCGTCGTCGCTGATCCTGTCGCTGCGGCTGCTCGCCGTGACCGGCACCGACTGGTCGCCGATGCAATGGTCGCTGCGCCTAAAGGGCTGGATATGGTGGGCGCTGCTCGCGCTGCTGCTGACCGGACTGGTGATGATCCTCGGCGAGCCCGAGCGAACGCTCGGCAACCGGGTATTCCAGTTGAAGATGCTCGCGCTGATCATCGCGATCGGACTGTCGCTGACCCTGTTCCACCGCGTGCGCGCGCTTGGCCCGGGCGAGAGCGCCGGCGGAGTCGATCGCGCGATCGGCGTGGCGTTGATGCTGGTCTGGACGTTCATCGTGCTGGCCGGACGCTGGATCGCGTACAGCTGAAATCCGGGGGGAAGTGATGGAAAGTCTGTTCGACTGGATCGGCAACAGCAGTGTCGGCGTCTTCATGGCCGAGAACGGCACTGCCTTCCCGATGACCGAAGCGATTCATGTGCTTGCGATCTCGATCGTGATCGGCGTGATCGCAGTGGTCGACCTGCGGCTGGTGGGGCTCGCCTCGAAGAGCTACCGCGTGACGCGGCTGAGCAGTACGTTGCTGCCGCTGACCTGGATCGCGTTCGTGGTCGCAGTAATCACCGGCGGGCTGCTGTTCGCGTCGAAGCCGCAGGCTTATTTCGACAATTTCTATTTCCGCGCGAAGATGGTCGCGCTGGTGCTCGCCGGCCTCAACATGATGGTGTTCCACTTCCTCACCTGGCGCGGCGTGGAGAGTTGGGACGCGTCCGACCGCATGCCGCCGGCGGCGCGGGCGGCGGGAGCCATCTCGCTGATGCTGTGGGTGGTGGTGGTGATCTGCGGGCGGTGGATCGGGTTTACGATGGACCCGTTCTGACCTGATCCTTGCGGGGATCTGGATTACCGCATTCACACATCTGCCGGAGAACCCAACCCCAACACCCGTCATCCCCGCGAAAGCGGGGAGCCAGGGCCAAAGAGAGCGTCCCTCGCTGCTCTGGGTCCCCGCTTTCGCGGGGATGACGATGGTAGACCGGCCCGCGCGGGTTGGCCGTCAGCTCGAGTTGGCGCCGACGTAGATGTATGAATCCCATAGGAAACGGGGAGGATTGCGAAGGGATTCGTTTTCCCAGGCGTTATATGCTTCGGACCGGACACACGAGGCGAGCGCCGAACCATGCTGGAGATGCGCGCCGCGGCGGAGCCTGCGGCGCTCGACGACGATAGTGCGATGGCGGCCGTCGCGCGGCGCGAGCCGGCGGCGTTCCGCGCGATTGCCGTCGCGCACGGTGCGCAGCTTCATCGCATCGCCTATCGCATGATCGGCGATGGCGCCGAGGCCGAGGATGTAGCGCAGGAAGCGCTGTTGCGGCTGTGGTCGACGGCGGCGCGCTGGCGGCCGGGCGGACCCGGGGTGGCAGCGTGGCTGACGCGAGTGGCGGTCAATCTCTGCCTCGACCGGTTGCGGCGTCGACGCTTCGCGAGCGATGAAGCCGTGCCCGATCGCGCCGATCCGGCGCCGGGTGCCGAGGCGGAGCTCGTCGCCGAGCGGCTGCGCACCCGCATGCTCGCCGCACTCGCGACCCTGAATGCCCGCCAGCGCGCGGCCATCGTGCTGACCTATTATGAGGAGCTGCCCAATGCCGCGGCAGCCGAGAGCATGGACATGAATCTCAAGGCTTTCGAATCGCTGCTGCTGCGCGCGCGATCCGCGCTCAAGACCGCGCTGGCCGAGGCCGGGCTGGTCACTTTGGTGGGAGAAACCGAGTGAGCCGCGATAGCTTCACCCCCGCCGAACGCGCCGCACTCGACCGCGCGACTGCGCCTGCGCTCTCCACCGATTTCGCCGACAATCTGGTTGCGGCGGCGATGGCGCGCCCCGCCGCAGTGCCGCCGCGCAGACCAATCGGACTTAACTGGCGTGGGTGGCGGCATCCGACGCGAATGTTCTTCGGGTTGAGCGCGCTTGCGCTCGCCGGCGCGACTGCGGCCGCGGCGGGCAGCGGACTGCTCGATCGGCTGCCCGAGCGGTTCCCGCAGCTGGTCGCCGCGGTCGGCCTGGCGCCGAAGCCCACGCCGCCGCGGCATATCGTGCACGTCCACAAGGTGCGGCCGCCCGTGCCGAGTCCGGCACCGAGCGAAGCACGGGTCGAGCTCGCCGCGCCGCTCGGGCCGCCCCCGCTCACCGACGAACAGATCGCGATGCGCCGGGCACGTATCGCCGCCTATCGCGCGGCGGTGCTGCGCGGCGAGGCGCCGCCGCTGCGCCCGGCGCTGCGCCGCGCGCTAGCCGAGCGTGTTCGCGAGCGCATCGCCGAGCTCCCGCCCGAGCGCCGCGCCGAGCTGCGCGGGCGGTTCGCGGCGATGACGCCCGAGCAGCGCGCCCGCGCGCGGGTGCGGATGGAAGTGCGGTTCCTCAACAACCATCCACGTTTAGCCGAACGGCTGGTCGAACGTAGCGAAGCGTTGTCGGGCGACGACGCTCCGCCGCCGCCCGGACGGTTCGAGCGGCTGCGCGCGTGGCGCGACCGGCAAATGGAAGCACGCGCGAAGGGTTTCGCGGCGCAGCCCGTTGAAGGCGTAGCGGAGCCAGCCGGCCCCGCGCCCAGTGCAACGGAGACCACGCCATGAAGTGCCTGTCGCTTATCGCCCCACTGGCCCTGCTCGCCGCCTTCCCCGCCGCCGCGCAATCGAGCCGCACCGTCCAGATCGACCGCCCCAACTACGACGCCACCCGCACCGTGACGCACGATGGCCATGGGACCGTCACGCGCGACACCGACGTGACGCGCGACCGCGACGGCGCGACCGCCAGCCGCGACTACACGCGCAGCTTCACCGGCAATGGCTGGACCGCGAGCGGATCGCAGACCGGGTTCGCGGGACGGACGCGGAGTTTCAGTGCGTCGGGGTCGCGCGGGACGTTTCCGGGACGGCGGTTCCGGCGGCGGTGACGTTGTCGGGTGATCCCGGCCAGACTCGCGCCAGGATCAGCCAAGCTCATGCGAAAGTGTCGGCGACGTCCGCGTTCCAGTCCGTGCCGGCATCGCGCGGGTCGTCGCCGTAGCTGTTTGGTCCTACCGTGCCGCTCCCAAACAACAATATTAGCGGCAACAGGATGTTGGCGAGCGGCAGGAACACCAGCAGCAAGGCATAGCCCGTCTTGTTTTGATCGTGCAGTCGACGCACCGACAACGCGAGTGCCGGAACTACCGTCGCGATGAAGAAGATTGCCAACACGCCAAATATCAGCAGCCCGACAATGGGCGTGGACGCCGACCCCCATGCGCCTTGGGCTGCGATTGCGGCGAAGCCCATGGCCAAGTAGATCAGCATGAGAACGATCCAATAGATCAGATGGAAAAGCGCGAACTCCGTGCGCCGCGACCTTCCTTCGAAGTCGGCATAGCGCCGCCACGGTCTAAGCAATATCTCCATGGTGTCCCCCTCCTGTTTCGGACGGAAACTAGCAAATGCCGGTGCCGCGTAAAGACCGTTACGCAGCCGATCAGTCCATTCCGGTCAGGGTTCGGGCGCACGCGCCGGCGCGGCGGCCTGCGCCGACTCCTTCGGTAAGGGCAGCGGCGAGTCATCGAGCGGGATCGGGATCCGCAGGCGCTTGTCCTTCTTCTTGAACACGCGCGCGATGTCGCGCACGAGCATCGCGGGGTTGGTCGCCTGCCCCGGCTCATCGCAGCAGCTGTTGGGATCGACTGCCTTGCCGACCGCGCGAACCAGGAAGGTGGCGCCGCCGAGCAAGTCGACGCCACCGGAGCAGCCGCCGATCTTGGCGGCACATACCGTTTCGGCGGCGGCGAGCGCGCCGGTGCCGCTGACATATGGGTTGCTGGGCGCCGGATGATCGGGCGGGCCGCGCTCGTCGGGAAGCGGCAGGCGCGGACTGGGGGCGACATTGCCGCAGACGACGATGTCTTCGGTGCCCGTGCGCGCAGTGGCGCAAGGATCGGCTTTGATCGACCAGACCTTCGGAGATACAGGGTTGGACGTCGTTGCGGCAGGCGCTGGCGCGCTGGCGGCGGACGTAGAAGGCGCCGGTGGATCGAGCAGCCTCTCCTGCGCGAGGATCAGTAGCGCGGCGAGCAGCATTGCGATCTCCCGACAACCGGCGTTCGCCATAGATCACGAAAGCGCTGCGCGGCAAAGCCGGAACGGGGTTGAATTCGATCAGGTTTGGACGGCTTGATTAGCCCCTCCCCTTCAGGGGAGGGGTTGGGGTGGGGCTGTCGCTAAAGATTCAGGTCTTGGTGAGACACAAGCCCCACCCATCGCGAGGTCGGATCGTGCCCCGCACGATCCTGAAACATGCGGGGCATGTTTCACCTCGCGATCCCTCCCCTGAAGGGGAGGGGCTTAAGAGGCAGATCGCGCAAACCTGATTGCGTTCGTCTCTAAATCGTCATCCCGGCCGAAGTGCCGGGATCTGCTTATCTCCGAGGGAAATCAGCCGGCGTTTCCCTGGCCGCGCGGCGGACCCCGGCACTTCGGCCGGGGTGACGGGAGTTGCGGGAAACGGCTAGCTCAGGCGGCGTGCTTCTGCCGGCTGGCGCGCTTGCGCTCGTGGGGGTCGAGGTAGCGCTTGCGCAGGCGGATCGACTTGGGCGTGACCTCGACCATCTCGTCGTCGTCGACATAGGCGATCGCCTGTTCGAGCGTCATCCGCTTCGGCGGCGTCAGGCGGATGGCGTCGTCCTTGCCGCCGCTCGCGCGGAAGTTGGTGAGCTGCTTGGCCTTCATCGGATTGACTTCGAGGTCGTCCGGCTTGGCGTTCTCGCCGACGATCATGCCCTCGTACAGCGGCTCGCCATGGCCGACGAACAGGATGCCGCGCTCCTCGAGCGGGCCGAGCGCATAGCTGTTGGCTTCGCCCGCGCCGTTCGAGATCAGCACGCCGTTCTTGCGGCCTTCGATGTTGCCCTTGTGCGGGCCATATTTCTCGAACAGCCGGTTCATGATGCCCGTGCCACGCGTGTCCGACAGGAACTCGCCGTGATAGCCGATCATGCCGCGGCTGGGCGCCGAGAAGGTGATGCGGATCTTGCCGCCGCCCGAGGGACGCATGTCGACCAGCTCTGCCTTGCGGATCGCCATCTTCTCGACGACCGTGCCGGAATGCTCCTCATCGACGTCGATGATGACGGTTTCGTACGGCTCGGTCTTTCGGCCCTCTTCGTCCTCGCCGAACAGCACGCGCGGGCGGCTGATGCCGAGTTCGAAGCCTTCGCGGCGCATGGTTTCGATCAGCACGCCGAGCTGAAGCTCGCCGCGGCCGGCGACTTCGTAGCTGTCGCGATCGTCCGCCTCGGTGACCTTGATCGCGACATTCGATTCGGCTTCGCGGAACAGGCGGTCGCGGATCATGCGCGACGTCACCTTGGTGCCCTCGCGGCCCGCCATCGGCGAATCATTCACGGCGAACCGCATCGACAGCGTCGGCGGATCGATCGGCTGTGCATGGAGCGGATCGGTAACGCTCGGATCGCAAATCGTGTTCGAGACAGTGGTGTGGGTCAAACCGGCGATCGAGATGATGTCGCCGGCCTGGGCCTCGTCGGTGGGGACACGCTCCAGCCCACGGAAGGTCATGATCTTCGACGCGCGGCCGGTTTCCACGATCTTGCCGTCGTTATCGAGCGAATGGATCTGCTGGTTGGTCTTGATCGAGCCCGAAAAGACCAGGCCGGTCAGCACGCGGCCGAGGAAATTGTCGCGGTCGAGCAAGGTGACGAGGAACTTGAACGGACCGTCGGGATCGGCCGAAGGCGCGGGCACATGGTCGACGATCTTCTGGAACAGCGGCCTTAGCGTGCCTTCGCGGGCGGCAGGATCCTCATTGGCATAGCCGTTGCGCCCCGAGGCGTAGAGCACCGGGAAATCGAGCTGCTCGTCGCTCGCATCGAGGCTGACGAACAGGTCGAACACTTCGTCGAGCACTTCCTGGATCCGCTCGTCGGGGCGGTCGATCTTGTTGACCACGACGATCGGGCGCAAGCCGAGCGCCAGCGCCTTGCCGGTGACGAACTTCGTCTGCGGCATGGCGCCTTCCGACGCGTCGACCAGCAGGATGACGCCATCGACCATCGACAGGATGCGCTCGACTTCGCCGCCGAAATCGGCGTGGCCGGGCGTATCGACGATGTTGATTCGCGTACCTTCCCACTCGACCGAAGTGCATTTGGCGAGGATCGTGATGCCGCGCTCTTTTTCGAGATCGTTCGAATCCATCGCGCGTTCCTCGACGCGCTGATTGTCGCGGAAGGTGCCCGATTGGCGGAAGAGTTGGTCGACGAGCGTGGTCTTGCCGTGATCGACGTGGGCGATGATCGCCACGTTGCGGAGGTTCATGACTGTTCCTGATTGGCGCGCAGGGCGCTGGTTTTGGCGCGCCCATAGCCGAAATGGTGCGATGCGGGAAGGGTGGAGATTTCCCGTATCCTCACGTGATATTCTTTCACGCCGACTGGGAGTCAATCGCCGCCCCACCGCGTCCTGACCTGCGAACCTCGGACGGAATTGCAGGCATGAGGGGCGAACGCGATGCGATGGACCGGCGCGGATTGCTCAATGCATGGGCTGGGCGGGGCGCAGTCAGTCTGACCCTGCTGCCCGAGCGGCGCGGCCAGTTCGAGCGCGACCGTCTGAGCGACCGGCGCGACGGCTATGGCATCCGGCGGTGGCGCGCCGGCGGCCGGGAATATTGGGCGGTTTCGGATGTCGATGCAGGGTCGCTCGATCGATTTTGCAAGGCGTTACGGGAGGCGACAAACTGAGCTTTCCCTAGCGATCGAACTGGCGATCGATATCGCGCGCGCCGTGCAACACGCGAACGAGCGTGATGCCGCGCTCGTCAAAGTCGTAGAACAGGACATAGTTTCCGACGGCGAAGCTGCGCAGCCCGGCACGCAATTCGGGGCGCGCACGACCAAGCATCGGCTGCCCGGCAAGTGTCAGGAGCTTTGCCTCGATCCGATCGAGTGTCGCGTCGGCGAAGACATCACTGTCGGCAGCGATATACGCCCAGATTTCGATGAGATCGCGCTCGGCAAGTGGCCGGCGCCGAACGATCGGCATCAATCAGCGGGGGGAAAGCGCTTACGCGCAGTGGCCTTGATCGCTGCCATGTCGAGCGGTTCGGGTTCGCCGCTGTCGACGCCTTCCTGGATGCGCGCCCTAAGCGCATCGAGCGCGTCGGCGGCGGCTTCGCCGATCACATCGGGATTCGCCGCGCTTTCTACCGGAGCCAGGAAGACCCGCACGCCTTCACGCCATATGCGGACCTCATTTCCCTCGAACCGATATTCCTTCGGCAGGCGAACGGCCTGGCTACGCCCAGTCCAGAAGATCTTTGCCAAATCGCCCATCGCGCGCCTCAAGATGATAGTTACCGCTGATATATACCATCCGCTGTCCGCCATCAATCCGCAGCGAAACACGGCCCTAGCGTCTCCCCAAACTCGCCCTTGAACGCCGCGACGAACGCGCTGGGCGTGGCATAGCCAGACGCCACCGGCGGCGTGGACCAGCTGGTGCCCCTTATGGCCCTGCTCGCCGATGGGTTCGCTCGGTGCGATCTTGGATGCCGAGCTGCGCACGGGCAGATAGAGTTCGGCGGCGGCGCGGCGACGCTTGCTCGACATCGACTGGCGGGACAGCGGGATTGCGACGGCGGAGTGAGTGCGCGAAGCTACACCGGTCACGAATTGGGGAGGAAGCCATGCCCGCCAATCTCGGAAGTTTCGCGATCCATGTCGACGATACCGAGCGCGCACGCGCCTTTTATGAAGCGGTGTTCGGCTGGGAATTCGAGCCCTGGGGCCCGCCGGGTTTCTACCTAATCCACACCGGCACGCCCGACGATCCCGGCGTCGCCGGGCTGATGCACCAGCGCCACGAACCGCGCACCGGCACCGGGCTCAACGGAGTGGAACCCACATTCGACGTCGACGATGTCGATGCGACGCTCGCGCTGGTCGAGGCCAATGGCGGGACAGTGACGATGCGGCCGTCGTCGATTCCGACCGTGGGCGTGCTGATCCGATTTCTCGATACCGAAGGCAACGATATCGGCGCGATGCAGCGCGAACGGGCCCAGGCCTAGGCTCCGCCCAGCACGTTGATCGTGAACGCCAGCACGCCGAGGTTGAACACGAACGCGGCAAGGCAATGCCCCGTCACGGCGCGCCGGAAGTCGCCGTTCAGGATGGTGACGTCGGAAGTCTGGAAAGTCATGCCGAGGCAGAAGGCGAAATAAATGAAATCCCAATAATCGGGCTCGCCGGTGTCCGGAAATATCAGCCCGCCGCAATCGCCCCTGATGCCTTCGCGGTAGAAGAGATGCGCATAGTGGAGCGCGTAGATCCAGTTGCTGAAAATCCACGCGATTGCGAGCGTCGCGACGATCAGCGGTATGAGGTTTCGGTGCGCCGCCTGCTTCTGAAGCAGTTCGCTGAAGATCGTGGTCAGGATCACTACCATGACCACGCCGGTGATCAGCAGCAGTATGGGGCGATTGGCATCGTTGCGGCAGGCCGCGATGCGCATCCGCGCTGCCTCGTGCCGCAGCAGCGGTAGGCACAGCAGGAAGAAGATCAGCGAGGCGAGGTCGAAGCCCGCCATGATGCCGAAGCGCCAGCCCAGCAGCGGCTTGAACGCGGCGACCGCGGCGACCATCACAGCAGCCCAGGTGATGAACCGCGGCGGCGCAATGACGTTGCCGACGCCGCGGCGGTGCCTGACGTTGTGCTCGGTCATTGCCACCCCGCGTTACGATGCGGATGTTCTACCGATTTCATGCGGGAAAACCAGCGCGGCGCCCGCCCCGGTTCGGGGCGGGCGAAGCACGTTCCGACTCAGGCCGCCTTGGCTTCCTTGGCGCGCTCGATCGCTTCGAGCACGATGCGGCGCGCGCTCTCGGCGTCTCCCCATTGGCCGACGCGCACCCACTTCTCCTTTTCGAGATCCTTATAATGGGTGAAGAAATGCTCGATCTGCGCGAGCACGATCTCGGGCAGGTCGGTGCGTTCGCCGACGTCGCTGTAATAAGGGAAAGTGGTGTCGACCGGCACGCAGATGAGCTTTTCGTCGCCGCCATGCTCATCCTCGAGGTTGAGCACTGCGATCGGACGCGCGCGGACCACGCAGCCCGGAATGAACGGCGAACGTGCGATCACCAGTGCATCGAGCGGGTCGCCATCGGGCGACAGCGTGTGCGGCACGAAGCCATAGTTCGCCGGATAGCGCATCGGCGTGTGCAGGATGCGATCGACGAACAGCGCGCCGGACTTCTTGTCGAACTCGTATTTCACGGGTTCGCCGCCGACCGGTACTTCGATGATAACGTTCAGGCTGTGCGGCGGATCGTCTCCGACCGGCACCATTTCTATACGCATGGAGTACTCCAGGCTGGGTTGGTTCTTCAGACGCCCTCTCAGCGCGGCGCCAGCAACAGATCGAGCCCTAACTCGCCCTTGCCGGTCTTTTCGAGGCGCGGATAGCGCAAGCCGCCCTTATAGTCGATGGATACCTCGCGCAGCTCCGTCCCAGCCTTGACCACCAGCCTGATCGGAGCACTGCCCGACTTGGCGGCAGTGATCGCGTCCTTGAGTTTCTCGGGCGAATAGATCTGGTCGCCGACGCCGACGAGGGTCTGTCCGACCGTGAGCCCCGCTTTGAAGGCCGGGCTGTCCCAGACCACGCTGGTGATGCCGGCATCCTTGTTGATTACGAGCCCGAGCGAAAAGCCGAGGTTGGTGGTGTTGCCCGATTTTTCGCTCGCCTTGAACGTCGCCGACGGCGTGTCCGTGTAGGTCAGGCGATAGCCGTTATCGACGAAGCCCTGCAGCGGCGCCGGCGCACCGGTCTCGGTCAGCCGCCTGATCCAGAATGCCGCCCAATCGTAGCGCTGGACGCCGTTCAGCGTGCGGACGATGTCGTCGAAACTGTAGGTCAGCGTGCCCCAGTCGCCGTCGTTCATGCCGACGAACGCGCGGATGAAATCGTCGATCGACTTGGTACCCTTGGATTCGCGCCGCAGAATCGAATCGACTTCCATCCAGTTGAGCAGCCCTTCGTTGTAATAATCCTCGGACCGCTGCCAGCTCAACCAGCCCTTGGGCCGGCGCTGCGAGATCTGCGGATCGTTGGTGGTGTCGACGAGGTTGCGCCACTGACGTGCTGCGCGCGTGTCGAGCACCGCCATGATGTTGGCATATTGGTCGAGCGTGTCCTGCTTCGATACCAGTCCGGAGCGCGCCTGGAGCACATAGCCCCAGAACTGATCGAGCCCCTCATAGGCCCAGAGCAGCTCGTTCCGCATCGGCACGTTGAAGTTGGGCGTCCAATTGCCTTCGCCGCGGCGATATTTGCCGATCCAGCTATGGCTATATTCGTGCGGAAGCAGGTTGCGGTCGCCGACGGTATTGTCCCAATCGGTGAAATAGCCCTTGGCGCGGCCGTTCTCCGAGCTGCGATGATGCTCGAGCCCGATTCCGCCGATCGACTCGCCGAGCCCGAACAGCAGATGATAATTGTCGTAGTGCCGGCTGCCGAAGGTGCGCTCGGCCTGCTCGACCAGCCTTTTGTGCGCGTCGATCTGCTCGGGCCTGGCCGCGAGTTCCTTGGGATCGTCGGCGCAGGTGTCGAGGAACACGCGCGGACTGAGCGGCCACGATTTGCAGTATTTGCCGGCGAGCGTGGGCGAATCGACCAGGTTTTCGTAATCAATGGTCTCGTAGCTGTAGGTCGAACCCTCGACCTTTGCCGGCAGGCCCGAATAGGCGGTCCAGCCCTCCGGATATTTCACCGCGGCCGAAATCGGGATCCGGCGCGTGAAATAGCCCGCCGGATAGAGGCTCATCGAATTGAACTGCACGCGCATCAGCGTCGGCGACATGACGATCGCGCCCTGGTCCGACACCGTCGCGGAGAGGAATTGCAGCCGGATGTCGAGCTGCTTCGCGCCCTTGGGAACGTCGATGTGGAAGGCGAACATTTCGACATCGTCGCGCGTCCACGGCAGTTCCTTGCCGTTGGCGAAGATGTGGAGACCGGCCAGCTTGTCGAGCTGGCCGCGCGGCGAATGCGTGCCTGGCAGCCACTCCGGGAACAGCAGCACCATATGCCCCGTCTTGGCGACCGGCAGCGTCTCGCGCACGTTGAAGATGCGGTGCGCGAGATCGGTCGCGTCGACGTCGAGCTTGATCGTACCGGGATAGGCCACGTCCCTCGGTTCGGGGATGCGGTTCGCGAACGGAATCGGCTGCGGCTTGCTGGTTTGGGCGAAAACGGGAGTTGTCGCCGCGCCTGCAAGCAGCAGGACAGCAAACGAGGCACGGTGCATGAGCAAGGCTTTCGACGAGTAGAAACGCAACATTGTTGCGCGGTCGGCGCCATGCGTAAAGCGGTTTCGTGCTGCGGTGCGGCGCATGTGAAGAAGCGCCAACCCAATCGCCGACGACGCGCCGTGATACTAGCTGCAGATCGAATGGGTAAACCCGTCGCTGGGGTCCGCCGGGTTGCGGACGGGCTTCGGGTTAGAATTTCGCCTCTTCGTACACGCGGCGGAGGTCGCCCTTCCATTCGCCGTGGTAATGGTCGAGCAGCACCTGCGCGGGGACCTTGCCCGTGCGCACGACTTCGCGGAGCGGGTCGAGGAAGCCGCTTTCGTTGTCGCCGACGCCATTGAGTCGCTGACGCGCCGCGAGGCCGGCAGCGGCGATGTCGAGCACTTCGCCCGCGATGTCCTTGAGCGTGCCGCCACCGGGCAGCGGGGCGTCGAGCGCGAGCCGCGGCACGGCACCCCGCAGCGCCTCACGGCCCTCCATGTCCCAGTCCTTGACCAGATCCCATGCCGCGTCGAGCGCGCCCTGGTCGTAGAGTAGCCCGACCCACAAAGCCGGGAGCGCGCAGATCCGGCCCCAGCGGCCGCCGTCGGCACCACGCATCTCGAGGAACTGCTTCATCCGCACTTCGGGGAAGGCAGTCGAAAGATGGTCGGCCCAATCGTCGATCGTCGGCAGCTCGCCCGGCAACACTTCGAGCCGGCCCGCGAGGAAATCGCGGAAGCTCAGCCCCGCGGCATCGATATAGCGGCCGTCGCGATAGACGAAGTACATCGGCACATCGAGCGCATAATCGGCATAGCGCTCATAGCCGAAGCCCTGGTCGAACACGAATGGCAGCATCCCGGTACGATGTGGATCGGTGTCCGACCAGATATGGCTGCGGAAGCTGAGGAAACCGTTGGGCTTGCCTTCGGTGAACGGCGAATTGGCGAACAATGCGGTCGCCAGCGGCTGGAGTGCGAGGCCGACGCGAAATTTCTGCGCCATATCGGCTTCGCTCGCATAATCGAGGTTCACCTGGATGGTGCAGGTGCGCAGCATCATGTCGAGGCCAAGGCTGCCGACGCGCGGCATGTGGCGCAGCATGATCGCGTAGCGACCCTTGGGCATGATCGGCAGCTCGGCGCGCGTCTTATCCGGCCACATGCCGAGGCCCATGAAACCGATGCCGAGCTTTTCGCCGACCGCCTTGACCTGGTTGAGATGGCGTCCCGCTTCGGCGCAGGTCTGGTGAAGGTTCTCGAGCGGCGCGCCTGAAAGCTCGAACTGGCCGGCGGGCTCGAGGCTCACGGTCCCGTCGGGACCGGCGAGCGCAATGACTTTGCCCGCTTCCTCGACCGGCTTCCAGCCATAGTCGGTGAGCGCCATCAGCAGGTCGTGAATACCGCCCTGCTCGTCATAGCTCGGCGCGTGGAAGTCTTTGGTCGAGAACACGAATTTCTCGTGCTCCGTGCCAATCCGCCAGCGCTCCTTCGGCTTCTCACCGCGGGCGAAATAGTCGATCAACTGCGCCTTGTGCTCGATGACGGGTGCATCGGTGGCGGTGGCCGTCTTCGTGCTCATGACCGCGCCTTTACCGATCGGTAAAGAAAAGCGCCAGTGGGTTCGAGGGGGGCCGGATAATCGATCTGGGACGTACGGTTCCGGGGGCGCGACGGAGCCGAGACGGTGCAGTCCGCGCGGAATTGCGTTCTCGCGAAGACGCGAAGACGCGAAGAGGTTAGGCTCGGCTCCGCAGTCAGTCGAAACAAACAGCTAAACGAATCAAGAGGCGCTATCGGCGTGTCCCGCGCCCTTTGCGCCTTCGCGTCTTCGCGCGAATCAAGAAAACCTAAGGTCCCGCGCGCGGCTTCGGGGGCGCGGGCGGCGCGTCCATGTGGCGGAAGCGCAGGTGACGGTCGAAGCGGTCGAGGAGGAGGTCGTGACCTTCGACGGCGAGCGGCGTGTCGCGGAAGTCGGCCTTGCCGAGCTCGTTGGGCTCGAAGTGAAAGCGGAGCATCTCGCCATCGGGTCCGAGCGTCACGGGCGCGCTCTGGACGTTGAGCACGGGCAGCACCAGCCATAGTGTGGCCGGCGCGCTGCCAGCCGGCCAGCGAAGACGTATGTCCGTATCGGCGATGCGCTCGACGTGGACCGCGCCGGCGGCGTCGCGGATCGCGAGCGCGAACAGTCCGGGTTGGAGACCCTTGGGCACCTCGATGCTGACGTGCAGCTCGCCGGGCGTCTCGGCACCGCGCGCGACCAGCGCGATCCGCGGCGGCTTGAACGGATCGGTGGTGAGCAGCACGCGGCCGTTCTCGGCGCGCCAGTTGCCCGCCGCGGCTTCGTCGAGGGCGCCATAACTCAACCGATAATGGAACCGCCCGTCAGCATGGAGTTCGATGCCGGCCGCCACTTCGGTCTGGTTGCCGATATAGAGTCCGACGAGATTGGCGGGATGCGCATCGTCGGCAGCGAGCATCGGTGCGACGAGCGCGAGGAGCCACAAGCGCATCACCAATCCCCCGCCGCGGACATCCAGATCGCGACCGCCGCCGCCGCCGCGGTGTCGGCGCGCAGGATGCGCGGACCCAACCCGATCCCGACAGCTTGCGGCAATGCGCGAATCGCGTCGCGCTCCTCGGCGTCGAACCCGCCCTCGGGGCCGATCAGGATCGCGCCGGGGCCGGGGCGAGCACGCATCGCCTCGGCGGCCGGCGCACCGCCGTTTTCGTCGGCGAAGAACAGCGCGCGCTCAGCCGGCCAGTCGCGCAGCAGCGCGGTAAGCTTCACCGATTCGCCCAATCCGGGCAGCGCCGTGCGTCCGCATTGCTCGGCGGCCTCGATCATGTGCGCGCGCAGCCGCTCCAAGTTGAGCCGATCGACGACGGTGCGCCGCGTGAGCACCGGCACGAGCCGGGCGACGCCGAGTTCGCATGCCTTTTCGGCGACCCAGTCGATTCGCCCCTTCTTGATCGGCGCAGCGCACAGCCAGAGATCGGGCACCGCTTCGCGTGCGGCGAGACGCTGCGTGACTTCGAGCACCAGGTCGCGCTTGCCGACCGTCAGCGCAACCGCGAGCCACTCGCCGCTCGCGTCGTCGAACAACCTGACCGGATCCCCGGCCTTGATGCGCATCACCGACAGGAGATAATGCGCCTGCGACCCGTCGACGCGCACCATGCCGCCGAGCGCAAGTTCGACCTCGACGAACAGCCGCGGCGTCGAATCCGGCGGCCAGGCGGGTGTTGCCATTATTTCGGCCGCATGCTGTTCGGATCGAAATGGGCCATCTCGGGCGTCTTGAGCGCCGGATCCCAATGCTCGGCGATCTTGCCGTTGGCGATGCGGTAGAGATCGAACCAGGTCGTCATATAATCCTTGCCCTCGGAATCCTTTTGCGGGCGCTGGTTCGCGACCATTACCCAGTCGCCTTCGGCGATCAGCGTGATCAAAGGAAACTTGATCGTCGGCTCGATCGGCCGCGCTGGCCGCGAGCCCTTGATATAGGCAGCGATTGCGTCGCGCCCCGACACGACGTTGGGATTGTGCTGGATATATTCAGGCGTGAAGTATTTTTCGACCAGTTCGGCGTGCCCGCCCTGCACGATCTCGCGGTACATGTCGTAGACCAGCTTCTTGTTGGCGGCGAGCCTGGCGTCGTGGCTTTGCAGCAGCCTGGCCTGGCCTTCCGGCGTCGAAACGGTCTGCGCGGCCGCCGGGATCGCGAGGAACAGGGCTGCCCAAACTAGATGTCGCATGCACGCTCTCCATGGATCTGTCGGCGACGCTAATGCCACGCCGCGCCAGAAGCACCAGAGGCTTGATCGGTGCATGCCACGATCCTGCCTCGGGGGCGGAGGATCCGGAAGCGATTACCGCAGGCGCCACCAATGCTGCGTCTTGCATGCGATCTTGAGCAACAGGCAGCCGGAGACGAGCAACGTGTCGCGGTCAAGCTGGGCGATCGTCGCCGAGGCGCTGGCGTTGAGATCGGGGATGAAGATCTTCCCGTGCCATTTGCCGTCGTCGCCGCGTTCGAACTCGCGGAACAGCGACTTGCCGATCAGGTCCTGGCCGCTGCCGCGCCGCGCGTCGGCGCGCGCCTGGGGCGCAGCCCAGGTCACGGTGCCGCAAACACTGTCGCCGCACGAACTCAGCCGCAGATGCACGGTATCGCGCGTGTTACGCCATTGGCCATCGAGGCCGGAGCCTGCGTGCACCTCCACCGGCTCGGCGGGCGGATTCGACGCACCACCAAGCGCCGCAAGAGCGGCTAGCAAAAACAATAAGCGACGCATTCGACGAGCCCTATTCCGATCCCAGAGGCCCCTGTCGTCTCGCATATGCGGTATGAACGGGATGTTTCAAGGTCGCCAAGCCGGCTTGCCGAAACTCGGCCCGCGCCCGATAGCGGCGGCGATGACCCGTCCCGACATCGTTCCCGACAGCGAGCACCGCGGGCTCGTCGCGCGATTGCCCGACGCAATTCGGCCGTTCGCGCTGCTCGCGCGGTTCGATCGGCCGATCGGCTGGTGGCTGCTGTTCTGGCCCGGCGCCTGGGCCGTCGCGCTCGCCGGCAAGGGAGTCGAGCGCTGGAGCCTGATCCTGTGGCTGCTGCTCGGCGCAGTCGCGATGCGCGGGGCAGGTTGCGTGTACAACGACGTGGTCGACCGCGACCTCGATCGCCAGGTCGCGCGGACTGCCAGCCGACCGCTGGCGAGCGGGCAGGTTTCGCTCAAGGCGGCCTGGGCGTGGCTGTTCGCGCTCTGCCTGGTCGGGCTGGTCGTGCTGCTTCAGCTCGGCACTCTCGCCAAGCTGGTCGCGCTCGCGAGCCTGGCACCGGTCGCGGCCTATCCATTCATGAAGCGCATCACCTGGTGGCCTCAGGCCTGGCTGGGGCTCGTCTTTTCCTGGGCGGCGCTGGTCGGGTGGAGCGAAGCCGGGGTGGGCGCGGGCCTGCCATGGCTGCCGGGGCTGTTGCTCTATGCCGGCAGCATCGCCTGGGTGATCGGCTATGACACGATCTACGCGCTGCAGGACATGGAGGACGACGCATTGGTCGGCGTGCGCTCGTCGGCGCGGCGGATGGGCCGTCATGTCCGCGGCGGCACGGCAGGCTTTTATGGTATCGGGCTCGCGCTATGGGGCGCGGCAATGTGGCAAATAAATCCGGTACCGTTGACGGTCGCATTACTGCTGCCGGTCGCGGCGCATTTCGCCTGGCAGGTCGCGACGCTCGATCCGGCGAACGGCGCCAATGCGCTGCACCGCTTTCGATCGAACCGGTTCGCGGGCCTGGCGATGTTCCTCGCCTGCCTCGCACTCGGCGAAGCGATGAGAGCCTGACTCGAAACTCCCACTTGGCGGGAGCTTCGGGGTTTCGAAATTCGCTCTTCCGCGAATTTCGAATCAGATTCTGAGGCTTTGACCTTCCCCGCGGTAATACCTAATTCGCAGCGATGCTGAACCCGCAACAGGCCCGCGACCGGGCGCTTGCCATCGTCGAACGCGCGCGCGCCGCGGGCGCCGACGCCGCCGACGCGCTGTTCGCCGCGGATGCGTCGGTATCGGTGTCGGTGCGGATGGCTGCGCTGGAAGATGTCGAGCGCTCCGAGAGCGAGGAGCTGGGGCTGCGCGTATTCGTCGGCAAGCGCTCGGCGTCGGTGTCGACGACCGACCTGAGCGACAATGCGCTGAGGGTGCTGGTCGAGCGAGCGCTCGCGATGGCGCGCGAGGCGCCCGAAGATAAATGGGCTGGGCTCGCGCCGGCCGAGCGGCTGCTCCATGGCGCAGCGCCGCATCTGGACCTCGACGACGGCGGCGATTTCGACCCGCAAGCGCTGAGGGCCGACGCGCTCGCGGTCGAAGACGCCGCGCGAGCTGTCGCGGGCGTGACCAACAGCGAGGGCGGTAGCGCGAGCGGATCGCGCGCCGTGCTCGCGCTGGCGACCAGTCACGGCTTTGCCGCAGGCTATAGCCAGAGCAGCTACACCATCTCGGCGAGCGTTCTCGCCGGCCCGGCAGGCGCGATGGAACGCGACCACGCGCATCACAGCGCACGCCACCGCCGCCGGCTCGAAACCCCGGAAGAGATCGGCCGCCGCGCCGGCGAACGCGCCGTCGCTCGGCTCAACCCCGCACGCGTTGCAAGCGGCGCCATGCCGGTAGTGTTCGATCCGAGGATAGGCTCGAGCCTGCTCGGCCATTTCATCAGCGCGATCAGCGGCCAGGCCATCACACGCAAGACGAGCTTCCTCTGCGACTGCCTCGGCACCGCAGTGTTCGCTCCCGGCGTCGCGATCCGCGACGACCCACACCGCCCGCACGGGTTGCGGTCGCGTCCGTTCGATGGCGAGGGGCTGCCCGTGTCGCCGACGGCGCTGGTCGAGGATGGCGTGCTGCAGACCTGGCTGCTCGACAGCGCCTCCGCGCGCCAGCTCGGGCTCGAACCGACCGGCCATGCCGTGCGTGGCATCGGCGGGGGACCGGGCGTGGGCACCAGCAATCTCTACCTCGAACCGGGCAAGTTACCGGTCGAGACGCTGATCGAGGATATCGAGCTCGGCATGCTCGTCACCGAACTGATCGGCCACGGCGTCAACGGCGTCACCGGCGACTATAGCCGCGGCGCTGCGGGTTTCCTGATCGAAAAGGGCGAAATCACGCGCCCCGTCTCCGAAATCACGATCGCCGGCAATCTCAAGGACATGTTCCGCAACTTGACGCCCGCGAACGATCTCGAGTTCCGCTATGGCGTCAATGCGCCGACGCTGCGAGTCGACGGAATGACCGTTGCCGGCGATTGACTCGAGCCTGGGCGACGCGATCGCCGAAATCGCGCGCGAAGCCGGGCAAGTCGCGCTACGCCGCCAGTCCGAGGATTTCCGCCGCTGGGAAAAGACGCCGGGCGCGCCGGTGTGCGACGTCGATCTCGAGATCGACCGGCTGCTCCACACACGGCTGACCGCGCTGGTGCCTGAGGCCGGGTGGCTGTCGGAGGAGACGCTCGACAATGCCGAACGGCTGACCGCGAACCGGCTGTGGGTCGTCGATCCGATCGACGGTACCCGCGATTATGTGCGCGGGCGGCCCGGCTGGGCAGTGTCGATCGCGCTGATCGAAGCCGGCCAGCCCGTGGTCGGCGTGCTCGACGCGCCGGCGCGTGGCGAGCATTGGCGCGCAGATGTTGGCCGGGGTGCCACGCGCAATGACGTTCTGCTGCACGTTACGCCGCGCAATATGCTTTCCGGCGCACGCGTCCCGACCGACCAATTGTCGAAAGTCGACACCGACCTCGTGATGGTCGCCAAGCCCAATTCGATCGCGCTGCGCATCGCGATGGTCGCTGCCGGCGAAGCCGACCTGCTCGCGACGCTGCGCTGGGGTCATGAATGGGATATTGCCGCCGCAGTGCTGATCGCGCGCGAGGCCGGCGCGACCGTGACCGATGCGCTTGGCGCGGCGCTCGACTTCAATACTCCGAATGCGCAGGCGTTCGGCGTGCTCGCCACGGCACCGGGGATCCATGCTGCGGCACGCGAACGACTGCGCGAACGAGCCGAAGCGCGGGTGCATCTGCCATGACGCTCGCCGGCCGCGGTGCCGATCTGCGCCAGGCGGTCCGGGTCACGATCGCCGTCGCGATCGCCTATGCGGCCTATCGCCTGCTCGGCCTGCAGCAGGGCTATTGGGCCGTGTTCACGGTGATCATCGTGATGCAGGGGTCGATCGGCAGCACCCTCGGTGCAGCGATCGACCGGCTGGTCGGGACGATCGCGGGCGCGGTGCTCGGCGGTGCGGCGGCGATGCTGTTCCCGCGCAGCGTCGAAGGCATTGCCATCGCGCTGGTGCTCGTGGTCGCGATCACGACGCTTACGGTCGCGCTGCGTCCGCAGCTGCGCGTCGCGCCGATCACCGCGGCGATCCTGCTGCTCAGCCAGCCGACAGGCATCCCGACGGTCGAATTCGTCACCGATCGCGTGATCGAGATCGCACTCGGCGGGTTCATCGGTGTGCTGGTGAGCAGCACGATCTTCCGCGCTCCATCGCGCGAGCTGGTGGTGGCGCGCACCGCCATCGTGCTCGAGCAGATCGCCGACTTGCTGCGCGCGCAAGCTGACGGGCTCGAACTGCACCAGCAAGTCGCGCTTTCCGCCGACTATGCCGCGCTACGCCAGGCGCTCACCACGGTCGAGGCCGCGATGAGCGACGCCGAGCGCGAGCGTGCCTCCGGGCTCGCGGAGCTCGATCTCTCGCCCGCGATCCCGCGCACCTTGTGGCGCGTGCGCAACGACGTGATCCAGACGATCCGCACGCTCGAGGCGCCGCTCGCGGAAAGTGTCGCCGAGCGGCTCGAAGCGCGTACCGCAGACTTGCTGCGCGGCGAAGCCGATTTTGCCGGTCGCTGCGCGGAGGCGCTTCGCAACCGCGCCACAGTCGATCGCACGAATCACGACGCACCGCATGCTGCGTTCGAAACCGAATTCCGCGGCTTGCGCGATGCGGGGCTGATCCGGCCGATGGACTTCGACGCCGCCGGCCGCGTGTTCGGCCTCGCCTTCACGCTCGATCGGCTGCACCGCGACTTGGCCGACCTGGCGGATCGCATCGACGAGGCGGCAAAGTAACGGTTGCGGCATCCGCCGAGCTGAAGCCGCGCGGCGCCCGTGCATCGAGGCATGCGGGCGAGCTCCGTCAACAACTTTATCGCTTCCGATAGGGCGGGTTACTCGCTAACTGCGCGGTTCGTTCATCCCCGGGCAAGCTGCGACATGCAGGGTCGCGCCGGGACACAATGCCGCTCGGGCGGCAGAGGGATCGGTTCAGGGAATATGATGACAAAGAGCTTGTTCGCGAGCGCATCGGTGCTTGCGCTCGGATTGGCTTCCACAGCCGCGCACGCGCAGCTGTCGATCAGCACGGCGACGACCACGCCGGTCAAGACATCGACCGCGACCAACGGCGCTCCCGGCGACATCAGCATCACGTCCGCAGGCTCGGTGAAACCGACCAGCGGAGTCGCCGTGACGATCGACAGCAACAACAGCGTCGATAACCAAGGCGCGATCCAGATCACTGGTGCCGACAATTCGACCGGGATCCAAGCCGTCGCGGGCGTTACCGGGAAGATCACCAACTCCGGAACGATCACGCTCGACGAAAGCTACAAGCGGACCGACACCAACGGCGACGGCGTGCTCGACGGCCCCTATGCCCAGGGCACCACGCGTTTCGGCATCCAGACGCTCGGGACGTTCAACGGCGCGATCGCCAGCAGCGGCGCGATCACGGTTTCGGGCAACAACAGCGCCGGTATCGGATTGGGTGGTACGCTCAACGGCGCGCTGACCAGCTCGAGCACGATCGCGGTGCTGGGAGACAATAGCTACGGCATTCGGACCGGCGCAGTGACTGGCGATGTGGCAATCAGCGGAGCAATCGCGGTCGCGGGGACCGGCAGTTCGGCGGTGCTGATCGGAGGCGACGTCGGCGGCACGGTCAAGTTCAACGCGACTGCGCAAACGACGGGTTACAGCACGACGACGCTGCCGACCTCGACGAGTTCGCTCACGGCGAGCAACATGCTGCAAGGCGGCCCGGCAGTGTCGATCACCGGCAATGTCGCGGGGGGCGTGCAGCTGCTCGCGCCCACGACGATCACCAATTCGGACAACAGCACGACCAACGTGCCCGGCGCGGCGATCGCGAGCTACGGCAGCGCGCCCGCGGTGCTGATCGGATCGGCCAGCAATGCCGTCACTCTCGGCGCGATCGCAGGTGATGCCAACGGCTTCGGACTGCTGCTCGGCGGCGCAGAGACTGGCGACGGCGTGTTCGCCAACATCAATGCGACTGCCGTCCAACTCGGCGGACTCGGCAAGGCGGTGACGGTCGCCAACGGCATCCGCGTTACCGGAAATATCGCCGGGCTTTCCAACGGCGGATCGGCGACCGGCCTTTACCTCGGCGCCGGAACGAGCACCCCGACATTGGTCAATACCGGCCAGATCGCTGCGAGCATCTCGGGCACCGCTGCAACCGGCGCAACGCCGGCCGCTACCGGCGTGCTGATCGCGAGCGGCGCCAGCCTTCCCTCGCTCACCAACAGCGCCACGATTTCGGCCAAGGGGATCACCGGCGCGACTGCGCGCGCGATCTACGATCAGAGCGGTACGCTCAAGCAGATCACCAACACCGGCCAGATCGGCGCGTCGAGCGGCACGACCAATATCGCGATCGATCTTACGTCGGTAACCAGCGGCGCATCGATCACCCAGTCGCTCGCGTCGAGCACGGCGACCGCGCCGGTGATCGCCGGCGCGATTCTTTTCGGCGGCGGCAGCAATAGCCTGACGGCAAGCTCGGGCGCAGTGAATAGCGACGTCACCTTTGCGGGATCGGGCAACAGCCTGTCGCTGTCGAACGCGGCGGCCTATACCGGGAACGCCGATTTCGTCGGCACCGCCGGCACGCTCACGCTCGCCGGCACGTCGAGCTTCAGCGGCTTGATCAAGAATGGCGCAAACACTGCCGTAGTCGTCAGCGGTGGGACCTTGGCACCGTCGATCGGCACGAGCACCGCTGCGTCGCTGGCGATGACGGGCGGCACATTGCGCGTCACGATCGACGGCACGACCGGAACCAACTCGCTGCTGCAAGTCGCCGGCAATGCGAGCTTCGCGGCGGGCACGAGCGTCGCCGTGCAGTTCACCAAGCTGGGTCAGGTTGCCGGCAACTTCACCTTCCTGCAGGCGGGGTCGCTGACCGGGGCGAACAATCTGACGCTGAGCACCAGCCTGCCGTTCCTGTTCTCGGGCAGCCTCGCCACCAACGCCGCTAACACGGCGGTAGCCGTCTCGATCGCGCGCAAGACCGCGACCCAGCTCGGGCTCACCGGCAATGCTGCCGCGATCTATGATCCCGCGATCGTCGCCGCGACCGCCGACGATGCGATCGGCAATGTGTTCCTGGGAGTCGGCAGCACTGCCGCGCTGACCAGCACGCTCAACCAGTTGATGCCGGTGTACGAAACCGGCGGATTCGATTCGGCCAGCCTCGCCACGCGTTCCGCGAGCAGCGTGCTGGCGGAGCATGCTCTGCCTGCGCTGCAGGGCGGATCGCTCGGCGCGTGGATTCAGCTGATCGGCTGGTCGGATCGCAAAGGCGTCGGCGCGACTCAGGGCTATTCGGCCTATGGCGCGGGGTTCGTCGTGGGCGTTGAGCATAGCCTGGGCGGATTGGGACGCGTCGGCATTTCGGGGGTCTATGGCTGGGGCGTCGACAAGCAAGTCGCCAGCACGACTGCCGCCAATACGACGCATGCGCAAGTGGGGCTCTATTGGCGCGGCACCTGGGGCGGGCTCCACGCCTATGCCAGCGGCGCCTATGGCCGGCTTGGTTTCGACAACAGCCGCGTGTTCGACGCGGCCAGCCGCACTTCGACCGCCAATTGGAACGCCACGCTGTACAGCGGCACGGCGGGCCTGTCGTGGCAGCTCGAATCGGGCAATTTCTATTTCCGGCCGTCGGGGTCGGTCGATTATGTCCGGCTCAAGGAGAATGGCTATACCGAGGCGGGAGGCGGCGCTGGAGTCAATCTGATCGTCGATCCGCGCACCAGCTCGGAATCGGCAGTGAACGGCGCGCTGGCGATCGGTTTCTACCTGCGTCGCCCAGTCGGTCGCGACGCCGATTTCCTCAAGTTCGAGATCGAAGGCGGCGACCGCTATCTGCTCGACAGCAAGATGCCGAGCACCGTCGCGCGCTTCACCGGCGGCAGCAGTTTCGCGCTCGCCCCCGAGGCGCGCAAGACCGGCTGGACCGCCAAGCTCCGCGTGATTGGCGGCGGCGACAGTTTCTCGATGAGCGGCGAAATCGGCGCGGAAAAGCAGCAGGACCATATCGCCGGCGTGGCGCGGATGGGAATCCACTTCGCGCTATAGGCCGCCGCGCAGTGTCGATCCCGCGGCGGATCGCACCGGCCCGCGGCCCCGAAATGACGGTGGCAAGCCAATCCGAAATACCTCCGGTGCACTGCTCGGGGACTGGCGCGGACAAACAGCTGCACCATAGCCACCAGTTGCCATCTTGATGGCAACTGGTGGCTAGCTTATGTTCGATCAGAGGAGATTCTTCTGTGGCTGAACCCCAATTGTCGGTCCGCAGTGCGAAAGCGCGCGACCTCGCGCATCGACTGGCGAGGCGCGAACGTCGCTCGATCGCCGATATCATCGAACGCGCGCTCGAGTGCTACGAAGTCCGCGAAGCCGGCCGTGAGCCAGCAGCGAGTTTCTACGCACGGCTTTCCGAGGAATTCGGATCCGACATCGACCTTGCGACTGTCCTCGCGGGCGCTCATGAAGCGCATGCCGGGCCCGATTTGTGATCTTCGTCGACACCAACGTGGTGTCCGAATCGCTTCGTAGATCTCCGGCACCGGCAGTGACGGCCTGGCTCATCCGTAACGACAGCGCTTTGGCGCTGTCGACGATCGTTATCGGCGAGATCGCTTACGGCATTCAGAAAATACGCCCCGACCAGCGTGCCATTGGGCTTCAGGCCGGCCTTGACGAATGGCGGCGACGCTTTGCCGACAGGATCTTCGGATTTACCGAGTCTGCGGCCTTGGCCTATGGCGAGATTATGGGAAACGCTTCCCGAATGGGTAGGACCATGACCGCGCCCGATGGCATGATCGCGGCCATAGTACGCGTTAATGGCGGCCAATTGGCGACGCGCAATGTCAGAGATTTCGAGACCACCGGCCTTACGCTCGTTTCACCATGGGAGTTCTGAAGCGAGCGCCGGTCAATCGAAGATGATCGCACGGGAGCCGTAATTTCGGCTGGATCGCCAGCAACGCGTGATCGGACGGCGCCGAGCGAGCGGTTCAGCTTCCGCCCACCTCGTCGTCGCGATATTTGATCTGCAGGTAACGCCCGCGCGTCGCGAGGCTGTCTAGGTCGCCTTGCGCCAGCTGGGTGGACATCTCGGCGATTTCCGAGTCGATCAGCCTGAGGCTGTCGACCAGCTGCTGGTCGGGCGTCGCGCCGTTGCGCGGCACGCGGCGGAGCGGCTCGGGCACCTTGGCATAGCCCTTGAGCAATTCGGGCAGTTGCTCGCCGATCAGCTTGCGCACTTCGGCCGCTGCTGGCTCGCCCTCGTTGAGCGCGGCGAGCTGCGGCGCGAGCGTGTCGAGCTTGGCGCCGATCGCGTCGAGCAGCGGGTGGGCAACGACCGGAAGCGACGCGCGCTGGCGAATCAACCATTGTTCGGTCTGCATTGGCAGCACCTTGAGCGGCACTTCGACAAGCTTCTCGGCGCTCGGCTCGGGCACCAGCGGGAAGATCGCGAAGCCGATCGTGGCCGCTATCAGCAACAGGAGCATCACCAGGAACCCGCCCATGCCGATCGGCACGATCCAGCCGATCACCATGGTCGCGATCAGGATCGCGATGTCGACGCCGACGATCCGGCCGAGCCGCTTGCCGACCTCGGCCTGGCGTAGGCGCCGCATCCGCGCCTCGCCGCCGCCGACGCGCCGGTCGAGCCGGGTCATCGTCTCGTGCGCGCGGGCGATCTCTCGGTCGACGTCAGTCATCTGCGCTTACATCGCCTCCAGCTTGAACGTCTCGCTCGCGCTGCCGGTGTTCTGGGCCGCGCCCTCGGCACGGGCGATATAGCCCTTCGACTTCTCGACTTCCTTGTCGAGCGTGTTGACCGTCGCCTTCATCGAATCGAGCGCCTTGAGCTTGAACGTGTCGATCGCATCCATCGTATCGTAGATATTCTGGAACGCGCGCTGCAGCGTTTCCATCGGCACGACCGAACCCGCCGCCTGCGCATGGATCGTCGCGGTTTGGCTCTTGAGCAGCTTGCCGGTCGAGTCGATGATATTGGCGGTGGTGGTGTTGAGCGCAGTGATCTGGTCGAGCACCAGCTTCTGACTGGTCAGCGCCTGGGCGACGGTGACCGCAGTGCGCAACGCCGCGACGGTGGTGGTCGAGGCGCGATCGACGCCCTTGATCAGCTCGACATTGTTCTTCTTGACGAGATCGAGCGCGAGATAGCCCTGCACCGTCACCGCCATCTGCGTGAGCAGGTCCTGGTGGCGCTGCCGGACGTAGAATAGCGCCGTCTCGCGGAGCGCCTTGGCTTTCGCCGGATCGGTCGCATCGAGCTCATTCGCCTTGTCCTCGAGCTTGGCATCCATTTCGCGCGCGAGATAAATCATCTGCTCGAGCCGCCCCATCGCGTTCCACAGATTGGCGCGCTCAGTGTCGATCGCGGCATTGTCCATCAGCAGCTCGTCCTTGCCCGAGCCGAGGCTCTTGAGGATCGAAGCGATGTGCGTCTGCGAGCTCTTATAGCTGTCGAAATAGTTGCGCATTTTTGAGCCGAACGGAATGATCCCGAAGATCTTTTTCGGCGCGAGCAGATTGCCCTTCTTGCCCGGATCGAGATCCTCGATCGTGCGGCGCAGCTGGGCAAGGTCGGCGCCCACACCGCCCTCCTGGTTCATCGCGCGCGTCGGGCGATCGAGGAAGCGGTTCGACTGACCGGCCGCGTCGCGGATCTCCTTCTGGCCCATCGCGGTGATCGCATCGACGCGCTTGCCAAACTCGGGCGAGTTGATGTCCTGCGCAACGAGATCGTCGACGAAGCTGGCCACGCGTGTCTGCAACGCGGTCTTTTTGCTGTCGTCGACGGGGACCAGGCCGGCAGCCTTTTCGGGCGCGACTGTTGGTACCGGATCGGGCGGGGTGAGCACCAGTGTCGGTTCGGGCGTATCCACCTGCGTCGCCATTCTCAGTCTCTCCCGCTGCTTCCCCTGATTGGGACTGCCCGCAGCGCTGTTCAAGTGTAGCAGCCGGCTACTACACCTGTCGAGCCTTGCGAGATCTAGGCTTTTTCGCTGCCGCTGCGCGCAAGCCGGCGGCGATCGCAAGGCGCGCCCAGGTGCGCATTGCATCGGCATCGTCATACACGTCCGATGGCGCGCGGCGATATTTGCCGATCTGCATCTCGCCGTTTCTGCCAGGATAAGTGAAGGGCGTGCAGCCCGCAGCATCCCAGACCCCCAGGCTCTCGGCATCGGCCTTGAAGAAAAGCTCGCCATCGTCGGTGAGCGCGAAGAGCGTGCCGTCGCAATAGAGGGTGGCGCCGCCCATCATGCGGCGCATCGTCACGCCGCCGATCGGCTCGAGTGCCTCGGTCACCCATTCGACCAGCCCCATGTCGACCGTCATCGACCGTCTCCGGCAAGCGCCGCAAGCGCATCGCCTTCGACGCGCCAGCGCTCCCACCCTTCTACAGGACGCGCGCCGATCGTGCGATAGAAGCCCATCGCAAGTTCGTTCCATGCCAGCACCGACCATTCGAGCCGCGCCCCACCGCGCTCGACCACCAGTTCGGCGAGGCGGGCGAGCAGGGCACGGGCAAGACCGCGACCGCGCGCATGCGGCTCGACAAACAGATCCTCGAGATAGATGCCCGGACGGCCCTCGAAGGTCGAGAAAGTCTGGTAATGAAGCGCGAAACCGGCCGCCTCGCCGTCGACTTCGCCGATCAGCACTTCGGCCGCCGGACGTTCGCCGAAGAGATTGCCGAACATCGCCTCATAATCGAAGCGGACCTCGTGCAGCAGTTCCTCATAGTCGGCGAGCTTGCGGATCAGCGAGGTTATCAGCGCGAAGTCGCCGGGCACTGCAGGACGGACATGGATCATCAGATGGCAGCCTCGACGTCGCAAACCGGCGCCTGGGCACGCCGGCGCGCTGCGAGCAGGCAGCCGCCGATGATCAGTGCCGCGCCGGCGATGGTGAAAGGTGAAGGGACTTCATGAAACAAGGTGAAGCCAAAGAACGTCGCCCAGACGAACGAAGTATATTCGGTCGGCGCGAGATAGCTTGCTTCACCGCGCGCATAAGCCCAGCTGAGCACCGCGAGCGATACCGCGGCGAGCGCAGCGGCGAGGAGGATGGGGCCGATCTGCGCGACCGGTGGCACCGTTGCGAACCAGGGCGCGGCGAGCAGAAAGCAGATGCCGACCGTCACGCTCTGGAAAAAGGTGATCTCGTCGGGCTGCGCGACCAGCGCCTGCTGCCGCATCAGGATGATGTTGTACGAATAGCAGATCGCCGACGTAAGCGTGGCCAGTACGCCGAGCAGCGCGCTATGACTGGCATGCGCCTGCGCCTGTCCGAGCAGAATAACGCCGACCCCTGCCGAGGCGATCAGCGAGGCAAGAATAGTCGCGCGCGCGATATGCTCGCCGAGAAGCGCCGCGGCGAGGAACAACGCGAGCAGCGGCGCAATGTAGCAAAGCGCGATCGACTGCGCCATCGGGATGCGCGCCAGCCCCCAGAAGAACAGGAACGCCATGACGGCGGAAACCACGCCTCGGATCGCGTGCAGCTTGAGCGCGGCGCGGCTCGGCCGTGGCGGGTGCCGGAAGGCATATACGATTCCCGAAATCGCGAAGATCGCAACAGTGCGCCACAACACGGCATTGTAGGTCCCGATCGCGAGCGCGAGCCCCTTCATCACTGCGTCCATCGCGGAAAACACCGCAATGCCGGTCACTGCAGCGCCGAACACGAAACCGGGGGAAGCGGAGCGAGACATGGCTCCGCCCTTAACGAGCCCGGCACCTCAGGTCACGCGCCGGTCAGCGCAGGACCATCTCGTCGCCTTGCAGCTGGACCGAAGCGATGTGGCGCAAATAGGATTGGCCGAGCAGCGAGACGTCGAGCCCGCGGATTATCGCGGCGGGCACATCCTCGACCTTCTTGCCGTCGAGCGTGACCGCCTTGAGCCGGACATGCCAGCCATATGCGATTCCTGAAGCGCTGCGGCCCACGGGAATGAAATTGCCTTCGGAGAATTCGATCCCGGCGCGGCGCGCGTCCTCGACGGTCAGCGCCACCATATCGGCGCCAGTGTCGACCACGAATCGGATCGGCTCGCCATTCACTTCACCGTGCGCGAGGAAATGCCCATTCATATCGCGCTGGATCACGGTGGGCTCGGGCTTGGGCTCGGCGTTTCCGGATGTTGGCACTGCGGCTGGCGCCGCAGCGGGCTTCTTGTCGGGCACCGTAGCTCCGATCCACACGCCGATCGCGACCATCAGAATCAGGGCCCATTTCATCGGGACGCGAGATATCGCCGACTGGTGCAAAAGCCGGTAAGCCTTGTGGAAAATAAACCACTAACGGGCAGAAAGGCGGTCATGGCGGAACGCAATTTCGATGCGCTGTTCGAGCCCGTGACGATCGGACCGCTGAGGCTGCGCAACCGGTTCGTCATGCCCGCGATGCAGATCGGCTATGTCGAGGACAACGGGCCGACCGAGCGGATGATCGCGCATCTGCGCGCACGCGCGGAAGGTGGCGTCGGCCTCGTTTTCAGCGAAAGCTGCGCGCCCGATCACCCCTCTTCCTATTGGCAGCCGGTGTTCTGCGTGATGAACGCGCGCACGAGGGGTGGCTGGGGCCGCGTGGTCGATGCCGTGAAGGGCGCCGGCGCGGCGTTCGTGCTCCAGCTTTGGCACCCGGGGGTGCAGCGCATGCCGGCACCGGGCTATACCCACGCCGACTATCCGACGCTGAGCCCCTCGGGACTGGTGCAGGAAGGCCGCACCAACGGCCGCGCAATGACGCTCGGCGAGATGGACGAGCTCAAGGTAGCCTATGTCGCCGCCGCGGAGACGGCGCAGGCGCTCGGCGCCGACGGCATCGAGATTCACGCCGCGCACGGCTATCTGATGGACCAGTTCCTCTGGGCCGAGACCAATCGCCGCACCGACGGCTATGGCGGCGCGCTTGTCGCCGACCGCGCGCGCTTTCCGATGGAAGTCGCCGCAGCGATTCGCGCCGCGGTCGGACCAGGTTTCCTGGTCTCGCTGCGCTTCTCGCAGTTCAAGGAAGTCGACTATGGCGCACGCGTCTTCCCCACGCCCGAAGCGCTCGCGGAATTCGGAATGCTGGCGCGAGCGGCCGGGATTGATTGCCTCAACGTCTCGTCGCGCCGCTTCACCAAGCCCGAATGGCCCGACAAGGATCCCGGACTCGGCATTGCAGGCTGGACACGCCGCTTGTCGGGCTTGCCGGTGATCACCACCGGGAGCGTCGGGCTCGACAAGGATGTGTTCGCCGATCTGTTCGACGGACAGGACCCTGCGCTGAGCATCGCCGCCGACCTTGCCGAGCTGGTCCGGCGCCGAGAACTCGGCGAGTTCGACCTGATCGGCGTCGGACGCATGCACATTGCCAACCCCGATTTCGTGAACAAGGTGCGAGCAGGTCGACTGAACGAGCTCAAGCTTTACAACAAGACCGTCGATCTCGGGCATTTGATGGCACAGATCGAACCGGGACTGATCGAAGACGAACGCAAGGTCGCGGAAATCTAGAGCCACTCTCTCGTGTGTTCCCGACACGAAGTGCCGTTTCGACCTCGACGGCGGCGCAACGATTGCGCTGCTACCGCGTTGGAACGCGACATCTGCTTGGCGCGAGCGTCGCGTTGGCCTGGGGTGCGGCAACGCGCGCGTTTCCCCTGCAAATCGGCCGCCTGACTTCGACAATAGCGGAGCGAGGAAGTTGTGGCCGAGCGCGTCGAGAGTCGTTTGACAAGGGCTGGCCGGGTCCGCGGCATACAAGCCTGCCGCGCCCTCTCTTTGCGCGACCCAACATGGGTTGTGGTGCGCCGCCGCCGCTCGTCTCTACATGGTCGCGATACGGGGGTTGGCGGGCGCGAATCCGCCCCAACGTCAGGGGTTTGGGGCGAATTGATCGAGCAGCGAATTCGTGGCGGCGGACAGCTGGAACTCGGGCTGGACGCGGCTCCCGTGGCCCCGGCCGTCGTCCGGGTGCGGCGGGGTCGCAGTAGCCGCCAATGACCCAGATGCAGGCCAATTTCGCTTCGGCCGCGGCGGCGATCCGTCGCTTCGACGCGATTATGCCGCTCGACGATGACGCAATCGCCGCGCTGCACGAAGCTGCGCGGCGGCCGCGTCGAGTGTCGGCACATCATGAATTGCTGACCGAAGGCGCCGCGATCAGCGAACCCCATATCCTGTTGAACGGATGGGGCGCACGCGTGCGCATCCTCCCCGACGGCCGCCGGCAGATTCTCAGCCTGTTGCTGCCGGGCGACATGCTCGGCCATTGCTATCAGCCGCAACCGCTCGCGATCACCAGCGTCGTCGCGCTGACTGCCATCGACCTGTGTCCGGCGCCATCGACGGAAGAAGTGCAATCGCTGCGCCACGTCTATGCGATCAGCCACGCCCTCGAAGAAGCTTTTCTGCTCGCGCAGATCACCCGGCTCGGGCGGATGAGCGCCTATGAGCGGCTTGCCGATCTGTTCCTCGAGCTGCTCGAACGCCTGTCGCTGTCGGGCAACGCGCAACATAACGCCTTCGATCATCCGTTGACGCAGGAACTGGTCGCCGACGTCACCGGACTTACTCCGGTGCATGTCAATCGCGTGGTGAAGCGCTTGCGCCATCGCGACGAAGCCGATTGGCATACCGGCTATCTGACGCTGCGCGATCCGGATGCATTGCGCCGCCGAATCGGGCGCACGCCATTCCAGATCTCGCAGGCGATGCGCCGACGCGCGTGATCCTGCGACAGCACTTAGGTGAATGCTGTTCGACAAGTGATTCGCCAGCTTGCAGGGCGCGGGGTTTGAGGTCCTAGGAAAGACCCGCAGGATCGAAGGGCCGAGCGCGATATGAAGCCCGCCGGTGTCGCCGTTACTCTGCGGCCACCGCCCGTGCCGCCTCGGCCGCCTCGATCTCCGCCGCCTTGGCTTCGACCAGCTTGACGACATGCTCGATCATGTCGGCGTCGTTGACGTGGTGGTCGGTGACGCCCGACAGATAGACCATATGCTTGCCGGCACCGCCACCGGTGATGCCGATATCGGTCTCACGCGCTTCGCCGGGGCCATTGACTACGCAGCCGAGCACCGAGAGCGACATCGGCGTGCGGATGTGCTGCAGCCGCTCCTCGAGCGCCTGCACCGTCCGGATCACGTCGAATCCCTGGCGCGCGCAGCTGGGACAGGAGACGACGCGCACGCCGCGGTTGCGGATACCCAGCGCCTTGAGGATCTCGAAACCGACTCGGACCTCGTCCTCGGGCTCGGCCGAGAGCGACACACGGATCGTGTCGCCGATGCCGAACCAGAGCAGCGAGCCGATGCCGATCGCGCTCTTGACGGTGCCGCCGACGAACCCGCCGGCCTCGGTGATTCCCAAATGCAGCGGGCAATCGACCGTCTCGGCAAGCTGCTGATAGGCGGCGACGGCGAGGAACAGGTCCGACGCCTTCACTGCGACCTTGAATTCGTGGAAGTCGCGATCCTGGAGCAGCTTGATGTGGTCGAGCGCGGATTCGACCAGCGCCTCGGGGCACGGCTCGCCGTATTTCTCGAGCAGGTCCTTCTCGAGGCTGCCGGCGTTGACGCCGATGCGGATCGCGCAGCCATTGGCCTTGGCGGCGTTGACCACTTCCTGAACCCGCTCGGCCGAGCCGATGTTGCCGGGGTTGATGCGCAGGCATGCCGCGCCGGCATCGGCGGCTTCGAGTGCGCGCTTATAGTGAAAATGAATGTCGGCGACGATCGGGACGCGCGACGCGCGGACGATCTGCTTGAGCGCCGCCGTGCTTTCGACGTCGGGACAGGACACGCGGATGATGTCGACCCCGGCATCCTCGCAGCGGCGAATCTGATCGATCGTCGCTTTCGCGTCGGACGTAGGGGTGTTGGTCATCGTCTGCACCGTCACCGGCGCATCGCCGCCGACGGGAACATTTCCCACCATGATCTGGCGGCTTTGACGGCGCGTGATGTCGCGCCAGGGTCTTACGGACATGATGGGGCTCGCTGAGGCTTCGCTTTCGCGGACGGCCTATAGCGAGAGCGAGGTCGACACGAAAGCCAGAGCTGACCGATGTTTGTCCGCCCGGGTCGCCGCATCTGCCGACTAGGCCCGCTCATCGGCCTCGCTCCGCAACGCCTCGCGATAACGCCGGCTGCCGCGCAACAGCGCGCCGCTCTTGAGCTCGACCGTGAAATCACCGCTTCGATCGGTCTCGATTCGGCGAATCGCCGCGTGGCGCACCAACCGGCTGCGATGGATGCGCACGAAATCGCCCCCGAGGTCGCGCCCGAGCGATTCGAGCGTGGCACGGTGAAGCAGAGTCCTGAGGCTGTTCTGCCCCCAGGCGATTTCGACGTAATTGCCCGCCGCGGCGATGTGCTCGATCTCGTCGATCGGCACGCGGTGGGTGACCGCGCCGTCGCTGACTTCGAGCAGCCTCGGTGCCGGCGCTGCGTCGTCGTCCGGGAGCCGCGCCAGCAGCCATATCGCGACCCAGCAGCTGCTCGCGAACTGGACGAAGGTGACGAGGTCCTTGCGATATTCGTAGAGCAACTCGCTGCGCGCGCGATGGAAGAAAGCATAGGGCAGGCCTTCGGCGGCATAGGCAAGCTTGCGCAGACCGACCATCACCGCGATGTGCCACAGCGACGCCGGAACGCTCAGCGCGACCAGCACGAGCAGCGCGGTAGACCAGCGGAGCCGCGGCGGCCGCAGACGCGCGACCGCCCACCAGATCGCAGGCAACACCGTGATCCAGGCGGCGACGCTGCTCAATTCCCACAGCCAGATATGCCAGGCGGTCTCAGGCACGCCCGCGACGGCGAAATCGGCGATCATCGACTCGGCGTTCGCGACCGTCACTAGCGCGATGATCACGACGAAGCCGAGTACAAACCACAGCAACGCGCGCCGCCGGGCACCACTTGTCCCGGTCCCGCCGCCGCTTGTCCCACCCCGCTCTTCCGTCATCCCTGCCGATCCGCTCCTCGTCCCTTCCCGATACCGGCGCCGGGATGCGCTCGCTAGCCCGTCTGAACGTGCAAGACGGAGGCCTGCGATGGAACGAAACTATGCGATGGATTGGCTGCGGATCGGCGCGTTCGGCCTGCTCATCCTCTACCATGTCGGCATGGTGTTCGTGCCGTGGGGCTTTCACGTGAAGACGGCGCATCCCGCCGCCTGGATCGAAGTCCCGATGATGCTGACCAACAGCTGGCGGCTGGGTCTGTTGTTCCTGGTTTCGGGCTATGCCAGCCGCGCGATGCTTGCACGATCGCCGGGCGTGACCAGTTTCCTCGGCCAGCGCAGCGTGCGGCTAATGGTGCCGTTGCTGTTCGGCATGGCTGTGATCGTGCCGCCGCAGAGCTGGGTGCAGCTCGTGACGCAGCACGGCTATGCGCAGGATTTCGGCTGGTTCTATCTGCACGATTATTTCGCCGCGCGCCCGATCGCGGGCGTGATGGTGCCGACATGGAACCATCTGTGGTTCCTGGTCTATCTGTGGGACTACACGCTGCTGCTCGGGCTGCTGCTCCTACTGCCCTGGCCCAAAGCAATGCAGCGCAGTTTCGACCGCCTGTTCGGCGGTGCCGGCGCAGTGTGGATCCCGCTGGCGTGGCTCCTCCTGTTCCAGGTGCTGGTGTTCCGACGCCGCGAGGAGCTGCACGACCTGGTCCATGACGGCGTTGCCCACATCGCCTATCTGTCGTTCTTCCTGTTCGGGTTTGGGCTCGGAGGATCGCCGGCCGCGCGCGCCGCACTGGCACGGCGCTGGCGCGGGCTCGCAGTGGCGGCGCTGGCGAGCTACGCCGTGGTGGGCGGGATCGTCGGTGCCTACACCACCGAGGCGGATTGGCCGCGCGTGCTCGGCTGGACCTTTCGCGTCGCGCGCGAAATCCAGACCTGGACGAGCATGGCTGCGCTGATCGGCCTCGCCGAGCGGTTCTGGAACCGTGACCATCGCTGGCGGCCGATGCTCGCCGAAGCCGTGTTCCCCGCCTACATCATTCACCAGACGGTCATTGTCGTCGCGGAATATATGCTGAAACCGCTGGCGCTGCCTGCGGTGGCCGAGTTCGCGATCCTCGTCGTCGCGACGGCCGCCGGCTGCGCAGTCTTCTACCTGCTGGGACGCGAGATCGCGCCGCTGCGACCGTTGATCGGGCTCAAGCTACGCGTGGCAGCGCGCCCCAGGGCTGCTAAGCAGGCGACTGCCTGAGGAGACGCCATGCCACTTGCCCCGACCGACTGGACACTCGTCGTACATGGCGGGGCAGGGATCATCGACAAGACCAAGGTCACGCCTGAACAGGAAGCTTTGGCGATAGCCGGCCTTCGCGCTGCGCTCGCCGCGGGTTCGGGAGTGCTCGCGCGCGGTGGCTCGGCGCTCGATGGCGCCGAAGCGGCGGTGTGCGTGCTCGAGGACGATCCCGCATTCAATGCCGGGCGCGGCGCGGTGTTCACTTGGGACGGGCGCAACGAACTCGACGCTGCGGTGATGGACGGCGCGACTCGCGCGGCAGGCGCGGTCGCCGGGGTGACCAGCGTGCGCAATCCGGTGCGGCTCGCGCGCGCGGTGATGACGCACAGCCCGCACGTACTGTTGAGCGGCGCCGGCGCCGAGATCTTCGCGCGCGAGCAAGGCGTCGAGCAGGCCGATCCGAGCTGGTTCGCGACCGACGAGCGCCGCCGGCAGCTCGAACGGATGAAGGCGCGGGCCGACTGGTTCGACGTCGACTTGAAATACGGCACCGTCGGCGCAGTGGCGATGGCGCACGGCCATGTCGCTGCGGCGACATCGACGGGCGGGCTGACCGGCAAGCGCTGGGGACGGATCGGCGATTCACCGTTGATCGGTGCCGGAACCTATGCCGACGATCGCGCTTGCGCGGTTTCGGCGACCGGCGCGGGCGAGTATTTCATCCGCGAAGGCGTCGCACACGAGATCTGCGCGCGCGTGCGGTTGCTCGGCGAAACGATCCAGCAGGCCGCCGATGCAGTGCTTGCCGACACGAGGACGCTCGGCGGTACGGGCGGCGTGATTGTCGCGGCGCCCGACGGCTCGACGGCATGGAGCTTCACGACTCCGGGCATGTACCGCGGTCGCGTCGATTCACACGGGCGCACTGCGGTCGGGCTCTATGGTGCCGGCAGCGAAGTCATGTGACGCGCGGCTTGCTCGCGTCGGCGGCACTGCAAGATGCGATGACGCCACGTCCCTTGGCGGATATGCCGAGCACATGCCGCGTTTCCTAGCCTGTCTCGCCGCCGCGCTGCTGCTGTTGCCGGCCCCCGCCCGCGCCTATTGGGAATATGGGCACGAGCTGGTCGCGAAAATTGCCTGGGCAAACATCCGCCCCACGACGCGCGCGCGTATCACGCGCCTGCTTGCCGAACAGGCGCTGCTCGAAACACCCGGCTGCCCTGCGGGAACGATCGAGCAGGCAAGCCTGTGGGGCGATTGCATCAAGAAGGCCGGCAAGCAGTTCCGTTATGCCTATCCCTGGCATTTCCAGGATGTGGCGCTGTGCCGACCGTTCAACCTGGATACGCCCTGCAAGGACGGCAAGTGCCTATGGGCGCAGATCGAGAGCGAAATCGCGCAGCTGAAATCCCGGGACACGCCCGAACCGGCGCGCGTCCAGGCGCTGGTGCTGCTGATCCATTTCGTCGGCGACCTGCACCAGCCGCTGCACGCTGAAGACGACGGCGACGAAGGCGGGAACAAGATCCCCGCCGCCTGGGGCATCTATGCTCCGAAGCGCTTCAGCTTCCACCAGGCGTGGGACGGGCCGCTGCAGGAGCGTGCGGCGACGACCGGGCCGAGCCTGATACGGCGCTACTCGCCGGCCGAACGCGCACGGCTCGGCGCGGGCGACGTGCGTAGCTGGAGCCGGGAGAGCTGGGACCTGGCGCATGTCGCCTATGCGGCGATCAAGCACGGCGACGCCTGCGGCCCGGCACCCGCACGCGCCACGTTCGACGAGACAGTGATCGCACCGCTGATTCCGCTCGCGCGGCTGCAGTTCGAGCGCGCCGGAGTCCGGCTCGCAGGGCTGCTCGACACGGCGTTGGCATAAGCGTCCGATCGCAAATTCGCGAAAGGACAAGTTCCGCCGACGGAGCCGATCCGCTCCCGAAAATCCGGCTGAACGGAGAATTCGGATTGGGCCTCTTGGCTAGAAGGCCGAATGGCGGTTCCCGCCATCGCGCAAATGGGGTGCGGTCATTGTTCGCGGGCCTTGGGCGGCCTCCCGCGTTTGCGCGCTTCGGGTTCGGCCAGTTTGATGCCGCGCCGGGCCAGCGCCTCGCGCAGCAGACACTCAATCTGGGCATTGGCGCTCCGCAGGTCGGCAGCCGCGCTCCGCTCGATCGCCGCGTAGAGCGCGGGATCGAGTCGGAGCGGGAACGCCTTCTTGGGAGGAGCCGACATCCCAGGCCTATTGGTACAAGCTGCCCGCGTTGACCACAGGCTGGGTCTCGCGCTCGCCACACAGCACGACCATCAGGTTCGAGACCATCGCCGCGCGCCGTTCGTCGTCGAGATCGACGACGCCCTTCTCGGACAATTGCGCGAGCGCCATCTCGACCATGCCGACTGCGCCCTCGACCAACGTCTGCCGCGCGGCGACCACTGCCTGTGCCTGCTGGCGGCGTAGCATCGCACCGGCGATCTCGGGCGCATAGGCGAGGTGGGTGAAGCCGCATTCGTCGACCGTAATGCCCGCCTGCGCCAGCCGCGCGATCAGTTCGTCGCGCAATTCCTTGCCGACCTGGTCGTGGTTGCCGCGCAGCGTCACTTCCTGATGCGTGAAATCGTCGTAGGGATAGCGCGAACCAATTGTGCGCACCGCGGCCTCGATCTGCACCATGACGAACGCCTTGTAATCATCGACGTCGAACACGGCCTGCGCGGTGTCGCTAACCCGCCACACGACCTGGGCTGCCATTTCGATCGGATTGCCGCGCAGATCATTGACCTTGATCTTGTCGGAAATGATGTTCTTGGCGCGCAGCGACACGATCCGGCGTCCATACCAGGGCCAGACCCAGTGCAGCCCCGACGCGCGGTCGCTGCCCCGATAATCGCCGAAGAGAGTGATCACGGCGGCCTGGTTGGGCTGCAGCAGGTAAAAGCCGCACGCGACGAACAGGAACGACAAGATACCGCCGAAGAGCGTCCAGCCGCCGAGCACCATGTGCCCGTTGCGCAGGCTCCAGATGCCGATCGACGGCGTCGCAATCAGCAGAAGGAGCAACAGGAGCAGCATCGCATAGCCGCTCGCCGACTGCGCAGGCCGCTCGCTGCTCAGCCGAAGCGAAGAGGCGGCCGCACGTACGTCACTCATTTCAGTCCTCCAGAAATTACGATATCATATTTATATCGAAATTGCGAAGGACGCAAGCGATCCTCCCCGGGCCTGGGAGGATTGCATTTGGATCGGTACTGCCGCCAAAGCTGTCACCCCGGACTCGTTCCGGGGTCCAAGGCGAGACGCGGGAATCCATTGAGCCTCTATGGATTCCGAGGCGAACATTTGGACCCAGGAACAAGTCCGGGGTGACGATTCGTTCAAATGCGATTGCCCTCCCCGATCGGGAAGGGTCGCCAATCCTATTGGATCACCACCGTCACCGCGCGGCGGTTCTGGGCCCAGCTGGCTTCGTCCGAGCCCTGAGCGATCGGGCGCTCCTTGCCATAGCTGATCGTCGTGATGCGCGCGGCCGAGATGCCCTTGCCGGCGAGATAATTCTTCGCCGAATTGGCGCGGCGATCGCCGAGCGCGAGATTATACTCGCGCGTGCCGCGCTCGTCGCAATGCCCTTCGATCGTCACGCGGACGTTCGGATATTTGAGCAGCCATGCAGCCTGGCTGTCGAGGATACGTTGCGATTCCGGGTCGATGTCATAGGCGTCGAACGCGAAGTGGATCGTGTCGCTGGTCACGCTACGCATGAAATCGGCGGCCGAGCCGGGGACGACTCCGTCGCCCCGGGGCGGCAGCGGCTGCTGCGGGGCCGGGCGCGTGTCCTCGGTAGGCGCGGGAGGCAGAATCGGAGGCCGCTTCTTGGCACAACCGGTGAGTGCGATCGCTGCGGTAGCGATGAACAGGGCAGTCTTGCGCGCCATGGGTGTCCTCCTCTTGGCTTGTTTCATTAGCGTAATATAATTTCACTGACGAGACTCAAGGGCGAAGCGGGCCCCAGGCCGGATCCGAACCGTCGAGTGGCGTCGGAACCGCCCGCGCGTTCACCCCGGTGAGGTCGACCGACCATATGTCGGTGCGCCCTGCCCCTTCGCGCGCGCGGAAAAAGGTCAGCACACGACCGTTGGGCGACCAGCTCGGCCCCTCGTCGCCCCAGCTGTTGGTGAGCAGACGCTCGCCCGAACCGTCGGGACTCATCACACCGATCCGGAACGCACCGCCGCCGGTGCGCGTGAACGCGATCAGGTCGCCGCGCGGGCTCCACATCGGTGTTGCATAACGCCCGCCGCCGAAGCTGATGCGATGCTGTTCGGAACCGTCGGCATTCATCACATAGAGCTGCTGCGTGCCGCCGCGATCGCTCTCGAACACGATCTTGCTGCCGTCGGGCGAATAGCTGCCGCCGGTGTCGATGCCGGGCGAGTTGGTCAGCCGCTCGGCACTGCCGCCGGCCGCGGGCACGCGGTAGACGTCGGCGTTGCCCGCGATCGACTGAGTGAACAGCACCCATTTCCCGTCGGGCGAGAAGCGGGGCGCAAAGGTCAGATTGACGTTGGGGACGAGCAGCCGCTGCCGCGCGGAGCCGAGGTCGTAGACGTAGAGCGCGGGGCGGTCGTTCTGGTAGCTCATATAGACGATGCGCTTCTCGTCGGGCGACAGGTGCGGCGTGAGGACGATCGCCTGGCCGTTGGTGAGGAAACGATGGTTGGCGCCGTCTTGATCCATGATCGCGAGCCGCTTGATCTTCTTGTTCTTGGGGCCCGTCTCCGAGATGTACACGATGCGGCTATCGAAATAGGGGCCCTCGCCGGTCAGCCTGGCGTAGACGGTGTCGGCGCATTTATGCGCGGCGCGGCGCCAGTCGGCGGGTCCCACGACGAAGCCCTGGCGCGCGAGTTCGGTGCCGAGTGCGACGTCGTAGAGATAGCAGCCGACCGTCAGCGTGCCGTCGCCGTTGGCTTTTACGAAGCCCTGCACCAGCGCCTGCGCCGCGCTGTTGCGCCAATAGGCGAAGTCGGGCGCGGCGACTTCGCTATAGGCGAGCGCGCGCAGCTGGCTGCGATCGACCGGCTTGAACAATCCGGTGTTGCGCAGATCGGCGGCGACGACGTCCGAGATCTGCGCGCCCAGCGCCTCGGTCGAGCCGGCGGCCGTCTGCGTCGGCTGCTGCGTCGGCATCGCCGGGATGATGATCACCATATCCTGCGCCGCCTGGTTGGTGACGTCGACGCGGAGCACCGATTCTTCCTGATTCTGCCCCTCGGCCGCGGCGGGTGTCTGCGCCGGCGGCACCGGCGTCGGAGTGGCCTGTTGCGCGGGAGCGGCCGCGCCCGCGCTCATCGCGAGCAGCAGCGCGGCGGCAAGATGGCTGACCTTCATCATCAAATTCCCTCGTACAAAGTCGGTCCGATCGTCTTCCACGCCGGATAATATTCGGGCGGCAGCTGGAACGGCGCCGCTAGCTGGACCGCACGGACCGCGCGCTCCTTGTGGAGCTGCGCCTGCGCACGGTTGCTATCGGTCACGCCGGTCTGGGTCACCCGCGGCTGGCCGTTGATCGTGCCATCCTGGTTGAGCTGCACCACCACGGTGGTCTTGAGCTTGTCGACGTCGGCGCCGGTGGGCGGTACCCAGTGCGGCTTGATCTGGCGGATGATCTCGGCGGCGAGTGCCGACTTTACCTGCGGCCCGATCGTCGCTGCCGGCGGCGTGGTCGACTGGCTCTGCGTCGGGCTGTCGCTCAAGCCGTTGAGCAGCCCCGTCAGCCGGCCCGTCGGGCGCACCGGTTTGGCGTCGGCGGGCGTGGCCGCGGCTGGCGCGGCGCTCGGCTTCAGGGCTTCCTGGCGCTTCACCGGAAGCGGCGTCGGCGACGGCGCTGCCTTGGGCGGTTCGGGGCGCTTCGCGGCTTCGGGCGCAGGCTGCGGCACCGGCGGCGGGCTCTCGGGCGTGACCGGGCCGAGTTCATCGGCCTTCTTCTCGGCCGGCGCTTCGGTGCTCGGGTTCGGGGCCTGGCTCTTGAGGCCGACTTCGTCGCTGATCGAGACTTCGAGCGCGGCCGGCGGCGGCAACGGCTCAGGCGCGTTGCGGAAACCGAGCACGAGCAGCGCGAGCAGCGCGGCATGGCCGATCACTGCAAGCCCGATCCCGGTCGTCTCGGTACGCGTCATCTCATTTGGCTCCGGCGGAAACCGTCACCAGCGATACGCGATTCAGGCCCGCTCGGTTCAATTCGCCCATCACCCACATCACTTTGCCATAAGCGAGCGCAGTGTCGGCACGGAGGAACACCTGCGGCGGCTTGGTGGCCCCCTTATGGGCGTGCTCGGCAAGCAAGGCGGGCAGCGCGGTCTGGGTGACTGCGGCATTGTCGACGAACACCTGGCCGTTGGTATCGATCGAGATCTGCAGCGGCTTTTGCTCCTGCTCGAGCGGCTTGGCGCGGCTCTCCGGCAGTTGCACCGGGACGCCGGCAGTGAGCAGCGGCGCAGTGACCATGAAGATGATCAGCAGCACGAGCATCACGTCGACCAACGGCGTGACGTTGATGTCCGCCATCGGCGATCGCCTCCCGTGGCTCTTCTCCGAGGGGAGCATGGCCATGATTAGTTCCTCCCCAGAACGGGGAGGATTTTAGTGAGTACCCTCACGCCACGCCCTCCAGGCGGCGACTGAGCGTCGCGTAGAAGCCATCGGCAAACCGGTGTAGCCGCGCCTCGATGCGGTTCACGCCGTGGCTGAAGCGATTGTACGCGATCACCGCCGGAATTGCCGCGAACAGTCCGATCGCGGTCGCGAACAATGCTTCGGCGATACCCGGCGCGACCACCGCGAGCGAGCTGTTCTGCTCGCCGGCAATCGCCGTGAAACTGCGCATGATGCCCCAGACGGTGCCGAACAACCCAACGAACGGCGCGACCGAACCGACCGTCGCCAATATGTTGAGCCGATCCGCGAGCCGGTCGATTTCCATTGCTACCGTCGCGCCCATCGTGGTTGCGAGCCGCTCGCGCGTGCCCTCGCGGTCGACCTTGCCGCTCGCGGTCGAGCGCCGCCATTCGGTCATGCCCGACGCGAAGATCCGCGCGATCGCCGAGTCGGTCCCTCCGCGCTGGCGGTGGAACAGGTCGATGTCGTCGGCCTGACCGTACTCGCTCTCGAATTGGTTGGTCTCCCGCCGTACTTTGCCCAGCCGCAACGAGAAGGCGAAAATGAGACCCCAGGTCCAGATGCTGGCGAGCAGCAGTCCCGCCATCACGACGCGCACCACCCAGTCCGCCTGGAGGAACAGTCCGATCGGTGACAGCGTCGCGGCATTGGTGTTGACCAGGAAATCCACTCAGTCTCCTTTCCACAAGAGCGGCGCGAACGCCTCCAGCCATGGCTTCGGCTGGCGTCGCAGCACGCCGCGCGGCGTGACGAACGCCACTTCGATCGCTGCTTCGACCAGCAGTGAGTCGCCGCACATGACTCGTTGATGAATGTCGACCGCCGCGGCGCGGATGCGCGTCACTCGGCTGATCACGCTCAGTGCGTCGTCCAGCCGCACCGGCGCGCGATAGCGGATATTCGCCGTACGGACCACATAGGTGCCTTCCCCCCGCTCCCACGCGCTGCGCAAGTCGATCCCGACGAGCCGAAGCATATCGGAGCGGGCCCGTTCGCAGAATCGCAGATAATTGGCATGGTAGACCAGCCCCGAGATATCGGTGTCCTCGAAATAGACACGGATCGGGAAGCGATGTTCCTGGGCGTCGAAGCGGCCCGTCGTCGGCACGTCGGCGGCGGTCGTCATGCGCCCGCCCTAACCCAGTGGTAGCGATACCGGAACCCCTTGCGGGGCCCGCCGGTTGGTTTCCCGGCATCGGCTCTGCTAGACGAAGCCTCGATGACTTCTGCGCTTAGCCTTCGCGGCATTTCCAAGGCATTCGACAAGCCGGTGATCGTCGATCTCGACCTCGAGGTCGCTGCCGGCCAGCTCTATGCGCTGCTCGGCCCGAACGGCGCAGGCAAGACGACCACGCTGCGCATGGCGGTCGGTCTCGCCGATCCCGACAAGGGCAATATCCACGTCTATGGCATCGACGCGCGGCGCGACCCGCGCAAGGCCAAGGCCATCACGGCGTGGCTCCCCGACGATCCGATGCTCTACGACAAGCTCACGCCGGCCGAATATCTCGGCTTCGTCGCCGGGCTGTGGAACATCGCGCCGGCGCAGGCTGCGCCCGAAGCCGAGCGGCTGCTCAAATGGCTCGAGCTGTGGGAAGTGCGCGATACGCGCTGCGAGGGCTTCAGCCGCGGCATGAAGCAGAAGGTCGCGCTGGCGGGCGCGCTGATCCACGATCCGCAACTGCTGATCCTCGACGAGCCGCTCACCGGACTCGACGCGGCAATGGCGCGGTCGGTGAAGGATGCGCTGCGGGCGGCGGTCGATCGTGGCAAGACGGTGATCGTGACGACGCACATCCTGGATGTCGCCGAGCGCATGGCCGATCGCATCGGCATCATCGCCGGCGGCAAGCTGCTCGCCGAAGGCACGCTCGACGAACTGCGCGAACGCGCCGGCGCAGACGACATGACGCTCGAAGACACGTTCATCCGGCTGACCAGCGCGCCGGCCCTGGCATGATCGGCTGGACGATGCGCCGGCTGCCGGCGGGCAGCTTCGCCTGGCTGGTGCTGCACGAAGTCCGCCTCTCGATGCGCGCGCGGTTCGGTAAGCGCCGCGCCTCGCTCACGGGAGTCCTCGGTTGGGTCATTCTCGCGGGCTGGCTCGGGATCGGCGTGCTGGCCGCGCTTGGCCTCGCGCATGTGCCGATCGAACCGAACAATGGGCAGCGCATCGCCGTGCTGGTCGCCGCCATCCTCGGCTTCACCTTCATGACCAGCCAGGCGCTGATCGCGAGCCAACGCACGCTCTACGAGTCGGGCGATCTCGACCTGCTGTTCTCGGCGCCGGTCCCGCCGCGCACGGTGATGTCGGCGAAGCTGGTCGGAATCGTCGCAGCGATCGCCCTGACCTATAGCTTCCTGATCCTGCCGATCGTGGTGCCGGTCGCGGCGGTCGGTCACCCGCGGCTGTTCGGTATCGTCGCTCTGTTGGCGGCGATGGCACTCCTTGCCGCGTGCCTGGGGCTTGCGCTGACGCTGGTCATCGCACGGTTCGCCGGCCCGCGCGGCGCGCGGACACTGGGGCAGATCGTCGCGGCGGTGGCCGGCGGCGCCGTATTCTTGATGAGCCAGATCGCCAATTTGCGCGGCTCGGGCCGCGGCCGGTCGGCCTATGACCAGCTCTACCAATGGATGACTGCGCATGGCTATGGCAGCACGGGCTGGACCGCCATCCCCGCGAGCGCCGCGTTCGGCGCTCCGCTGCCGATCGTGTTGCTTCTGGCTGCGACGGCGCTGTTGTTCGCACTGACGGTGACGGCGATGAACGGGTTGTTCCTTGCCGCTTATCGCGCCGGCGGAGTGCGGCTTTCGCCGCGGCGCCAGGCGCGCGGCGGAATCGCGCGGCATTTCCACCCAGGCTTGTTCGGCACCGTATTCGCGAAGGAATGGAAGCTGCTCGCGCGCGATCCGGCGCTCGTCTTCCAGGTCGTGCTGCGGCTGATCTATCTCGTTCCGCTGTTCTTCGTCGGGCTCAACAACAAGGTCGCGTTCGCGCCGGGCCTGGCCTTCATGTCGGTCGTAATCGCCGGACAGATGGTCGGCAGCCTCGCCTGGCTCACCGTTTCGGCCGAGGACACGCCCGACCTGCTCAAGGTCGCGCCGATCGATAAGGCCGCGGTAGACCGCGCCAAGATGATCGCCGCAATCGCGATGGCGGCGCCGTTAATCGTAGGCCTGCCGATCGTGATCGCACTGAGCACGCCGACCGGCGCGCTGGTCACGCTGGCGTTGACATTGCTCGGAGGCTGGCTGACCGGGGTCCTCGAGGTCCGGTTCGGCAAGCCGGCGCCGCGTTCGAGCTTCAGGCGTCGCGGCGGTGGCGGCGGTTCGCTGGTGCGCACCTTGCTGCAGTTCGCGATGGTCGCCGTGCTCGGTGGCATCGCCGGCGGCGTGGTGCTGCTGCTGACCTTCGACTTCAGCCGAACAAATCTGCCTCGGGCGGGTCAAGCCCCAAATGTTTCCATGCTGCGCCATTGAGGCAGCGACCGCGTGCGGTGCGGGCGATCATGCCGATCTGGATGAGATAGGGCTCGATCACTTCCTCGATCGTATCGCGCGGCTCGGACAGGCCGGCAGCAAGCGTTTCGACGCCGACCGGGCCGCCGCGGTAGATGTCGGCGATCATCGTGAGATAGCGCCGGTCCATCGCGTCGAGCCCCAGCGCATCGACTTCGAGCCGCGTAAGCGCGGCATCGGCGACTTTGGCGTGCACAATGTCCTCACCGAGCACATTGGCGAAGTCGCGCACGCGGCGCAGCAGCCGCCCGGCGATGCGCGGCGTACCGCGCGAGCGTTTGGCGATCTCCTGCGCGCCATCGAGCGCGATATGCAAGTCGAGCAGCCGCGCGGCACGGCTGACGACCTTTTCGAGCTCGTCGACCGAATAGAAGTTGAGCCGAACCGGAATGCCGAAGCGGTCGCGCAAGGGCGTGGTGAGCAGCCCCTGGCGCGTGGTGGCGCCGACCAAAGTGAAATGCGGCAGGTCGATCCGGACCGATCGCGCCGACGGCCCCTCGCCGACCATCAGGTCGAGCGCGCGGTCCTCCATCGCCGGGTAGAGGATCTCCTCGACCGCAGGATTGAGCCGATGGATCTCGTCGATGAACAGCACGTCGCCGTCCTCGAGATTGGTCAGCAGGGCGGCGAGATCACCCGACTTGGCGATCACTGGACCCGAAGTCGCGCGGAATCCCACGCCCAGCTCGCGCGCGATGATCTGCGCGAGTGTCGTCTTGCCGAGCCCCGGCGGGCCGAAGAACAGGACATGATCGAGCGCTTCGCCGCGCCCCTTGGCGGCATCGATGAACACTCGCAAATTTTCGCGCGCGGCCTTCTGCCCGACGAACTCGTCAAGCGTCTTGGGGCGCAGCGCAGCGTCGACGTCTTCGGCGCGGCGGCTGGCGGCGAGGATGCGATCGCTGTCGGTCATCGTTCGCCCGTGGCGATCGTCGTGGACTGCACGTCCCGCGCGTGGTGAATGATACGCATTACCGCGATCTCGTCCTTCACCACGCGATAATAAATTCTGTGCCGCTTGTGCCGCAAACAGCGAATGGCGTCCCCGAGATCAGTCTCAAGTGCGCCGGCGAAGGGATGCTCTGCCAGCAATGCAAAAGCGCCATTCATGCCGCGCAGATAGGCATTGGCCACTTCAAGTCCGAACTCTCGAATGCTGTAGCGCTGAATTTCCGACAAGTCTGCGCGCGCGGCAGCGCTCAGCTTTACTCTACGCATCCGGAACCGAATTTTCGGCAATAATTTGTTCGATAATAGCCTCGGGCTCCTCGTCGAGCATACCTGAGGCCAGCCCTTCGGCGATCATCGCCCGCAACCAAGCGCGATCTTCTCTAGCCGTGTCCTGATCGCGGCGCACCAGGTCGCGCAGATAGTCGCCGGCGTCCGAATAGCGCCCTTGCGCCACTTGCGCCTCCACCCAGTTATGAAGTGCCGGGGGCATCGAGATGGTAAGCTCCGTCATGTTCCAAACATATTCCAGTTTCCCCGGCCTTCCAACCGCGAGTAGCCCCGGAAGCCACAGATGGCCGGACGTCTCCTAGCTGGATTGCGGCTCTCGCCGCCGTGTGCGACCGAAGCCGCACCGATCGAGGAGCCGACGCGATGACCATCCGGATGCACTACACCCATGTCATTCCCGGCGGCATGAAGGCGCTCGCCGGTGTGCACGGCTATCTGGCCACGACCGGACTGGCGCACGCACTCACCGAGCTGGTCAATCTGCGCGTCTCGCAGATCAACGGCTGCGCCTTCTGCATCGACCTGCACACGCGCGAACTGTTGGCCAACATCGGCATGGCGCCCGAGAAGATCGCGCTGTTGCCGGTGTGGCGCGAAGGCGGGCCGTTGTTCGATGCGCGCGAGCGTGCCGCACTGGCCTGGGCCGAAAGCGTCACACGCGTCGCCGATACCGGCGTACCGCAGGAGGAGTATGATGCGGGGATCGCCGTGTTCAGCGAAAAGGAACTGGGCGACCTGACGCTCGCGGTCGCGCTGATCAACGCCTATAACCGGCTGGCGATCAGCTTCCGCGCGCCGCCCAAGGCCGTGCACGACGCCGGCGGCTGAACGCGGGCGGATTGTGTGGCGACGGCGCTGTTGATACCGCGCACCATGCGGCGACGGTTCCGCCGCGCCCAATGGAGGGGACATATGCGCCGCGCCGCCCTTGCCTTCGCACTCGTCGCGCTGCCCGCGAGCGCCCAGCAGAGTGCCCGCCCGAGCTTGCCGGCGCCGGCTCGCCGCCCGGCTTTCGACATCGCGCTCGAAGCCGCGCAGGCCGCCAACGCCGCTTGTGCCGCCCAGGGTACGCATACCGTCGCGCTGGTGGTCGACGCCGCTAACGTGCCGGTCGTGCTGCTCTCGTCCGATGGCGCCGTCGCGATTGCCGGCGACTTCGCGCTGCGCAAGACCGCGGCAGTGATCCAGTACAAGCAGTCGAGCGGCGCGGTCGCCGCGCGCGTGGCCAAGGACGAAGCGTTCGCCGCCGAAGTGAAGGCCAATCCCAAGATCGGCTTCGCGCTTGCCGGTGCGTTGCCGATGATGGCGGGCAGCGAGCAGATCGGTGCGATCGCGGTTTCGGGCGGCAGTGGCCCTGCGGGCGACGAAGCCTGTGCGCAAGCCGGGCTCGACAAGGTCAAGGTGCGGCTGCGCTAGAGCGGCTAGCATTTGTAATGAATCAATCCCGTCATCCCCGCGAAAGCGGGGAGCCAGGGCCACAAGCGACATCGCCCGGAACCCTGGGTCCCCGCTTTCGCGGAAATGACGGATAAACTTGATCCCATCATGCTCCAGCGGCGCGCTCACTTCGCCGCTTTCTTGAGACCGAGCCGGACCAGCGCGTCGAGACTTGCCGCCGGGCCGAGTTCGTCGGACGCCGCAGCGACCGCATTCGAGGCTTCCGCCGGCTTGAACCCCAGGTTGAGCAACGCCGAGACTGCGTCCGCGGCCGCGCCCGAGGCGGGCGTCGAAGTCACCCCGACGCCGCCGACGGCAATGCTGCCGGCCTTGTCCTTGAGCTCATGCACGATGCGCTGGGCGAGCTTGGGCCCGACGCCGTTGGCGCGCGCAATCATCGCCGCGTCGCCGCGCGCGACCGCCGTCTGCAATTCTGCGGGCACCAGGATCGACAGGATCGCCAGCGCGACCTTGGCGCCGACGCCCTGCACGCTGGTGAGCAGCCGGAACCAATCGCGTTCATCGGCGGTGGCGAAGCCCATCAGCCGGATCGAATCTTCGGAAACCAGCATCTCGGTATGGACGGTCACCGGATCGCCCACGACACCGAGCGCCGTGAGCGTCTTGACCGAGGCGCCGACCAGATAGCCGACGCCATTCACGTCGATCACGGCGTGGTCGGCACCGGTGGTGGCAAGGCGGCCATGGAGATGCGCGATCATGGCGAGTACATAAGCAGAACGTGAAGCGTTGGGGAAGTCTGGATCGCATCCCGCCTAAGCGGTCGGCACGCGGCGCGCGCTTGCGAGATGGTGTGCGTGGCAGATCGCGACCGCGAGTGCGTCCGCGGCGTCGGCGCCGGCAGGCTTCACGCCGGGGAGCAGCCGCGCGACCATTGCATGGACCTGCACCTTTTCGGCATTGCCCACGCCGACCACGGCCTTCTTGACCAGCCGCGCGGCATATTCGCCGACTTCGAGACCGGCGCGCGCCGCGGCGCACAGCACCACTCCGCGCGCCTGGCCGAGCTTAAGCGTCGATTGCGGATTGGCGTTGACGAACACTTCCTCGACTGCCGCGCTGTCCGGCGCGTGATCGACGATCAGCGCGGCGAGCATCGCATCGAGATGCGCGAGACGGCGCGGGAGCGGCACTTGCGGATCGGTCTTGAGCTGGCCGTTGGCGAGATGCGACAGGCGGTTGCCCTCGGCGCGGATAAGCCCCCAGCCGGTGGTGCCGAGACCGGGATCGAGGCCGAGGATGATCATCACTCCTCCCCGGAACGGGGAGGGGGACCACGACCCGAAGGGGCGTGGTGGAGGGGGCCCTCCACAAGCACATCGCCCGGCGGAGGGCCCCCTCCACCATTCGCTTCGCGAATGGTCCCCCTCCCCGTTCCGGGGACGATCATCAACCCAGTCTCTCCATCACGTCGTCGGGGACCTCGTAATTCCCCCAGACCTGCTGGACGTCGTCGTCGTCGTCGAGCGTGTCGATCAGCTTGAACAGCAGTCCGGCTTCGTCGGCGCCGACCGACACGATCGTCTGCGGCTTCCACGCGAGCTTGGCGCCCTCGGGCTCGCCGAGCACCGGGGTCAGCGCCTTGGCGACTTCGTGGAGCGCGTCCTGCGCGGTCCAGATTTCATGGCCGTCCTCGGAACTAGTGACGTCCTCGGCGCCCGCCTCGAGCGCCGCCTCGAATATCTTGTCCGCATCGCCGGCGCTCGCGGGATAGGTGATCAGGCCCATGCGGTCGAAGCCATGACTCACCGAACCGCTCGCGCCGAGGTTGCCGCCGTTCTTCGAGACCGCGGTGCGGACATTGGTCGCGGTGCGGTTGCGATTGTCAGTAAGCGCCTCGATGATCAGCGAGACGCCGCCCGGGCCGAAGCCTTCGTAGCGCACTTCCTCGTAATTCTCGGCGTCGCCGCGCGTCGCCTTGTCGATCGAGCGCTGGATATTGTCCTTGGGCATCGACGCCGCCTTGGCGGCATTGACTGCCGCGCGCAGCCGCGGGTTCATGTCCGGATCGGGCGTGCCCATCTTCGCCGCAACGGTGATTTCGCGGCTCAGCTTGGAGAATTGGGCGCTGCGCTTCTTATCCTGGGCACCTTTGCGGTGCATGATGTTCTTGAACTTGGAATGGCCTGCCATGAATGCCTCTTGGGGATCGCGTGCGGGTCTCTAAGCCAGTCGGTGGCCTGGAGGCAACGTCGCGGCTAGCGGGTGCCGTCGCGCCCGTCATTGACATGGTCCAACGCAGCGCTCGCGATCGCGGCCAGCATCACGGTCCGAAAAGCAAATGCGATTCCGGCCAGGAGGATAGCGGCATAGAGTTCGAGACCGCCTTGCACCGAGTAGAAGACTCGGTCGATCATTCTCGACGGAACGCCGGCAACGATGATGTACACCAGCGTCGCCAAGCGGATTCCCTTGGACCCAGCGACCGCCTCCCGCAGGGTGAGCGGTTGGCCCGTGGCAAGCGCAGCAAGCCAGGGCAGTACGAACAGCGCAATTCCGATGGGCGAGAGCGCGACCAGAAGGAATAGGAACAGCCAGACCGGCGCAGCCGCACCATGGCTCGCGGCCGATGCGACTGCCAGTGCCCCGAAGCCGCCGACGAAGGTCGGCGCGACCAGCGCAGCCTGTGCGGCGGCGCTCGTGGTCAGCGCTCGGAGATCGGAGCCCAGCTTCAGCCCCGCCATGACTCGGACGAACGCGGCCACGAGCATCGCACCGCCGAGCAATCCGATCGCGAGAATGGCGGTCGCGAAGCCTGGACCGAACCGGGCGCCCAGCAGTTCGAGGCACTGTAGCGCGATCCCGAGCGCCACCACCCCCAACCAGGCGCGCAAAGGAACGGCACGAAGCCCTTTCGATACGCGCTGGTGGAAGTTTTCGCGAATTATCGTCTCTCCCGCCGCGCTTCTATCACGCCATTCCCAGCGCCTGGCGATAGGTTTCGAGCAGCGCGTCGGCTTCGTCGCGCGCATGCTTCTCCATCTTGCGGAGACGCACGATCGTGCGGATCGTCTTGGTGTCGAAACCGGTGGCCTTGGCTTCGCCGTAGACGTCCTTGATGTCGTCGGCGATGCCCTTCTTCTCTTCCTCGAGCCGTTCGATCCGCTCGATCAAGAGGCGAAGCTGGTCGGCGGCAATCGAATCGGACATGCGAAACTCCCGGGGGTTGGAGCGGCGCAGGTAGAGAAGCGGCGCGTCCGGCTCAACCCCCCGGTTGCGTGATCGACGGCGGATCGCTCGCCGGGAAGCTTTCGTCGAGCGCTTCGTCGAGTTCGGCCTGGAGCTCGGCGTTCTTCTTGAGGCTCGCATCCATCCGCGCCAGCTGCTCGGGCGTCGCATCGCCCTGGAAGCGCGCCTTCCACTCGGCGAACGGCATGCCGTAGATCAGTTCGCGCGCGCTATCCTTGTCGAACCTGCCAGCGCCCGCTTCTTGCACCCATTCGGCGAGGCAGTTGCGACAGAAGCCGGCGAGCCCCATCAAATCGACGTTCTCCGCGTCGCTTCGTGCGCGCAGATGGCGGACCAATCTGCGGAATGCAGCGGCGGCGATCCGGTCGTCGAGCGCATTCAAATCCGTCATCGTCCACTCCCGGGTTGATCCGCCCGCATTTGGGACTAGAGGCGACCCTGCACAAGGCGAGGACCCAGATGACAAAGTCGATCACGCCGCGATCACGCAAGGTACGCGTGCTCGCGACGCTTGGACCTGCCAGCAACAGCCCGGAGATGATCGCCAAGCTGTTCGCGGCCGGTGCCGACGCGTTCCGCGTCAACATGAGCCATGGCGACCAGGAATCGAAGGTCGCGCTGATCCAGGCGATCCGTGCGCTCGAGAAGAGCCATGGTCGGCCGACGACGATCCTCGCCGATTTGCAGGGTCCGAAGCTGCGTGTCGGCAAGTTCGCCGAGGGCAAGGTCCAACTCGCGAAGGGGGCGACCTTCACGCTCGATCGCGACAAGACCCCGGGCGACGCGACGCGCGTCGAATTGCCGCACAAGGAAATATTCCAGGCGGTGACCAAGGACGCGCGACTGCTGCTCGACGACGGCAAGCTGGTGCTGCGGGTGATCGACCACACGCCCGACACGATCGTCACGCGCGTCGAAGTCGGCGGCGCGTTGTCGAATTCGAAGGGGCTCAACGTCCCGGACATGGTGCTGCCGCTGGCGGCCCTCACCGACAAGGACCGCAGCGACCTCGCCTTCGCGCTCGACCAGGGCGTCGATTGGGTCGCGCTGAGCTTCGTCCAGCGCCCCGAGGACCTCGCCGAGGCGCGGCGGCTGATCCAGGGCCGCGCCGCACTGCTCGCCAAGATCGAGAAGCCGAGCGCAGTCGCGCGGCTACCCGAGATCGTCGAAATGTGCGACGGCGTGATGGTCGCGCGCGGCGACCTGGGCGTCGAACTGCCGCCCGAATCGGTACCGCCGATGCAGAAGCGCATCGTCGAGACGTCGCGCCGCCTGGGCCGCCCGGTGATCGTCGCGACGCAGATGCTCGAATCGATGATCACGTCGCCGACACCGACGCGCGCCGAGGTGTCGGACGTCGCCACGGCGGTCTATGACGGTGCCGACGCGATCATGCTTTCGGCGGAGAGCGCGGCGGGCGACTGGCCGGTCGAATCGGTCGCGATGATGAACGCGATCGCCGACGCCGTCGAACGCGACCCCGCGCACGGCGACCGCGTCCATTTCACTGTCATGCGGCCCGATCCGACGACCGCCGACGCGCTCGCCGAAGCGGCGAAGAACATCGCGGCGACGGTTTCCGCGGCGGCGATCATCGTTTTCACGTCATCGGGTTCGACGGCGCGGCGCATCGCCCGCGAACGCCCGGCGGTGCCGATCCTGGTGCTGACGCCCAAGCTCGAGACGGCACGCCGCACCGGCCTGCTGTGGGGCGCGCACGCGGTGCACACACGCGACGTCGATTCGTTCGAGGAGATGGTCGCCAAAGCCAAGCGAATGGCGCTGCGCCACCATATCGCCAGCGCCGGTGATACCGTGATCATCTGCGCCGGCGTCCCGTTCGGCACGCCGGGTTCGACCAACGTGCTGCACGTGGTGCGGATCCTGGGCGACGAGCTCAAGGGCTATAAGGGCGACGCTTGATTGCTCAGGTGAACCGCCAGGCGAGCGGGTGATCCTGCAGATGCTTGTCGCGCGTCAGCAGCCGGGCGCCGAGTTGCTGAGCCTGGATCAGCAATTGTTCGTCGAACGGATCTTTAGTCACGACCGGATCGCGCAAGTCCGCAGCGGCATCGGCAACCGACAAGTCGATGAGTTGCCAATCCATCCGCTCGAGATAGGCGAGCACCGATGCTGCGCTCACTTCACCCTTGCGGTCTCCGCTCGCATGACGCTTCCCCCATTTGAGGCGAATTTCCCAAACCGTAAGCGCCGACACGCAGAGTTCGATGTCGGAGCGCTCCAGAAGTTCGAATTCTCGCGGCCGGAGACGTTCGGGCGTATGACTTATCCAGACGACAAAGTGAGTGTCGAGCAGCAGCTTCATCCGCGCGATGGATCCCAATCGTCGTCGATGCCGAGAACTTCGCGGCTGAACGCTGGGTCGTCAAATTCCTCGGGCCAGGGGTCGTAGTCGATCTTGTCCAGCCCCAGTTCCTTGCGAACTCGTTCGTTGCGTTCCCAAAAGCCCTCCGAGGCCGAAGGCTTGATCAGATTTATCTCGACAACGGGCTTGCCGTTCTTAGTGATGATCACCTGCTCGCCGCGCTCTGCCGCTTCGATTGCTGCAGCAAAGTTGGCACGAGCCTCTCGGACAGACATTTTCATGATCCACACCTCGTGTACACGTGTACACGAAATAGGCCTATCAGACAAGCAGGCCCAATTGCTCGAGTTCGATCCGCAGCGGTTCCGCGCCGACGAACTGGATCGCGTGAATTCCCAGCGCAGCCGCGCCTTCGACATTGGGGAGCGAATCGTCGACGAACACCGCTTCCTCAGCGCGTAGACCGAATCGGTCGAGCGCGAGGCGGTAGATCGCGGGATCGGGCTTGAGCAACTGCTCGTCACCCGAGACGACGATGTCGCGGAAGCGGGCGAAGAATGGTTCCTCGGTGGCGCGGAAGGCGCGGAAGAACTCGCCGGAGAAGTTGGTGATCGCGAACAGTGGCACACCCGCGGCATCGAGTTCTTCGACCAGCGCGATCATCCCGGGCATCGGACCGGGCAGCATCTCGTTGAAGCGTGGGCCCCAGGCGGCGATCAGCTCTTCATGGTCGGGATGGCGTGCGATCAATTCGGCCGAAGTCTCGGCAAACGGACGGCCGGCGTCGTGCTGGAGGTGCCATTCACGCGTCGCGACGTCGCGTAAAAACGCGTCGAGCGCCTGACCGTCCTCGATCAGGCGCCCATAAAGATGGCGCGGATGCCAATCGAACAGCACGTGGCCGACATCGAAGATGACGGCCCGGCGCTGCAGCACGCCGGGCTTCAGCCCTGGCGCGCCTTGAAGCGGCGATTGGTCTTGTTGATGACGTAGATGCGCCCGCGGCGGCGAATCACGCGGTTGTCGCGGTGCCGACCCTTGAGCGACTTCAGTGAATTGACGATCTTCATGATCGAGCCCGTTCGATTCTGGATGCCTGGAAAAGAGGCGCCCGCCTATAGGCGAGCTTCCGCAAAGTCAAGGCAAGGCCAGGGGAAATTCGCCGCCCCTTGCGCGTTGCCTCACAGTGGCCTTTGATGGGCGCAAGAGGAGGATGCCGTCCATGAGTCGCGTTAGGACGTTCGCATGCGCCACATTGGTGCTGCTCGCGGGCGGATGCACCGCCACACCGGGTTTCGCCCCGGTCGATGTCACCCGCTATCACCTTGACGTCCCGCACGAGCGCGGGACCGTGACGGTGCAGCCGGTCGCCGGACCCAAGGGCGTCACGCCCGAATATCAGCTCTACGCCGACGCGGTCGCACGCGCGCTCGCGGCGACGGGCTATGCCGCGGCACCCGACCCGGCGGCATCGGACTATATCGCCGGCGTCTCGTTCCTGCGTGAGACGCGCGGCGTGCTGCGCGAACGTTCGCCGGTCTCGATCGGGATCGGCGGCGGCAGCTGGGGCGGCGGATTCGGGCTCGGCGCCGGCGCAAGCATCCCGATCGGGCGCGGGCGCACGCGCAATCTCTTTGTCAACGAGCTTGCCGTGCAGCTGCGCCGCCGCAGCGACAATACGGTGATCTGGGAAGGCCGCGCCCAGATGGAGGCGATCCAGGGCGACAACACGAGCCAGCCGACCGCCGCCGCCGACCGCATGGCGTCGGCGTTGTTCAAGGGCTTTCCGGGGGAGTCCGGCGTCTCTATCACGGTGAAATGACCATCCAGATTTCGGCCGCGTTCGACAGCGGCAATATTCGCGTTGTTGCCGTCGAAGGCGACCGCGTCGATCTCGAGATCGTGCGCGACCATCAGAGCGACTTCTTCCAGTGGTTCCACTTCCGCGTCGCCGGCGCGCGCGGCCGCACGCTGCATTTCCGACTGCTCAACGCCGCCGGCGCCGCTTATGCCTTCGGCTGGCCGGGCTATCGCGCGCGCTGGAGCGGCGACCGCGAGAATTGGCGCACCGCCGAGACCAGCTATGAGCAAGGCGAACTCCGCTTCACCAAGACGATCGAGAGCGATCTGATCTGGTTCGCCTATTTCGCGCCCTATTCAATGGAGCGGCATTACGACCTCATCGCGCGTATGGCGCGGATGCCGGGCGTGACCGCGCGCCAGCTCGGCACGACGCTCGACGGCCAGCCGCTCGATGTCCTGGAAATGGGCGACGGCGCGAAGCAGGTCTGGCTCTACGCGCGCCAACATCCTGGCGAGAGCATGGCCGAATGGTGGATGGAAGGCGCGCTCGAGAAGCTCACCGACCCGGCCGACGCCACTGCACGACTGCTCCGTGACAAATGCCAGCTGCACCTGGTGCCGAACATGAATCCCGACGGATCGCGTCGCGGTCATCTGCGCACCAACGCGGTGGGGGTGAATCTCAATCGCGAATGGCATGCGCCGAGCGCCGAGCGCAGCCCCGAAGTGCTCGCCGTGCGCGATGCGATGGACCACAGCGGCGTCGATTTCGCGATCGACGTCCACGGCGACGAAGCGATCCCCGCCAATTTCCTCGCCGGGTTCGAAGGCATCCCGAGCTGGACCGACGCGCATGGCGAGAAATTCTATGCCTATGCCCGCCGACTTGCCGAAGCGACGCCTGAGTTCCAGCTCGCGCTCGGCTATGAGAAATCGAAGCCGGGCCGCGCCAATCTGTCGATGTCGACCAACCAGCTTGCCGAACGCTTCGGCGCGGTGTCGATGACGCTCGAAATGCCGTTCAAGGATCACGACCCCAATCCCGACGCCGAATTCGCCTGGTCGCCCGCGCGCTGCAAGGTGCTGGCGCATGCCTGCCTCGATACGCTCGCCGGGATGCTCGACCAGCTGTGATGGAAATCCGCGCCGGACAGCTCGACCATCCGCAAGTCGTCGCGCTGCTCGAGCAGCACTTCGCGGGCATGCTGGCGAATTCGCCCCCCGGCAGCTGCCATTTCCTCGATTTCTCGGGCCTCGCCGCTCCCGACGTCCAGTTCTGGACGGTGTGGGACGGCGAGACTCTGCTGGGCATGGGCGCGCTGAAGGAGCTCGATCCGGAGCACGGCGAGGTCAAGTCGATGCGCACCACCACGGCGGCACTGCGTCGCGGCACCGCGGCATTCCTGCTCGATCACATCATCGCCACTGCGCAAGCGCGAGGCTATCGCCGGCTCAGCCTCGAGACCGGATCGGGCGAGGCCTTTGCTCCGGCGCATGCTCTTTATCTGCGTTTCGGCTTCTCCGAATGCGGCCCATTCGCCGACTATCCGGCCGACGATCCGTTCAGCAGATTCATGACGCTCGCCCTGTGAGCGAATTCGTTCGCCATTTTGGTGCGGCGCAGCATTAATCGATCGACAACGCGCTTGCCGGCAAGATAGCGTCGCGTGATCGCCAACAGGGGGCACGCGATGGGGGCCGGTTCATGTACTACAGCGAAAACACGCCGCTCGAAGTGCCGCGGCCGGTGATCGAGATTCGCATCGGCGGACTCGACCACCCGCAAGTGATCGAACTGCTGCAGCTGCATATGGCCGAAGTGCGAGCCAAGCCGACCCCCGGCGGTGCGCATGTCCTCGATCGCACCGGCTTAAAGGCGCCGGACGTCACCTTCTTCGGCGCGTGGCGGGACGGCCAGCTGCTGGGTTGCGCCGCGCTCCGCCAGCTCGACGCGACACAAGGCGAGATCAAATCGATGCGCACCGCGTCCGAACAGCTGCGGCGCGGTTCGGGCGCGGCGCTGGTCGGTCATATCCTGCAGGTCGCGCGCGAGCGCGGCTATCGCAAGCTCAGCCTCGAGACCGGCGCGACGCCAGAGTTCGACGCGGCGCAGGCGCTCTACCGCCAGTTCGGCTTCACCTATTCCGAACCGTTCGGCGATTATGCCGCGCACCCCTTGAGCAAGTTCATGTCGCGCTGGCTGTAAACAGCTCTTCGAGGAAGTCGCGCATCACCTGCCAGCTGCGGCGATCGGCGGTGCCGTCATAGGCGACGCCCGGCCGACCGCTGTCCTTGCCCTTGATCTCGATGTCGGTGAACGCGTGGCCGGTGTGGCCATAGGCGTGGATCTGCCAATCGGCACCGCTTTCGGTGAGTTCCTGCGCGAGCGCAACGGTGACGTTCGGGGGCGCGATCGGATCGTCCCAGCCGTGGCAGACCAGCAGCTTGGCAGTGATCGGCGACACATTGGCGTAGGTCGGACGATCGTAGACGCCGTGAAACGACACGCCGCCAAGGATTGGCAGCCCGGCGCGCGCCATGTCGAGCACGCATTTGCCGCCAAAGCAGAAGCCGACCGCTGCAGTGCGCGCCGGATCGGCCTGGGGTAGCGCGACGAGCGCGGCAAGCGACGCCGAGAGACGCTCGCGCAGCAAGTCGCGATCGGCGTTGAGCTCGTTCATATATTCCGCGACATTGTCGGAGCCGAGCGTTTTGCGCCGCCCCTGGCCGAACACATCGGCAGCGAGCGCGACATAGCCGAGCGCGGCGAGCGCATCGGCCTTGAGATTGTCCGATTCCTTCTGGCCGCGAACGTTGGGGAGCACGAGCACCGCCGGGCGGCGCCCTTCGACCGCATCGTCCCACGCCACCACGCCTTCGAACGGGCCGCCAGGCCCGCTGTACACCAGGGTCTGCCGAACGACTGCCATCTTGCCTCCTTGCCCGAACTGCCTGTCTGTTTCTATCAGCGCCCGTGACTCCACCGACGCAAGGAACGCCATGCCCCGTCTCGTCCTGATCCGCCACGGCCAATCGGCCTGGAACCTCGAGAACCGTTTCACCGGCTGGTGGGACGTCGATCTGACCGAGCAGGGCACCACGGAAGCCTGGGCGGCGGGCGAGCTGATGAAGGCGAAAGGCGAGGATTTCGACCTGACCTTCACCAGCTTCCAGACGCGCGCGATCAAGACGCTCAACCTCGCGCTCGAAGCGATGGGCCGCCTATGGCTGCCGACCGAGAAGAGCTGGAAATTGAACGAGCGCCATTATGGCGGGCTCACCGGGCTCGACAAGGCCGAGACCGCGGCCAAGCACGGCGCCGACCAGGTCAAGCTGTGGCGCCGCAGCTTCGACATACCGCCGCCGCTTCCGGAGGAAGGCTCGCCCTGGGATCTGGCCAAGGACGTGCGCTACAAGGGCGTGCCGATCCCGCAGACCGAAAGCCTCAAGGACACGATCGCACGCGTTCTGCCCTATTGGGACGAACGCATCGCGCCCGAACTCAAGGCGGGCAAGCGCGTGCTGATCTCGGCGCATGGCAACTCGCTGCGCGCGCTGGTCAAGCATCTCTCGGGCATTTCGGACGCCGACATCACGGAGTTCGAGATCCCGACCGGCAGGCCGATCGTGTACGAGCTGGACGAGGCCCTGAATGCGGTTGACCGCTACTACCTGAGCGAGCGCTGATCGATCCTCCCCGAGCTTGTCTCGGGGAGGGGGACCAAGCGCAGCTTGGTGGAGGGGGCGGCGTAGCCGCCGTGTCCGGCGGCCCCTCCACCAAGCCGCTGCGCGCCTTGGTCCCCCTCCCCGAGCAAGCTCGGGGAGGATTGAATTGGTCTTCCCTCGCCTTTAGGACCCCCAAATGACTCCCCTCGTCGGCATCATCATGGGCAGCACTTCCGATTGGGAAACCATGCGCCATGCCGCCGATCGGCTCGAGCAGCTTGGCGTGCCGCACGAGACCAAGGTGGTCTCGGCGCATCGCACGCCGCAGCGGCTCTACGACTATGCCACCGGCGCCGCCGGACGCGGGCTCAAGGTGATCATTGCCGGCGCCGGCGGCGCGGCGCATCTGCCGGGGATGGCGGCGTCGATGACGCATCTGCCGGTGCTCGGCGTGCCGGTCGAATCCAAGGCGCTCAAGGGGCTCGATAGCCTATTGTCGATCGTGCAGATGCCTGGGGGCGTGCCGGTGGGCACGCTGGCGATCGGCAAGGCCGGCGCCGCCAACGCTGGGCTGCTTGCCGCGGCGATCCTCGCGACGAGCGACGCCGACCTCGCGCAGCGGCTGCAGGACTGGCGCGCGAAACAGACCGCGGACGTGGCGACCGACCCCGAATGACACCCATACCTCCGGGCGCGACGATCGGCATTCTCGGCAGCGGCCAGCTCGGCCGCATGCTCGGCGTCGCCGCAGCCGAGATGGGCTATCGCATCCATGTCTTCGCGCCCGAGCATGGCCCGGCAAACGACGTCGCTTCGGCATTCACGGCTGGTGGCTATGACGATCTCGCAGCGCTCGCGGCGTTCGGCGACGCGGTCGACGTCGTCACCTACGAGTTCGAGAATATCGATCCGGCTGCAGTCGCGCATCTTGCGAGCCATGCGCCGGTATGTCCGAGCGGCCGATCGCTCGAAGTATCGCGCTACCGGCTCGCCGAAAAGGCACTGGTGCGCGATCTCGGCGGGCGTACCGCGCCCTATCGCCCGGTCGACGACCTCGTTTCGCTGGAAGTCGCGCTCGGAGAGATCGGCGCCCCGGCGATCCTCAAAACGACGCTGTTCGGATATGACGGCAAGGGCCAGGCGCGGATCGACACTGCGCAGGACGCCGCGGCGGCCTGGACCGCGATTGGCGCACCGAAGCGACTGGTGAACGCCAGCCCGGCGATACTCGAAGGGCGCGTCGATTTCGCGCATGAATTCTCGTTGATCCTGTGCCGTGGCGCCGACGGCGCGACCGTGATCTGGGATGCGCCGGACAACCGCCATGCCGCCGGCATCCTCAAGACCAGCACACTTCCCGCGCCGCCCGAAGTCGCCGCGCAGGCCGAAGCCGCCAAGCCGCTCGCGCGTGCGGTGGCAGAAGCACTGGGACACGTCGGCGTGCTCACGCTCGAATTCTTCGCCACCGCTGACGGGCCGGTGTTCAATGAGATGGCACCGCGCGTGCACAACAGCGGCCATTGGACGATCGAAGGCGCCGAGACCTCGCAGTTCGAGAACCATATCCGCGCGATCTGCGGGCTGCCGCTCGGCCCGACCGCGTTGACCGCCGCGCAGATCGAGATGGAGAATCTGATCGGCGACGACGCCGCGCGCTGGGCCGAGCTGTTCGCCGAATCCGGCGCGCACGTCCATCTCTACGGCAAGCACGAAGCCCGGCCGGGGCGCAAAATGGGCCACGTCACCCGGCTGCGGCGATAGCAGTCCGGCAAACCCGTCTTTGACTGCTGATTTAGGCGCGCGTTCCCGTGAGCGGAAAGCTGCCGAACGCGCCGGCCGTCACGGTGCCGTTGATGCTGTCGCCGTCCACCGTCGCCTCGCAAGTAAGCGTCAGTGCCATCGGCACGGTGATATCCATCACCCAGCTCAGCGTGTCGCCGTCGACCTTGCCGTCCTTGACGTCGACGCTGCCCATGGCGCCAACGAACCCGCCGGTGAAAGTGCCGCCGCTGCTCGAAACCGAGAGCACCGCCTGCTGATCGCCCATCGGGGTCTTGGTCACCGTGTTCCAGCTGCCGTCGACGTTTGCCATCGCAAGTCTCTCCATGATTTGGCGCCACCCCTCCGCCCGGCGGCTACGCGTGTCAAGCACGGGGCGTCGAACACAGGATTCCGCAGCGTCAGCTTCGCGACAAGAACGAGCGGCGCTCGCGAATCGAGCGCCGCCCGTCCGAGTTAGAACGCGGCCTTGAGCGTCACGAAGAACTGCTGCGGCGCGCCGACCATCAGCGTCTGATTGTCGCCGCTGTTGCCGAACCCGTTGGTGCCGATTGTCGAGACGTATTTCTTGTCAAACAAATTGGTCACATTGCCCTGGAGCTCGAGGCTGTGTCCGCCGAGGTCGAACTTATAGGCAAGCGTGGCGTCCGCCACCACACGGCCTCCGACCGACTGGTCGTTGGTGTAGGTGAAATAGCGCTTGCTCAGATAATTGGCGCCGACCCGCGCCGAGAAGCCGCGATAGTCCCAGGTCAGCTCGCCCTTGAGCAGATGCTTGGGCGCGTCGACCACGGTCTTGCCCATGGTCGCCGCCAGCACCGAGCCTGCCGCGTCGACCACGTCGTCGCGGTAGGTCGAGTCATTGTAGCTGTACGACACGAACGCGCCGAACCCGCCACCGAAACGGACGTCGCCGGTCGCCTCGAAACCGAGAGAGCGCACGCCACCGACATTCTGCAGGATCGTCGGGTTGCCGACGATGCCGGCGCCGGTGGTGACGCCTAGCAGGCGGTTGCGGAAGTTGACGAGATAGGTCGCGAACGAACCCGTAAACGGTCCCGAACGGAAGCGGCCGCCGAGTTCGTAGGTGTCCGACTGCTCCGGCTTGAGCTTCGTCGAACCGGAGAGCAGCGCATCGAAACCGGCCTGGGTGGTCGCGAACGGGCTGCTGCCGGTCGTCGCCGAGACGAACGCGCGAGTCACTTGCGTGAAGCCGCCGAAGATCTCGCCAATGCCACCGACCTTGTAAGCGAAGCCCGCATGCGGCTGGAACCAGTCGGTCACGCGGATCTTGCCGCTCGCACGGCCGCCGGAGACCACCGGCGTCGCGGTGTTGGTGACCTTGAAGCCCTTCCAGCCGAGATTGATCGTCAGGTCGCCGAAGCTCAGCCGATCTTCGACATAATATTGCAGCGTCTCCGTGTTGAAGCGATATTCCCACTGGGTGAAGAAGGGACTCGACTGGAAATCGAGGCTCTTGCGGCCAGGATCGGTGCGGCTGCTCAGCGCATAATAGCGACGCGCCTGGTGGAAGTCGTTGCTCTCGTACCAGCCGCCGATGGTCACGTCGTTGAAACCGAGCGCAGTCCCGGCCGAGCCGAACACGCCCTTGCGATCGATATCATACTCGGTGGTGCGCAGCGAAATCGGCGAGGCGCCGCCGGGAGACGCGACATAGGGGGTGTACCACAGACCCTGGCCGTGGTTGTCGTGATAATAGCCCTTGAGCGATCCATGGACCTTGCCGTCGGCCTCGAGCCCGAAGGACACGAGATAGTCGCGGCGAAGGCCGGCAGCGTCGAAATAGGCGTCGTCGACGGTCTGAATCGGCGCCGGATAGACGGTGCCGGCGGCGGTATTCGATACCGCGGCACCGGTATCGCCGCGGTTATTGCCGATATCGGCGACACGCACCATCAGCGCATAATCGTTCGAGATATTGTCCCAGTCATAACCGAGGCGGTTGATCATCCCGAGCGAGAGGTCCTGGTAATCATTCTCGCGGCGGTCCGAATAGTCGAAGGTGCCGACCACCCGCACGCCGACGCCGAGCGGCGCGACGCCCTTGGCGTTGACCTGGTCATAGCGCTGGTGGCCCCAGCCCTTCCACTTTTCGGTATCCGAATGCACATAGGAGACATAGGCGCTCGGCCCGCCCTCGCCGATCGCGCCGGTGTCGATACGGCCGAACAGGCGCCACATATTGTCGCTGCCATAGGTGGCATTGGCAGTGACGCCGAATTCGCGCTTGGGATTGCTCGAGACGAATTCGAGCGTACCCCCCAGATTGTTGGTCGCCTGGGTGCCGATCGACCCGGCGCCTTGCGACACGCGCGTCTGCGCGATGTTTTCGCTGGTGATCGCGCGGCTGATGTGGAGGCCATTGACGTTGCCGTAGCTCGCGTCACCGAGCGGAATACCGTCGAGTGTGAAGCCGAGCTGGTTCTGATTGAAACCGCGCAGCGAGATGCGCTCGGCCCATTCGTACGCACCGAACGGATCGGCGGCCTGGAAATTGACGCTCGGCAGTTTTTCGATCGCCTTGAGCGCGCTGGTCCCCGGCGCGAGCACGGCGATATCGGCCTGGCCGATCTGCTGCACCTGACGCGATTCACCCTTGCCGATCACGACGATCTCGGTGCCCTCGCCTGGCGTTCCCGCGGCGGCTTCGCGTGCAGCCGGCGTCTCCGCAGGGGCGGCGTGCGCTGCGGCGGCGAGCAGGATGGAAGAGCCTGCGAGCAGGCGGGCGGCAAGGCTGTACATCGACGATATTCCTCGAACCTGCGCGAGCGAACATCGCCTGCGCCCGGCGGCGCTACGCTTGCTGCATTGCAGCATTGCGAGCGTTCGATGGCAGTTCGGCTACGTTTCGATGACGGTTTGCAGGCGAGTTGAGCTGACTGTTGCGCCACAGCAACGGGCAAGACAAAGCGCCCCGGAGGGATTCTCCGGGTCGCGAAAACGGGGTGGTAGGTTCAGTTCGACTTGGGCGCGGCGGCTGGACCAGCCGGCGTCTCGATCGGGATGCCGAGCTTGTCGAGCTGCGGCCGCACCTTCGCGGCGTCGCCTACTACCAGCCAGAGCATGTCGTCGGGGCGGATCGCCGCACGTGCCGCCTGGTCGAGCTTCGCCGCGGTGAGCGCGCGCAGCTTGCTCGCCAGCGTGTCGTAATAATTGTCCGGCCGCTCGTAGAGCACGTTGCGCTGCATCGCGCTCAGCACCGCACTCGAGGTCTCGAAGCTGCCGGGGAGTTCGCGGATGCTGCCGTTGATCGTGCGAGCGAGCTCTTCGGCGGTAACGCCCTTTTCCGTAAGGAACGACTTCATGTCGCCGATCAGTGCGGCGAGCGACGGACCGGTCTGGTCGGTCTGCACAGGCGCATAGACCATGAATGGCTCGCGTTCGCGGACCCGGTAGAGGAACGATTCGACGCCATAGGACCAGCCCTTGGTCTCGCGCAGGTCGGTGTTGAGCCGCGACAGGAAATTGCCCCCCATCACGTCGTTCGCGGCGTCGAGCGCTTCGGAGGGATCGGTGCCCTTCTGCTGCAATATCTCGCCGGCGAGGATCAGCGACTGCGGCGAGCCGGGACGGTCGATCAGCACGATGCGGCCCTTGGCCGGAGCAATCGCCGCGGCGAAGCTCTTGCTGCCCGGCGCCCCGGTCGCCTGCCAATTACCGAAACGCGCCTCGAGCAACGGCTTGAGCGTCGCGAGCGGCTGATCGCTGACGATGAAGATCTGCGCCTTGTCGGGGCGGATCCAGCCATGGTGGAACGCGACCAGATCATCGCGCGTGACCGCGCGCACGCCCGCCACTTCGCCGCTGCCGGTGAACGGCACGCCATAGGGATGCGCCGCGCCGTAGAGCATCGGCGGCAAGGTGCGCAGCGCGATGTTGACTGGCTGCGTCAGCTCGCTTGCGATGCCCGTGGTCTGCTGGACGCGGCGCCGTTCGATCTCGTCGGGCTTGAATGCAGGGTTGCGCACCACGTCGGCGAACAGGTCGAGCGACGGCACGAGGTTCGGCGAAAGCGCGAACAGGCCGACGGTGGTGCGGTCCATCGACGAGCCTTCGCTGATCGTCGCGCCGAGCCGCTCCTGCGCCTCGGCGATCTGAATCGAATCGAGGCTGGTGGTGCCTTCCTCGAGCAGCGAGAGCATCAGTGCCTGCGTGCCAAGCTTGGCCTTGGGATCGGCCGCGTTACCGGCATCGAACACCAGCGAGATCCGCGTCACCGGTAGCGCGGTGCGCTGGGCGTAGACGATCTCGATACCGTTCGAGAGCTTGGCGCGCGCGACAGCGGGGAATTTGAGATCGGGGATGGTGCCGACCGGCGGCAGCTTCGAACGATCGACGGCCGCCGAAGCGGAGAGCGACGGCTTGCGCTTGCCCGCGACGGCGGGTTTGGTCGCGTAGCCGATCTTGGGCAGCGGCGCGAGCGGCTGCTCGCCGAGCAGCGGCTGGCGATAATAGGACGGCGCGAAGCTCCCGGCGGGTTTGACGCTGGTCGATTCCTGATAGGCGCCACGCTCGCCAGGATTGACGCGCAGTGTATAGACTGGCCGGCTCAGCCATTTCGCGAGCGATGCCTGAACCTGCGCAGGCGTAGTCGCAGCGAGCGCCTCGAGCCGCTTCTTGTAGAAGCCGGGATCGCCCGAATAGAGCTGCCCCTCGGCGAGCGTGACGGCCTTGCCGCCGCCCCCGCCGACCGATTCGAGCCCCGCGATCCGGGCCGCGACCTGGCGCGTCTTGACGCGCTCGACTTCGTCGGCGGTCGGACCCTTGGCGATCAGGTCGGCGATGATCGCATCGAGGCGCTTGGACACGGCATCGACGTCGGCGCCGGGACGGACGTCGACCGTGACTTCGAACTGTCCCATCTGCGCGAAGACCTGCAGGCCCGCCGACACCGCGACTGCGGTCTTTTCGGTGCGCACGAGTGCGTTGTCGAGCCGCGAGCTGGCGAGCCCGCCGAGCACCGACGCGCCGATGCTGAGCGGCACCGATTCAGGGCTGTCGAGCCCGGGCACGATCCAGTCGCGATAGATGCGCGTGGTCGCGACGCGATCGGTCATCGTCTGCTCGATCGGTTTGACGAGCGTCGGCACCGGCGACACCACCTTGGGTGCGTCGGGGCCACGGGGGATGTTGCCGAAATACTTCTCGACCAGCCGACGCGCGGTCGGGACGTCGATATCGCCGGCGAGCACCAGCACGGCATTGTTCGGGCCATAATGCTCGCGGAACCACGCCTTGACGTCGTCGAGGCTCGCGGCATCGAGATCAGCCATCGACCCGATCGTGGTGTGGCCATAGGGATGGTCCGATGGGAATAGTGCCTCGGTCTGGGCATATTCGACCAGTCCGAACGGCTCATTGTCGCCCTGGCGCTTCTCATTCTGGACGACGCCGCGCTGGTTATCGAGCTTCTTCTTGTCCATCGCCGGCAGCAGCCAGCCCATGCGATCGCTCTCGAGGAACAGCGCGCGCTCGAGCGCCTGCGTCGGCACCGTTTCGAAATAGTTGGTGCGATCGAACCAGGTGCTGCCGTTGACGTCGGTCGCGCCGATCTGCTGCAGCGGCTCGAAGAAATCGCCCGGCGAATGCTGCGATCCGTTGAACATCAGATGCTCATAGAGATGCGCGAACCCGGTCTTGCCCTTGGGTTCCATCTTCGACCCGACGTTATACCAGATCGACACTGCGACCACCGGCGCCTTGCGATCGGTGTGCACGATCACGTGCAATCCGTTGGCGAGCACGAACTGCTGGAACGGAATGTCGACGCGCTTGACCAGATCGGCGACCGGAACCGGCTTGGCCGACGCAGTGGCGGCCTGGCCAAGCGGACGCGCCATAACGGGCGCGACGGCCAGCCCGAACGCAGTCGCGGTGGCAAGAAAAGTCGAGAATTTCATGAAGTGATCTCGCGAACCATGTCGGATGGATGAGGCTATACCGCATCGTCCGGGGACCGCAACGGGCGCAGAGTGCAACGATCTTGCGGATTTTGGCGAGCGACATCCGACTCCAGACGTCATTTGGGCCGAAGTGCGCGATCTGCCTAACCGCACTGGAATCCCTAGAAGCGCAATGGCTTCCATTGCCTCCCGGCAGACCCCGGCACTTCGGCCGGGGTGACGATAGATTTGGTTCTCAATGTCGGCGGCCGCCGTTACGGTCTATATCGGCGCTCGACATGCTCCTTGAGTTCAGCGGCGACGGCGTTGCCGGAGGATCTTCCGTGTAACTTTCGTTGCCGATGAATCCCATCTTGGTGATCTCGCTCCTCCTGATCACCGTCAACACGCGATCGACACATTCATAAGGGGTATCAGGGCTGGGTTGGAAATGTAGATCGGGTTCCGGACGATAGCGATGAAGGCGCTTCAGTTCCGCGTGCAAGCGGTCGAGGCTGACTCGCCCTCGATCGAGCGCTATTCGGCAACGCGAGTCCATGCGGAGATGAACGTCGCGGCGCGTCGGAGGTGGCGAGGAAGCCAGCGCCAAAGCCAGTGCTATCAGCAATTCAACTTCCTTCCCCCTTGTGTTGCGGAAATACCACACCATCTCCGGCTGCGAAAGATAACAGGGGCCAGCATGAACCTCGAGAAATTCACTGACCGCGCCAAGGGCTTCCTCCAGTCGGCGCAGACCGTCGCGATCCGCATGAACCACCAGCGCATCGCGCCCGAGCATCTGCTCAAGGCGCTGCTTGAGGATGAGCAGGGCATGGCCGCCGGGCTGATCCAGGCGGCGGGCGGCGATGCCAAGCGCGCGGCGAGCGAGACCGATCTTGCGCTTTCGAAGATTCCCGCCGTGTCGGGATCGGGCGCGCAGCAGACGCCGGGGCTCGACAACGACGCAGTGCGCGTGCTCGACCAGGCCGAGCAGATCGCGGCCAAGGCCGGCGACAGCTACGTCACCGTCGAGCGGTTGCTCGTCGCGCTCGCACTGTCGCTCAACACCGCAGCAGGCAAGGCGCTCCAGGCGGCGGGCGCCAGGGCCGAGGCGCTCAACGCCGCGATCAACCAGCTGCGCGGCGGGCGCACCGCCGACACGGCGTCGGCCGAGGACCGCTATGACGCGCTCAAGAAGTTCGCACGCGACCTCACCGAGGCGGCGCGCGAAGGCAAGCTCGATCCCGTGATCGGCCGCGACGAGGAGATCCGCCGCACGGTCCAGATCCTCGCGCGGCGCACCAAGAACAATCCGGTGCTGATCGGCGAGCCGGGCGTCGGCAAGACCGCGATTGCCGAGGGCCTCGCGCTGCGCATCGTCAACGGCGACGTTCCCGACACGCTCAAGGACCGCAGGCTGATGGCGCTCGACATGGGCAGCCTGATCGCGGGCGCCAAATATCGCGGCGAGTTCGAGGAGCGGCTCAAGGGCGTGCTCGACGAAGTGAAGAGCGCCGAGGGCGACATCGTGCTGTTCATCGACGAAATGCACACGCTGATCGGCGCGGGCAAATCCGAAGGCGCGATGGACGCCGGCAATCTGCTCAAGCCGGCGCTCGCGCGCGGCGAGCTGCATTGCATCGGCGCGACCACGCTCGACGAATATCAGAAGCACGTCGAAAAGGACGCGGCGCTGCAGCGGCGCTTCCAGCCGGTGTTCGTCGGCGAGCCTACCGTCGAGGATACGATCTCGATCCTTCGCGGATTGAAGGAGAAATACGAACTGCACCACGGCGTGCGCATCACCGATGCCGCGATCGTGAGCGCTTCGACGCTCTCGAACCGCTATATCTCGGATCGCTTCCTGCCCGACAAGGCCATCGACTTGATGGACGAAGCGGCATCGCGCATCCGCATGGAAGTCGAGAGCAAGCCCGAGGAGATCGAGAACCTCGACCGCCGCATCATCCAGCTCAAGATCGAGCGCGAGGCGCTGCGGCGCGAGACCGATGCGGCATCGCGCGACCGGCTGGCGACGCTCGAGGAGGATCTCGCCAATCTCGAGCAGCAATCGGCCGAGCTCACCACGCGCTGGCAAGCCGAAAAGGAGAAGATCAACGCCGAGGCAGAGCTCAAGGCGCAGCTAGATCACGCGCGGGGCGAACTCGAGCAGGCACAGCGTGCGGGCAATCTCGCGCGCGCCGGCGAGCTCTCCTACGGCGTGATCCCGCAGCTCACGCGCCAGCTCGAGGAAGCCCAGGCGACCACCAAGGGCGCGATGCTGCGCGAGGAAGTCACTGCCGACGATATCGCCGCGGTGGTGAGCCGCTGGACGGGTATCCCGGTCGACCGGATGCTCGAAGGCGAGCGCGAGAAGCTGCTCCATATGGAAGACGCGCTCGGCAAGCGCGTGATCGGGCAGGAGGCGGCGGTCAAGGCGGTTTCGACCGCAGTACGCCGCAGCCGCGCCGGGCTGCAGGATCCCAACCGGCCGCTCGGCTCCTTCCTGTTCCTCGGGCCCACCGGTGTCGGCAAGACCGAGCTGACCAAGGCGCTTGCCGAATTCCTGTTCGACGACGGCAACGCGATGGTGCGCATCGACATGAGCGAGTTCATGGAGAAGCACGCCGTCGCTCGGCTGATCGGCGCGCCTCCCGGCTATGTCGGCTATGAGGAAGGCGGCGTGCTGACCGAGGCGGTGCGGCGGCGGCCGTACCAGGTCGTGCTGTTCGACGAAGTCGAGAAGGCGCACAGCGACGTGTTCAACGTCCTGCTGCAAGTGCTCGACGACGGCCGGTTGACCGACGGCCAGGGCCGCACGGTCGACTTCTCGAACACCATCGTGATCCTGACTTCGAACCTCGGCTCGCAGTTCCTCAGCAATCTGAGCGAAGGCCAGTCGGTCGAGAGCGTCGAGCCGCAAGTGATGGAGATCGTGCGCGCACACTTCCGGCCCGAGTTCCTCAACCGGCTCGACGAGATCATCCTGTTCCACCGGCTGGCTGCCGAGCATATGGCGCCGATCGTCGACATCCAGGTCGGCCGCGTCGCCAAGCTGCTCAAGGACCGCAAGATCACGATCGAGTTGAGCGATGCCGCGCGCGCGTGGCTGGGCCGAGTGGGCTATGATCCGGTCTATGGCGCGCGGCCCTTGAAGCGCGCGGTGCAGCGCTATCTGCAGGATCCGCTCGCCGATTTGATCCTGCGCGGAGAAGTCAAGGATGGGTCGACGGTCAAGATCGACGAGGGTGACGGGGCGTTGCGGCTGAGCGTGGCCTGATCGCAGCGCACGCATACAAAAAGGGCCGCTGCTTGCGCAGCGGCCCTTTTCAATTCGCCATGAATCAAGCTCAGAAGTTGAACTTGACGCCTGCCTTGAAGCTGCGGCCGAGGATGCCCGTGCCACCCTGGACCTGGTTGTACGGCTGGATGCCGTACGTCGCGACCGGGTCGAACGGCGGGAGCCGGTCGAACAGGTTGATGACGTTCAGATACAGCGTGAACTTCTTCTCGACTTCGACGGCGAGGTTCACGTCGTCGGTGATATAGGACTTGGTACGGCACGAAGTGAGCCAAGCGGGTTTCAGGCCGCAATCCTTGTAGCCGGTACCCTGGTCCATCGCCGACATGTCATAGCCACCGAAGTAATTGACCGTGTTGGTCAAGGTAACGTTCTCGAGGCCGATCGACGCCGTCCAGTTGCCGTGCCACTTCGGCGTACCCGAACCCGAGGTCAGGTTGAAGTTGCCGAGCGTATCGTCATACCGCTCTTCGACGCCATCGACGAGCTGCGAGAGGTTCAGGATGTAGCTGGCCTCAAGCGTGGTGCTGAGCTTGAGCCCGCCCACCTGCACATTGGTTGCGTTCACGGCGAAGTCGATACCCGACACCTTGACCGTGTCCGCATTGACCAGCTGCGACTGGATGAATGCGATGCGCGGCTTGGCAGCGGGGAAGTTCGGATCCGGGGCGTCCGGGATGACGGTATAGCCGGCCGGGATCGGGAGGTTACCATAATAGGCGGCCAGCGCGGGCGCATTGCTTGGCTGGGTGATCGCGCCGGTCTTCTTGATGTTGTAATAATCGACCGTGATCGAAATCCGCCGGATCGGCTCGATCAGGATACCCGCGGTAAAGCTGCGCGACTTCTCTGGCTTCAAGGTCGGGCTGGCCAGGGTCGTCTGACCATAGCTGCCGTTATTGATATAAGTCGGGCAAGAGGCAAAGGTTGCGACGGTGCACCCATATTGCGCAAGGTAGGTGTTGTTGAAGATCGAGGAAGTGTTGGACACGTAACCGGTGGTCGGCAAGGCGTTGGCTTCACCGAACGACGGAATGCGGAAGCCGCGCGACCAGGTGCCGCGGAGCAGGACTTCCTTGGTCGGCTTGAAGATGATGCCGGCCTTCGGCGAGAAGGAATTCTGGCCGCTCGAATACTTGTCGTAGCGACCCGACAGGTTGAGTTCGACCATGTCGATGACCGGCGCGTTCGCCTCGGCGTAAGCCGAGAAGATATAGCGATGACCCTTGGTACCGAATGCATTGAGCGTGAAATAACGCTGCGTCGGGCCGTTATAGTCGTCGTTGGCCGAAGGGGCATCGATCGCCTCGTAACGCTCCGACACGCCGCCGCCGATTTCGAGCGGACCGCCGGGCAGATCGACCAGCTGAGTCTTCAGCGTGGCTTGGATCTGATACTGATCCGAAGTCGAATTGTTGATTTTCGTCGGTGTCAGATAGTTGCGTACGGCTGCAGAATTGGCAGTCGGATTGATGAAGTTATAGGTGCCGTCGTTGATCAGGTCGAGCAGGTGCTGAATATAGACATAGCCGGTGTACTGCTGGCGCAAGTCGATGTGCATCGCGGTCGCGCCGACATCAAATCCGATCTTGTCGGTGATGTCGCCGCTGACACCGAATGCAGCGCGATACGAGCGCGAACGCGATGTGTTGGTCGGGATGCTCGACGGTGCCATGTCGCGACCGATGAGCAGCGCGACCTGACCTGCGGACGCGAACGGGTTGTTCGGGTTCAGCTTGGCATCTGCTGCCGTGGCGCAGTTGACGCGCGCGGCACAGACATAGACCGGCAGATACAGGTTGGACGAACCGGGAGCGAAGAGCGCCGAGTTGCTGGAGGTAGCGTATTGCGGGTACAGGATACCGGCCGGTGCCGTGCCGCGGAACGTCGCCGGCGCGCGGGCGGTGAAGAACGATGACGATTGCGAGAAATTGAACTCGCCATAGCCTTCGATCGAATCGCTGATCTTCGCGGTCACCTTGGCCGAGAAACCGAAGCGCTCGATCCGCGGATTGATCACGCCGTAGAGGTAACGCGTGTCGTACTGGCAGACCGTGGCCGGCGCAGTCGTCGCCGCGGCAAATTGCGCCGCCGTCAGGGTGTAGGCCGAACCTACGCCGCAATCGGTGTTGAGTGATTGATAGCGGCTGCCCGCTACCGCCGCCGGCGTCGTGGCGTTGGTCAGAGTCGCCGGCCGGACCATGAAATTGGCCCCGGTGCTGAGCGCGAACGCGCCCGTAGCGGTCGGACCGTTGAGGACACCATTAGAGCCGCACGACGTGCCATTGCAGATGCTACGATAGTCGAGCGTGTTGTACGGAAAAGGGCGCTCGCGGTTGTTCAGAAGCTCACTGCGATAATAGAAAGCGCTGACATAGGCGTTGTAGCCGTCACGATCGATATCACCGACGCCGCCGGTCAACGAGATGCGATAGGTTTGGCCGTCGCCGCGCTGCGAGACGCCCGCTTCTGCGCGACCGATCAGACCCTTGACCTGGCGCTTGGTGATGATGTTGACGACGCCCGCGATCGCGTCCGCGCCGTAGCTCGACGATGCGCCGTCCCGCAGGATCTGCACGTCGCCGATGATGTCGTCAGGGATGTTGTTAAGGTCGACGAAGTTGCGCGTGCCATCGTCGGCGAGCGGATAATAAGCGGCGCGCAGGCCGTCGAACAGCACCAGAGTCGAGTTGGTCGAAAGGCCGCGCAGCGAAATTGCCGAAGCGCCCGCCGCGAACGCACCGTTCGCGCTGAAGTTGTTGGTCAGGGCCGGGCCGTTGTTCGCTGCGAGGGACTGCAGGCCTTCCTGGAAGGTCGAAAGGCCGCGTTTGTCGAGGCTCTCGGCCGAGAGTGTCGTCACCGGCGAAACGGTCGCGGTGTCGGTCGCTCGGCGGAACAGGGTGCCGGTGACGACGATCTCGTTAGCCGGCGCCGGCTCGGGTTCGGACGACGCATTTTGCGCGGGAGCCGGAGCCGGCGCATTCTGTGCGGAGGCCGGCGTCGCGAGCAGCGCGACGGCGGCAATGCCTGCCAGCGCCGTTCCGGCACGCAGTTCGCTGAATTGGTTGTGCTTCACGTGGATATATCCCTCGTCTGACCCTGCACCGTCGAGCGGCCGGGTATGTCCCCGCCTCATCGTGCCGCACGCGCGAAGGCGCACAGCGAGGCATGGTGTGTTGGATGGAACCCGGCTTTGGGCCTGTAAAGGTTACATTCAGACTGGGATGCGCTGATTTGCGTGGACTGTAGCGCAAAAGTCACAACTATCGCCTTGCCGACAACGCCCTTATTTTACACGCGTATGATAGTTGTGCGGACGCGAAATAGTGTGAAACTTTATTGCGCAGCGTTTGGCATTGGTCCCGCGACCAGCAACGGGTCGATTCGCGCCTCGCGCCACTTGAGACTCCAATGAAGGTGCGGACCGGTCGCACGGCCCGTCATGCCGACTCTTCCGATTACTTGACCGCGGCGAATCGCCTCGCCCGGATGTACGTCGATTTGCGACAAATGCATGAAGGCGCTGTTGAGCCCCATGCCGTGGTCGATCATCAGCAGGTTGCCCTCGAGCGTAAAGGGATGATCGGCGGCGAGCGTCACCACGCCGTCGGCCGGCGCAACGACGATCGTGCCGCCTGGCCGCGCAATATCGATACCCGAATGATAGGCGCCAACTTCGCCATTCTTGTAGATGCGCTGCGATCCGAACAGCGTCGAGATGCGTCCGGTGACGGGCCAGAGGAAGGGCTGGCGCCAGCCCTGGGCATCGCTCGCGCCGCGCCGCGCGGCGTTGATCTGCGCAAGCTCCGCCGGACGCAGCCGATCGAATTCGGGCTGGGGCAGCGGCGTCTTGGGCAAACTATTCAGCCGCGAAATGTCCCAGGCGCGCGGCGCGATCCTGAGCTGCTTGCGGATGCTGGTGCCGTCGCCCAGCGTCGCGACGAGCACGGCGACCGGCGGCGCGTCGCGATCGAACGCGATCAGAAAGCGGCGATCGGGCGCGACCGCCACGGGCGCGCCATCGAGCGTCAGCTGGACGGTGTCGCGCGGCACGGTTCCGACGACGGCGCCGCCCTGGGTCAATACGCCCTCGAGAGCGAATGGCGCGCCGAGTTCCGGCGAAATCAGCGGCGCGCCGCCGTTGAGCTGCGCCGGCGCAGCGGCACTTGTGCTGCTCGCCGGGCCCCATCCCAAGCCCGAACCGCCGATCAGCGCGCTTGCCCCTAGGAGCAGGCGCGTGAAACTCACGCCTGCATCGCCTCTGCGGCGAGCGCCGCGCTGGCATAGGGTTCCTGCTTCGCGACGCTCCAATAGCGTAGCGCGTCGAGCGGAATGCGCTGGCCGCTCATCGCGCACACGACATGGTCGCCGGGGGTGAGCACGCGAAAGCCATTCGCCATATAGTGGAGCCGCGCGGCGCGGGCAGTATTCGACATCAGCATCGCGGGCGTTCCCAACTCCAAACGAATTACAACAGGCTCGGCTGTTCCGGCGCGTCGCCAACATAGGATTTGCCGCCGGGGCGCTCAAGCCGCACGTCGACCTGGCCGTCACGGAAATGCAGCGTAAGCGCCGCGGCTGCGCGCGCCGCTTCGGCGGTCGCGACGACGCGGCCCGAAGGGCGTCCGGCGACCCAGGCATAGCCGCGTTCGAGCGGACGCTCGGGATGCGCAGCAACAAGCAGCCGGCCCGCAGCATCGAGCCGTTGCTGCGCAGCACGCAGCCGCTGGTCGAGCAGAGCCGGGCGCAGCACCGCCGCCGCGTGCGCCAGTTCGCCCCGCGCCTGGACGATGCGGCGCTCGAGCGCGCGATCGAGCCGCGCGCCCATTTCGTCGACGCGCTGGCGCTGCGGCCCGAGCAGCGCGTCGCGCCGCGGCAGCACGCGCACCAGCGCTGCGAGCTGCTCGCCCGCGCGCGCATGATAACGGCGCGCGCAGCGCTCGGAGCGCAGCGCAAGCGTCGCGACCTGGTTGGCAAGTTCCGCGCGTACCGGCACGGCGATCTCAGCTGCGGCAGTCGGGGTCGGCGCGCGCAGGTCGGCGGCGAAATCGGACAGGCTGGTGTCGGTTTCGTGCCCGACCGCCGAGATCAACGGTATCGTGCAGTCGGCGATCGCGCGCACCACGACTTCCTCGTTGAATGCCCAGAGATCCTCGATCGACCCGCCGCCGCGCGCGACGATCAGCAGATCGGGACGCGCGACCGGCCCGCCGGGCGCGAGCGTATCGAACCCGCGGATTGCCGCTGCGATCTGGCGCGCGGCGCCTTCGCCCTGCACTTGTACCGGCCACAGCACGACATGGCTGGGAAAGCGATCGTCGAGCCGGTGCAATATGTCGCGGATCACTGCTCCGGTGGGCGAAGTCACCACGCCGATCGTGCGCGGCAGATAGGGGAGCTTCTTCTTGCGCTCGGGCGCGAACAGCCCCTCCGCCGCAAGGCTGGCCTTCAATTTCTCGAACAGCGCCATCAGCGCGCCTTCGCCGGCAAGCTCCATGCGATCGATGACGATCTGGTACTTGCTGCGGCCCGGATAGGTGGTGAGCTTGCCGGTCGCGACGACTTCGATGCCGTCCTGCGGCGTAAACGGCAGCGCCGCCGCCGCACCCCGCCACATCACGCCGTCGATCACCGCGTCGGCATCCTTGAGGCAGAGATAGACGTGCCCCGAAGCGGCGCGCTTGTACCCGGAAATCTCGCCGCGCAGCCGGACATGACCGAACTCGCTTTCGACCATCCGCTTGAGCTTGCCCGAAAGTTCGCTGACGCTGAGTGGCGGCGCATTGTCGCCCGGCACGGCCTCGGCTACGAGCCGGGCCGTATATGGGTCGAAAGGGTCAGCCATGAACGTCCTGCTGGTGGGATCGGGGGGACGCGAACATGCGCTCGCGTGGAAACTCGCGCAATCGCCGCTGCTCGATAAACTCTATGCGCTGCCTGGCAACCCCGGCATTGCCGAGCACGCCGAATGCGCCCACATCGCCGCCACCGACCAGCGCGCGATCATCGATTTCTGTCTGCGGCATTCGATCGGCTTCGTCGTGATCGGACCCGAGGCCCCGCTGGTCGAAGGCCTCGCCGACAATCTGCGCACCATGGGACTGCCGGTGTTCGGGCCAGGCAAGACCGCCGCGCAGCTTGAAGGTTCGAAAGCATTCACCAAGGACCTGTGCGCGCGCGAGCACATCCCGACCGCGCGCTACGACCATGTCCATTCGAAGGACGGCGCCGAAGCCGCGCTCGCCGACTATGGCCTGCCGGTAGTGATCAAGGCCGACGGGCTCGCCGCAGGCAAGGGCGTCACGGTCGCGACTACCGAACAGGAAGCGCTCGACGCGATCGTCGCGATCTTCGCCGAGGCCGGCGCGACCGCAGTGATCGAGGAATTCCTCGACGGCGAGGAAGTGAGTCTGTTCGTGCTCAGCGACGGCACGCATGTGCTGCCGTTCGGATCGGCGCAGGACCATAAGCGCGTCGGTGACGGCGACACCGGGCCCAACACGGGCGGCATGGGCGCGTACAGCCCTGCACCGGTGCTCACCCCCGACCTCGAAGCGCGCGCGATCGCGGAGATCGTCGAGCCGACCGTCGCCGCGCTGGCGCGTATCGGCGCGCCTTATTCGGGCGTGCTCTACGCCGGGCTGATGCTCACTGCGGACGGCCCCAAGCTGATCGAATATAATGTCCGGTTCGGCGACCCCGAGTGCCAGGTACTGATGCTGCGGCTCGAGGACGATCTGCTGCCGATCCTGCTGGCAACCGCCAAAGGCGAGTTGGCCGCGGTCACACCGACGAGGCTCAGGTCACCGAGGTCACCATCGCCGTCGAGGTTCTCAACCGCATGCTCGACCTCGGACGCCCGAACTCCGTCCGTGTCGCCTGATCGGCGGCATAGCAAAAGGGCTTCTTTCTCCCGCTGTGCCTCCCTGCAACACGCCGTGCCCGGCCTGTGGTCTGGTTCGCCCAGCAGGGCGTCACCGTGCGCCGGGTCATGACCGATAACGGCGTCGGCTACCGCA